>Ga0207052_10069_pt1 | contig 29658 bp, 24 predicted proteins | sample Alteio_BWMinCont_62_FD_153294 | JGI IMG/M metagenome (GOLD analysis project Ga0207052, IMG submission 153294) | Enriched cells from forest soil in Barre Woods Harvard Forest LTER site, Petersham, Massachusetts, United States -... | ecosystem: Environmental > Terrestrial > Soil > Temperate forest >...
CCAGTCATCGGGACAGTGTCGAACGCCCGACGAGAGGTCAATCTTGTTCTTTCGGCGTAGTCTGCGTGATCCGAGTGCGGCTGCCGCGTATTTCCCCTCTCCTGAGAATCCAGAGCAAGAGAAAGACGCCGAACAAGGCGATCGTTAAGAAGAGGATTCCTCCCTGGTGATGGAGCTCTCCGGTCAGAAACCCCGGATCCACACGGGTTCCAAGCATCGCAATCGTGAAAATGCGCAGCCCGTTCTTTACCACAGACAGTGGGATCGCGAGACCGATGACTAACGCCTTTCGCCAGGGCGACTTCAGCAGAACCTGAGCCATGACCATCGACGTTACCATCAACATGGAACTGGACCGGATACTGCTGCACTCCTGGGCAATTTGAAGTGTGAGCCCTGGAATCGCAAGTAGGACTCCCTGCTGGAGCACCGGAACGCCAAACGCAGCGAAGAATGCATGCGCTGACCAGGCTGACCCTTCCTGCAGCAGAGTGATGACAAGACCCAAGGCGACCCGCGGGAACGGAACCAGGCCAAACAGGAGCAGGAGCGGAAAAATGAGCGACCGGGAAGCCTTGGGGCCAAAGCAGAGTACAAACATCCCGATCCACGACAGCACCAGAGCAGACATCCGGATCGCAAGGTGCATATCGCTGGTCAGCGAAGAGGGCCAGAACCTTGTGCTGCAGACAATCGTCACCGCGGTCAGCAAAAGAGCAGATCCCCTGAGAAAGTCCCACACGCTCTCCGCTTGCCAGAGTGGCCGATCGACTAGCACAAGCACTCCGCTGATGGGAAGAATCAGAAGAATGTGTGTATATTCATCGTTTTGCCGCGACAGAGCAATTGTCTCAATTAAGGGACGCCACCCAACCAGCAAGGATATCGCCAGCAGGGCCAGAAAACTCGCCTGATGCTTTTGCAGCATTTCCAGCGGGATCGCAACATCAGATGACTTCGGCAGATGGTCATTGCTTCGCCGTTCCAGCAGGCGCGGAGCCATCTCTCCAGCTTGAAGAATTGTCACGCTATCTTCCGTCCGTTAGTTTGTAGAGATCGAAGCTCTTAGCACGACTGCTTCAGACTTATCGCAGGTAACCGGCGGGCTAGTGGTATTCCCGAAGAGTATGGCTCCGATCTTCCCGGGATTCGGAGGGATCGGGCGCTGGCAACGCCGAGCGGTGTAATGATCTCATATCATATTGCTCGATCTTATAGAGTATCGTCCGATAACTGACCTTCAGTAGTCGCGCCGCGGCTTTTCGATTCCAGCCTGTGTTCTCCAGCGCCAGAGCAATGGCATGTTTCTCGGTGTCTTCCCTGATACTTCTAAGCAGAGATCGCAGCGACTTGCAGCCTATGATGCCAGACATCGATTGAACACGTGACAATCCCGTCTCGCTCACGTTGGACATCGCGGTGAAGGCAACCTGCTTAGTAATGGCCTTTCCATCCGACGGGCTTTCGTTCTCTCCCTGTCCCGGCTCCCCAAAAATCAGATAGTGTTTGATCGCTTGTTTCAACTCCGGCAAATTACCGGGCCATTCATGTGCGCGCCAAGCCTCCTCAGTCGCTGGAGTGAAATCTCGCGACGCTAACCCGAATTGCCTGGCCAGTTGGTGCATGAAATGGCGCGACAACAAAGAAAGGTCTTCCTTACGTTCTCGCAACGGTGGCACCTTGATCTCGAAGACACCTGGTTGACGCGAGAACTCAGGGAGAAGCATGCGCTCTGACAGCTCCCGATCAGAAGATATAGATCTGGCTGCCACTATGCGAACATCAACTTTGATCTTGTCGAATGTACCTGGCCGAACGAAACTCCCGCTCTGCACGACCCTCACCAGGCTGGACTGGAGCCGCACCGGCATTTCATCGATATCAACCAGGAAGAGTGTTCCTTTTGCACCCAGTTCCAGTTTTCCGCTCCCGGATATTGGTGATGAAGCGCCTCCTTTGAATGTCTCATGCCCGAAAAGCTCCTTCTCCAGAGATTCCTCACTTAAAGCCCCACAATCCACCCTTGCGAACTCGAACTCTGAACGGGCAGAGAGTCGGTGAAGCAGGCGCGCAATCGTCTCCTTACCGCTTCCTTGCTCACCCGAAATCAGTACCGGAAAGTCGGCTTCCGCCAGTAAAGCCACCTGTGCGCGCAATTTGCGCATAATCGGACTGAGGCCAATGAAAAACCTCCCATCGCCAAGCGGTTCGACACCGCCGTCCGCATTATCAATCTCGGAGACGTCGCCAGCGGAGGAGAGACTGCAATGAATGGACTTTGAAAGCTGTGACTCTGTAAGTGGTAACAGGAGGTAGTCGCATGCGCCCATGCGAATGGCACGTCGTTTCCTGGCGGCATCATCGACATGATCAATCAGGATGATTGGGAGAACGGGACGAAGCCGGCGCAGCCAGCTCAGGATCTCGAATCCATCCGTTTCTCCATGGGACAGATCGACCAGAAGCAGATCCACCGCCATACCGGATTGCAATTGCTCCATCGCATCCCAAGCGCTTGTGGCCATCTCGCACTGCCATAGATTGGGTTCCGAGACCGACCAAACCGTACGAAGGATTGTTGCATCACGGCTAACAACAAGCAGTTTAGCTGCCGTAATTTCGGCTTCCATTACCAAATGCCTTCCGGAACCGATCGGGGTCGGGGTGAATGGAACGTTGGATTATGAAAAGCGGGAAGCGTCGGGATCGCAACGAAGTGCGACGCGATCGATCGACCGTTGGTCAAAAGGATGGCGATGCCGCAAAATGTAAAGAAGGATGTTTTTCAAGACCTATCAGGAGGCGCAGCACTGAGCCAGTCGACCGAGACGAGGCAGGTTGTGATTGGAACCTCTCCTATGAACTTCCCCTGGACAATTCGGATCCGAGGCGCTCCGGGCGCACGTCATCACAACCCGCCCCTCAAGCAGGGCAAAAATGGGCTTGAACCGAATGCAGCGAGGAGTTCGAACTCCTGGCTGCACTTGCACAACTTCCCCTGACTTGTTTTGTTCCAGTTCCGAGCCCCGGCCGGACTAAAACTGAGGGCCCCTGGCCAACCTAGCGACAGCTGAGATCAGACCATTTCAGCACTCCCATTGCTTCTTATGCCCGAGCCACATGCCCCCAGAGCAACAGAGCGCAGCCAAGACGAGGTACATGATCGCTGCACCGCCCTCGGGAAGGCTCACCCACATTTCTTGGGGCTCGGTCTGTTGTCCGTTTGGCGCGTAGCCTAGCGGGTCTGGAGTCAGAATCCACAGGTTCGTCAATGTTGCCAAGTAGCCCTCAGCAGTTGTGTTACTGCTAAACGCGGCTTTTAACGCCTGAACGAGATTCGTCGCGGTTGCGTCGAGCCCCGAAAGCCCGCCCGGCTTCGTGATATCCCAGATCGCCGAGGAGAGTTCAGCTTGTGTGATGTTGGAGATACTGCCGTATTTCGAGGTGTTGCTAAACATCATGCTGACCAGTGTGGCCACTTCGGCATACCCGGTAACGCCAATGGTGTTGCCAAACAGGGTATTCCCCAAGGTCGGATTGGAGCCAGAAACGAGGCCTGAAGCCTGATAGGCCTTGGCGTTCCAGCTCTCACCGCTAGTTATTTCGTCATTGAAATCATCACAAACGATCCCCGACACCGAGGGTGATCCGTTGATGTTAGCACCATAGATTCCGGCGCCATAGGTTCCTCCGGAATTACCCCACGTCGTCGTATACGAACCGGTGAACTGGACGGAAACGTCTTGCTGACTAAAAGCAGGAAGACCAAACCATAACAGTGCCGAGGCGACGACTCCGATTACCCCAAACTTGCCTTTCATTAGAATTCCTCCCATTACCCTTTTGCTCGATAAGTCACCGTAGTTACGGGAGGGGGCCGCTTGTGCGATCCCGCGTTCGGCGTTATCCATTGTTGGTGAAGCGGTAATTGTTGTCAAGACTGATAAATCTTGCAATCTCTCGACCCTGGCCAAGCATTACGTTAGGGGATTTGTTGTGCGCTTTCGGTAATAGTTGGGGTCAGTGTTGGATGGTTTGTGGGTGTTTATCTCGCCCTGTAGAAGCTGGCCTTGCAACTATTTGCAACCTACCGCAATGAATTGCGACTCCCTCACCTGCGAAAAAGGGCTCGAAATCCTGCCGGTTGGTCTTGTCCATCTGGATTTGCAGAAGCCGAAGATACATTGTGAACCTGCATTCCCTCTACGAACGATCGCTGAAATGAGCGTTGTAAACTGTCAGGGCTTACGATCTAAGTGCAGTCAGATCCAGTTTGATTTGATTGGCCGCCGGATATGCGGGATTGATCTTCAAGACTTGCTCAAAATGTTGGCGCGCCAGCCCAGGTTGCCCCAGCTTTTTATAGGTCATTCCCAGGTGATAGTGAATATCCGGACTTTCCGGCATCTTCTTACTCGCCTGGAGGCTAAGAGCCTGCCTGAGGCAGGTCAGGGCTAGCGGGTATGAGCCCTTGCTGTAGTAGATCCACCCCATCGTGTCGAAAACGGCAGGAGAATCGGGCAACTCCGCTCTCGCGGCCTGGACTTGGGATAGCGCGACATCAAGACTCTCGCCGGTCTGAAGCATTGCCCGGGCAAGATCATTGGAGGCAATTGGGTTATGCGAATCAATCGCCAGTGCATTCTGGTAGGCCGTCTCCGCATGCTTCCATTCCGAAGTGGTCTCGTATAAATTGCCCAGCAACACGTAAAGAGCCGCGCGGCCGGGGTTCGACTGGAGAGCCCTCAGGTTTGTGGTAATCGCCTGAGCGATTTCTCCCTTCGCTGCGCGTACTTCACACAATTGAAGCCAGGCATCCAGATTGTGCGCATCCAGCGCAGTCGCCTTCTCCAGGGCAGCTTGGGCGGCATTGAGATCTCTTGTGCCGTGAAACAGCAAGCCTCCAAGCAAGCCGTAGAACCTGCTGTTACCGGGTTCTTTCCCGATCTGCGCATTGGTGACGGCGACTGCCTTGTCGATCTGCTTTTCGGCCACATACACGCCTACTATTCCGCGCAGCGCATCCGTAGAATTTGAATTGAGGTTTAGGGCTTGTTCGTAAGCCGAAGTAGCTTCACCGTAACGCCTCTGCAGGAATCTAAGGTTTCCCAGTTGCACGTATCCAAAGCTGCCGTTTTGAGCGACTTCAATTGCCTTTCGAACATAGTACTCGGCATTTTCGAATTGTTTCAGATTCATGCTGGAGAGCGCCATCAATGCATAGCCTTCGGCAGCGCGGGGCTCAAGCCTGACGATCTGGGTAGCTGCGTTTTCGAGCATATGCATGTCGTTCTTCTCGATGGCCGCGTTCGCGATGGAGCGCTCAGCATCTAGCAGGTCTGGATTGAGGCGGAGGGCTTCCAGCCACTCACGCTCGGCACGTTCCAGATCACCCTGCTTCTCGAAAGCAACACCCATGGTGTAGTGAGCGTCGCTGTTATCCGGTGCGTTCTTGATCACAACCAGCAGCGTTTGCACGGCATCATTTGCGTTCCCTTCGCTGACTTGCATCTGACTCCGGTACAGCAGCGCATCACTGTCACCGGGGGCGGCTTGCAGAATCTCGTCGTCGAGCCTGCGCGCTTCATCATAGCGCTTGACCCGGATAAGAAGCTGAATATACTTCTTCTTGATCTGCATCTCTTGTGGGTGTTGCTGATAGAGTGCATTATATTCAGCGATCGCTTTGTTCAGATCGCCGGTTATGAAATAGAAGTTACTGAGATCAAGAAGGCTCTCCGGATCGTTGGGGAGCTCGCGTCTGGCCTGTTCGAGAATGTCTTCGGCGGCTTCGTTCCTGCCTTCGGCGAGGAGCAGTTTTGCCAACGCGTCGCGCGGCTCCATCGACTTCGCGTTCATTGTCATTGCATCACGAAATGCCTGTTCTGCCTCGGGGAGGCGATTGCGCGACTCGTAGTAAGTTCCCAACAATACCCTGGCCGACACGGAATGTGGATCGAGTTCAATCACTTTCCTAAGGTTTGCCTCAGCCGCGTCGGGTTCGCCGCTTTTAAGCTGAAGCAGGGCAAGACTCAGATACGCCGCCCACTGGTCTGGCGCCAGCGCAATGGTCTTCCGCATTTCCCCGATTGCCGCCTGGATATTACCATGGCTGGCCAGTAGGCCGGAAACCATGGAATGGACAGCTGGATCGTTCGGCCGCCGCTGCAACAGCAGATTCGCTTGGTCCTGCGCCTGCACAAACTTACGACTCGCGATGAGCAGGTTCGTCATCGTTATCTGTGTCTGATAGTCTTCCGGCCGGAGATTGACGACGTAGGAAAACTCCAGATAGGCGTGCTCCGGTTGCTGCAGCTTGAGGTAAGTATTCGCGAGTTGCAGGTGCGCGTCCGCGTAATTCGGGTCGATTCTGATCGCGTTGGCAAACTCAATAGCAGCCGCACGGTAATTACCCTTCTCCAGGTAATGCTCCCCGCGACGAGAGTATTCCTGCTTCCGGAGATTCGGATTGAACGAACATGACGCGAGAAGAAGAGCAATCAGACTCAAAGCCACATATGATTGCCTGGCAAAAAAGAGGCTTGACGTGCTACTCATTTGGGGTGAGACATCGGGACCGATGTCCGGCATAGATAGCCTCGGATACAAAAGATATATCGGTGAGTGGACCTGGTCAACCCGAGTCCTGATCGTGAAAACGTTGCCTGATGGCAGCTGCGAATTCGTCAACTGCAGGTGCTTCCGATAGACGATCAGTCTGCCGGACGTTTCGACTTCGCTGCAGCTTCCGGCGAATGTCGATAATAGTAGTAATCTCTGTCGACGGTGCCATTAGAAGAATTCAGTAGGGCGCCGATCAGCTTGTTTCGATCCAGTGCTTCTAATCCCTTCTGAAGTTTCCGCTTCTCGCTCATGCCGCGGCGAGCCACAAATAGAATTCCGTCTGTCATCCGCGTCCACACGCTGGTATCGGCGAAAGGCAGGACCGGAGGACAATCAATAACGATCCAGTCAAACCAAGAGTTCAGCTTCTGCATCAATGCCGGCAATTGTGGCGACTGAATAAGTTCCAGGGGACTACCGGGCTTGTCGCCAGCGGGCAGGATCCAAAGATCCGGGCCTTCGAGACGGTAGACGCTCGCTACCAGACTGCGCTCGCCTTTAAGGCAATTGCAGAGGCCGGCAATCTCCGGGAGTCCGAACAGCTGCGCAAGCGACGGTCGCCGCACATCGCCCTCCAGGAGCAGGATCTTCTGCTGCGCTCCGGATGCAAGAGTGCATGCCAGATTGGCGGCCACCACGCTCTTGCCCTCTTGAGGAACGGTGCTCGTAATCAGCAGACTCTTGAGTTCACGCGCTGCGCGAAGTTGGCGCAAACGCACTCCCAGTAGGCGGAATGCTTCCGAAGCCGGGCTGTCGGAATCCGTGAGGCATACGAGCCGGCTCTGTTGAGGCACGGATACTGTCAAAGTCTGGAATTGGCTGAAGTTCTCACGACGTTCCTCACTCAGGAATGCATCCGCGACTGCAGAAGCATCTGGCGCAGATGCATCACGTCCAAAGCCCTCAGGCCCAAATAATAGATTTGCGGGCTCAATCCTCGGCCCTGCGGGACGCTCAGCGACTGCCTCCGAGTCCCATTGAGAGGCTGCCTGACGCTCCACGGCTTCCAGCAGTTCTGTGGCCGCCAGGGACAGAGGCACATCCGATTTGGTGCGTCTTGCCTCCGACCTCTGCAAGGCGTCAAATATGTGGCTCATGTTCGCTCCTATCCGCCGCAACAACTGTATCGAGGCCTGACTCCTTTACGCCAGGGCTACGCAGGCTGGAGAAGATATCCAGGAGAATATTTGTGGCGTGGTGGACGTCAATTTCGGCCGATCTTCCTGTTCGTTCGGCATCGCGTCCACACGTATCAAGGCGGAACTCCCTGGCCACGTCCGCGATGATTTCCGCGGTCACGGCATGAAGCTGCCGCGCATATGCAGCGATAAGTGCATTCTCGCAAATGGTGTTGATGAGACGCGGCAAGCCTTTCGAATGCTGATACACCGCTGCGACCGTTTCGGCAGGAAATATGGGATTGGCATGCAAGTCCGCTCCCGCAATCTGCAGACGCTTTTCAATGTATTCCGTTGTGTCGCCGGCATCTAGCGGGACCAGTTGCGCGCGAAGTGCAATTCGCTGCTTTAGCTGTCTGAGGCCTAGTGAATCCAGTTTGTCGTCGAGTTCCGGTTGTCCGACCAGGACGATCTGCAGAAGTTTGTCATCAACTGTCTCCAGATTCGAAAGGAGTCGAATCTCTTCGAGTATGTCCTCAGAAAGATGGTGCGCTTCGTCGATGATCAGCACCGTGGTGAGCTTCTTTGCGCCGCGTGAAACCAGAAACTGACCCAGATCGAGCAAGAGCTCGCTCTTATTTTTGCCGGAAGCGGGGAGGCCGAAGTCGGAGAGAATGTACTGCAGAAACTCTGTCGGTGATAGCCGGCCATTGAAGATGTACGCGTATGCGATATCCTTGCTATCCTTCAGCAGTCGAAGGAGACACCGCAGCAGAAGCGTCTTTCCGGTCCCCACTTCTCCGGTGACCACAACAAAGCCTTTGTGCCAGCGGACCCCATAATAAAGTGCGGCCAACGCCTCATTGTGTCTTCGAGTCGACACAAAACAGCTGGGGTCCGGAGTCAGGTCAAACGGATTGCGGGTGAGATTGAAGAATGCTTTGTACATTGGGTCAAGAATCCTAACAGTGCAAATAGTCGAATGCAGAGCCGACAAGGATTGAATCTCCTACCTTCCTGCATCTGCTCCAACTTGTTAGCCTGGCGGACATCAATTCGGCCGTTCTACTTGTTCTTTCGGCATAGCACGCACACGCATCGTGGCGGAACTCTCGGGCGACATCCGCGATGATCTCCGCGCAGCCAGCGCCTCATTATGTATTCGAGTGGGCACAAAGCAGGTGGGATCCGGAGTCAGGTCAAATGGGTTGTGCGAAAGACCGAAGAATGCTTTGTACATTGCGTAAATCGCTAAGGGTGCAAATAGCTGAATGCGGAGCCGGCAAGGATGGTAAAAACGACCAGCAGGGCGACTGCCAAGCCGAGGATCGTTCTTCGTCTGTCACGTTTTTCATCTGATGCATTCAGCATCTCCGGAATCTCAGAGATCACCTGCACCGGCAGCATGTTTTTGATTTCCCGATCGTTGTAGAGACGATCGTCGAGGAACTCTAACAGAACTACGACTAGAACCCCCAGCGCCAATCCCACGCCAAATCCCATGCCGCACATTTTCAGGCGGTTAGGGAAGTCTGGCCGCAGCGGCAGACTGGGAGGATCGAGCATCGTGAACCGCTCGCCTTGCTGCATCTGCTCCATGCTCGTAGCCATCTGCGAATCGTTCTTCTTCTTCAGCAGATCGTTGTAATTCGCCTGGGACTGCTCGTAGCCGCGGGTCAACTCTGCCAACTGCTGTTCGACAGCCGGCTCCCTGTTCAGACGTGCCTGATATTCGTTTATTCTGGATTTAAGGCTGCCGATCGCCTGTTCGCGATTCGTGATTTCGATTTTATCGGCACGCAGCTGGCTCTGGAGCTGCAACAACGGAGCATTTTGGGTGGGGTCGGCCACATCCCGCATTTGGGCGTCATTACTATGCTCTTTCCGATTGTCCTCATCCTTCAGACTCGCGATCAGCTGCTCCTTCGTCTTTTCAGTCTTGGCGATCTCGGCCTTCAGCTCCCGGACCTCCGGGTAGCTGTCTGTGTAGCGAGTGCTGAGATCCGCCAGCTTAGACCGTAATGTTTCGAGCTGCTGATCGACTGCCGGCAGTCCTCCCGGGGCTCCCGGGACGGTCCGGGTTGCTCCCTGCATGGTGCGGTATTGTTCGATCAACGATTGATGGTAGACGCTTTGCTGTCTCGCGCCATTAAGGGCGTCCTGTTCGCTTTGTAACTGCGATTGCAGCCCGCTTAATATTTGGAGATTGCTCGCCTGTTGAGACGGCAATTCTCCGACGTGTTGTGCCTGGAACGCCTTTACCTTCGCTTCCTGATCGGCGAGGCTGGCACGGGCGCTCTCCAGCTGACTTCCGATGAATTCTGTGGTGTTTTGTGATTGCTGCTCGCGAACCCGGAGATTCTCTTCGATAAACAGATTCGTCAGTTCGCTGGTCACCTGCTGCGCGACATGCGCGTCCGGAGCAGAATAGGACACTCTGAATGACGTGATCGCGTTGCGGGGGTCGCGCACCAGCTCGATATCAATATCCTTGCGCATTATCTCAACTTTTGCATCAGGGGTCAGTGCATGACGAGCGGTTTGGTAGAGATGCAGCTTATCGATGATCAGAAGGAGGCGGGTTCTGCTGAGGATTTGCTGTGTGATGCTCTGTAATCTGTCCTGCAGATTGTCGTTGACATTCGGTACTACATAGTCCTTCGGCATCGTGGGCGCTTCCACCAGGATCAGCGTACTGGACTTATAGCGTGCTGGCAGAAACCAGCTGGATCCCCAGACCGCCGCCCAACCCACAAACACCAACACCATGAATAGAATGTGACGCCGACGCAGTACGTCGAGGTAGCGCCCTATATCAAACTGCTGCGTGCTCTGGTTTTCTAATTCTTCGGACATCAGAAGGCTCCACGGGGACGGATTGACCTGCTGGAAACAAAGGCAGGCTGATGAGTACTCATAGGATTGTTCGATATCACATACATGCCACTGTGGTTCCGGTGCAGCCAGTAGTGGTTGAAGTTCACGTCTCTTCGGTCCTAACTCTGAGAGTGCGACACGCTTTCACAGCTTCGCCCTATGAGTCCCACTGACCGTGACCCAGACTTCAACTGAATAGGCAACATCTCGATCAAGGCACCGTAGCCGGGTCACCCCGCAGCCGGATCAAATCTCGACAAACCCGGTGTGTTGATCATGGTAGAGTGCAATCCGAGTTCCAAACAGTTAGGTGCCAGTTGAACTCCATCTGTGTGGAAACGCACATTTGCAACCTAAAACGGTGCGATCGATGATTTGACTCTCCGATATGACCTCGATTCTGGGAGTGCGAATGGAAATGTTGGACTTCGAGGGTGAAAATTCCTTCCACTGCTTCCTTTGGATGGGTCCAGCAGAAAGTTGCTGAGATTTGGCCATCGTGGTGTACCGGTTCTCAAGAGACGGCCCTGTCCCTTCTTGAACTGGGAGACTCGCGTGCGTGGCTGTGAATCACCGACAGCCGCACTTTGGCGTGCCACACCGTGGGAGACACGGTGAATTGGATCCAGACGGCCGAAAGGCCCGGGAGTATGTGAAAACTTCGAGCTTTAATCACGCAACGTTAGTATGAATCTCGGCAAGCTGTCTGGCTATTTGGCGGACACTACACCAGCGAGGCTGTGCATCGTCTCCGAAATGACTATGAGAGTGCTTGTTTTGCCTGCTGAATTTTGCGCAGGATGTCTTCGCCTTCGCGTTCCATGTGTATTGTGTGGGATTGGCGTTGCGTTCCGCCAAATAGGCCAGGATCTGGGCGCACAGTCCCTTCACGTGCCGGAAACTGCCCTCGCGTACCACGTCTTCGGTCAGTCGCGAAGGAATCGCTCCACAAGGTTCGTCCAGGCGGCCGAAGTGGGCGTGAAGTGCAGGTGAAAGCGCGGATGCTTAGCCGGCCAAGCCCGCACCCTGGGATTCTTGTGGGTGGCGTAATTGTCGACGATCAGAGATTCCGCCTTGTCGACGGCGGTATACGCAGCAACATCACGGTGACTGACGGGCCACGCTCGAAAACGCCAGATCGCAGTGATTCCGGCTTGGTGAAATCGACCTCCAGAAGGTCCACGGGAACGATTTCTCGGACAGGCAAGCTTAATGACAAAATCCCAGCCCACCTGTCCAGTACGCCCAGGCATGAGAAGTTTCCCGTCACGCTTTTGCCTCTCAATTGAATGCAAATTGTTGCTCGTAGACTACTGCATCTTCGAGCGTCGTTCCTGCAGCATCCTTAGAAGAAACAATTGGCTCGTCCTCAATCGGCCACTGAATTCCGATCTTTGGATCATTCCACACGATCGTCCGCTCGTCCGCCGGCCAGTAGTAGTCGGTGGTCTTGTATGCAAATCCCGCCATATCGCTCAACACCAGAAATGCGTGCCCGAATCCAGGCGGAATCCAGAGCATCCGACCGTTGTCGCCGCTCAGTTCGGTGCCCACCCACTTGCCAAACTGCAGGGAACTCCGCCGCAGGTCTACAGCCACGTCGAAAACCGTCCCAAATGCGACACGCACCAGCTTTCCCTGCGGTTGCCTCACCTGGTAACCAATCCCCCGTAGCACATTCTTTCTTGACACCGAGAAATTGTCCTGAAGCCACTCAGAAGGCAATCCCGCAGCTATCATTTCGCGTCGGTTAAACGTCTCTTGAAACGAGCCGCGCGCATCGCGATAGATCTTCGACGTAATCACCAACACACCGGGAAGCGATGTCCTTTCGACTTTCATCTGTTCTTCTCCCCCGGCGATTTGGCCTGAAGGTTATTGTTCAGATGCATTTCAGCTCGCTCGCTGTGACCGCTTACGGCGGGACTTGCACACTCAAATGTTCGCTCATGTTCAGCGCAACACAAGATGGTCGCCGAATCGGGCGGCCGTCTTGTCGTTCGCATAAAAAACGCGCTCATTCGAATCCTGAACTACTGCCGGACCAAGGTCCCGCTGCGGGTGGTAAAGGCGGTCAATGGCAACATCAAAGCCTTGCTGCGGCGCGGAAGAGGTTATCGAAATCTGAACTACCTGCTGCTCAAAGCCCAGCGCGTGGCCGCCACCAGAACCCAACTCGTCGCTTTTCAAAAAGCCGCGTAGAATGCCGGTTTTTACAGATTCTAGTCAAGAGCCCAAAATACTTGGCAACTATGGAGAGGCGGAGACCCTCGCCACAATACGCTAGGCTGATCGGAGCGGGGGTGATCCGAGCTTGGCAACATATGGATCCCATTTTGTGAGATTTTCGGGATGCTTTCTCTACCAACGCGGCGGAATCAATTCTCTGAGGCCGGCGTCATCCAGCGGTTGTAAGGGCTTAAAAGTAGTAGTCACCTGGTACGGTGTTGGTTCCGCATGTTGGATGGCCAATCCCAATTCCGTGAGATGTAAACAGAAATCGGCCGGTATCCGCGGAGAGCGCTGTTCCTTGATCGCTCGCGCAAGATCTGCAATTCCTCGTCCATAATCCATATGGTATCGGGCATACCGCTTCCGTATACTTGCTTTCCTCACCGGAGGATAGACTCTGGGATGCTTCCCCAACAGGTTCTTTATGACCGGATGCTCTTTGGTGATGGCATATCTCTCAGCACGATATCTCAAGGACGAAAACCTATCGAGATAAACTGGTGCTGAGTAGTTCCAGCATTCGTTCACCGTAATAACGCCAGTGTCTCCAATGATCTTCAGCTCGTGATTGAATGGCGAGACCAAGCTGCACGTTAATCGCGCGACTACTCCCGACTCAAAAGTGATGCAGGCAACCGAGAAATCGGGGGCTGTTATGTTTAAACGCTCCTCGGATGATATTGGCCTGTCGGGCCACAGACATGCCGCGAAAGGCGTAATCGTCTTGGCCGGTCCGAAAAAGGCCGCAAACAGACTCAGATAGTAGGCGGAATGTTCCACCGTAACGCCCACCCTGAACTCTTCACCGTAATCATAGGGTGCTCCCGAGTCCGATCGCCATAGATGAGGCTCTGCCAGATGGAATGGACCGTCATCAAGTTCAGCAAGAACTAGGTGCACCTCCCCAATCTCCTTTTTTCGCAGGGCCCTCCAGAGCGTTTGGGCTGTTTCACCCAGCAAGTTACAGGGAGCGGCTGAAAAATGGAGGCCTTTGGCCTCAGCCAGTTGCACCAGTTCCTTCGCCTGCGAAAAGTCCGTCGCAAGGGGCTTTTCAGTGAACAGATGCTTCCCGGCATTCAGACATGCCTTGGATGTTTCATAATGGCTGGTTGAACTCGTCAAATTGAGGACCATCGTGATGCTGTCATCAGCCAACAGTGCCTCCAAATTCGGGTATAGTTTCACTGAGTGCAGATTACAGAACTTGGAAGCCCGCTCCGGATCCCGGTCGGTCGCGCCGACCACCTTCAAAAACGGGTGCCATTTCAGACAGTACAAATAGTGATCGGCAGTAAATCCGCAGCCAATAATTCCGATGTTCATGCTCTCTTCCTTTGACGTCCGCACAAGGTCAAGCCTTCGCGGCCGGTCCTTTCATAGTCACTAAAGAGGCCTCCGGCATGGGGGTGCACGGAAGCGAACCTAACAGGTGTTCCGAGCCGCACGGGTCAAGAGTCAACACTTCAACTCGTCTTCGACCTGCAATCCAGGCAACGGCCCTCCGGGACACGGCAAGAACAATCATCCACAAATTAGTGATCGCGAGCTTTAGCCCCTCGAGAAGGAGTCCGTTCTGCATCCCTTCTTTGGCCCAATAAAAGATAAGGCCACCAAACCACGCCGACCTCTTGGCCCATACCTTATGCCCGCCGGGATAAGTACCCTGCCTCGACTTTGCCAGGAGCAGATAAATCCCTTGAATAAAAGGTGCAATCTGGCGCACCGCATTCGTTGAATGCATCCGATACAGCACTGTGTCGGGCCCGAGCACCAGGATTGTGCCCCGCGCAACGCACAGCTTATTCAAGAGATCCTGAATGTCCTGATAAAAAATATCCGGCGACCAGCCACCGACATCCCAGAATGCCGCGCGATCAACAACCAGGGAACTGGAGTTATAAACCCAGTGCCTGTCCTTATCCAAAAAAGTTGCATACTCGACGAATCGAATACTTGGTTCAGGCGTGGTCATGATCCTTGGGAGATCACCATAAAAAAGAGAGGATCGACCCAGGATAAACATCGGGCTGCGTTCCGCAATGATCCGACCATACACTCTGAGGCTCCACGGCATAAAGGCGTCATCTCCGTCCAGGAAAACCAGATACTTCCCTTTGGCTATGGAAGCGCCATAGTTGCGCGCCACGGCGGCGCCACGATTCACGGGATGCCTTCTGTAGATGATTGAATCGCCAAGCGACTTTATAACCTCCGCGGTTCCGTCTGTGGAAGCGTCATCCACAACTATGATTTCCTTGCTTGGGTGCTGCTGCCGCAGGGCTGATTCCACAGCTTCTTTTATAAAGGCCTCGTGGTTGTAACACGCAATTACAATGCTGAACAACGGCTCTGACATTTCCTTATCCTCGAAATACCTGTCTCAGCTTACCGGCCCCACATCTGAATTAGCAGTGCTCATGGCGTAACCCGCTGCCGAGAACAGTCAATCTGCCACCGCAAGTTGCGCAGAGATCTGCTCTGGACGTTGCAGACCCCGAAAGTTCTTGAGCTTCAGCCATTGCTTTTCGTAGAGGTGCCAGCTCGCAAAGGCGACTGTTATAGAAAGGGCGAAGGCAACACAATTGAGGACTAGAACCGACAGTAGTTCGCTGTGCAATAGTCTGACTAGGTGGCCGCAATTCAGTCCTATCTTTGCAAAGACCACGATGATCGGCATGTGACAGACATAGAGGCAATAGCTATATTTTCCAAAGAACCGCAGAAAGGGTGAGGCGAGAAGACGATGCCCCGGGCTCTCTTTGCGTGAGGCAACCGCCAGCGCTATGCACGCCCCGAAAAAGATTCCAGCCAAGCTGAGCTCGAACGTGTTCATAAAGAAAGTCGGGGAGTCTCCTGGTCCGGCTGCGCATTCCGAGTTGAGAATCCGCCCCAGGATAATGGCACCAAGCGCGGGCAGCGCCAGGCGTCGTGCCCACTTCAGGAGTCTCTTCCAGTCGCCAGGATCGCGAGCGGCCAAAGCGACGATGGCTCCAATGGCGAGGGAGTCCGCCCGGCAGACCGTCCACGTATAGGCGGCGAACGGATAATGAAGCCAGTACATAACCGCTCTCAACGCAAGCGCCAGCACCATAAGACCGACGCAGACACCCATCAATCGCCGCCTCGCCAACTTCAGGACCAGCAGCGGCCATATCAGGTAGAACTGTTCTTCGACCGCCAGGGACCAGAAATGCTGGAGCGGCCGGGCGACTGCGTCCCATCCTTTGAACCCTTCGTACCAGTTGAGAAGATAGATCCACGCGAACACGTTGCCAAGATTGCCGCTGTGCGTGCCTGCCACCACCGGCCCGTGCACGTGCGCAAGAACGAATGGACCGATAAGAAGAAAGATCGTAAGAGCCGCATAGTAGAGTGGAAAGATGCGAATCGTTCTCCGGCCATAGAAGACACGGAAGTAGTGCGCGCCTTCTCGCGAGTCGTACAGGATTCCGGTAATCAGAAACCCGGAGAGGACGAAAAACAAATCGACGCCGATCCAGCCCATCCCCACCACATCCCCGTAGGCGCGCTCCCAAGCCGGGACGGCATCCGAAACGCCAAGCATCCAGAAATGGAAGGTCATGACGAGCAGAATGGCGATGCCTCGGATTCCGTCGAGGACAGGTATTCGATCGCCAGAGGGCGGACGCTTTTGGGGCACGCAGACGGGAGCCGCTTCAGGCAAGTCAGATGTGATCGGCACTGCAGAAAAACTCATATGACCTCCAGTCGAGCACCAGATTCGGGGTGGGTCTGTTGGTTTCTCGCTTGTCCTTAGAGAGCGAGCTATGTACTCACCTCAGAACCGTCGATCATCAAGCGGAACCTGAGGGTGGACGAATGGAAGCCAAGCATACCGGAGATTTGGAGCCAGATGTCCGACGGTTAGGAGAAGGGAAAGGAGAATCGGAACCTGTCCCCTATGAACGTTCAAGGGTTGGACGAAACACGGTTGCTTAGCTGTGTGCTCGGCCGCGTGCAGAATGTTCTCAGCCGACACGTACAGCATTCCCGAGATGCGCGCCACAAGACCCCTGCGATCTGGGCAATCAATGAGCAGTACTGCCGGATCCTTCATGCGCGTTTAGAGATTTGAACCGGTCCGATGAATGCCCACCACAGGACTCTCAGCATGATCCTCATGCAGACGAGGTGGACCAAACCGAGGAAGTTTCCCGCATGTGATCCGCAGCGCGTGACCAACGTTATCGCTCAGGCCAGTGTAAAGAGTGTGATCTCGGGCGGACAATTCAGGCGGAACGGAACGCCTATTGTGCCGATACCGCGATTCACGTAAAGGTGCGTGGGACCATAGCGGAACCAGCCCTCGGGATAGAGCCTGCCGTATTCGGGCAGAAAGGCAGGTGGTAGAAAGGGAATGCGCACCTGGGCGCCGTGAGTGTGCCCGGAAAGCATTAGGTCAGCATTGTATCTGGCGACCTGTGGTAGAGTATCGGGTTCGTGCGCCAGGACAATCATCGCTTCCTTGTCGCGGAGTGCGCTCGCGGGAATGGCTTGGTCCGGTTTCGCATCCTCCGCGCATGCACTGCCTAGGCCCACGAGCCACAGACGCCGGCCATCCTTCTCGAGGGAAACGGCGCTATTCCGCAGAACTGGCAGACCGTGGTTCACCAGATCGCCATAAACATAGCGGCCGCCGACCATCATGTCATGGTTGCCCAGCGTTGCATAGCGCAGCGGGCACCGGATTGCGCTCAGGAGCGAGGCACATTCCGGCATGTGGCGAAGAGCAAATCTCTTGTGGGCTTCCTCACTAGGCCAACGCAGCGGCCCATAAGTGACGAAATCCCCGATAAGCACGACCAGATCGGGTTTCAGGGCATTGACGTGGTCAACTACCTCTCGGAGAAAGATGCTTTCGGTGAACTCGAAGTAATGGATGTCACAGATTTGCGCGATCCGCATGCCGCGGAAACTATCTGGAAGGCGGGGAAGGTGGACGGTATACTCTTCGATACTCAGATTGTGGCGCGCGATTTCGCCTGAATAGAGTGCAAGGCCACCCACGGAAATAGCTGCAAGCGAAAGAAAGGATCGGCGAGTAAGATGGTGCCGCCGTCGAGTAAACGAAGGGTCTCTCCCACTCTGGTTGTCCGGGGCGATTTCGACGGAAGTTGGCAGTTGCATTTACTCTTGGACGGCTGGATAGGCAAAAGGGGATAAAAGGATCGTCTGGTTCGGACGCAATCTCAGAAACGTGTAGCTGCGATGCTGGCTCCGTCGCGGGCTTGGGCGCTCTCAGTGGAATTATTTGCGACACTCACCGTGACGATGGTACCTCACCATCCAGCCAGACGGGACTGGCAAGCACCACCTTAGTGATTCACAGACGGTCACGGCAACCCGCTCGCCGTCCAATATCGTAGCCAATGACGGTATGCAAACCGTGTCAATAGCCGTAGCGACCGCAGCTACGACCACCACGTCCGTCCAGAATCTGCCGACTAGCTGCAAGATGACTCCGGTGACTGTACCTATTCGCCCGGCCTCTGGCCGCACCTGACTCAGAGGTATCCATAGATACAGTCCCCCAGCCACGCCGTCATGGTAAGGGGCATGTGTCGCCAAATCAGTTTTGCCAGGCACATCGGAGCATACCTAATCTTGTTGGTCGAACGCTCGGTATCTGGAAAATCCGGATAGTAATAGCGGTACAGGCGCACGGGGTCGGCACCCCACTTTCTCTTAAATCGGGCAAGCTCATCATCACCTTCCGGCACCTCGCCAAGATCGACGAAATGGAAGCCGCCCTGGCTGGCGTCGTTAATGGCCTGCCAGAGAATAATGTCGTTTGGCCTAAGGAAAAGATCACTGGTCCGCGAAGCGCCAAAAGCATAAGTGACCGTATGCCCAAAAGCAAAGAATATATAACCACCTATAATCCTCGAGCCCTCATCCGTGTGGTGCTCGGCTAATATCAGGCGCATCAAGTTTTTCGAGTGCATCAGTTCCCATAGCGCAAAAAAGAACCGGTAAGGCCGGGCAACTGCAAGATTCCGCCGCATCGTCTCGAGATACATACCATACCACACGCGTAAATCCGCTTCGCTCTCAGCCGAACGTGTACGCACGCCATTAACCAGCCCCTTATTGACTGCCCGCTTGATACTCGAACGATTCTGGCTGTTCGCAATGGTGTAGGTTTCCCCAGGCCTTCCGGCGAGGCGCACAACGTAACTGACCCGCCATGGCTTTCTAGCGATTCCATCTATCCCGTCGCTCACTTCTCCACAGTGTGCTTTAATCTGCATTCGAATACGGGGTTCCGCGGTGGCCCTTCGCACAGCTTCGCGCAACAACTCCGCCGTTGCCACTGGATCGACCGTCAAAGGCCCGGCCAGCGGCGTCCGCGGCAGAGAAGACAGGCGCGGACCGGTGAGCGGACGATTACCGCTCAGGGGAAGACCGCGCGTATACAGCAGCGGCAGGATTCCCAGTAGATTTCCATCGGGATCCTCACACGCGAGGAAGACAGCCCGCTGCTTGTACTCGCGCTCGAGTGCCTTCAGCCACGCTGGATGGTGGTAGATCGTTCCATCAGGATGCCCTGTGACGAAAGCCTCCCAGCGGGAATCCTCCCATGGATTGATCTCTACGACTCGCAACTTTACAGAACAGTCGATTTGCATGGAAGGGGTATACTCCCGCTACGCTGCTGTCCGATAACATTCGCCGGATCAGCGTTCTACGGCCGGGCTAAGTTTGCCTTTGAGGTCATGGCTGTTGAATTGCTCCGTGGACAAGCGATCAATGAGATCGAAATACTCCTGCCTGTGCCGTTCCCACCCATGGCGTTCTACATATTCCAGACCGTGCCGGATCAGAGATTCCCGCAGGATAGGATCGCGAGCGACTTCATACATGGCTTCAGCCATCGCCGCACTGTCGCCGGAGGTGAAGAACCGCACCGTTGCATCGTCGAAATAGTAGCTGTCGATTTTTGTCCGCGAAGCGACAACCGGAATCCCCTGCGACATAAACTCCATAATCTTTGTGCTGTAGGCCTCATTGCCGAACGAATCCGCTCGCTTGGGCACGACACCCAGATCCGCGTTGGAAATAATATCCGCGACAGCCTCGAGCGGCGCCAGACCGTGGAAAATCACCGAGTCCTCAAGCCCCAGGTCGCGTACCAAATTCTTCAGTGGCTTCCTAAGGTCGTCATCCTCTGATGCGTAAAGGTGAAATTCCGCGTTGGGCACTCTCTTCCTGAACTCGGCGAAGGCTTTGATTGCGATATCCAGGCCCTGATGCCACTGAAGGGAGCCTGGGAACACCACGATAAAGCGGTCGTCCTGACGGGTGCGCTGGCGCCGCGCGAAGATATCCAGATCGGGATGGTTGACCACGACAGAGCAGCGATCCGGCCGGACGGACCGGGCTACGAGCTTTTCGAGCCACAGGTGATTGGAGACAATCACATGGTCGACAAACCTCGCGGACAGCTTTTCCACGAAGAGCAGACCCGTGACATAGAAGCGTTTCAACGAGGACCTGAACTTGTTGGCGAATAGCTCAGGGACAATGTCGTGAATGTCGAGTATCAGGCGCGCCCCCGTGATCCGTGGGTACAAGGCCGCGAAGACTAGGAAATCCGGCATGTTGTGGATGTGCACCACGTCGTAGCGATTGCGTGCATGTAGCCGGGTGAGGACGACGGAAGATCGGAACAGGAAGCGCAACAGTTGGGAGGCATAGCTCCAATGGCCCGATTCTTTGCGGTCGCGACGATGAACATGATAGACGGTGACCCCGTTCAACGTGCTTGCTTTCCGCTCATGGTTCAGCCCCTCCAGGGCGATAACGTCTACCATGTCGCCGCGTCTCGCCAGCGCTTCGGCATAGCGACGGATGCGGCCATCGGTTTCGTACCCTGAGTAGGCCAACATGCAGATTCGACGGCGGGTGTTGCGGCCAGCTGCAGGCAGCTTTGCGCAGTAATAGTGGGAGACCTCCCGGGGCAGCGCGTGCCAGCACTTGTCGTTATAGTTGTCCCGAACGTAGCGCAGGAACTCCTCGTACAGGGCGACGGGATACTCATCCCGATCCGGAGACCCGTTCATGCACATGTAGTCAGGATGCGTATTGATCAGGGCCATCCCTCCCTGCTCCACGAGCCAGTCCAGCTTCCTTTTCCACACCTCGATGCTCTGCTCGCCCAGAATCTTAAAGAGGTTGAAGTCCTGGACAAGCGTGTAGGGCAGCTCCACGAAACCCTTGTTGCCGGGACCCTGCACCCAGAAGGGGAAGATGGTATGCATGCCATCGGACTGCGGCTCAAACGGATCGACATCGAACGTTGAGCAGTCGTACTCGGAACCCAGCTCGTGCATCCACCCCAGACGGTGCTGCATGAGCGGCGAACGGAAGCCCACCGCGCCCCACCGGTGCATCGTCTCTCGAATCTGCGCGGCTTTCAAGGCGAACTTCTTCGGCGAGCTGTAGAGCTTTCCGTCGTGATTCAGCCCATGAACGCCGGCCTCAAAACCCGCACGTTCGAGCATCTCCAGCATTGGGGGGGGGAACCTGGTATTCGCCAACAGGAACGAAATTAAAGCAGGCGCGGAAACCGTATTTCTGCGTAAGCTCCACCAGGCGCGGGACGCGCTCGAACCCCTTTTTCCCTTCAACGTCGTGTGTCAAAACCAGGCCAAATCGTTTCCCGGCGGGCCAGCCCGGCCACCGCGGCGAAACCGTCGCAGATCTCGGATCGATCGGCCATACTTCGGCGAACGCCCGGCGCAGGCGTTCGGCACGCCACTGGCGCAACGACATGCGTAGACGCCAAGGCAGGATCGGCTTCACAAGATAGTACGCTTTAGTTAGCATTGGGACCTGTTTTCTCCAGGCAAAAACAGAAGCAGTTTGCGAAGGAAGGATTCTTCAAGCCACATCAGTTTCAGCCCATGTGCCGGTAGAGAACATTACCAGCAAATTGCAAAACTCGATCCGGGCTAGCTGAAATCACCCGGTCTCTTAACTTCTTTTGCCAGCGGGGCCGCAGCGTCGACCCCATGGCGGGATATCTCCAGTAAGTGAGCGGAGCAGGCACGCTGCCCCAGTGTTCCTTAAAGACGCTCAGACCCGGATCCTCGAGGTCGGAGCGCCCCATATCGAGCTCGTTCTGACCATTGGCTTTGGCCTCCTGAATGGTTCGCCAAAATAGCATTGGTGTGCCCCCATAGATATTGGCGGAGGGGTCGCTACAGCCGTATTTATAGACCATTGTCCGGCGGTGCGAGAGTGTGATGATACTGGCCACGGCGGCGCCATCTTTCCGCGCGATGCGGATCTTCATACTCGGACCGAAGGCGGCATTCAGAGCTCGGAACCACTGCAGAGGCTGGGGCGGAAGACCGTGGCGCCGGCGCGTCATTGTCATCAGGCGGTAGAAATCGTTCAGCTGCTCTTCGGAATTGCCTTCCTCATATACGAGATTCTCTTTTTCAGCACGGTGGATCTTCCGTTGGATGCAGCTCTTGTGAAAATTGCGAAAGAGATGGTCGGCAGGAGCGGTCAGGTTCAAACGATGGAGAACGGCGCCACCCTTGGGCTGGAGACTCTGGATTTCGTCTGGAGCCGAGTGCGGCCGGATCTCGATGCGGTCGTAGCTCCCCTGTTCCACAGCTCGCCGTGCATGCATGAGGAGCGCGTCCAGTTCCTTCGGGCCATTCACCAGTGGTTCGCAATGGTCCGAAAACGGCAGCGAAACCAGGCGCCGTCCTGTCAGCCAGGAACGGATTTCGCAGAAGACGATACCACCGGTGACGCAGGCATGAGGGGGGCACGTCGTCAGGACTAGCGGCCGATACCCGTAGGTGGACTGCAGGGCGCTAAGCCACGCGCGCGTGTGAAACACCGAAGCTTCGGGGTGCACGGCCACCAGAGCAGGCCACCGCAAGTCGGAGAGAGGGTCAAGCTCATAGACTTGGGTCATCGCGGAGGGACCTGCCTCACCTTTGCCCACAGTGATCACTGTGTCCCGCTTTTCAATGGTCTGGTCCAACATGACCGCTGCCAACCTTCCCTAGCTACTTTCCGGCGCAGAATTCAATTAGTTGCGCGCCGAAAAACAGCTAGCGTGCTGGGTAATGCATAACAAAGTTGAAAAGTTGAGCAGCCGCATGCGATATGTCACCGAAGTTAGCAGATCGATATTAGGTGGGTGTTCACCGGAGTCCAACGGGCCGCAGAAGAGGTCGCTATCGCCAGATCGTCTTTCGTCCGAAAAGGCGGCTCAGCTGTTGGCGTCTCAAGTACTTGATCGTTGTCTGATCATCTACCTGGCGAATACCTCGCAGATACCCCGACATAAATCCACAGAATAGAGCTGCAGATTGGATGACATACGGCTTCATTGCAACGCGTTTGACGCATTTCAATAGCATGAAAAGTGGGTGATAGCCGCAGATGTAATTCGCTCTTCCGTTTTTGAACCCTGCGCCCCACGTTCCATCGTTTTTGCCCGTCGGTCGATGGTGAAGGACATGTAACTCGGGTAATGTCCGCGTAGACCAGCCAAGCATTTGCGCCTTGACCTCATCCATGGTATCCCAGCCGGGCGCAGGCCAGAACCCGCCGATAGCCTCCCAACATGCGCGGCGGTAGATCTTTGTGGCGCCCCGAACATGAAAAGCCGGACAGACCTCCGGATAGGGCTCACCGTTGACAAGGTTGTATATTGTGCCGCCAGCTATTCCGAGTGTATCCTCTTCCTGGAAAGCGCTGAAACACGACTGAAAATATTCGGGACTAAACGAGAGATCGCCATCAAGCTTAACAATAAAGTCCCATTCTTTCGATCGTAGAATGCGATAGCCATCGTTGAATGCATCCACGACTCCTCCGCCAGATTTCCGGAAGCCACGGTTCTTCCGATGGCACACCCTGATCCATTCATGCTGTCCGGCATAGCTATCTGCTATTGCAGCAGTGTTATCGGTGGAACCATCGTTCACTATCACCCACTCGCAGGGGCGCACGGACTGATTGATGACGCTTTCGATGGTCCGTGCGAGATTGGCTTCTTCATCTCGGACGGGTGAAATGATCACATATTTCATGGGATTGGATGACTAGGCAAGGACGCAAAATCGCTTTGAGCTGCTTAATTCTGCCAATCGTTCCCTTCAGACAAGGACGGGCTTAGGGCTCACTCCGGCATTGCTTTTCAAGAAAGCCCGGTGCCACAATTCCAAGGTGAGTAGCGACAGAACTTCCTTTGCATAAGAGCCAGATTCCGCGTTCGTCCGGAGCAACATTTCGATGCGGGCGGTGTTGAAATAGCCGCGCTCAATCGTTGTGCGATCGAGCAACACGTCATGAGCATAGTCTTTAAGTTCAGATCGCAGCCAAACTCCGAATGGTACCGGGAAGCCGGCTTTCCGGCGCCTTAGGATTGGCTCAGGTATGCGGCTCGCGAGTGCTCGTTTGGCAATATACTTGGTCGCGAGACCGCGGACCTTGAGGCTTTCTGGCAGGGAGGCGGCAAATTCCAGTAGTTTGTGATCGAGGAATGGCACTCTCAGTTCAATTGAGTTAGCCATCGTCATCTTGTCTGCCTTCAATAGCAGATCATCGGCAAGTGATGTTTTCGTGTCCACATATAGCATCCGGTTTACAAGGCCTAACCTCTTCGAACTGGCCATAATATGCTGCATGGGACGAGTGGCAAATTCTTTATCGCTCAAATTCGCAAAATCGCTAGAGTAAAGCGTGTCGACGTTTCGATTAAAGAATGAATCTGGTCCCGAGCTGCGGCTATAGTAGTAGTCCTCGAATGGCCGCGCGAGGAGCGGTGCATACTTGGCGATTCGCGGATCCTTCAAGAATCCATTGGCGGCGACAGCGGCCAAAGACACTTGGCTCTTAAGTGGGCCTAGGACCCTCTTCAGTCGCTCCACCCACAAAACACCACGATAGGTCTGATACCCCGCAAAAGCCTCATCTCCACCTTCCCCTGAAATTAAGACTTTAACAAAATCCTTGGCCAATTTCGTGACGTAATAAAGAGCCACCGCAGGCGCCTCGCACACCGGCTCTTCCATGTACCACGCATAGTGGGGCAGGAAGTCTTTAAAATCCTTCGCCGATATCGTCATTTCGTGATGGTCGGTTCCGTATCGCTGTGCCGCGATCCGAGCATAGGGACGCTCATCCGGAACCTCCGGCTCTTCGAATCCCAACGTGAAACTGCTAAGTGTGCGATCGGTTTTGCCGCGAGCAAAGCTGACCATTGCGGTGGAATCGACTCCTCCACTCAGCAAAATGCCAACCGGCACGTCACTAATCATGTGCAGCCCGACGGCTTCATCCAGTAGCTCGATTAGCTCCCTTTCAGCATCTGCAGTGGACCTCTGGGCGGGATCGAAAGCTAGGTCCCAGTACTGATGAATTTCAGCATTACCCTGTCGGACGATCATGTACGATCCAGGTCTTAGCTTTAGGATGTTCTGGAAGAGAGTGTCTTCGCCAGGAACGTAATAAAAAGTGAGAAAGCGATCTACAATATCCGGCCGCACCCGAACGCTGATCTCCGGATCGGCCAGAATGGCTTTGATTTCTGATCCAAAGACAATGGAATTCGTCCCGATTGCGTAATATAAAGGTTTAATCCCAAGCCGGTCGCGCGCCAGCATCAGGCTCTTCCGGCGTTCATCCCAGATCGCAAACCCGAACATTCCCCGAAGCCGTTCTACACATGCCGGCCCGAACTCCTCATAAAGGTGAACGATCACTTCGGTATCCGCACGAGAATGGAACACATGGCCGCGGGCTAGGAGATCGTCACGCAGCTCCTGGAAATTATAGATTTCCCCATTAAAAACAATCCAGACAGTCCCATCTTCGTTCGAAAGCGGCTGATGACCCGTCGCCAGATCGATAATGGATAGGCGGCGAAAACCCAGGCCGATCGGGCCGGATAGGTAATAACCTTCATCGTCGGGCCCACGGTGACGAATCGTATCCGCCATCCGTTTCAAAAGGCCTCTGGAAACCGGATTCTCCAGATCGAAATTCAGCTTACCGCATATTCCACACATAGATTGTTCTCTCGATTAACGACCTTTGCCGCCGCTGCATCTAGCCTGCTGACTTCTTTGCGCTTCTTGTGTCGGAACTTTCTCAGGCGGCTGCTTCCGTTCAAAATGGCTGACCATAGTGCGCAGGATCAGCCACCATTTCAATAAAGCAGCGCGGGCGGATTCTCTGCGCGCCCGCCCGCTCACCGCGACCAAAGCGGTCAACGTAATCACGCGAGCGAGAGCGCTACACGCCATTGCCGCGCGAAAGACCAATTGGTAACTATAACCCCGGTGCTTTGCCACATACTGCAGAATCGAGCTCCACTTCATCACGACGGCCTTTCGCCGGATACTACTTTTGCCGCCATAATGGATGATTCGACCCTGGGGAATGTAATAGTTCGTGAACCCCGCCTTCGCTGCTTTGTAACAGAGATCCAGGTCCTCGGCATACATGAAGTACTCTTCACTGAATTGCCCGATCTGCGCAAACACGTCTCGCCTGAACATGATGCAGGCACCGGAAATAACTTCTACGGAGCACGGTTCCGTGCCGGCAGCGAACATCGGTGCGATATTCCATAAACGGCAGCCAGGAAAGCGGTTGCGAACAATATCCAGATCCAGAAGTTGGTTCAGGATCGTTGGGAACGTCTGAATGGCCGACGTCTGAAGGGACTGGTCTTCGTTCAGCAGCGCACAACCAACGGCGCCAACAGCCGGCAATGAGCGTACCTGCCGGAGCATAAGATCAAAGGCCGGATTGGTCAGCATCGTGTCCGGATTCAGGAAGACCACGTATTCGCCTCTCGACGCCAGGAACCCAAGGTTGTTGGCGCGTGCAAACCCCAGGTTCTTACGGCTTTCAATCACGACGACATCTTCGTAGCGCCCCCGTACCACCCCGATATCACCATCTGGCGAGGCGTTATCGACAACGATGACTTCAAACTTGGTCTCCTGACTGAACGCGTAGATGCTCTCCAGGCACTTTAGGAGAAATGCGGTGGAATTCCAATTTACGATAATGATTGACAGGTCAGTCATAGGCCGAAGCCACCCCACGGCCGAACTCTCGTAGGCGACTGTGAGAACGAAGCTGCTGGAGCGGCTATCTCCAGGTCGCCCAATAGCACTGCAGCGGAGGCCGCTGGAGCGGTGTTCGTCAGTGTCTGCACCGTGATAGGCACAGTCACGGCGCAGATCATGGCCAGGAATGCGAACCACCAGATTTGCGTCTGATCCCAATAGGCAACGCCGAAAAAGCCAAAGATATTGGCCAGCATGATAGAGCCGAGGCACCAAAACAGCCACTGCTGTTTCGGTATCACCCTCTTCCTCATGGATCCAAGGCGACCGAAGCACTTCGAGATGATGGCAATAAAGCAGATCAGTGTGAGAATGCCGCCTGATTCTGCCTCGGCCACGAATTGATTCGACATGTCCCACATGTCATAGCCCCAGTTGCCATTCTGATTCGTGCCGATAAACCACCAGTACTTGATATGCCGGAGACAGTTATCGATCAGGAGAGCGCGGTCATATCCCCCGGAACCGCCGATAACGTTGATATGAGCTATCACGAACCACACTGGGGCATTCATTGCAATCGCCAAAGCCACGATAGCGATGATGATTCCCCACCGGACAGCCTTCATCGAACGTCGAACAGGCCACAAGAGAAGGCCGAGCACTCCGGCTAGATACGCCAGTAGGGGCGTGCTCGAATGTGCTGTCAGGACCATCACTGTCGAGCCTACGATCCCGGCGACTGCAGGAACTCTGGCCTCCTTCTTCCACAACCAAAAGAAGAGAGGAATGAGCGTGGCTCCAAAGCATCCTGCGAGGATAGAATGGCCGAAAGTAGCCTGGGCTCGGACGATTCCGTCTCTAATTAGCGGAGCAGTCGGCGCTCCACCCAGGTAAGTTCCAAAGGGGTTTACATAAGTGCGGCTTTCATACACCATGCTTGCCCCCAAGACTACCACTGCAACTGCAAGAGTCTTCGTTGCCGTGATGACATCATTCTCAGTTCTGAATACGCAGCGAAAGAAAATATAACCGCACATGGCCGTCACAAAGAAATTCAACAGCGCCATCAAATCGTTAGGCCAGTTTGTGACTATCATCGCAAAGGTACGGTAAGACACCCACACGAAAAACAATTTGTCGATGGCGTTCCATCCCCCGGCAACTTGAAACTTGCCCAGCATGGCCCGAAGGAAACCCGTCAATACCAGTATCCGGCACACGTATAGATGCCCACCCAAAAGCAGCACCTCCTGGCCCCGTGGAACGAGGAAGGTGCAAAGGAGCAACGGAGGGATCGCATATTTCCGCGGCCGCCACAAGATAAGTGCGATTGTGATTACCAGGGCGATCGCGACTACGGGGTGCAGTATTGTATCAGAGGCACCGTGGCCTAAGTCCCGCTGATTGAAGTCTAAGTTAACTTGCATTGCTTCTCTACGAAAAAGCCGGAGTGCATCATGGCAGCCGCCTTACTTTTTGGGTTTTCCGGCAACAGCTAAATCGTCTTGTGATCCTTCGGCGGAATGCTGATAAGCAGCGATTGTCTCCTGGTAAGCCGCCAGAAGCCTGCGGCCTGCAGCCGTCCAGGTGATCTCCGGAGCAAGCTCCAACGCGCCAACTCGCAATCTTGTAAGCAACGCGCGATCTCTATGAAGCAACGTGATTTGTCGGGCGATGGTATCGACGTCGCCGACGCGATGCACCAGTCCCGTTTTCATATGGCTGCAGATGTCTGTACATGCGTCAGAGGCTAGCGGTACACATCCGCTGCCCATCGCCTCAGCGATAACCAAACCAAATCCTTCTTCAATACTTGGGAGAATCAGAACATCGCTCTTTCTCATTAGTTCTGGAACATCGTTCCGATGTCCCAGGACATGTACGCTGGGATGGGATAGCATTGGCCTCAACTTCTCTCTATACGCAGGCAGAAATTCGCCCGCAATCAAAAAGTTGCCGTCCAGGCTGGCTGGCGACCGAAGCCATGCTTCAAGCGCATAGTGCAGCCCCTTTCTTACTGCACACACTCCCACAAATAGCATGATTAGTCCCGTGCTCGCAGCCTTCGGCTGAGGATCGGGAAAATAAGTAGTCTCGTCATAGCCATAAATGTGACGAATAAGCTGTTCTCTGCGAAAGCCCTTTTCAAGGAAGGTTTTCACTACAAATTCTGAGGGGCACAAGAGTCTTGTAGCTAGCTGATATTCCTCTTCCTCTTTACGTAATCTACCTGCGTTGAACGCATGTTCATGATTGGCTGGAAGCATCACACCAAGCGACTCACATTCTTTCTGAACGATTTCATAGGCAAATCGCGTGTGTGCATTCGGTCTTTCCAGAACCGTCGGGATTCCCAAGTCGATCGCGGTTTTCAGAGTCTCACACGCGCCCAGGGACCATGCATGGATTAGGTCGATCTTACCCGCAAGTTTTCTGATGCGCATGGCGACAATCCTGTCGTGTAGGGCGACAGCTTGCGCTGTTCCAATGAGTTTGTATGGAACCCGCAGCGTTTTGTAGGCAAGAGTCTGCGTGACCCTGACCCCCGCAGGCACCTCTCGTCCAACAGACGCTGGATACACCAGTAGATCCAGCCCCGCCGCCGACAGTCCCTTCACCTGCTGCCAAGCGGTGTAACAGATCCTGCTAGCGCCGAGCCGAAATGGAAAACTGTAGACGACGCGGAGCTGTCTTTCATTTCGATTCATCGAGGACACTCTTTTGTTATT
>Ga0207052_10102_pt1 | contig 29263 bp, 28 predicted proteins | sample Alteio_BWMinCont_62_FD_153294 | JGI IMG/M metagenome (GOLD analysis project Ga0207052, IMG submission 153294) | Enriched cells from forest soil in Barre Woods Harvard Forest LTER site, Petersham, Massachusetts, United States -... | ecosystem: Environmental > Terrestrial > Soil > Temperate forest >...
TATCAGGCGGTTGGATGTTTATGATTTCCTGGTAAAAGGCGATCAAAAAGATAATATACAGCTACAGGACCAGGATATTGTACGCGTACCTACTTACCGTATACGTGTTGAAATGGATGGCGAAGTAAAAATACCTGCCCTGTTTGAAGTTTTGCCTGGAGAAACACTACAGGATGTGATAAGGTTTGCTGGCGGCTTTAACGACCAGGCTTACACTGCGCTTGTTAAAGTTTCGCAGATAAGTGACCAGCAGCGCCGCATAACGGATGTGCCCGAAAGTGATTATAAAAATTATATCCCCCTGCGCGGCGATGTTTACAAGGTTGAACGCATTTTAGAACGTTATGAAAACAGGGTAACCATTAACGGTGCAGTTTTCAGGCCCGGCCAATTTGAGCTTCAAAAAGGTTTAACGTTATTACAACTCATAAATAAAGCAGCAGGTTTAAAAGAGGACGCTTTTATGGGTATTGGAAGTATTACGAGGCTTAAACCTGATAACTCCACTGAGATCATTTCTTTTAATTTAAGCGATGAGATCAATAAAACAGCTGCGGATATACCCTTGCAGCGCGAAGATGTGGTTAACATATCATCCATATTCGATCTGCGCGACAAATATAATGTTACTATAAAAGGTGAAGTAAGGCAGGCCGGGACATTTGCATACGCCGACAGTATGAGCGTTCAGGACCTTATCATTAAGGCAGGGGGCTTTACAGAGGGCGCCAGTCCGAAACGTATAGAAGTAGCAAGGCGCGTAACCAACAGCGACCCTACATCAAAAAGCAGTGTGGTAGCCCAGGTATTTAGCATTGACGTTGATGCGCAATTGAAAAATGGTGGTACGGGTTTCAGGTTAAAGCCATTTGATATTGTATCGGTATATACGTTGCCCGGTTACGAAAAACAAAGAATAGTTAAGGTTGAGGGCGAAGTTTTATACCCCGGTTATTACACAATACAAAAGAAGAATGAGAAGATCTCAGATATAATTGCACGTGCCGGCGGTTTATCAGCATCCGCCGATGCTGATGGCGGTACTTTAAAGCGTGATAATATTGCCATACTTGGCATCGATAAAAGCAAAACAGACACAACAGGAATTGCGCAGGAACGTGTGGACAGGCTAAAAAGGCTGAAACAAACCTATAAGGATTCGACTGACAATGAAGGATTGCAATTGCGCAATGACTATGTTGGGATAGACCTTAAAGCCATACTTGAAAAACCGGGTTCAAACGGCGATTTGATAATGGAGGATGGCGACATTATACGAATACCAAAGCAGGAACAGGTAGTACGAGTTAATGGGGAAGTATTATACCCAAGCGCTGTTGTTTACGAAAAGGATAAGACATTTAAAGGCTACGTTTATAATGCAGGTGGTTTCTCGCCGGATGCACTCAGAGGAAGCGCCTATATAGTTTATCCCAACGGTACGGTAAAAGGTACAAGGAAATTCCTGTTCTTTAATACACGTCCCGCTGTTAAACCGGGCAGTGAAATATATGTACCTAAAAAACCTGAACGAAAAGGGTTATCAGCAACAGAGATTATTGGCATAACAACCGGGCTTGCATCAATAGCTGCAGTAATTTTGGGGATAATAAGCCTGCATAAATAATTAAATTAACCGATCAGATATTTATGGACCAGGTGGACCAGGAAAAGAAAATAAATAATACGGACGAAGTTTCTGTAGCGGATTTTTTTGCAAAAATCCGTTCTCTTTTTAGGTATTTGAAAAATAAATGGAAACTTATTTTATTGATGGGGTTTTTAGGCGCCGGCATTGGTGTGTTATATTCCATTATTAAAAAACCGCTATATACAGCTACCTGCACGTTCGTTTTGGAAGAGGGGAACCAGGCAGGTTCCCTGGGCCAATATGCCGGGTTAGCTTCCCTCGCAGGGATCGATATCGGAGGCGGGGGCAATGGTATATTTTCGCCTGATAATATTCTTGAATTATACAAATCCCGGTTGATGATTGAAAAAACCCTCTTAAGCCAGGGGGATTTTAACGGAAAACAACAATTGCTGATAGATAGATATATAAACGTTAACAAGCTAAGGGTAGCAGGGAAAAAGAAAGGCCAAATAGATAGCATAACATTTTATGGCGCACCGGAAAAGTTCAGCAGAAAACAGGACAGCATAATAACCGACATTGTTTATACTATTGATAAAAAAATATTAGATGTTTCAAAGCCTGACAAGAAATTAAGTATTATAGAAGTTGATGTAAGTCAACCGATGAGGAATTCTCAAAACAGTTTAATGACAAGCTTGTTGAGAATGTAAATGATTTTTATACCCAAACAAAAATCAAGAAATCATACCAAAATGTGCAAACACTACAGAAGCAGGCTGACAGTGTTCGACAGGTTTTGGATTTAGCCCTAAATGGCGTTGCTTCAACTATGGATGCTTCTCCAAATGCCAACCCCGCATTGATGTCACTTAGGGTGCCATCGCAAAAAAAACAGATCGATGTGCAGGCCAATACTGCCATTTATAGTGAAATTGTTAAAAACCTCGAAATCTCCAAAATATCATTAAGACAAGAAAAACCTTTAATTCAGGTAATTGATCCACCTGTTTTGCCATTAGCGGTTGACCGGCTTGGTAAATTAAAAGGATTAATTATTGGTTTTGTGCTGGGTATGCTTGTTGCATCTATTATTGTTGTAACAAAAAAAGTTTATCAAAGTATAATTTTATAAATAGTTATAACAAACAAATATGTTTAAGGCTTTATTGAATAAATTTTTTCATTTAAAGGATGCTAAAAGCAAAACGGTCATTCGGAATGTTTTTTTTTCCTTTTTTATAAAAGCACTCAACATAAGTGTTAACTTTTTAACTATCCCTTTGGTTTTAAGTTTTTTAACAACCACCCAATATGGCGTTTGGTTAACATTAACTGCTGTATTGGGTTGGTTTTCTTTATTTGATCTTGGATTTGGCAATGGCTTGCGTAATCACTTAACCATTTCAGTTGCCACTAAAAATTTCAAAGAAGGTAAAATATACGTGTCGACTACTTATGCCGCGTTAAGCGTAATTTTTGGCTTTTTAATTATTGTTTTTTTAATTGCAAATCCATTTATCAATTGGGTTTCCGTGTTTAATGCGCCTCCAGCCATGAAAAACGACTTAAATTATGCTGTTTTATTTGCTATATGCTTTCTCTTTGCTCAATTTGTAGTACGCCTTATTAACACCATACTATTATCATTTCAGCGTGCGGCCATGGCGGATTTTACTAATTCATTAGTTCAGGTTTTTATATTAATTGGGCTATGTATACTGAAAACGTTGCACTTTCATTCATTAACATCCGTTGCAATTGTATATTCTTTAATCCCGATAGTAGTATTTTTGTCTGTGAGTGTATACTTATTTTTAAGCGTATATTCAGATATAAAGCCCTCAGTTTATTTTGTAAAAACAGAATATGTAAATAAATTGTTAAAATTAGGGTTGAAGTTTTTTATAATTCAAATCGCTGCGCTGGTTTTATATGCATCTGACAATTTTATAATAGCCCAATTATTTGCGCCGGCAGACGTAACGGTTTACAATATTGCTTTTAAATATTTTAGTATTGTAAGTATCCTCTTTACTATTGTATTAGCACCGTTTTGGTCAATGACTACTAAGGCACAAACCGAAGGCGACTGGGATTGGATAAAAGCATCAGTTAAAAAACTTATAATTTTATGGAGCATATTGTCGTTATGTGGATTGCTTCAACTGTCTATAGCCCACCCATTATATAAACTTTGGACAAATAACAAGGTTATAGTACCGTTAGCACTATCACTCACTATGTTTTTATATTTTATCGTTTCTAACTGGTGTTCTATTTTCTCCAATTTTTTAAATGGCGTCGGGAAAGTCAGGGTTCAATTGTACCTTTCCATAATTGGTATGATAATTAATATACCGCTGGCTATTTTTCTGGTAAAAGTTTGCCATTTTGGAATAATCGGAATCCCGGTGGCAACAATTTTTACAATGGGCAGCGCTAATATTGTTGCTCTGATTCAATATAATAAGATAGTCCATCTTACCGCTAAGGGAATTTGGAATAAATAGTAATAATTAACATGTTTAAATCAATTTTAGTCTCGGTTATAGGTTTTGTGAAGAAGGTGATTTTTAAATTAAATGCCATTGAAACGGCGGCATCCTGTAATAAAAAAGTTATAAATAATGGGGGCTTTTTTTTGCCGGAAGCGAAAGTTGAAAATATGCAGAATGATCCAGCCAAAATCACCATTGGAGCAGGGACTTACATTCGCGGTGAATTACAAGTATATTCATACGGCGGAAAAATCGCCATTGGTGATAATTGTTATATTGGTGCAGGCAGTAAGATTTGGTCAGGCGATAGTATAAAAGTTGGGAATAATGTGTTAATAGGGCATAATGTTAACATAATAGATTTCTCTCACAAGTCAAAGTCGATTGATAGGGCTGAAGCATTTAGAAAATTAATTGCAGATGGCCATCCAACTGAAAAAGGAAATATCCCCACGCGTCCAATTGTTATAGAAGATGACGTAATTATTTATGCAGGTGCAAATATTGTTATGGGTGTTACAATTGGCAAAGCATCAATAATTTCAGCAGGAAGTGTCGTAATTAAAGACATCCCACCTTATTCACAAGTATTGGGGAATCCCGGTAAAATTGTTTGGCGCACAAAATAAGTTTTATGAATAAATTTGAAGATTTAAATGTTGGTGATAAAGCAGAACTTAAACATCTGATAACACAGGAAGATATAAATAAATTTGTTGATTTAACCGGAGACGATAATAAGTTACATATTGATACCGATTACGCCAAAAAGACTAGTTTTAAAAAGCCGGTAGCTCACGGAATGCTTGGGGCTTCTTTTATTTCCACCATTATTGGCACAAAAATGCCAGGAGATGGTGCATTGTGGTTTTCGCAAACCATTGAATTCCTACTTCCTGTTAGAGTTGGAGATGAACTTACCGTGAGAGCAGAGATATTAAAAAAGATTGATTCTTCAAGATCAATTGAATTGCAAACAGATATATTTAATCAACATAAGCAAAAGGTTACTTCGGGCGTAGCAAAAGTTAAGATAGTTGAACAACAGTTAGATACTCAATATGAAAACGAAAACATTGCGCAAAATAAAAATGTCATTGTAATTGGTGGTACCGGAGGCATTGGTAAAGCTACATGTATTGAGCTTGCCAAACAGGGTTATAATGTAGCCATCCATTATAACTCAAACAAGGAGGCCGCAAATCAAATATTAAATGAAGTTATCCAAATTGGAGTAAAAGCTTGTGTAGTTTCGGGGGATGTAACTTCTCTCAATGCCGCTGAAGAAATAATAAATGATGCCTATAGGAAGTTAGGACAAATCAATGTTTTAATTAACTGTGCAACCTTAAAGCTTCCAAACATTAAATTTGAAAAACTTGTTTGGAGCGATATTGAAAATCATATCAATATCAATGTGAAATCAAATTTTTATTTGGCGCAATTGTTAATCCCTTCATTTAAGGAAGCAAGGTACGGAAAATTTATTTTTCTTACTTCGCAGGTTACTGAAAATGTTCCGCCCAGCGACTGGTCATTTTACACAATTGCAAAATATGCGCTTAACGGTTTTGCAAAATCTTTAGCCGTTGAATTAGCCCCTTTTAATATTAAAGTAAATTTGATTTCACCAGGAATGACAGAAACTGAACTCATCGCGGATATACCTGAAAGAAGTAAATTATTAATATCAGCCAAAACTCCTCTTAAGAGATTAGCTAAAGCTGACGATATAGCTAATGCCATTGTCTTTTTGGCATCGGATAAAGCAGATTTTATTACTGGAGAAACTTTAAGAATTAATGGTGGACAAGTAATGTTATAAGTTATGATGGATTTGAAATATACAGAGATTTTGCGCCTGAATAATGACTTGGGTAATTCATTGCGCGGAGATCGTTACTGCGTAACCGTTCTTTCCAATATAATAACAAATCAATTTAATGAAATTTTTGAATATGTTCTTAGGTCAGAAGGCATTAACGCAGCTGTAACTTCCGGCGATTATGATAATATAGTTCAAGATGCAATTAAATATAATAAATCAGACCTGGTAATAATTTTTTGGGAATTAGCAAACCTAATTGATGGTTTACAATATAAGGCGAACCTAATGGATAGTGAATCTACCGAGGCTTTAATTTCAAAAGTGTGTTCAGAAATAGATTTTACTATTAGTAATTTGGAAAACGCCTCATTAGTTGTTTTTAATAAATTTTCGAGTATAGTATTTAATCACACTAATTTAAGATCCAATAACTTTGATGTAATTTGCAATAAATTAAATAATTATCTGGAACAGAGAAAGGGTAATAATTTTGTCCTTATAGATATAGAAAAGATTTTTGCAAAAATATCTGTAACCAGGAGTGTGGATTTTAGATATTATTATTCTTCGAAGGCGTTATATACAATTGAATTTTATAAATCATACTCGCAATTTATAGCCCCCATAATTAAATCTGTAAAAGGAAAAGCGAAGAAAGCTTTAATATTTGATTGTGATAATACGTTATGGAAAGGAATTTTAGGTGAGGACGGTGCTGAAAAAATAGAGATTTCCGGTAAAACTAAATCTGGTGTTGTTTTCGAAGAGGTACAAAATATAGCCCTGGAATTATCCAGAAAAGGTGTTTTGATAGGCTTATGTAGTAAAAATAATCCACAGGATGTCGATATAATACTCAATGAACATCCTGACATGAGCATTCGTAATAACAATATTGGAATAAAAAAGGTAAATTGGGAAGATAAAGCCACCAACTTAAAAGCAATTTCGACGGAACTTAATATTGGTCTTGATAGTTTAGTTTTTATAGATGACTCTGAATTTGAAACAGGATATATTAAAGATATTTTACCTCAGGTTACAGTTTTAAAAGTACCAACAAATCTTTATGAGTATCCCCAACTAATTCGAAGTAATCACTCATTGTTTTTTAATGTATCGCAAACCAGGGAAGATGATATTAAAACGGAAATGTATTTGCAACAGGCAAAAAGAGCGGAAGGAAAAAATGCATTTAATGATATTGAAAGTTATTTAAGTTCCTTATCCTTAGAGGTAACAGTTTATCAAAACGTTTCAGACCTTATTCCTCGAATTAGTCAATTAACTCAAAAAACTAACCAATTTAATTTAACAACATTTAGATATACTGAAGCCGATATTAATAGTTTTATTACCGACGGAAACACTTTAGTATTAGCGTTTGATGTTAAAGATAAATATGGCGATTCTGGAATAACAGGTGTTTGTATTGTCAATATGGAATATGAAAACGCCTCGGCCGATATAGATAGCATGCTTATGAGTTGCAGGGTAATTGGCAGAAATATAGAAATAGCTTTTTTTAATTTTTTGATTAACCACCTTTTAAATCTCGGAATAAATGAGTTGAGAGCTAAGTATATAAAGACATTTAAGAATGAACAGGTAAATCTATTTTATGATAGTTTAGGCTTTCAATGCGTAAATGAATCTAACGACTTTAAAGATTATGTACTCCAGCTAAATAATTATAAAAGAAAAGAAATAGATTATATAAAAATAAATTATGGAAAAGAGAATTAAGAATGTAATGGCTTCCGTTTTCAATGTTGAAGTATCTGAAATTAACGATGACACATCTCCAGATAGCCTTGAGCATTGGGACTCTTTAAGACATATGCATTTAATAACTGGATTGGAAGAAGAGTTTGAAACAACATTTACAGAAGATGAAATTGTGGAGATGTTGAATTATAAACTCATTTACGACACGTTAAAAAATAAGAACTTATAGTTCAGGAACTTTAGTTGAAATTATTATGATTTCTAATGTAATTAAATTATTAAAGGATTATAAATTACGCAAACATATAAAAAGTTTAACGGCCTTTATTGAAATAGGTAATTCGGCATTTTATGAAAATTTTCGATTAAAGATTAATAACCCTGTTACGCATAAAAAATATTTAAAGATAGGAGATAATACTATTGTTGATTCAGTAATTAATTTTGATTCCGGAAAAGGCGAAGTAATTATTGGAAATAATACCTGGATTGGTAATTGCAGCCTGGCTTGTAATACAAAAATCGAAATAGGGCATAATGTATTTCTATCCTGGGGTGGATATATTTCTGACCATGACTCCCATTCAATTAACTATTTAGAACGTCAGAATGATATAATTCAGCAATTAAATGATTATCACAGCGGCAGAGATTTGCTGACCAATAAAAACTGGGACGTTGTGAATACAAAAGGGATTAAAATAAATGATAATGCTTGGGTTGGAATGAATTGTATTATATTAAAAGGTGTTACAATAGGTGAAGGTGCAATTGTTGCCGCTGGGAGCGTCGTTACTAAAGACGTTCAAGCCTGGACTTTAGTAGGGGGCAATCCAGCGAGAATTTTAAAAGAAATACCCGAAGAGCTACGTAGAAAATGAAAATATTAATTATAGGTTCAAAAGGGTTTATTGGTTCACATGCCAGTCGTTTTTTTTCGGCGGGGCATGATGTGTGGGGCGCTGACGTGTTAGAAAGTAATGATGACAAAAAATACTATTTATTAGATAAAAAAAATACAAATTTCGAAGTCATTTTTCTGGAAAACACTTTTGATTTATGCATAAATGCCAGTGGAAATGGTAGTGTCCCCATCTCAATAAATTCACCTGTATTAGACTTCGAACTCAATGTTACCAATACTATAAAACTGCTTGATGCAATTCGGGTGCATAACCCATTGTGCAAGTTTATAAACATATCCTCGGCTGCAGTATATGGGAACCCTCCGGGAATCCCGGTCACTGAAGATATGCCGTTATTGCCATTATCTCCATACGGCTGGCACAAACTGTATTCGGAGCAAATAAGTAAGGAATATTTTTATCTATACAATCTTCAAACTATCAATTTAAGATTGTTCTCTGTTTATGGGGAACATTTGAAAAAGCAACTATTTTGGGATATTTATCAAAAATGTTTAAGATCATTAAATATTGAATTATTTGGTTCGGGGAATGAGTCGCGCGACTTTATTTATATTCTTGACCTTATGATTGCCATTGATTGTATAATTAATCATGGGTTGTTCAACGGGGAAGCCGTAAATGTGGCGTCTGGAATTGAAACCACTATCAAAGAGGCTGCCGGTATATTTTGCAATGCTATCGATAAAGCCATAAATATTAAATTTAACAAAATAGTAAGGCCGGGCGATCCACTAAATTGGCGGGCCGATATCTCTATGTTAAAAAGCTTTGGATTTGAACCACAAACATCAATTAGTGATGGTTTATGTAATACGGTAAAATGGCTGAAAGAAAACAAATAGCGCTTATTTACGACTACGATGTCAATTGGATTGGCGGCACGTACTATATTCTTAATATTATTAAAGCATTAAAATGTTTGCCAGACACTGAAAAGCCCGGGCTGATCATTTTCCACGACAAATTAAGCTCACTAACTGATATTAAAAACATTGATTATCCTTATATACAGTATACAGGTTTTAATTACAGATTAAGCCGGGTTTCAAAAATTATCAATAATATTTTATTGTTAACTATTGGAAAGGAATTAATAACTGTAAAACTACCGTTAAAAAAAGTCGGTAATTTTTATTATCGGACTTTTGTTATCGATAATTCCAATATCGAAAAATATTATTGCTGGATTGCGGACCTGCAGGATATGTTCCTGCCCCAGTTTTTTAAAAAACGCGAGCTAAAATACCGGTCCGCTGTTTATGAGCGGATTGTAAATGAAAAGGAACCTGTAGTTTTTAGCAGCCAATCCGCTTTAAATGATTTTGATAAATTTTTCCCTCAAAATGACAATGTTAAAAAGATATTAAGGTTCGTTAGCATCTCAAATATAAATTTTAATGCTCTGTCAATTACAAGCCTGAAAAGCAAGTTTAACATTAAAGGGGACTACTTTATTGTTTCTAACCAATTTTGGAGACATAAAAACCATATGGTTGTTTTAGAGGCTTTCATTGAAATTTTTAAAAAATACCCCGATGTGCAACTTGTACTCACCGGTAAAGAATATGATTACCGCGACCCAAACTACATTAACGAGGTAAAGGATTATGTAACTAAAAATAATTTACAAAATAAAGTAGCATTTCTTGGCTTTATTAACAGGGATGAGCAGTTAAAACTGATGGCAGAAAGTATTGCAATAATTCAGCCATCGCTGTTTGAAGGATGGAGCACCGTAGTTGAAGATGCCAAGCTATTAAATAAGTGCATAATATGCTCTGATCTTTCTGTACACAGGGAGCAATTGCCAGGTTCAGATTTATTTTTTGACCCACATAATAAAAACGAATTAATAATGATGGTTGATGCAGTTATAAATGGCAACATATCTTTCAATGTTAATTATAACCATGAACAAGCCATCACTACCTTTGCCCGGGGATTTATTGATTTATTTTAATAGAATGCGTTTTAGATATTCCACAGCATTACCAGAAAACAACGCGGTGGTTTTTGTACTGCAACAAATAGGTTTATGAGATTGGCGTTAAAAAAAAGCACGGTAGATAATGTAATAGAATATTTTCTCGTGATTTTTTTGGTGTATGCTAATGGCTCCTGGCTGCTTTTTGAATATCCATCGTTAGTAAAGTTTGGCATGTATTGCCTGCTTTTACTTTATTTGATTTATGATATAAGCAAAACCAAAACTATTTCTTTCCCAAATGGATTTATCATTTTTCTGGCGCTTTTCCCGCTATTATCCAAACTTATCAATTTTTCAAAGGATTCTGACCTTTTAAATACGGTCTCAACCCTTATTATTTATGCAATATTAGGGTTCTACAATAAAAAGCTTCTTTTTTCATTATTAAATAAGTTTGCTCAAATCATATATTATCTCTGTATAGCCAGTATAGTGTTTGGTGTTTTATTTTTAATAAATTACTCATGGTTAAGTATTTTCCCCGTGCATTATAATGCCTTGTTTTTTGGCGGAGCAGAATATTATAATTTGATAATTTATACCGATAGGGTAATTAATGATTTCAGGACGCAAAGCATATTCTGGGAACCGGGCGCCTGGGTATTTAACGAAATATTTGCTTTATACTGGTTTTTATATATACGGAAGGATTCAAAAGTTATCCCGGTCTTTTTAGTTGGTATTGCACTGACATTATCAACCACAGGATTTATATTAATAGTAATTTTAGGGCTTCAGATAATCTTGTTTTCCAAGGATAAACCCTTAAGGAAAAAATTTTCAATAACTTTCGTTTCAATAGTTTTCGTTATTATAAGTTTAGCGGTAGTAGTTTCTGCTATTACGGATTTTAGTATTGGCCGGATATTTTATGAACAAACCATTGATAAATTGCTTAATCATAGTAGTGATGCTGCTGCAGAATCTACAAATGGCAGGTTGGGTGCAACGATAAATGCGTTTAAAATCGCTAAAGACAATCCGATTTTTGGAATTGGGAAACAAAGCGCTGATTCTGCGTTGTTTGTAACTTCGTCGATTTCAGAATTGTGTTATCAGTTGGGTTTTTTATACTTATTGGTATATGTATATGCTTTCTGGGTAACATTCAATAAACTAAATCTGCTAATGTCTATTTCATTTGTTTTGGTTATGCTCAATGGCGAAGCGTATTCCAGCTATATTTTAAGCTCATTAATTGTTATTTATGGCACAAAAAATACGTGGTTTTCTAAAACATTGCCGGTAAATCAATTATCTGGCAATGTTCTTGTTAATCAATAATAATATTTACTATGAAATATAAAACGCCTGGTGGCGATGATAAAACACCTCTGGTTTCAATTATTACAATTATTTACAATGGCGAAAACTACATTGAAGATTGTATAAAAAGTATAATAAATCAGTCCTATAAAAATATACAATATATAATTATCGATGGGGGGTCTACAGACAGGTCTTTGGAAATTATAAACCAATATTCAAGCAATATCGATATACTGGTTTCCGAAAAAGATAATGGCATCAGCGATGCCTTCAATAAAGGAATAAAAAATGCGGAGGGGGAAATTATTGGCCTGCTTAATAGCGATGATAAGTATAGTGAATTTGCGGTTCAGGCAGTTGTTGATTCCTATTTAAATAATGCTGAACTAGAAGGAATTTATTATGGTGATATCCTTTATTTCGATGACGATAATAGCTTTGAATTGATAGCCGACGCTAATAAATTATGGAAATACATGTCTATCTTTCATCCTGCCACATTTGTAACAAAAGGTATTTATAACAAATTTGGGGGGTATTCCGAAGAGTTTAACTTTGCTATGGATTGCGAGTTTATACATCGGTGCCTTTATAACCATGTTCCATTTATTCATATCAATCAAACTTTGGCCCATTTTAGGTTAGAGGGAACAAGCAGTAGAAATTATATAAAAAGTCATAAAGAGTTTTATAAGTCAGTAAAAAAATACAATTACACCATTTCTGCCGAATTTTTTCTTTATTGGAACATCGCAAAAAAAGTAATTTTGAACACTCAATTTGGTCGGTATATGAATAAAAGAAGGCATTTATTGTCCTGGATATTATCTGGGAAGGCAAAACGATAGGACAGATGAATTTATAATATCGTAAATAGAAAAATGCATATGACATTTAAATCGAATACGCGCTTGTTTTTATGGACATTGATGTTTGTACTATTTATTTTGTCACAATTTATTATTGTTAAAGCTTCTAACCCGCCAAATCGGAAAAATAGATATAAACTCGTAAGGCCCGATTTTATCAGAGGGATTAATGGCCACCCACTTAATCAACAAGCGTATTTGAATATGCCTGTTGCACAACAAATCGACCTTTTAAAAAAGTTAAATTTTAATTATTACAGGTTTGACATACCCATTGATAATAATGGAGATATAAAAAACAAAGACACCTTTTTTAAATTGGCCTCAATCGCTAAAAGTAATAATATCGGATTATTGCCAATGATATATTTGATGGGGCTTAATTTTAATGATAATATTCAACAATCGTTTCAAAAAGGATACACAATAGGATATAGATTTGCCAGGCAATATGGAAATTATTTCGATTACTTTGAATTGGGTAACGAAGAAGACCTGCTTGTTGCGAAAAAAGGGGTATCGGGTAGCAGTCCGGAAGATTATGATTTAAATAAACTGAAAACGTTGGCATCTTTTTTAAAGGGGATGATAAAAGGCATCAAGCTTCAGCGTCCGCGGGCCAAAATAATAATTAATTGTGCGGGATGGTTTCACTATGTTTTTTTGGGCTTATTAGACAATGAAGGCGTTAATTATGATGTTATAGGTTACCATTGGTATTCAGATATGGATGACTATTCAAAAACTGTAAATGTAGATATATTAAAAGTGCTTACTCAAAAATTCAAAAAACCAGTATTATTTACAGAAATTAACATGCTGAATGGAACCAATAACAATGGTGAACAAAAACGCGATGATTGGATCCGAAACTTCAGTAGTAGCTGTAGCAAATATCAAAACGTAAGGGGAGTGTTTATTTACGAATTATTGGATGAACCAAATTTACCAGTCGCCTCAGCGGGAGAAAAATCTTTTGGTATTATTAAATGGGATTTCCAGCAAAAAAAGTATAAGGATTTAAATAATACAGTATCGCTGTTTTGAATTTTTATTATCTGTTATAAACGGATACTTACTGCCAGGTGCGCTGCGAAAGCAAGTTGTGTTAATAATGAAAGATTACAAAGAGTTTTAAAGGTTCGAAACTGTGTTGTTTAATTATAAAATTAATGTTGATGATTTATATAAATGGTCGTTTTCTGACTCAAAATATTTCTGGGGCCCAAAGGTTTGGTTATGAGATCACAAAGGAATTACTAAAAAACGATAAACTAAAAAATATTTGTATACTGGTACCCCCCTCAAAAATTGATCCGGCGTACGATACAACCGGCTTTCCGCTAAAAGTCATTGGTAAAAATAAGGGACAAGCCTGGGAACAAATAGATTTGCCAATTTTTTTGTATAAAAATGGTAGGGAATTATTAGTTAATCTTTTAAATTCTGCGCCAATAGCATATAAACATCAGGTCGTAACTATATTGGATATGACCACATTTATAAACCCTAAATGGTTTAAAAAATATTTTGTTTTATATTATAAATTTATTGTCCCCATTATTGCAAGAAAAAGCATAAAGATCATTACCATAAGTGAATGTTCTAAAAAGGACATTATACACTATACACATGTTCCCGAAGATAAAGTGGCAGTAGTGTATTGCAGTGTTGCGAGTCAATTTAATAGGGGGGCGTCGGACAAGGATATGGTTGATCGGGATAAAATCATTGAAGACAAACTTAAAATAAGCAAAAATAATTACCTTTTGACGGTTTCATCTTTAGATCCAAGAAAAAACTTTGTTAGTTTGGTAAAGGCCTACAATGAGATAGAAACAGATGTTCCGCCACTAGTAATTGTCGGCTCTGAGGGGAAAGTTTTTGCAAGCGACGAACTGAAAGAAATAATAAGCAGATCAAAGAATATACTTCTTACTGGCTATGTGTCTGATGATGAACTGGTGACATTATACAGATCTGCAAGTTTTTTTATTTATCCGTCGTTATATGAAGGTTTTGGAATGCCGCCCCTGGAAGCAATGGCATGCGGATGCCCCACTATAGTGTCAAACACGTCCAGTCTGCCAGAGGTATGTGGAGATGCCAGCGTCTATATAGATCCCTATAGCATTAATTCAATTAAACAAGGCATAATCAAATTAACTAATGACGCAAATTTACGGTCGCAATTAGTCTCGTTAGGTGAAAAACAAGTTGAGAAATTTTCGTGGCAAAGATCAGGGGCTAAATTATCGGAAATAATAAACGAACTTATATGATAAAAACGGCGTGTATAACAGGAATTACAGGTCAGGACGGATCTTACCTGGCGCAACTCTTATTGAAAAAAGATTACAGAGTAATAGGATTGACGAGGAGTTATAATAATGTAAACACTGATAATTTCAAATACTTGAATATAAATGGTCGGATTGAAATCGAGGAAAGCGATTCAATGGATTTTTCAAGTATAATTAAGATTTTAATCAAGTATAAACCTGATGAATTTTATAACTTGGCGGCCCAAAGCTCAGTTAGTGTTTCATTTGAGCAACCAATAGGTACCATTAATTATAATACGCAATCTCTGCTTAATATATTGGAAAGCATCAGGCTGTTAAAGATGGATACTAAGGTATACCAGGCGTCAAGCAGCGAAATGTTTGGTAGAGTGAATGCTTTGCCGGTAAAAGAACAAACGCCTTTGCATCCCCTCAGCCCTTACGCTATATCTAAAGCGTCAGCATATTGGATTGGAATAAATTATAGGGAATCATATAATATAAATTGCATTAACGGGGTGCTTTTTAATCATGAGTCTTACTTGCGAAGCCCTAATTTTTTTGTCAAAAAAGTGATTCGGACATCGTTGGAAATCAAGTCAAAAAAGGCGGATGTATTAAAGGTGGGAAACATTGATATTAAAAGAGATTTTGGATATGCGCCTGATTACATTAAAGCAATGTGGCTGGCTGTACAGCAAGATAAGGCCGAAGATTATTTGATATGTTCCGGCGTATCCGTTTACTTACGTGATATAATTTATTATGTTTTTGATTATTTAGGCATATCTAAAAACAAGCTGATCGAAGATGTTACTCTGTTTCGGCCAATGGAAATTGAAGATATGTATGGTGATAATACTAAAGCAAAAAAGGTGTTGAATTGGGATTATGATAAATCTTTTTTCGACGTTTTAGACATTTTAATCGAAGAAGAAAGTAAAAACTTTAAGCTATCCCGATAGTTTATTGATTAACATTTTGCATTTTAATAGGTAATTATTTAACGTTTAAACAACCGCTGATATGGGAAAAAACTTGTGGGAGGACTTTGCAAACAACGATGCCGAATATTACATTCTTACTGATAATCCTTATCCTTCAAATACTAAAGAAGGGAAGGCATATTTTTTTAAGTCAGGTGAGGATTTTTCAAGCAAGATTTTAAGCGATGTTGAGAATAAAATAGATTTCAATGGTACAGTTTGCGAAATTGGATGTGGAGTTGGAAGATTATTGATTCCGCATGCTAAATTATTTAATAAAGGTGTTGGGGTTGATATTTCGCAAACAATGCTTGATAAGCTGAAGGATAATGCAAAAGATATGAATATTAACAATATTACTACTTATTTATCTTCGGAGTCCTGGCATTCCAACGAATTTTCTTACGTGTATTCATTTATCGTTTTTCAGCATATTCAAGATCTGGAAATAATAAAAGATTATATTTTGAAAATTGGTAATTCACTAAAAAAAAATGGGATCGCCAAACTGCACTTTGATACGAGGGAAAAATCGTTGTCTTATCTTATCAGAAACGCTTTACCTGATTTTATTTTACCTAAATCACAAAAAAAAGGTATCCGTCGCATCAGAAGAAGTCCGAACGAACTGAAATCTGTTTTTATCCACGCACATTTGAAGCTTATAAATGAATCGGGGGTGAATACAACCGATCATATTTTCACCTTGCAAAAATAGTGGAGGCCTTTATGTACAGCATAGCCTTATTGGTAAATCACAAATAAAATAAGGGCTTTCCTGACAACTATGTAAAAAAATCATGATTTGATGGATTGAGATTTACAAACCAGCTTTTCTACATATTAATTGAGTGCGTAAGAAGCAATTGAAAGTTAACCGAATACTACGATTTATATAAAATTACCTTACTTTGAAAGTTGCACTCATCCAGGATTGGCTCACCGTAATTGGTGGATCGGAATACGTTTTTAAAGAAATAGCTTCATTGTTTCCTGAAGCAGATATATATACATTGGTTGCCAGGGAGGAAACTATTAAAAGCTTAGGCTTGGAACAGCATAAAGTAACAACTTCGTTTATTCAGAAATTACCTTTTGCAAAAACAAAATACAGGAATTATCTTCCGCTTTTCCCTTTGGCGGTTGAGCAATTCGATTTGTCATCCTACGATCTTATTATTTCATCCTCACATGCCGTTGCTAAGGGGGTTTTAACCCACTCGGGGCAGGTGCACGTGTGTTATTGTCATTCCCCAATGCGTTACGCCTGGGACCTTTATCATCAATATATAAAGGAATCTGGGCTTGATAAGGGGATTAAAGGTTTTTTTGCAAAATTAGTATTGCACAGAATAAGACAATGGGACATTATCAGCACAAACAGGGTTGATTACTTTATATCAAATTCAAATTATATTGGTAAACGAATTAAAAAGATTTATAACCGCGAAAGTGTTACCATATACCCAAACGTAGCTGTTGAGGATTTTGAAGTTTGTTTGGAGCGTGAGGATTTTTATTTTACTTGCTCACGCCTTGTTCCCTATAAAAAAATTGACCTGATTGTAAAGGCGTTCAATAACATGCCTGATAAGCAACTAATTGTAATAGGTGACGGCCCCGATTTTAAAAAAATAAAAAAACTGGCGGCCGCAAATATTGTCATGATGGGATATCAGCCATTTGAAGTTTTGAAACATTATTTATCAAAAGCGAAAGCCTTTGTTTTTGCCGCCGAAGAAGATTTTGGCATTTTACCTGTCGAAGCGCAAGCCTGTGGTACCCCAGTAATAGCTTATGGCAAAGGGGGCCTTACCGAAACTGTAATAGAAAACTATACAGGTGTTTACTTTACTGAACAAACCGAATCATCAATAGTCGAGGCAATAAGTTTTTTTGAAAATAATTTGAAAATATTTAACCCCGTTGAAATTGCAAAACATGCTTCATTATTCTCTTCAAAACGCTTCAAACAAGAATTAAATAATTATTTGTCGACAGTGATGTATCCATCAACAACAATACCTCGTAATGTATAATATTGATTTTAAAATTGATAGGTGCTAAAAACAACTCTTTTAATCAATGGCCCTGGTTTTGAAATTAAAGTTGTAGCTTTGCATGAAAATAATTAAAGAATATTTAATATCTGCACAACCGAAAACCAGCGTTCTTTATTACCTAATCAAAATACCTTATCAAAGTTTTATGAAAAAAATTAAACAATTATTTGTTGTCAGCCTTGTATCAATCAATAACAATTGCACGTATTGTTAAATATTGGTTTTAAAATTGATATAATACTAAATAGTAATCACCCCAAATTAAAATTATTTTATTTTGATTAACATATTAACTTTGCAATTAAATAGAATAACTATACATTAATGCCCCAAAATGTCTAAACGCTACTCTAAACATCTTCCTGCCGCTATATTTATTTGTGACTTGCTGCTATTGAATGTAGTATTATACAACTCACATCTTGTAGCATTAAACTCCGGCTTCCGCTCTGATACTTACCCGATATTTTTATTGGCTATTAACATGTCGTGGATGCTGGTATCGTTTGCAACAAAAAGCTTCCAGGTAAAGCGGCCATTGGTACTCGCGGATAGCGTCAACAAATTTTTACTGTCCGTGATTTACCATTTGTTGCTGGTATTTGGTATTGTGTACTTTTTTAAAACGTACAGCATATCAATGTACGAAGTAGTGATGCGGTATTCTGCATTCTTTTTCCTGGTGATAATTCAAAGGTCGTTGTTATTCTTTTCTCTCGATTATTACCGGAAAAAGGGGTACAACCACAGGCAAATTTTAATTATAGGTAATGAACTGATAGCATCAAGGCTTAAAAATTCATTTTCTCAGCATCCGGAATATGGATATGATTTAACTGATTTTATTTCGGAGGATCAGGTAAACCAAATGCCGGAGCAGGCATTAATCAGCAAAATACTTAGTAAAAAGCCCGATGAAATATTTATTTGTTATAAAGAACTAAATCCGGAGCTGTTAAAGTGCCTTATCAATTTAGGCGATGAAAATTATATTCAGATCAAGGTAGTTTCCGACCTGGTATTGATAGATAATTATGCACAATTGGTAAATTATGACAGTATGCCTGTACTGCATATCACCTTGCAACCAGGCATTAGTTTTAAAATACTTTTTTTAAAACGCAGCTTTGATATTTTATTTTCATTGTTGGTTATGATCACTGGTGTTCCTGTATTTATATTATTGTATATTATAACAAAAACTACTTCGCGGGGGCCAGCTTTCTATAGGCAGGAGCGTATAGGGCGTAACCACAAGCCCTTTTATATCTATAAATTCAGGAGCATGTACGTTAATGCCGAAAAGTTCGGCCCGCAGCTTTCAAAAGATAATGACCCAAGGATAACCCGGTGGGGTAATTTTATTCGGAAAACAAGGCTGGATGAGTTGCCCCAATTCTGGAATGTATTGATCGGAGATATGTCGGTGGTTGGGCCGCGCCCCGAAAGGCAGCATTTTATTGAGAAAATATTGGAAAAGAATCCAAGCTATAAAAAGCTGCTCCGGTTAAAACCCGGTATTACCTCGATTGGGCAAGTTCACTACGGTTATGCCGAAAACATCGACCAAATGTGTACCCGGGTGAGGTATGATATGTTGTATTTGCAAAATATCAGCTTAAACTCCGACCTGGATATAATTTACAAAACCGTTAAAGTAATGGTGCAGAGAAAAGGTAAATAGCCTTTTGAATTTGAAACAACTGTTTTAATTTAGTATCATCTTAGGCACTTCACGTATTAAAAGGCTTTTGTATTGCTATATTGCATCATGGTTTAAAGGATCATGAAAAAAGTATACTCGATAATATTGGTTGCCACCCTTTGCATAACCCAAATGTCTTTTTTTACTAAAAGGCATCTGGAACATAGCCCTGAAATAGAAAAGGCTGCCACCAAGCTATTAAAACAACAAATTTTAGCCGAAGCCGCCTGGGCTATGACGCAGCAGCCGGTTACTGTAACCGGCTCATACAGTCCACGCAGCGCAGGCGGTAAACATGATTTCTTTTCGGAGGCAGACTACTTTTGGCCCGATCCTAAAAACCCCGACGGTCCCTATGTTGATAGAGATGGGATGACCAACCCTGATAACTTTGTTGAGCATAGAAAAGCAATGATACGCTTTAGCAAGATCATTGGCGCCCTTGCATCGGCTTATAGAATAACCGGTGATGAGAAATATGTGAGGCAGGCGGTTGTTCATCTTAAAGCCTGGTTTATAAACCCGGAAACATTGATGAACCCCAATTTGCTCTACGCGCAGGCAGTAAAGGGCAAATTTACCGGTCGCAATTACGGTATTATCGACTCTATCCATTTAATGGAGGTTGCACAAGGTGTAATTGTAATGGAAAATGCCACAGTTATTGATGCCGAAACCATTGCGGGCATAAAAAGCTGGTTTGCAGCCTACACCGATTGGCTAATGACCAGCAAGCCGGGCATACAGGAGAAACTAACCAAAAACAACCACTCCACCTGCTGGGCTATGCAGGTGGCTTCATTCGCTAAGCTTTGCGATAATAAGGCTGTGCTTGATTCGATGCGGGTGAGGTACAAAACTGTCTTGCTGCCCAATCAGATGGGCATTGATGGCAGTTTCCCTTTAGAAATGTCGCGCACGAAGCCCTATGGTTATTCCATTTTTAATTTAGATGCGATGGCCACACTTTGCCAGATACTATCAACCCCGCAGGATAATTTGTGGGATTTTGAAACCGCCGATGGTAAATCGATAAAAAAAGGTATCGAATATCTTTATCCCTTTATTGCCGATAAAAGCAAATGGACATTAAAGCCGGATGTGATGTATTGGGACAACTGGCCGGTTGCACAACCTTTTTTATTGTTCGGCGCACACGCCTACAATGAAAATAGTTGGTTTTTAACCTGGAAAAAACTTGAACACAACCCGCAGGTGGAGGAGGTGATAAGGAATTTGCCGGTGCGGCATCCGTTGATTTGGATGTAGGCTTTTGGCGGTAGGCCTCAGCTTTGTGATCTAAAAGAATACCCCACAAATTCTTCATGATGCGACAGCGAAACCACTACTCCAAATTCAGCACCGCCTTTTAAAACAAAAGGAATGCCCCCCGTATTTTTATCTATAACAATCCCATCGACATTAAAAAACCGTTGCAACCTGTCAATTAAAAAAGCCCTTACTACAGCCGACTGATATTCCGCATCAACCCTGTCAATGATTTTAATCCCCCAGTTGATATTTTCAAAATCATCATCACCATTTACTGTCGAAAAAATAAGCTCCCGATATATTAATGAATTTGAATAAATTGTATCGTCGCCTACCTTTATTATACCTTTAAAAACAGGCATATTTACAAACCCGGTACCTTCAGTTTGCTTGCCACCAAAGCTTGTTAAGGAATAATCATTAGGGACATGAAGTTCTGTCACTACAAATTTTACCGGTATAAAAGCAACGCCGGGGTTGTGCCTTTTAAGATATTTATAAGCCGCTTCTTTTATCGACCATAACAGCCATACAAAGTTTTCGAAGGGGACGCTGGTGAACCCTGGCTGGTTATAAATTTCTTTTTCTTCAGGGGAAAGTATTTTCGAGTAAAATTTTTGCTGATTTGTGCGGGTGATATCGATGGCACTTAACGATATAATATCATTCCCGGCGCTGATCATTTTTCCTGGGTAAGTTTTTCCATGATCACATCAATACACGTACCTACGTTTATAATTTTATCGGCGCTATCGTAGTCTATTTCAATATCGTATTTTGCTTCTGCATCGATGATGATATCCACAAGGTTGGCCGAATTGATTTTTAGATCTCTTATAAGGTCGGTGTCGTCGTTAATGCTTGCGAGCATTTCTTTGTTAGTTGTATAAGGCGCAAAAACCTTTTTCAGTTCATCTAAAACTTCTGTTCTGGTCATTTTTAATTAAATTTAGAAAGTATTATACAGGAATTTACATCCCCGAAGCCAAAATTGGCTTTAGCTACAATGTTAACTTCTTTTTTTATCATTTTTACAGGCAAGCTTTCCATGCTTACCAAATTTGCAATTTCCGGGTTGGGGTCTTCCAGGTTTATGTTGGGGTGTACAAACTGGTGTACTATCTGCAAAACCGATGCCACTGCTTCAATGGAACCTGCGGCGCTTAAACAGTGGCCTATCATCGACTTCAATGAGTTGGTATGCGGAAAATCAGCTCCTGATCTTTTAAGCGCCTGTGTCCAGTTTTGAATTTCCTGCTTATCGGCATTGGTGGCTGTAAGGTGGCCGCTGATTAAGTCGATTTGACCGGCGCTGATGCCAGCGTTTGACATTGCCTCGTCAATACACCTGATCACGCCTGTGGAGTTGGCAGCCGTCATGGTGCCGCCAAGCCGCTGACCGCCCGAATTGCTCGACCCGCCCAAAACCTCGGCATATATATTTGCATTACGTGCTAAAGCAAAATCCAAATCCTCCAAAACAAAGGCCCCTGCGCCCGATCCCGGTACAAAACCGCCTGCTGTTATACTCATGGGTCTTGAGGCTTGTTCCGGTTGGTCGTTAAACTTACGCGAAGTTACCCGCATGGAATCAAAAGCGCCATAAACATAGGTGTCAACATGTTCGGTACTGCCAACCAGCATACGCTGTGCATAGCCGTGCTTTATGTATTCGTAGCCCATTAAAATGGCTTGCGTACCCGTAGCACAAGCGGCTGAATTGGTAATAACCTTATTGCCCAAACCAAGCCTGCCGGATATATATGAAGTAACGCCGCTATTCATGGCCTGTTCAACAACCCGCGACCCTAATTTTTTTACTTCTTTGTTATCTACGCGATTTATTACGTTTTTCATGGCCTCGGTATCGGCTATGCTGTTTCCAAAAACACAGCCGGTTTCCCAGCGCGGTTCCTCTGTTTCATAACTCATACCCGAATCAGCCCATGCATCAAGGGCTGCTGCCAAACCGTAACCTATATTTGTGCCCTTCAGGCCATGAAAGGTGACATCGGAAATATAATTTTTTAAGCCTTCCCATTCAAAGGCGGGCATGCCTGCCACCTGGCAGCTAAAATTAAGCTCCTGGTAATGCGGCATAAACTTTATACCGGATATACCGTTTTGTATGGCGTGTAAAAAAGCAGGGACGCCAATACCATTCGGCGAAACCACTCCTAAACCCGTAACTACAACACGCTTACCCATTTTTAATATCCATTTTTTTTATGATGCCCGAAAACATACCCTTTGCAACCAGTTCTTTCGAGCCATCGTACATTTCGACGTAACATTTAAGCTTGCCGAAACGAAAATATTGTTTTTTTGAAATTACTGTAACCTTTTGCCCGGGCAGTACAATTTTATGAAACGAAACATCTGTTGTTGTAAGCAGCGGGAATAGCGAGTCGTCTTCCATATAATTAAAATCGGCTTTTTTAAGTATTAAAAATATACCCAAAACAACCAGCCCTATCTGTGCCATAATTTCGGTTATAATAACGCCCGGTGTAACCGGGTTTCCTTCAAAATGGTCTTCATAGAAGAAGGCGTCGTTTTTTAGCGTATATTCCCCTCTAACTTCATCTTCACTTAATAGTGAGATATTATCAACAAAACGAAAAGACGATTTATAAGGCAGATGGTTTAATATATGGTTATTCATTTTTTATTTTAAATTATTTTACCGGCAATGTTCCCCGCCATCCACATGAATAAGGGCGCCGTTTATCCATTTTGCCTCGTCCGTACAAAGCAGGTAGATAACACCGGAAACGTCTTCTGGTTTTGTCATTCTGCCAAACGGATTTCTTTGGGTATTCAGTTCAACGAGTTGTTCGCTGCCCGGTATTTTTTTAAACGATGTGGTTTCGGTAATTCCGGCCTGTATAACGTTTGTTTTTAAGCCATGCACACTAAATTCAACTGCCATATATTTTGCCAGGCTTTCTAACGACGACTTGGCAATTGATACCGCTGCATAACCCTCCCAATATTTATGTGCGCCCTCGCTTGTTAGTGCAATTATCCGGCCATCATTATTAAAAAGTCCGGCATTTAAAAGTAACCTTGCCCAATCCAGCAGGCTGGTTGACATTGCGTAGCTTGTAAGTTGAATGTCATCGGCTGAAAGAAGGGCCCCCTCTAAATCTCCCCCGGTAGGGGAGACTTTATCAGCAAGTGGCTTTAAATTCCCCCTTGCTATACTGTGCAGCAATAGCTTTACGCTATGTTTTGGGGCAATAGCTGCAAAATCTTTTATAAACGATTCCCGGCCGGCTTGGTCGAGGGCATTTGTGTTATAGGGGAGAATGGTAATTGAATTGGCTTCTGCAATTTTTATCAGCTGTTGTTTCAGCGATTTTTCGGCAGCCGAAGTTTCACGGTATAAAACAGCAATGTTCATTCCGTGCGAAGCAAGTTTTCCCACCGCAGCAAAGCCAAACCCGCTCGAGCCACCTAAGATAACCGCCCATAAACCTGAAAATTGTAAAGATTCACTCAAATCAAAAACTCCTTTTAAACTTTTATTACCTATCCCTGCTCTAACATTAAATTTTACGGCCAACGCTTCGGTAAAAAATCGCAGCCTCAAAGTAAGCGAATTAATTTAAATTCCGGGGTATAGTTGTTTATATTGTAACAATTGTTAATAAAATATGTTACATCATTTATATAATATAAATACAGTTTATTTAACCGGGCTAATAAACATATTGAACTTAAATTGATTGTTATGGCATTTATATTTAATTATGTTTGTTACAATGAAAATGAATAAAAAACCGGGGATAGCGCTTGTTTGCTTTGTGATAATAACAGCAGCATTTTTGCAACAGGCGAACGCCCAACAAAAATTTGAAAAAGCAGCGTTTTATGAGGTTTTGGCCTCGGGAAACATTGATGGCGTAAACAACGAGATCGCTATTTTAGCCGATGCTTCGATAAGCAACAAAGAAGGATACGAAGGCGCTTTGCTGATGAGGAAAGCCGGTTTGGTTTCGCCGGCGGCAAAAAGGCTGCGTTTTTTTAAAGAAGGCCGCATAAAGCTGGAAACTGCCCTTATGGCCGACAATGAAAATACCGAGTATCATTTTTTACGACTTGCTATAGAAGAAAATGCCCCCAAAATTGTTAAGTACCATGCCGATATTGAAAAGGATAAATTATTTGTGCAAAAGAATTTCAAAAATCTCTCACCATCCGTCCAGCATGCCATACTTGATTACTGCAAAAAATCAAAGGTGCTTCATGCTGAAGATTTATAACTTTGCCGCAAATGCCTAAAAAGATCTTAGCTATTTATTATACCCAATCGGGACAGATGCGCGAAATTATGGAAACGTTCACGGCGCCGCTTGCGGCGGCAGGCGCATCCGTGGAAACGGCTATAATTAAGCCGGTTGAGGATTATAATTTCCCATGGACAGGCAGACGTTTTTTTTCAGTAATGCCTTCATGTGTTTTAGGCATCCCTGTACAATTGGAACAATTGGGCTTAAAAGAAAAAGCATATGACCTCATTATTTTAGGTTATCAACCCTGGTTTTTATCACCAAGCATCCCAAGTAATTCCCTGCTTCAAAAGGAAGAGTTTAAGGCGCTATTAAAAGATACACCGGTGATAACTATTAGTGCAGCACGTAATATGTGGATCAATGCTTTCGTGCGTGTACGCAATATGCTAAAAGACGCAGGCGCCAAATTGGTGGGTAATATCGCCCTGGTGGATAGACATCCAAACCCGGTAAGTTTTGTCACCATTTTTTACTGGATGCTTTCGGGCAAAAAAGAACGTTACCTTAATATTTTCCCCAAACCAGGGGTTGCAGAGGAAGATATTGCAAATACAAAACAGTTCGGCGAAACAGTTGCCCACCGCCTTGATAGTGGTAACTGGGATGGCTTGCAGGACGAATTATTAGCGCAAAAAGCGGTTGTAATAAACTATAAGCTGATGTTTATCGAGGCAAGGGCAAAACCAATATTTGCTGTTTGGGCAAAATTTATTGCCAACCGCAAAAACCGTACGCCCTGGCTTGCGGCGTTTAAATATTATCTTTTTATTGCCCTGTTTTTAGGTGCGCCTATTCTTCTTACATTAGATGCAATATTTTTAAAACCATTTTCATCCAAAAGAATTAAAACCAAAAAATTAAATTACTTACAAGTAAATAACTGATACATACATGCCCCACACCAACGTTTATATCAATCATACTTCGGCATTTTTTCCAAATGAGCCTGTTGCAAATGATGACATGGAATTATACCTTGGGTATATAGATGGCAGGCCGTCAAAATCAAAAAAGATAGTACTACGCAATAATGGCATTATAAACAGGTATTACGCACTTAATAAAGACCGTAAATCAACCCATACCAATGCCCAGATGACCGCCCTGGCGGTACGGGAATTGTTTGATAACGACCCGGAAAAATTAAAAGGGATAGAACTTTTATCCTGCGGCACCTCATCGCCAGACCAGATGATGCCAAGTCACGGTGTAATGACACACGGCTGGCTGCCCGAAACCGGCGGCATCGAGGTAGTATCGCCGGCTGGGGTTTGCTGCGCCGGTATGCATGCGCTTAAATACGCCTATTTGGCTATCAAAGCGGGCGAGGTTACAAGGGCGGTAGCAACAGGTTCGGAACGGTTCTCTGGTTTGCTGGTTTCGGAAGTTTTTGAAGAAGAAGCGCAAAAGCTGAAAGAAATGGAAGAAAACCCTTTCATTGCATTTCAAAAAGATTTTTTAAGGTGGATGTTGTCCGATGGCGCGTCGGCTTTTTTAATGACGGATAAGCCAAACGAAAACGGGCTCAGCCTGCGTATCGATTGGATCGAAGGTGTATCATACGCCAACCAGATGGATACCTGCATGTATATGGGCGGCGAAAAACAGCCAGATGGCTCATTAAAAGGCTTTATGGATTATACACCCGAAGAAATAATGACTAAATCCATCTTCAGCATAAAACAGGATATCACTTTGTTAAGTGATAATATTGTAGCCTTAGGCGGACAAAAGATAAAAGAGATTTTTGATAAAAAAGGGCTTACAGTTGCAGATATAGATCATTTTTTGCCCCATATATCCAGTAATTTTTTCAAAAGCAGGATATACGACCTTATAGAAGCAGCCGGCGGCGGCATCCCTTATGAAAAATGGTTCATCAACCTGTTTACAGTAGGGAACGTAGGCGCGGCATCAGTTTACCTGATGATAGACGAGTTATTTAAAAGCGGAAGACTGAAAAAGGGCGAGAAAATATTACTGCTGGTTCCTGAAAGCGCACGTTTTTCGTATATGTATGCAATGCTTACTGTTTGCTAGTGCTGAAAAAATAATTCTAATTCCCCTCTTTACCGCTCGCAGTAGAGAGGGTGGTCGAGCGAAGCAAAGACCGGGTGAGTAAACTACCCTCCTATGGCAAGCCATAAAGAGGGTAAAAAAGCAATTTTATTCAATGAAAAAGGACGATGTACCGCAAGACTTAGGCTCCCTTGGCAAAATAACCAAAGAGGTTTGCTACGCAACCGATAGCAGCGGTAAATATGTTACCGAATTAAGTACCGGCTGGGACGTAAAGACAACGGCGCTTGATGTTGCCTGGGAGGACATAAAAAAACGCGTTGATGCAGCAAGGGAACAGGTAGAGAAAAACAACGCCAGTCCGTTATTATTTTTTATGGAGTACAGGTTAATGGATATAAGCATTTTAGCCGATTATACGGGTTTTTGGAAATGGCAGATAAAAAGGCATTTAAAACCAGAGGTATTTAACAACCTGCCGGATAAGAAATTACAAAAATACGCCGAAGCGTTTAATATAAAGGTGGAAGACCTGAAAAGCATGACTGTACATGAAGATTGAGTTTGAACACCGCCAGGCGGCACATTGTGAATCGGGCGTTACCAGTAATTTATTAAGAGAAGCGTCGGGCGGGAAGATAACCGAGCCGCTGGCTTTTGGCATTGGCGCAGGTTTGTTTTTTGCACATATCCCTTTTATAAAGATCAATAACGGGCCTGCAATTGCTTTCCGTACTTTGCCCGGTCATATATTTAACCGTACCTGCAAATCATTGGGCATACCGGTTACCCGTAAAAAATTCAGTTCAAAAGAAAAAGCGGAAGCTTTTTTGCAGGAATGCCTTGATAATGGCCGTCCTGTTGGCTGCCAGGTTGGGGTTTATTATCTGCCCTATTTCCCAAAAGAGTACCGCTTTCATTTTAATGCGCATAACTTAATTGTTTATGGTAAAGAGCAGGATAAATATTTGATCAGCGACCCTATTATGGAGTTCCCAACAGCAATGGACAGTTACCAGCTGGAAAGGGTACGTTTTGCAAAAGGCGCGCTCGCACCTAAGGGCCATATTTATTATCCTGAAAATGGTGCAGGTATTACTGACGAACAAATAAAACAAGCTATAAAAAACGGCATTAAAAAAAATGTGAATGCCATGCTTTATATACCGGGGAGTTTTGCCGGGGTATCGGGCATAAAAAGTACCGGCAATAAAATCAAAAAATGGCGGGATAAACTTGGGCTGCAAAAGGCAGGTTCGTATCTTGCCCAAATGGTGCGCATGCAGGAGGAGATAGGCACAGGCGGCGGCGGGTTCAGGTATATTTATGCAGCCTTTTTACAGGAAGCAGATGCATATTTACCGGGCAACCAATTAGCCGAAATATCGGTAATGTTTACAAAGGCTGGCGACCTGTGGCGAACTGCGGCTGTGCAAGCAGCCGGCATTTACAAAGGACGCATTGGCAGCCAGGAGGATTTTAATGTAATGGGCGATTATTTAATTGAAATAGCGGCAATAGAAAAAGAAGCATTTCTTAAGCTAAAGAAAATAAAATGGCAGTAAACATTCCTTTAGCTATCGATATTGAAAATATGGGTTTCCGTTATCCCGGTAACTCAGAACTGTCATTTTCAAAACTCAATCTTAAGATAGCAAAAAACGAGCGTTTTGGCTTGTTTGGACCTAATGGCGCAGGCAAAACCACTTTGATAAGTTTAATGACGGGATTGCTTAGCGCAGATGAAGGCCATATTAAATTATTAGGCCACGAGGTTGGTAAACAAAATAACAATGCCGTAAACAAACTGTTCGGTTTTGTGCCGCAGGATTTTTCTTTTTACCAGGAACTTAGCCCGGTTGAAAACCTGGAGTTTTTTGGTGCATGGTCTGGCTTGGGGAAACCAGCGATAAAGAAAAGAACAAATGAA
>Ga0207052_10094_pt1 | contig 29053 bp, 28 predicted proteins | sample Alteio_BWMinCont_62_FD_153294 | JGI IMG/M metagenome (GOLD analysis project Ga0207052, IMG submission 153294) | Enriched cells from forest soil in Barre Woods Harvard Forest LTER site, Petersham, Massachusetts, United States -... | ecosystem: Environmental > Terrestrial > Soil > Temperate forest >...
TCCGAAAACGATCAATATGACCGACAATATCAGCGAGGTTTGAGGAACGCGTTTCAATCCAGTTTCCACTGTGGTCATGATTTCCTCCTATGAACTGATTCCAACGCTGCAAACCTTTCTGTACTTAGCAGGCCTCTCGGCAGTGCCCCAAAAAGCGCTTCCATGCTCGATGCTTGTTGCACGTCGGACTACTGGCAAAATTACCAGTCGCACGCGTGGCGCATTGAGCCACGGCCACTCACGCCGTCGTTGCGTGCTCTGGTTGCAAAACCTGTCATTACTGGCAGTGGAAGGAGGCGAAACGATGACTAGACTCGATCCTTTACAGACATGTCGAACTCATCGAAGCACTGGCCGAAAATAGCCCTCACACTTTTGCTGGCCTGCTTTCCCCTGAGCGCACAAACGGTTCAGTTCCTGCCCGAAGTTGATGGCTATCTCAAACTCACCTCAAAGATTCGAGTCTATGCCGAGGGTAAAGATGATCGAGATGGTGGCGACTCAACCCAGGTGACCAGCGGGCCGAGCATCCAGCTATACCTCAAGCCCCTGCTTAAGCTTAAGAGAGTCACAACCTTCGATCTGGACGACTCCAAACCCAGAGCTCTGGTGCTCGAGGCTGGATACCGATATATAACTGCTCCGAATGAGCCCACCGACAACCGCTTTGTGACGGCCGCAACTTCCCACTTCCCGATGAAGGGCGGATTTCTGATCACCGACAGAAACCGAGCGGACCTTGACTGGAAATCCAATACGTTCAAATGGCGCTATCGCAATAAACTTACCCTCGAAAGAACACTCGCGATTCATTCGTACCATCCAACCCCTTATATCGCCTTCGAGCCCTACTACGAGAGCCAGTACAACAAATGGAGCACTACGACTGAATTCGCCGGTTGCCTGCTTCCTGTGGGGAAGCATGTGGAGTTCAATCCTTACTATGAGCATGAGAACGACACAGGCAGCAAGAAGGGGAACAAGCAAGAAAACTACGTCGGTCTCGCCGTTTATTTCTATTTTTCGATAGAAAAGAAACGAGTTCCAAGCCAGTGAACGTCGTGGTCGTTTGACGAAGCTTCTTCGACCCGGTGGCCTGACTGTCAAAACTGACAGTTCCCAGTTCGGTACTCAACATCGACATTCAGTTGGGCGCCTCAGCCCCCGCGCGAACCAACAGCAACCAAAACCGTTGGACAATCGCGGGCCTCCTCGGTCGGCGGCAAGAAACCCACCGCCGGGGAGCATGTGGTGACCCGCGCGCATTCGACATGAATATCATTCCTGCGCCAGATCGCCCTGTCGCATCGCCGACCGGGATGAGAATTACGCGAGTGATCGGAATCGCAATTACGTGGTTTGTTCTCGGGCTGCTTACGCTGTGGGCAGTTGCGGCCCTATACGTCGATTTTCGGATTGCGGCGTTACGCATTCCGTTGACCGTGATCTACGTGCTCGTAATTATCGCGGCCTTGGTCAAGCTTGAACGAAAGACGGCCGCGGCCCTGTGTGTTGCAGGCTTCTGTATTGTGCTCGCATGGTGGCTCAGCCTAGAACCCTCGAATGATGGCAATTGGCAGCCCGACAGTGATCGAACAGCCTGGGCTGAAATGGACGGGGATCGCATCACAATTCACAACCTGCGTAACTGCGACTATCGCAGCGAAACTGACTATTCCAACTGCTGGAGCGACCGGACACTCAATCTTTCACAGATCCACGCCGCCGACTTCTTCCTCACAAACTGGGGCATACCCTTTGCCAGCCACCCGATTGTCAGCTTCCAGTTTGGCGACAACCAGCATGTCGCATTTTCCATTGAGGCGCGCTACAAAGCTGGCCAGCAGTATTCGACAATTCTTGGATTTTTCCGCCAGTACGGGCTGATTTTTGTCGCGGCGGACGAGCGCGACGTTATTCGTTTGCGCACCAACTACCGCAAAGATGAAGAGGTCTACATGTACCGCGTCAATGTGCAACCCGACGTGGTCCGGGCGATGTTCCTCACCTATGTCACCTACCTGAACAAATTGAAAGATCATCCCGAGTGGTACAACGAACTCACAAGAAACTGTACGACTACGCTCGATAAACCGCTGGCTGCGAGCACGAATGACCCTCAGCCATGGAGCTACAAACTGATACTGAACGGCACCCTGGATGAGTTGCTATACGATCGAGGAAGATTGGTCACCGGCGGGCTTTCTTTTCCGGAGTTGAAACAGCGCGAGCATATCAACGCGGCGGCCCACGCGGCAAACGAGTCCCCCGATTTCTCTGCGCTGATTCGTGCGGGGCGGATCGGGTTTTGAATGGAACTGAGCGGTAAGGGAGATTTGGAAAACCGGAGGTCGCCGTGCACACTCGCCTATTTGAAGGCACTCGCTGGCATTTTTATTTCGTTTCGCTAAAGCTTGGCCTCGCGCTTCTTTCGGTAATGACGTTAGCGGCCGCGGCCGTTTCCCAAAGCGGGACACAAGCACCCAAGCGCTTGAAAATCGGGGTTGCGCTCGAGGGCGGCGGCGCGCTCGGACTGGCCCACATCGGAGTACTCAGGTGGTTCGAGCAGCACCATATTCCAATTGACTATCTGTCCGGAAACAGTATGGGCGCGCTGGTGGGAGGCATGTACGCCACCGGGAAGAGCCCAGATGAACTCGAAAAGCTGGTCAAGGGCATGGACTGGCCATTTATTATTGGCGGTGGGACCCCCTACGGAGACCTCTCCTTCCGTCGCAAGGAGGATGCGCGCGCGATTCCAAACGACTTGGTCATCGGTTTCAAACATGGAACGACGCTGCCATCCGGATTGAGTTCGGGGCACCAAATCGGCCTCGTCATTGACCGCGAAACGTTGGCCTACTCAGATGTAAAGTCATTCAACGACCTGCCGATTCCCTTCCGCTGCGTTTCCACCGAGCTGATTTCGGAAAAGGCGCATGTGTTCGATAGTGGTCCGATTGGTCAGGCCATGAGATCTTCCATGTCGCTGCCGGGAATCTTCGCGCCCATTCACGACGGAGACCGTTTATACGTGGACGGTGCGTTGGTGGACAACCTGCCTACCGACCTGGTGCGCGAGATGGGGCCGGATGTGGTTATCGCGATTCATCTCCAGGTTGCTCCCGCGACCGCCGATGAAATTCAATCTCTATTTAGTGTCCTCGGCCAGGCGATCACCGTCGGCACCGCGAACACGGAACTCCGGGGGATGGAAGCGGCAGACATCGTCGTGAAAGTGGACGTTCAGAAATTTACTGCTCTAGAATTCAAGAAAGCGGAGGCATTGATCCAGAAGGGGATGGAAGCTGCGGAGGAGAAATCAAAAGTCCTGCTGCCTTACGCCCTCAATGAAGCCGAGTGGGCCGAATACATTGCGTGGCGCGACGCTCGCAAGAAAGGACCCGTGGGAAATCCGCAATTTGTAAGAGTGGAGGGGACCAACCCCGACTTCAACCGGAAAATCCAGAAATTCCTCCAGCCCCTGGTCGGTAAGCCCATTGACACGCGCACGCTGGATAACTATCTGACGCGCTTGACCGGAGTGGGAAGATTCGAAAGCGCTTCATATGGTTTGACCGAGAATAACGGACAGGTCGGTCTGCTGATCACCGTCCGCGAAAAGAATTATGCGCCGCCGGTTCTGCAGCCTGCCTTTGTGATTGACGGGTCGGAGCCCGACAACAATGTCACCTTCACACTGGGTGGTCGATTGACCTTCCTCGACATTGCAGGATTTGGCTCGGAATTGCGCACCGATTTCCAGTTTGGAAACACCTATGGGATTTCCGCCGAGCTCTACAAGCGATTCAGTCAGACCTCCCGGTGGTTCATCGCACCCCACGTGAGCGCCAGCAACACTTCGCAATGGATTTATTCCAACCAGGATCCCAAGGCGGACTACCGCCTCAGCCGGGAAGACTTAGGGGTTGACCTGGGCTATGCGATCAGCCGGTTTAGCGAAGTCCGGGCCGGCTATGGAATCGGGTACCTGGATGCGAATCTGAAGCTGGGGAGTCCACAATTCCCCTCGGTCAAAGGAGGCGTCGGCGCCTGGCGGTTTCGCCTTGTTACCGACCACACGGACGATCCGGTCATTCCACGCCGCGGTTATTTGGGAGAGTTGGATTTCCATTGGGCCGACATGAGCCCGGGCGCGCCCAACGCCTTTCCAACCCTGGAGCTGAGAACCGAGGTCTTCAAGACTATCTCTCCGCCGGCTTCCGTCTTTCTGTACGGTCAGGGTGGATCGACGATAGGGTACGACCACACCGGTATTCCGCAATACTTTCTCGGGGGCACGGCGGGGTTGTTTGCTTATGGCCAGAACGAGGTGCGGGGAGACCAGTATTATCTGTTCCGCGCGGGATACTTGCACAATCTGTTCAACATGCCGCCGTTCCTTGGCACAGGCCTTTACGCGGTTACATTCTATGAAGTCGGCAAAATGTTCAACGCACCGGGCGTGAGTAAACTGCCCACTGACGGCGCGGCGGGGGTGATCGCAAAGACGGCCATTGGGCCACTGTTCATCGGGGGAAGCATCGGAGACACAGGGCATGCCAGCTGGTTCTTTGCTTTAGGCCGCGTGTTCTAGGCCATCATGAACGCCATGATGTAGAAGGAGTTAGCGAATCTCTTGAGACAGGTTCCCTGCGAATACGTTATCCTAGACGTACATGAGTTGTTCGCTAAACCGCTTGAAAATGGGCCTGCTGGTGGTCTGCCTGTTCGCCGTTCCTGTCTCCCCTACGGCGTTTGCTCACAGCGTAGTGGCTCCGGCTGAATCCCAGCCAGAGTACCGGCTGCGGCTCTTCCATACCCATACTGGGGAACGTCTCGATATAGTTTATAGACGTGGAGATGCTTATGTCCCAGAGGCCTTGGCGCGGCTCAACGAGTATCTGCGCGATCACCGCACGGGAGCAGTGCTGGCCTACGATCCGCTGGTTTTCGACCTACTCTACGACATCAGTGCGAAATTGGGGCGGCCGGATGGTGAGATTGACGTTGTTTGCGGCTACCGCTCGCCTTGGAGCAATGAGTTTCTGCGCACCCATGGTCACGGAGTAGCTGTTCACAGTCTGCATATGGAAGCGAAGGCGATTGACATCCGTATACCCGGGGTTGAATCGTCCAGCTTGCGCGACGCTGCCCTGACGTTGCATCGCGGCGGAGTTGGCTACTACGCCAAGTCAGATTTTGTGCACGTCGACGTAGGTCGCGTCCGCCGCTGGTAGTCTGCGACATCGCCGCCTCTCATCCAGGATAGGGATACCCCTGCGCAAGGACCTTCTCCAGAGACCCGTCGTAGCCATAGATGTCGTCAAAGAAATGAACCTGGTTCTGCTCGTCCACAACCGCCGTTCCGTACAGGATCAGCACCGGCACGGGCCGGGTGAGATTAATCTGCACGTTATCTTTGCCTGTCTGCATGGCGGCGCGGACTTTCTCCAGCGACCACTCCGGCTTGTCGCGTAATACCCACGCCGCCAGTTCGGCGGGCTTTTCAACCCGGATGCACCCGTGGCTAAAGTCACGACGAGTTTGTGAAAACAGTTGCTGCGACGGCGTGCTGTGCAAATAGACGTTGTATTCGTTGGGGAACATCAGTTTTACCAGACCGAGCGCGTTGGATGGGCCCGGCTTCTGCCGCACCAGCAACTTGCCGGCGCTGAGTTGCTGGAGAATGTCGTCGCTGATGGTGCCTGAGGTCACTACACTGCCTTGTGGGGTGACCACCTCGTAGCCTTTCTTTGCAACATAGTCACGATCTTTCCTTATCGCGGGCACGATTTCGGAGCGCTGGATGCTCGGCGGCACATTCCAATAGGGACGGAACACCACGAACTTCATGTCTCGTTCAAAAACAGGAGTTTCGTGTCGATAGGCCTTGCCCACGATCACGTTCATCATCAGGGCAATCGAGCCGCCCTTCTCGAAAGCTCGCAGGCGGAACTCGGGGATGTTGACGACGACTGGCGGCTGAGAGAACTGGTTGGGCACCCAGCGCCAGCGCTCCATTGTCAGACGCAACTGTTCGACCCGGAACTTTAACGGGACGTTCAACTGTTTGATTGTTCCCGGACCAAGCCGTCCATCGGGACTAAGGCCATGCCGCGCCTGAAAGTGCTTGACCGCTGCAACCAACGGACCGCTGTATGAATTTGAGCTATCGGATGCGGCGCCATCGGGCAAATCTCCTAACAAGCGCAGCAAGCGGGTCAAGCGAGGGATTCCGTCATAGGAATTGCCGGGTTCGACCGGCTTGGCCGGGACCGGCAATTGTTCTCCGTCGTCCTGCCGCGAAAGGTCCAGATAGTGTTGCAGGGCTTGTTCGGTACGTTTATATCCGGCGAACGGAGGCTCGACCTGGTCCAATTCGGCTCGCACATCCGCACCGTTGACCAACTTTTCCCGCAGGAAGAGGGGGAGGTCGTATTTCTTGCGTGCGGTATTGAGATTGAACTTGAAATGCTGCGGGTTGACTCTGCCGATGTGCAAGTCGGAAACGTAACGCATGGCACAAACGGTGAGCGCAACATCGAAGCGGGCCTGATCTGGCGGGGACGGGGACTGGCGCATGCGAGCCAGGCGATCCGCCCAGCGCGAGCCGTCGTAGTCTTCAGCATTCAGTCCTTTGCTATCCGCCTGCTTCAGCACGTCGATGACAGTTTGCGCTTGCTGAGTTGGGCCATTCCTGTCCAGCCACGCAGGGACAAAACCTCCGGAGTCGTAAAAGTTCGCGACTTGGGCGCGGTAATCGGAGAAGTCAGGCCAGCGGAGATCGGAGAGTCGGCCGGCGGTGGCGATGTCGCGAAGCGTCGCACTTAATTCGGACGATGTATCGGGACTAGCAGAGCTGTGAACCCCCGAGCCGGCAGACCGTGGAACCTTCGCGGCGTAATGGAAGCCAAAGCTGAAGAGGGCGAGTGGGAGCAGCGCCGCCAGATGCGTTCTTCTTAGCAAGGACTGTGACCTCGGCCACCAGCTTACGCCAAGTGGCTAGGATTGGGCAGAAGGTTCCATCAAAGATGCTGTCAAACTGAGTCGACCCGAACGCTAGAACGTATTTTGAACGATGGTAGCGACCTTCTTGGAAAAATTGTAGGTCACACGCAGGTTTTCTCCGAAGAAACGCACCTTGCCCTGGACGTCCTGATCCACGAGCGTCTGCCCGGCGTGATCCGTGATGTGGACCTTCAGAGTGATCGATGAAGAACCGGCGACCGTGGTAACCTCGCGCTCTTTTTGGCTGCCCTTCTTAAAGGACTGCGCTGTCGTGCGCAACGTGACCAGGTCAGGCGCGTCGAGCGCGGCCTTATCGCCACTACGGTAAACGTGCTGGAACTTTCCCGTCTTCCGGATCTGCTGGATCAGGTTTTCGTAAACGGCAACCCGGAATTCCTGCGGCATTGGCACATCGCCGGAATCCATGGGTTGAATCTGGATCGACGAAGACGAGAACTTTTGCCCCGTGCTGGAATCTGGCGAGCTAGGCTGCCCTTGGAGCGAACCGCCCGTCAAGAGAAGGGCGCAGGTAAGCACAATCGGAAAAATGACTGAGACTGCAAAAGGGCGATGCTCCACAGTTCCTTCTCCTGATTCTTATTTGTTAGTCTGTGCCGCTTCAAGGGGAACAGTGGCCTTCGCACCCAGCGCGACGAGCTGCTGCTTGATGGGAGCTGCCTGGCCCTTCGCAAGCACAAAGATCGTACCGTGGTAGCCGCCGTCGGAGTCCGTATACTCCAGGGTGAGAACGTCAACCTGGTGCGAAAACAGGCTCAAGACGCGGCTTCCACCGTAGGGGATCGCCATGGTAGCAACCTGGGCCGCACCTGTGATGTCCTGCCGGCTGTCCTCGTTGGTGGAGATATCCAGAATGGATGAAGCTGGCACCGCCACTGTGACTTTGCCGGTTGAAACCTGTAATGAGCTACCCACAACCGAGAGTGTAACTTTGGAGTTGTTCTTGATGGTTTCGCCGCCGATCACCAGTTTGACGTCGGACTGAACGACACCGGCAGCGGGCTGGGGCGTGCCCGAACCCTGGGCGCGCACGGACACAGGAAAGAAAGTCAAAGCAGCAAGAACAGCAAGGAGAAAGAGTCCGTGCGCCCAGATGCGTGGTTTGGCTACTACGTTTTGCATGCCCATCTTTTTGTTCCTTATCATGACCACCCGCTGTCCGGAGCTAACCCAAAAAACTGCACCGTCTTTATCTTGAGGGCGACAGCCGTTGGTGCTCCAGACTTTGGCCTGACTCGGCCAAGGTGCACCAGAAACGTTACTTCGAGCCCCACCCAATGACGATTCCGCTCTTCAGCCGAAATGCATTCTGATTGTTGTTGTTGTTACAGACAGCCAGAGCGCATGAGTTGCCAAAGCGAGTATACAGGTACTCAGCCTGAATGGGGCGCAGGGAGATCCTCTTGGTCAGCTGGATGTCAAACCCTCCACCTACCGTCAAGGCGAAAGCATTCTTGGAATAAGTGCCGCTGCCGAAAGCTGAGAGGCAATTGCCCGCAGTGTTCTTGCAACTGGCAGACAGGCGGTCGCCACCAAAGTTGAGATCGAAGAACGGCCGGAACGGGCTGTGATTTCGGAAGGTAAGCCGCGGTCCGAACAGATATGTAAACTGATTCCCAGTAATCGTATTGCCCAGACCGATGGTGTTGCCGAAAAACTTGCAACCACCGAGGTCAGCCGCTATGCCGACCATCTTAGTAACGTTATAGGCCAGCGTGCCTCCGCCGCCCGCGCAATTAAAATCATTTGAGCCGGTGAGGGTTTGGCCGTTGACCACGAATGCATTAGTGAAATTGGGGCTGGTTCGGATAAACATGAACGCCGGCGAGGTTTCAACCTTGGGGAAGGTGTCATCCTGAGCCAAGGCTAAACCGCCCATCAACACGAGCAGTCCTGCCAGTACAATAGATTTACGCATTTCTCTCTCTCCTTATTTTGTTTTCAGCCCGCTGTTCGCGGGCGGTCTCTAGAATTCAGCAACCAGATGCTAAGAAACGTTCTGCGCTGTGCCTACTGGCAAAATTGCCAGCCAAGTGGAATTGCAGAGAAAACAATACGCAGGAGCGTTGCCCGCACTAGACTCTGGGACGATTAATTGCACTGCGAAACCTGACCCGAAACAAAACATGGTGAAAAAGGATGATCAAGAGAAGCTTCCCGCATTTTCCACAAAAAGGAGCCGATTTCACGGTCTGGAACGAGAGCCTAGGTCCGGCGAATCGAGTGGCATACTGGCAAAAGTGACAGTCAGAACAAGTTGTTGCAATAGCCTACGCGCGTCCGGCGCGGTTTATCTCGAGGGCTTCAATGACACGACCCGTCATCTTGAAATTGACCGCTGGACGCCATGGCGGCGAGAGAACGTGCACAGGTCAGAATCTGCTGATCCAAAGGATCATCCTTGAGCGCGTCCGGTGAGATGTAATTCATGCTCTTGCGCGCAGCCAGAACTTTGTTGCTCAACTGCCGCATATTGTCGAGCTCATTGCTGAGGAGCTGAAATGCACTGCGATCAGCATCGGTTGACGCTGCTACCGATGCTAATCTGAGGTTGGTGGTGGCTTGGTTTCGGTACCCGGCCACGAAGGCATCTGTCACAGGGTATCCATTTTGAACGGCGTTCACCAGAGCACTGCGCCATTCCCTGATCACGGACATTTCTTCGATGCCCGCTTTCATGAAATCGTTCGAGAATGCGGAAGTCGCCGACTGGCTTGCGGGGGAAGAACTAGCCGGAATGTTCGCAGCAGACGTGGGCAGCGTCAAAGTGATTTGGTTTCCCTTGAAGCCGAGGGAACCATTCGTCAGTCTCGCCAGAGTTTCGACTTCGACATAGGACCGGCCGTTAATCTGCAACACCTGCGCTTGCCCTGGTTGCCCGTTTACCACCAGCATCACGTTCTGCTGCGTAGACTGAGACAAAGCCAAGCCTGCCACGGCTAAAAGTGCCGCCATCATCAGCCCCGCAATCAATATTCTCTCTCTCATATAAGCCACCCAGGTACTGCTATTTCGTCATCAGTTCTGATCTCTCGCACTCCTATCCGGTCCCGGGATGGAATTCGAGCGCCGCCAAGCAGGGTCGATCTTGCTTAACGAGGCCGTCTTTGCAAGCCCGGTCTGTAGCGGGAAGGTGTTGCATTTCGCCGCTCTGCCGTCAGGACCGCGGCAGAATGACGTGCTCCCGAATCGCGTACTGGACTAGTTCGGCGTTGGTGGTGAGGCGCAGCCGCTCCATGATCTTGTACTTGTGAAAGGCTACTGTCCGTGGAGTCAACTGCAGGGTATAGGCGACCTCTTTCATCGATCTTCCCTCAGCTAACAGCTGAAGCACTTCACGCTGCCGATTGGTGAGCTTTTCCTGGCCCATGTGCGAGACGCGGATGTCGAGGAAGAACCCATCTACATCGCTTGTGACCAGAGGGGATACGTATTTCTTGCCCTTAAGTACCTCGCGCACAGCGGTTACAAGTTCTGCGCTGGCTGAGGTCTTCAGCAGGTACCCGGAAGCCCCGCCGCGGAATGCCTCGGCGGCGATACCTTTATCAGTGTTCATCGTCAGGTACACAATCCTGACCGCCCGAACCAGCTTTTTGATTCGTTTCCCAGCTTCCAATCCATTCAACAACGGCATGCCAACATCAAGAATGATGACGTCCGGCTTGAGGTCTGGAACTGCCTCCAACAGGGAGCGCCCATCCGCGAAGACGCCCACCACCTCGAACTCCGGTTCGAGCAGCTTCACGCAAGCTTCCGCGACGAAGGTATGATCGTCGGCGATCAGAACCCGCGGCCGGCTCGTTGAACTCATTGCCCACCTCTCTCTTCACCCAACCCAAAAAGCCGAGACGGTCAGGCTCCTTCCGAACCTAACCAGCCAGGATCCGTGGGCCAAGGAGCCGCTCCGCACGGGGAGCGCCATCACGGTACTCTGAGAATCCTTTGTTATTGGACCTTACGGTCGAACGGCGCACTAAGCCCCTGCCTATGATCAATGATAATTATCGTCTGAACACTGTCACTTTTAACAGTCCTACCCTTTAAAGATGATCTGGGGCACATCGCCTCCGCCAGCTTGGTTCAAGCTCGGCCGGGTTACGCGCCTTTGCTGTTCTGGTCTCGGACTGACTCCCCGGCCGGTGTCTGCCATCACAAAAACCGGGGGCGGCACACCACCCTTCTTTCAGGGCAGTAACTTTTGACAGTTGTCAGACGGGAAATCGTTGACTAGGGTGCTGTTGGAGCAGTGCAGGGCCACTTGAGCCGCAAGATCTGGAGCGTTAGTGTTCAGTGCTTCTTCAATCCCAACCGAGCTAAATGATTTGGAGAATGGGAGTACCGAAGTGTCATGCGTACGCATTCTCGTGGCGGACGATAACACGGCAATTCTGGATCACGTCAGCAACATGCTCCAGCCTGACTACGAGATCGTAGGCAAAATCGCCGACGGAAATTCGGTTTGTCAGCAAGTGCTGGACCTCAGGCCGGATCTAACAATCCTGGACATTTCCATGGGGGAGCACAGCGGTATTGATATTGCTCAGCGGCTGCGAGAGGAGGGGTATGTCGGCGAGATCATATTCCTCACGGTGCATGAAGATCCCGCTTTTGTAAGCGCCGCGATCGGCGCGGGTGGGCGTGGGTACGTGATCAAGTCCCGAATGAACGTCGATCTCCGACCCGCGGTAAATGCCGTCCTCGCCCATCGAATCTTTGTCTCTCCTCCGCTACAACAGCTGTGAGTTCCCAAGCACAATCGAGCCTACCCCTATGTCATTGTTTCTATTGTGACTGTGGTCACAGTAGCCAGTGAGGCGTATCATGGTGCGGCTGGCAGGCGGATAGAAACAATAATCTAGTGGGGCGGTGTTCGAGAAGAAGTAAAGCTAAACCCCTCGCCTGGTTCGGTCACGGATATTCCCATATAGTAGCCCCGCTAACGTGGGTACTTCGCCCCAGTTAAACATCTGTCTTTGTGGATGCAATGGAGTATCGGTCCGAATATCGGTCCCGGCGCCAGCCAGTGATGAGTGCGCGCTGGAGCAGTTTCTCGTGCCATAAGGTTGTCTGCGCCTTCCTGAGTGCGCTGCTTCTTTTCGCCGCTCAGTCGTTCGCCGTGGAAGCGCGAAAGCCCCTCAAGATACTAATGCTTTTCAATGGAGATAAAGACAGTCCTGCGTTTTCTCGCTTTCAGACCGGACTTCGCAGCAAAATCGAGCAGCAGTTGGACGCTCCGGTCTGGATCTACGAAGAGTCTTTTGACGAGGACTGGCTGGAGCACAGCAGTTCCTCTGAGCGCACGATTGAGGCGTTTCTGCAAAGCAAGTATGCAAAGCGTGGGATCGATATCGTTGTGCCGGTCGGTGATTATCCCGTTGAGTACATGCAAAAAAGACGGAAGACGCTTTTGCCTGATGCCCAACTAATCTACGTTTTGCTGGGTCACTCGCCGCAGCCGCCCATCTTGAATGCCACCGGTATGGTCTGGAGATTAGACCTGGCCCCTACCCTGGAAATCGCTTTGAACCAGAACCCAGGCACGCGCCACGTGCTGCTGATCACGGGTGCAACCGTGGTTGATGGTACGGTAGCCCAGTTTTTCCTCGGGAGTGCGGTGAAATACTTGCAGGAAAAACACAACGACGTTGACGTTCAAATTCTCTCGCGCAAGACGCTGGAGGAGACTCGTTCCGCGTTAGCCTCGCTGCCGCAGGATACGATCACCGTGCTTGTAACTTATTACGGAGACTCAGCCGGTCAGGGCTTTGTCCCCGCGCGAATTCTGCCGTCACTATCCGCGGCTACAAACCGGCCCATGTACGGTTGGATCGACACCTACCTGGGACGCGGCATTGTCGGCGGAAGCATCGTGGACCTCGACAGGACCGGTGCGGAGTTTGGCGAGTTGGTTCTCCGCGCGTGGCGGGCAGGGAAAGCAGGCACGATTCCAGAAATAGCCAATGGTCCGTCGCAGAATATGTTCGACTGGCAGCAGATGAAGCGCTGGGGCATTGGCATGGACAAAGTTCCTCCAGCGAGCCGGGTGATCAACCGTGAATATACACCTTGGGAATTGAACAAATGGCGAATTATCGTACTCGTCGTTCTGGTGGCGATCGAGGCCATGCTGATCCTGGCTTTGGTCAGACTGATTGCCGGTCAAAAGCGGAATCTGACGCAACTGGCGCGGCAGCGCGAGCGAGAGGCAGTGATCGCGGAGTTTGCCGCCGCGTTCATTAATGTTCCGCCAGAGCTCGTCAGCCGAGAAATCGCAGGGTCGTTTCATCGTTTGCTCGAGTTTTTCGATCTTGACCGGGTCAGCATGTTTGACTTTTCGTCCGAAACACCAAGGCTTCGTCTGTTATCAGTGCGACCCACGACAGGCATCAATGAGCCGCCCCCGGTTGTTGATTTGGCTCAACTGAGCCGGACTTCCTCACAGGTGCTGCGGAGCAGGCCTATGGTGATCTCGCACCTGGATCAACTGGCTGTGGACGTGAGCGAGTTGAAGGATTACTTGAGTGCCCGGGGGGTCCGTTCGTTCGTGACATTCCCTCTTCAGCATAGCGGCGCAACATTTACCGTGCTGAGTTTTTCTACTGTGCGCAAGGAACGGGAATGGGAACCCGATCTGATGCAAAGCCTGCAGACGATTGCCGACATTTTCGGCAGTGCTTTGGAACGGAAGCACGCCGAGACAGCAGAGCGCGAAAGCGGTAATCGGCTCACCGGCATTGTGGAATCTGCAATGGACGCAATCATCGCGGTGGACGGCCAGCAGCGCATTGTGGTGTTCAACGCCACAGCCGAGAAGATGTTTGGATGTTCTACAGAAGAAGCATTGGGACAACCCATCGATCGCTTCATTCCCCATCGCTTCCGTCTCCGGCACGGTGAACATATTCGCCGGTTCGCCGCGGCGGGAGACACCAATCGTGTCATGGGTGCTCTAGGGGATCTGGGTACGTTGCGGGCTTTGCGGGCAAATGGGAAGGAGTTCCCCATCGAAGCCTCGATTTCGCAGGTCAGGACGGATGCCGGCAGCCTGTTTACCGTCATTATCCGAGACATCACAGAGCGCGAGCAGTCAGAGCACGCGTTACGCGAGAGTGAGGGACGCTTCCGTCTGGTCGCCAACACAGCTCCCGTGCTGATCTGGATGTCTGGGCCCGACAACCTCTGCAACTATTTCAATCAGCCCTGGCTGGACTTCACCGGCCGGCGACTTGAGGACGAACTTGGCAATGGCTGGACGGCCGGTGTCCACCCGGACGACCTCGAGAAGTGCCTCGAAACGTATAAACAGGCCTTCAATCAGCGCCAAACCTTCCGTATGCAATACCGGCTCCGAGGGCATGACGGGAGCTTCCGGTGGCTTCTCGATATCGGCGTACCCAGAGTGAACGCTGACGGTTCTTTTGCCGGTTACATCGGCTCTTGTGTAGATGTTAATGAGCGCGTAGTGGCAGAGCAGCAATTGAATCGGAGTCACGAGCTTAACGCTTCGATTTTGGAGTCCCTCAGGAATCATCTGGCGGTGCTTGACCCCAACGGCGTCATAGTCGCGGCAACCAAGCAAGGGCCCAGATTCACCGAGACCGACGGCATCAGCCGGTTGAACCTGAGCGTTGGAGCCAACTACTTCGACATTTGCAAGACCGCGGCGGAGGCAGGCGACCGCAACATAGCGGCCGCGCTGGCAGGGGTGCAGGAGATATACGAGGGAAAGCGCAACCATTTCGAGTTGGAGTACGACTATAAATCGGGAGCCGACCAGCGTTGGTTCCTAATGTCCGTGACCCTGCTGAAAACAACCCATGGTGGCGTCGTCATCTCCCGGCAGGAAATCACCGAGCAAAAACGGCACGAGCAGGCCATTCAGGAGCTGAACAGGCGCTTGATCGATGCCCAGGAAGAGGAAAGATCTCGCATCGCGCGCGAGTTGCATGACGACATAAATCAGCAAATTGCGCTGTTGGCGGTCGAGCTGCAGCAACTGGAAGGTTCACTGCCCGAAGATCTAACCGACAGTCGTCAAAGAGTACGAGTGCTGTGGAAAAAGACACACGAACTCTCGACGGATATTCAACAGCTCTCTCATCGACTCCATTCGACGAAGCTACAGCACCTTGGAATCGTCGCTGCAATGCGCGGCCTGTGCGATGAGTTTTCCGAACAGCATAAGATCGCAGCGGACTTCCAGTTTCGGAAGGTGCCAGCTGGAATGGATCCAGGCATTGCATTAAGTCTGTTCCGGATTGCTCAGGAAAGCCTGCACAACGTTGCCAAACACAGCCTGGCGAAGAAGGTGCGAATGGAACTGCTGGGAATAGGCAAAAATATCGTTATGCGCGTGTCAGACGATGGCGTTGGATTCGATCCCGATGCGCCAGCACATCGACGTGGACTCGGGATGGTCAGTATGAGTGAACGCATCCGCTCGGTGGGAGGCACGCTGACGGTCACCTCCAGACATTCTCTAGGCACGCAAATCGAGGTGGCAATTCCACTCCCCAGCCAGGAGCGCATTTCCGAACCCAGCTACGCGGCCCGCAAGACCGGATAGCTTGTTGATCAGAAAGTCCATCCCAGGCTTGCGGTCGAGCCATAGTCTGTCTTCGGCAGGTTGGTGGGCGGACGGCTGTCCATGTTCAAATAAAAGCCCAATCGCCAGTAAAGTTCTTTAGCAAGTCTCAACTTCAGGGCCGTGTTCATATCAAACCGTATGCGGCCCAGATCGGTCAGGCTGGGAGATAGACGGGCGTTCACAAGAATGTTCGTGGTCTTGAAGCGGAAAAAATTCAGCTGAGTGCCCAGGATGCTCTCTGCACTATTGCCGGTCCGGCCGTTAACCGCCTCGGAGGTGTAGCGCTCATGGTTCAAGCCCACGCCACCAAAGGCCGTAACGAAACTGTTATTCGTATTGCTGAAAACGTGGCCCACGGCACCGCCAAAGATTGTCCGCAAATCGAGTTGCTGCTCGTTACTTTGCAAAAAGTCGGCAAGCCCGGAATAGAAATAACTGGGCGTCCGCAACTGCCGCTCAACCGTGAATTGCAGATCGTTGCGGAGATCCGAGATGTTGCCTCCGCCGCTGAAGGAAGATTCATAATCCGCTGCGGCTGACCACTTGGTTCGCTGGAACAGCAGGTTCGAATCAAAATTATATTGCGTGCGATTTTGCTGTTTGGCGTAGTTAAGCCCAGCATCCATCCCGCCGTGCAAGTTCTGCCAGAAGCTGGTGTCCGTCTGCCTGATGCCAACGAGTTCTTTACCTGAGACGATCGTATGAGTGGCGGGTCCGGTCACCTGTACCTGAACCTCTTCGGGTGTTTTTCCCGAGTCCACGGTCTGCATGCTGCCGGTGAAACGTTTCCCGGTCGTATCCGCCACCACGAAGCTCTGTGGGCTGTCAACGCGGGCAATCCTGGCCCAGTCGAGAGCAACCGTACCTTCTGCATAGTCGACCTTGACGTAGAGGTAGCCCTTCTCGAGCTTGATGATTTCGCAGGTTATGCGGTCCCCATTCACGAACTGGATCACGTCTTTTCTTGCTCGTGCCTGGGAGGCTCCAATTGCAGTCGAAACGAACACTGCCAACCAAGCGGAGCAACGAATGAATTTTCCACCACGACAACGGAGATTTTGCATTTTCCACCTAGAGCGTTCAGAAAACACGGAGGGGACAGAATGAGACGGCTTTGCTGTTTGCCGCATGGAGACGCACATCAACCAACCTGGCTGGAGCGATCCAGCGCCGCCAGCCCGAATTCGTGGTTCCTGGAGCACACCACATTGCGGACCTCACGGGCGTTTGCTGGTCCGCAAGCATCACGGTCCCGAGCCCTACTCCTGCCGGTACACGTTGGCGAGGCGAAACGGCTTCTGACCATAGTGCTCAATCTGCAATTCGTTCTGCTTGTTGAACTTGATCTTGCAGAGGGGTGCGAACGACCCGGTCCCTTTGCCGTCCTTGTCGACGTCGAGTACCAAGATGCCGAACTGGTAATCGCGAGAACGCGTGCCATTGTATAGCTCGGGGAAAGTGATTAGACGGTTGGTGGCCAACACGATGTGCTTACCGCCGTCCCGGGTCGGATGGATGCGCACGAAGCGCATTCCTGTCCCGGTCGAACTGGTGGGAACCACACGGCCTTTATCCTTGATGCCGTCCATCGCTTTCGCCAATCCGTTGGGGCCCTGGTTCTTTAATGTTGCTGCCAACTCCTGGACGTCCCCATCGCTGGTGACGTCCTGAATGTAGACCGAGAGGCCGAAACTCTTGCCGAACGTAGAACCGGACTGGCTGAAGGCTACGGCTGCGTACTGCGCCGGAACATCGGGCTGGCTTTTAGCCGTCTGCGCAACGCAAGGAATATGACAGGCTGCCGCCAGCAGACCCAGAGCGAGATGCACCCAGAAAGAATTCCGTTTCATGTTGTTCTCCTTGACTCACGAGGCACGGGCAAGGTGACCAGAAATTCCCTATAGTCGCGAAGGCAGCGCCATGTGTCGTCTTTTTATAGTCTTAGACGAGTTTCGGATGAACTGTCAGAATTGACAGGGAGAATGGTCCAGCCCGGACATCGCAGCCTGCGTCATAAGCAGCGATCTGAATTCATTGGGCTTGCTCAATAATCGGCAGATTCGAAGCGATTTGCAGGTCTACCAGCAACTGGATCTGGTTGTCCACTTGGAAAAATCGAACCACCAGGACGGTAGGGAGCGCCTTCTTCATGGCCTCATAGTATTTCCTTCGGAGGGCGATCCTCTGATCTTCTAATACCATGACCCTCTGGGCGAGCTGATCGGCCTTTTCGTCGTTCATGCTAAGAAAGTTCTGGGCGTAATCGTTGACAATCGCCAATTTCTCGTCCCCGAGCTTGGTTTGCTCGGCGTCGTAGTCACGGTAGACAGGCCAGAAGGCGGCCGCCTGCTGATCATTCAATTGCATGGCTTCTTGAATGATTTGCCTTTTCTGCGCTTTCAGGTCCGAACGCAGCAACCGAATGTACGCCCGCTGGTTCAATTCCTTACTCTCCGCGGGATCTTCGACCCTCTTTTCCTGGGCCCAAAGTCCAGTTGCTACCGCCAGGGCGAAAACCGCAACCGTCCATCGAATTCTCATGACTCCTCCAAAGTTTTACGTCTCAAGGCTCTTGTGTATGTATTTTCTTAGGGCGCGACCGGAAGCTGTACCGGCTGTTGCAAGGTGAACTGCAACAAGGTTTCGCTGGGAATTTGTATCTGGTCGCCTTTCTGTATCACCGAGCCCACGCCGCCGGCTATGGCACCAATCGCCGCTCCCATGCCAGCGTTACCGGCGATGGCCCCGATGGCTGCGCCCAATCCAGCTCCACCGAACAGCCTGAAAGCCGAACGTTTGCCGGAACTCTTCCCCTGCGAGTCGAAAACATCAGTCATGATGGGAATAGTGGTTCCGTTAATTACGATCTGTGTAAGCTGGAGCTGCAGTTGCGACTTGCCGGTAGCGCGTCCCGCCGAGTTTGCCTCTACAACCTGGCCGTACACTGTGGTTCCCGTATACGCGATCACGTAACCATTTGCGGCAAGGTTGCTGGACAAAGTGGCCGAGAACGGCTGGCCGGTGTAGGCGGTCTTGCTGTCCAAGCCGTCAACCATGCGGACCAGAAGGATGGTCCCCGCCGGGACCCAAACCTGCTGCGCCGCTGGCACAGCAGGCGCCGGCGGAGACAGTGGGGCAAAAGTCAAAGACTGGACGTCTTGTGAAGGATAAATGTTGGTTGAATACGGCCCCTGAAACTGAATGCCCGCCGAGCTGCGACCTAGAAAAATTCCGGTAATGACCTGGCCGTTCTTCAACGTAAGCGTATCGCCTGATGCCGTACACGCCCAAAAAAGACAGATCACGCAGAACATCAATACTTTTGATTTCATCGTTCTCCCGGAGCCCTTGTGGCGCGTGCAACACGGAATCCAGCTCGCTAGAACCGCCACGGAGGCGCCGCCTCGCTAGCTTTCTAAAGCGCCGAAATAACGAGCACTACTGACAGAATTAACAGGCGTGGCCGAGACCGAATTGCTAGAGGCATCGAGCCGTCCTATAATTAATCTCGCCTTATCCGAAAGTCGTTTTGTATCTGGTCGAATCTGCCCGGAGACTGCTATGCCGTCGCTTCGCAAGTCGTCAATGCGGGGCCGAGTTCCCCGTAAAATAACTGGCTCTTTTAATCCTCAATCCTTCTTGGCGCAAGCTGGCATGGGCAAGACGGTTCACCACTTTAGCCCCAAGCAAGCGATCTTTTCGCAAGGTGACCGTGCCGATACTGTGTTTTACATTCAAGAAGGGAAAGTACGGGTCAGCGTGGTCTCCAAGCAAGGAAAGACGGCGACCATCGCACTGCTGGGCCCCGGCGATTTTCTGGGAGAGGGATGTATCGCCTCCGATCAACCCCTCCGCCTGACCACTGCGACAGCGATCACCCGCTGCTCGGTCCTGAGGATTGAGAAGAAGGAGATGCTACGCACGCTTCACCAGGAGCACGGCTTCTCCGACCTGTTCGTGGCCTATCTCGTGGAACGTCACAACCGCACGCAAGAGGACCTGGTAGATCAACTCTTCAATTCGAGCGAAAAGCGGCTGGCCCGAGCGCTTTTGATACTGGGCCGCTTCGGAAAAGAGGGCAGATCGGAGACTCTTATCCCAAATATCAGCCAGGAAACTCTGGCAGAAATGGTTGGGACCACCCGCTCACGCGTGAATTTTTTCATGAACCGATTCAGAAAGCTAGGCTTCATTGACTACAATGGCGGGCTGGAAATACATAGCTCGCTGCTGAGTGTGGTTTTGCACGAATAGCTCGCGCCTACGAAGACTCCCGCCATTGGTAAAACAGCGGGGCTCCAGTTCTGGGTTGCTGTAGCCCACTGTGCAATTTTGAACAGACAGAGGTTGACCCCTGCCTTAGACTTCGCCTGATCGGGGTGTCTTATGTATTGTGCATCGTGCGCGTCAGGGAACCAGGCGGAGTTCGTTGCCGAAATAAACATCCATTTCCGTGGCCTCAGCAACGTTGACAAACCGGGCGTCTTGGTCTTTCCCAAGCTGGTGGTTTGCATGGATTGTGGCTTCTCGCGCTTCAAGACGCCGGAGCCCGAACTGGCGTTGCTTGTGGCCGGGGTCTCGAAAAGTGAAAACTTAAGGCGTGAGGGGAATCTCGATTACGTCGCACCCCGCCGCAGGGCCGTTGTGTAAGGCTAAAGATTAAGTTTAGCTACGTACTACTGACAAAGGGCTTACCTGCCAGAACCGCTTGCACCGCAGTCAAGAGATCGCTCCCAGCCTTCGTCTTAACAACGTAGCCGCAAGCTCCCAGGCTGAGCGCTTCTTGCACCACGTCGGAAGATAATTCCTGGCTGACGAAGACGATTTTGGATTCCGGGGCAAACTTGCGAATCTGTCGAGCCGCCTCGATTCCATTCAAGGACGGGAGTCCGATATCGAGCAGAATCAGGTCCGGCTCTAACTCCTTCGCCTTCTGCACGGCTTCCAAACCATCGGGGACTTCGCCGATAACCTGAAATCCATTTTTCCCTTCCAGTGCCGAGCAAATGAATCGCCGAAAGGGCGCGAAATCCTCTACCACTAGAATGCGGATTGATGACACTCAAAGACCAGCCTTTCTCCGGCAGGACTGGCGAATCTCGGTGTCTGGCAAGGGAACTGCACTTTTCTATTTTCTCTCTCTACTCGATCATAAATATCCAGGAAAAGCTGTCAATGACCCTAAGGTGTGGGCTCCGGGGCTGTTGGTTGTACCGTGGAAACCGGAAATCGTTCCGAAATGGCACCGGGTTCGCCCGCTGTTTGGCCGCCTGGCCCACAGTGATGCCCGTTTTGCGTTTTGGCTTCCAAGATGGTGCGTGCAATACCAAAAAAGTTGCTTACAACGCTTCGTCATTCTGCATCTGTGTTACCACCAGCTTGACTAGACCTCGGATGGCTTTGTGGACGTCAGAGGGGTTGAGGGTATCGGTAATCCCGGTCCACGCCAGCTCTCCATCAGGCGCGGCGGTGACGTAATAGACATTGGTTTCAACCCGCACCTTCTTCTCCGTTTGGAGGTAGCCCGGCGAATAAATCACCGGATACAGCGTCCCATAATAGCCATAGAAGGAATTGTAGTAAGGAAAGGGAACAGTGTAGGGGACGCCGGGAATGTAGGTGGTGGTATTTTCCACCTTGAGCAGGCGTGAGACCACTACCGCGTCGATCTGGTTCGCCTGTATCTGCTCTCTCAAGTAGTTAAGGTCGAGCGTTGTGCCTGGCGGGCGCAGCAGAATGTCGTTCCCGGCAACCGCTTTCAAGCCTGTGCTCGCCAGTTCGGCCGCCAGCGCATCTTCAAAGTCAGCACGGACCTCTACCCTGTTACTGAAGCCCAATGCCAACACGCGATGAATTTTTGTCGCCGGAGTATTGGGAAGCCTGCAACTCGCTACCAACTTGCTCGACTTGCCGAAGAGCAAGGTAGCTGCTACGAGAAGAACGATACCGGCCAGAATTCTACGATTCACAGGTGACCTCACTTTTCGTTTTGCACGGCTACGTCTTCTTACAGGAGCTACTCCTCACTTGTGCTTCGCGTGATCGTTGTGCAGGGCCAATTCCTCTGTTCCTCCCAAATTGTGGTTCTTGAACTCAGCCAGCAACCCTTCGTCGGTTAAATCGAGAGGGTGGGAGTGCTCCCAGTCATGGTGAGCAATTTTCATCAGGCGCTTGACCACATCATCGTCTCGCACCTCGATGGCCAGCTCGCGGCGGCTATCGAAGCTGCCCGGAGCCAGATTGATAGATCCGACGATGGCGCGTGCATGATCACCCAGGAGCATCTTGGCATGCAGCTTAAGATGCTTCAATTTGTGGATCTTGATCCCTACATCTTCCATGATGCGCATCCCGCCGACTGCTTCTACCAGTTTTTCCTTCTTGAGCTTATGCGGAGGACGAGCCATGACGTGGATCTTCACTCCACGGCGCGCAGCCCGCACCAGGCGCTCAACAATCACCGCGTCCTGGTAACGCTCGTTCTGAAGAAAGATGGAATCCTTGGCGTCATCAATAAACTGGGCTATACGCTCCCGGCCGTTCCCGCAGCACCAGATCAGGTGGGAATGTTCGTTTCCTCGGAAGGGCTTTCTATGCCAGTCTGCTTCGAAGCATTCGATGATTTCAGCCACTTCGTGAGCATGCGAAGTGACGATAGCGTAATCACGGGTCTCAGTCAGGTTTTTCGTTTCCCAGTTCAGCGATTTTACAAATGCCGTTGTATCATCCACCACCATCGACTTCTCGTGGGTGACGTCATACTCAGGATTGCTATCGATGACCTCGACCCCGCCTGCCTCAAGCTTTTTGCGGGACTCCTGATTTTCCGATTCGCCACTGCGACGAGCGGGATTCAGCATGATCCGCACCTTCAGGCCACGCTGCCTGGCGGCAATCACCGCCTTCAAAAGTGCCGGATCCGAGAAGATGAACATTTTGACGCGCAACGACTTTTTCGCGTTGTCGATGGCGTCGAGAATCGGCTTGGCGGAATCATCCGGCATCACAATTAAGGAACGAGACATGAATCCTCCTTGAGAGCATCGTGAACGCGAGCGGTCGCTTGCGGAAAAGTGCCGCTGGACGTCAAACGCAATCCGTCCCTAGGCAACAGAAACCGCCGCCGGGGTCGGGCTGAACTGTATTCGATAGAGCTCCGCATATACGCCGCCGTGAGCCACCAGTTCGTCGTGCGTACCCTCTTCCGCAACAACTCCACCCTTCAGGACGATGATCTTGTCGGCATCGCGAATCGTGCTGAGGCGGTGGGCAATCGTAATAACGGTCCGTCCCTTCATGAGCCGCTCAAGGGCCTCAATCACCAACCTCTCCGACTCGGTATCGAGTGCGGCAGTCGGTTCATCAAGAATGAGGATAGGATTGTTGCGAACGATGGCGCGGGCAATGCCGATACGCTGTCGCTGACCGCCGGACAAGGTTTCTCCGCGCTCACCCACCATGGTGTCGTATCCGTGAGGCATGCGCGCGATGAACTCGTCTGCATTGGCCAATTTCGCGGCCTCCATAATTTGCTCCTCCGTGACTCCCTTGCAGCCATAGGCAATGTTGTCGCGCACGGTTCCTTCGAACAACACAGTCTCCTGAAGCACGTAGCCGATCTGGTCCCGCATAGCGTGGAACTTGTATTCGCGGATGTCAGCGCCGTCGATCTTGACGGTGCCGGCGGTCGGGTCGTAAAAGCGTGGGATGAGACTCACGATGGTGGACTTGCCGCAACCGGTTGGTCCCACCACTCCCACCATTTGCCCCGCCTTGATGTGAAAACTGACATCCGTCAATACCGGAGCTTCAGCGCTGTAGGCGAAGGCTACATGCTCGAATTCAATTTCGCCGGCGAGCGCTTGCGGTTCCCGCGCGTCAGGATGCTCGGGGATAATCGCGTCCGCTTCAAGAATTCCCCGGATACGCTCCACCCCGACCGCCGCCTGGGCGATGGCATTGGTCATGGTTGCCAGATCCTGCACCGGCTTGAAGAACTTGTTCAGGTAGGAGAGGAACACAGTCAACGCGCCGGCGGTCATCAGTCCGGCAATAATTAGGGCTGAGCCTCGCCAGAGCACAATGGCGGTGCAGAAGGAAACAGTAATCGCAACAATGGGCGACAGCAGGGCCTTCAGGCGGCGGGCCTTGAGAGACGCATCCACGCTCGCGTGGCTGACGTCAGCAAGCTCTTTTTCCGCCAGTTCCTGCCTTCCGAAGGCTTTCACTACCTTCATTGACTGCAGTCCCTGCTCCACCACGGCTACGATCTTGCTCTGCTGCTTGCGTACTTCGTGGGTCGCCTTCTTGACTGCTTTCTTGAATCTCGACACCAGCAGAAGCATGAAAGGTGTCACGGCAACGGCAATCAACGTGAAATCCCAGTTGAGCCGGAACATGATGAACAGCATGCCCACGATGGTGAGCATATCGACCAGAATGCCCAGCGTGGATGAAGAGGCGAAGCTCTGGATGGTCTGGATGTCGGAAGTGATTGTGCTCAAAAGCGTCCCGGTCTGGTGCGTGTCGTAATAGCTGAGGGAGAGTTGCTGCAGGTGGTGGTAGGTCCGCAATCGCAAATCCTTTGCCACCCACTGGCCGACGCTGGTGGTGTAGTAGTTCGCGAAATACGATGCAATCGCGCCCACAATTGCAATTAGCACAGCCGCAGTCGCTGCCGCGGCCGCAATTTGCATTTTGCTGCTGCCGTCTAAAACAGGGCGCAGGAAATCATCAAGCCATGGGGCGAGCTTGTGAGAACCAACGACGTTATCGAGGATGATCTTCAGCGGCCACGGCCCGGCCACGCTCATAGCAGTTTGAACGAGCATGGCCGCGAGGATAATCACAAGCGTGCCACGGTAAGGACGAACGAGGCTGCGAATTAGGGGAAACAATCGAATGCCTCCGGCTCGCAGAGATAACGCCGCATCCTCATTTCGGCCATTGCTTAAACATTTTCGTAATGGCCTTCTCCACCATCTGCTGATTCTTGTTGCCGTTATTATTCAGGGTATTTTGCGCGATCCCACGCCACACCAAAGACTGAGTCTTCGCGTCGTACAGATCCACGATCATTGTTCCTTCAACATTTTGCTCGGGGGTGATTCCGCCCATGCCGCCGCCGATCCCGCGCATGCCCCATGCACTATAGGACGTTTGCTGTTTCAAGCCTCCATTGGCAGTGAGGATCAAGTCGGGGTTCTGGCTTTCTTGAACCATCTGCAGGCCCTTGGCCTGCATTGCATTGTTGATGTCCTGCTCCGCCACCTGCGCCAGGATGGAGTTCTGAATTTTGTTCTGGTTTTCGGGACCCCATGCGTAGGTATGATATTGAGCAAAGCTCTGATTGTGGTTGTAGTTCACCGAAACTTGCTGCGCTGCGGCGATGGTTGAAATCAAGCTGACGGTGAGTGCACACAATGCCAGTCTGGTTTTCATAAATAAATCCTCCCTTATCCCGTAAACGATTCCTTTTTTTCGCCTGACTATTCTGCCTTCTTCCAGGTCCTGTCCGGGTCGTATAGCTTCATTGCGCCCGCGATTTCGCCGGTTTTGGCGCCCAGGTCTTTCTCATAAATCACACCGCTCTGGTTGACGACGAAAGTCATCACGCCCGACGAACGGTAGTCAGCGGGATAAGCGAGGATGGCAAAGCCCCCCGTCATGTTCCCGTCGACGATGTAACTCTTGGCTCCGCCCGGTGCGGATTTGCCCTGCCCGGTCAAAATTCGAAAGTAGTAGCCGTGGAATGGAACGGACTCGTCCCCCTGGGGCTTGCGGTAGCCCGCCCCCGCCGCGTCGGCCACCAGGGGCCCAATTGGACTCTCCGGTTCGTCGTCGGCAGTTTTCCAGAATAAACCGTTGTGCTGGCCGTCATCACTGGCGAAGACTTGTGCGTATTGTTGGACCCGCCCGTCCCGCGCCTGGCTATAGTAGTCGTTCTGCGCACTCACCAGGGCCTGGCAAACGTCCATGGCAGCGTATTCGTTGTGTCCGATGCGACGAAAGAGAATCTCTTTCTTCCCAGTTTCCGTATCGAAGAACCAGGCTCCGCCTTTCTTCACCAACGGCACGGGAACGGGCCAGTTCTCCGCTCCTATATAAAGAGTTGTGGTTCCGTCGGGCTCCTGGGCCAGCCGATGCATCTCCTGATACCTGGAGACGAACTGGTCGCGCGCGCCTGTGTCCTGGACACTGTCTCCAGAGGAGATGATTTCGCTGCCGGCGGGACCGAACACTTCCAGCAATGCAGATTGGTCTCCGGCCTGAGCTGCGGAGAATAGAGCCTGGCTCGCTGCCTCAGCTGTGGAAAAAGTTTTCTGTCCCGGCTGTTGTGCGAGTAAAAATCCACTCAGAGCCAGCACCACGGCCAAAGCCAAGACTGTGTTGAACAGTCGGCGATTCCTAAGTTTAGGGATGAACGACAGCCATGACATTGATTTCTCCTCCGTTTGGTCGCATCGGCTCATAGTTGCTTTGCTCCGCACTTAGCGCCGGCCGCCACCAGTTCTTCCACCGGATCGGGCAGCTCCACCACCACCGCCAAGACTGGAACTTCCGCGCGATTGCTGCGCGGCTGCATTGCCGCCCGCGGTATACCCACTAAAGGCATTGGAGCGTGTGCCAGAGTCGCGGTTCTGTCCATACCCGCGGTTGGGGTCGGCTTGCGGTCGATTCTGGCCTTGCCCCTGATTGCCCTGAACGTTCCCGCGATTCCCCGCCGGTAGCGTTGATGGAGTGGCCGGAGTTTTGCCTCCTGTGTTGCCTTGCATGTTCCCACGATTCCCCGCGGGTAGCGTGGTAGCACTGCCGTTCTTATTGCCGCCCGGGTTTACATTGACGGTGTTACCACCGCCGCGATTGATCGTATTTCCACCGCCATTGATGGTGTTCCCGCTACGGTTCATATTGTTGTTCCCGCTGCGGTTGATATTGTTATTTCCATTGCGGTTTATATTCGTGTTTCCACCGTAAGGAGTCGGTCGCGGGTAGTTGTTGGGGTTGCGGTAATAGGAATTGCGATTTACATATACGTTACTGCGAGAGACGTACACGTTGCGCTGGTAGACGACGCTTCCCCCGTGCCAGTTGTAGCCCCACGAGTTCCAACCCCAGCGGCAACATCCTCCGCCCCATACGGCAGCACCCACGGCCATGCCGACGCCGAAAGAGATGATCGCGGCGGCGGCCATGTCCGCGCTGCTGTAGCCAGGATAGACGGCCACGGGAGCGCCATAAACAACGGTCGGATTGTAGACCGGCACGTACACGACCTGCGGGCTGGCGGGTTGAATAATGATGGTCTGCGCTTGCGCAGTGACCGTCTGTTCTTTGGTGGTTTTCAGATTGCCGGCGTCCTTGGCTTGCTTGCGGAGTTTCTGAATCGCGGCGCCTACCGATTCCTGATCATTGAAATATGCGTCACCCAACGCCGACGTCCAGGACAGGTTCTTACTCATATTGTCGAGCACGGATGGGAACTGGATGAGCGCCTTAACGCTCTCGTCCCAAGGCTGCGCATCGACCGCCGTGCCCAGTTTTTCGCCCTGGAGATTGGGGTTCTGCTGTAACCAACGGTCAGCTTCGACAATCTGGGTCGGGTAGGTTGCGCCCGCCAGAATCTGGGCCACGAGTGCGTCGGGATAGAGTGCAATCGGAGCCACCAGTTGTTCCAGCCGTTCAGTCGATTGTCCCGTTGGTTGCTTCGCCGTAGCTGCCTGCGACGATTGCGCAATGCTTTCGAGTGGACAAGTCGCAACCACCAGGGAGCAGACCAGAAACAGCGCTGTAGTTTGCCTCAACACGGTCATAGCAGACCCTTCTTGGGAGTTGTTTATGCTTCTCTACCGGCACCTGACCGGAAGAAAAGTTGATCGCACATAAGTGTTCAGAAGGCGCAGGTGCAATAGAATTCGTCGTTCACGATAGGAGTTGGGAGGATGTCAGACTACTGTCAAAAATGCCAGCCCAGGGCGGGGTTCGCGACCGGAAATGACCGCCAGTCTAGTGTGCCTGCATGCTCTGAGCCAGAATCAGTAGATTTTGCGGTTGCACGCGAATCACACCTCCGCGAGGACTATCGATGTCAGCGATGAGGAAGAACGAGATAGACACTGCAAGCGGCACAACTAAAAACAGGAGGGTACGCGTTCGATGTGAGCCGTAGCCGATCAAGAGATTGCAGCCGCTGGCGATCACCGCCAACAAAACCCAAGCCTCAAACGGGATGCGGTTATTCCAGGCAAACTGCGTATAGCCTTGCGAGTTCAACACATCGTTCATACCCGAAACCACGAGAGCCATGAGAGTTGTCGCCTGGCTGGCAGCCCGAGCCTGGACGACGGACCACAGTTGACTCTGCAATTGAGCCGTAGTGGCGTTGATCTGCTGAAGTTGGCTCTCATGGCGGGCGGTATAAAACAAGATGCGCTGGTCGAGATAACTTCTCAACAGTTCCCGGACCCTCGTCGCCTCTGAGTCAGGCAACAAATCAGCGCGGACGTACTCTGTTCCGATCGCATTGGCCTCTGCCTCTTCGTAGTTCTTGCGCTGCTCATACCGGCTGGTAGCCATCGAAAAGGTAAATCCTATAAGCAGGCCCAGAAGCGTCAGAGCGGCAGCCTGGACAACGCCGAATTCGTCGCGTTGGTCATCTGCCAGCGGTCGTAGCTTTGTCCGAACGTAAGAGCCAGCAATGGCCGAGAGCCAAAGCGCAATGAGAGAGGACACAAAAACGAGAAACGGGAAGTTCACAATGTTCATAGCATGGCCACCGGCAGTCTCAGTCAGAAAAACCAGGCTGTGGGACGCAAGGCTCGGAATATTGTACGTCCGTGGAGCTTATGAGGACGGTTCCACCCCGCCGGCAGGATTTCTTGCTAGAACGGGCAGTGTCCCCTCAGTGCACCTGGGTCCAACTCGAATCGGGGTCGAACTCGCTCATGGCAGTCGCTATGTCGGTTGTGGTTGTGCCCAGATCTTTTTGGAACAGAACACCATCCTGGTTGGTGATAAATGTCATCACTCCAGAATTGCGGTATTCCGCCGGATAGGCGACGAAGGCAAAACCGCCGACCATTTTTCCGTCGGCCATATAATCTTTCGCGCCGCCTTGTGCGTGGCTACCTTGCCGGGTCAGCATGCGGAAGTAGTAGCCATGGAAAGGCAGGTGCACGTTGGGTTGCACACTATATCCCTCGGTAGTCGCGAATGCCACCAGCGGCCCAAGCGGGCTTCTGGGCTGGCCTTGCGGTGAATCCCAATACAAACCGTTCTGCTTGCCGGTGTCGCTGATAAACTTCAGCGCATACTGCTTTGTGCTTCCGCCTTCGTGATGTTCTGCGAAGTACTCAGCCTGAGCATTAGCCAGCGCGCCACAGACGTCGATGACTGCCAGTTCATTCCTTCCGATCCGGCGCGCCAACATCTCATCCT
>Ga0207052_10103_pt1 | contig 28739 bp, 24 predicted proteins | sample Alteio_BWMinCont_62_FD_153294 | JGI IMG/M metagenome (GOLD analysis project Ga0207052, IMG submission 153294) | Enriched cells from forest soil in Barre Woods Harvard Forest LTER site, Petersham, Massachusetts, United States -... | ecosystem: Environmental > Terrestrial > Soil > Temperate forest >...
GAAATGGCCCTTTAATTCGGGGTATATATTTGTCTTTGGAAAATATGAAAACAATATTTGATACGGCGACAAGAAGCGGGCTGATCGGCAGGATATACCTGCTTAATGACAAAAGCACAGCGCAATGGGGAAAAATGAATATTTACGAAATGTTGAGCCATTGTATACTATTCGATGAAATGATACAAGGCAAGACTAAGTATAAACGGGCTTTTTTGGGCCGCTTGTTTGGTAAAATGGCTTTGAAAGATTTTATAGGAGACGAAAGGCCGGTAAAGCGGAATTTACCTACTATTCCGGGATTAGTTGTCAAACAAAATGATGGTGAAATTGAAACCCAAAAAAAGCAATGGGTTACATTAATTGAGGGCTACGCAAATTACCCGGATATTGATTTCGTTCATTCTTTTTTCGGAAAACTAACCAGGGAACAAAGCGGATACTTGGTTTATAAACATATCGACCATCATCTTCGCCAATTTAACAATTAGCCGATTTTTACAGTCCGTTTATTTTACGACCAAGCTTTCATATTTGTGTATTACTTGCCAGGTACTGCTATCCGAATCAAATACCGAGTTCAGCCCTTGTTCTTCGCCACCGGGGTCGCCCATAAATTCGTCCCCATCTTTCCAGAAAGTTTGGCCTGGTATTGGGCGTGCAATGCCGGCAAATGCCCAGAAATTAGCGCCGGTTATGCCTGGGTTATCCAGCACCTGTTTAAAAATAAAACTGTAAAAGCGGTCGCGGTTATGGGTTGTAGCTTCCGGGCTGTAAACATGAAGATCGCGCGGCAGGCCGAACTCTTCAATTACCATCGGTTTGTTAAGTTGTTGAGCGATAGCAAGGTGTTTCTTTATGTCTTTGCCCGCACTATCCAAAATGATCTTATAGCTGGCATTAATAGCCGTATCCTTAAACCAGCTCCAGTTTTTTGGCCAGATGTGAATGGTAAGATAATCGATATTTTTATTTGCATGAATTTTTTTATAAACTGACATATCATAGTCCGAGGCTATATCCCCCTCGCTACCCGTTGTAAGCAGATGATTTCTATCGATGGCCTTTACAAACGCAGCCACATGATCTATCCAGGTCTCAAATGCAGCATCTGCTGATTGTTCCATTGGCCGCGGCTCATTTATTATTTCCCAGGCCATAATAGCCGGATCATTGGTGTATTTTTTACCGTTAAGGCTGTTAGTCCGGTTAAGCACATATTTAATGTAATTGTCCAGTTCATCCATGCATGGTTTGCAGGTATAAAACTGGCTGATGTATTGGCGCAGCTTATCCCAGCTATAATAACCGCCCAGGCTTTTTGGATATGGCTGCTCGCCGTAGCCGTTCCATTTTAAATACTGAGCTATGCCGCCACTCCACTCCCATGTATTGGTAAAATGCAATACAGCCTTCATATTACGCTTGCCCATTTCATTCAGCAGGTAATCAAGCCCGGCCATAATGTTTTCATTAAACTTTCCTGCTTCGGGTTGCAATGTTTTTTCATTTGGTGTGCGGTACTTGTAGTCGGTAAGCCCCTCGGCGCCTACCATCACACGCAAATTGGTAACACCATGCTGCTTTAAAAAATCAAGTTCTGTTTTCAACCTGTCTTTACCTTTTTGGCCGTTGGTAGCCAGCAATCCGCCATACCAGTAGTTAGCACCGATGTACCTGTATGGTTTCCCATCAATGGTAAAATGTGTGCCATTAACCTTGACAAATCCCTGTTGCGCCAAACACGAACAAGCAGCCAGCAGGCTAACAAATAATAGCTTAATAAATTTCTTCACGATATTTTATATTCGGTTCTAAATGTATAAAACAGCTGGCTGTATGGTTAATACTGTTTTACCATTTTATCGCTAAATAATGATGTTTTATTTGCAATTGACCGTAATTTAATAAGCTGTCGGCCCCTGGTACCATAACCGGGCAATAACTATAAAAGATATTTAAAAACCATCAAAATAGATTTTGTGATATTAAAGATCATACTTATTTTTATTTAATAATTATATCAGCGTTACAAACCTAAGTTGTTCATTTTAAATTGCTTTTTATTACCCGTGCCTACTTTGATGCAAAATTCCCTGAAATATTGTTTTTAAAGTTTTAAACTATTTATATCTATTGAAGTTTAATTAATAAACCTAATATATACTTTCCAATAAATTACCAACACCTTTTAATAAACATAAAAATGAAAAAGATCCTAACTTTTATCCTCTTGCTATTTATAGCTCAAGTTAGCTTTGCCGGCGCACCGCTTAAAGGCATTGATGTAAAACTTGGAAAAAACCCTGGCGGCGGATGTGCCGCTAAATGTACAACCACTGCCAACGGTGGGCTATCCGGAACTTTGCCGGAGGGTGAATACACATTGGTGGCTGATGATTTTCAATTACAAAATGCTGTGAACGGAATGATAAAAGGAAAGTACCCGCGTAGCAAGTACAAATATGATGGGACAGGTATCGTGATATCTTTTAATACATCGTCCAAAATAAAAATAAAAGGCCAATTAGTTCACGGTTCTGTAGTGATCACAGTGCCTAAGGGTGGGGCGACCCTTGCCGGTATGACCCTTAGCCTGGACGATGCAGTAATGAACAAAGCTATGGCAGCCCAACCCAAACCAACCGGTCGTTAGTTAACGTCCACCAGCTCAATAAAACTGCAATGGGAATTTAATTCTAAAAAAAAGACCGGTTTTCAAATGAAACACCGGTCTTTTTTATGGGGATGCATTATCCTGTTTATATTATTCTTTTCCAAGCATTTTCCATACAACAGCGGCAATTATGCCCCCGGCAATTGGCGCCACTATAAACAGCCATAACTGCGACAGTGCATCACCACCTACCATTAATGCAGGCCCGATACTGCGGGCAGGGTTAACGGACACACCTGTTACAGGGATACCCACCAAATGGATGATTACAAGTGCTAAACCAATAGCAACGCCAGCGAAGCCCGGAGCTGCATTTTTAGCTGTGGCGCCGAAGATGACGATCAGGAAAATGAAGGTCAATACAATTTCTGTTATCAATCCTGATTGCAGGCTGTATTTATCCGGCGAATGAATGCCATATCCGTCCTGGCCAAGGCCGTTTGCAGCTATATCATAGCCTGGCAATCCTTTAACAATAACCAGTAATAAGGCCGAGGCGAGGATAGCCCCGATCACCTGGGCTATAATATAACCAACGGTATCCTTAACACTAATTTTTCCGGCTACGAGCATGGCAATGGTAATAGCCGGGTTAATGTGACAGCCTGAGATTGGCCCGATGGCATACACCATTACTAAAACGGCGAGGCCAAAGGTGAACGCAATACCTGCAAAGCCAATGTGGCCGCCAGCAATCACTGCGCTCCCTGTACCCATAAACACAAGGACAAATGTACCGATCAGCTCGGCAAAATACTTAGTTGTTGCTTTTGTTTCCATAAAGTTTAATTTATACGGTTTGATAATAAGTGGTTGCAGAGAAGGGAATAATTATACAATTGCGATAATTTCATATTTACAAAAAGATAATTACGATAATTGGCCTGGTTGACCGACGAGCTATTATGATTAAAGGTATATAATAACCTGAGATATTGCAAAATAAATTACTGTAAACTTTGTGTTTATCTATCATGTTAAAAGTAGTTTAACAGCTATCGTACCATGATACTACTTTTACAAAAGACATTTAATCATTATCTTTACAATGAATTTTAGTATATGACCAAACCGCTTTTGGAGTTATTAGCAATTGAACGACTTAAAGAAAGTAGGTTGCTGTTAGATCAAAAGTGTTTTAATGGGGCTTATTATTTGGCAGGATATGCTGTTGAATGCGCTTTGAAAGCATGTATAGCTAAACAAATAAATTCTCATGAGATTCCAAGTAAATCTCTCATTAATGACTTTTATACACATGATTTAGAAAGATTAATCAAACTTACAGGTATAGAACAGGATCATAAAAGAAAAATAAAATCTGATCCAGATTTTAAGATAAATTGGAGTATTGTTCGGCTATGGACAGAGGGTGCAAGGTATAAAGAATGGACAGACATACAGGCAAACGAATTATATAATGCAATTAACAATCAAAAAGGAGGAATACTATCATGGACACAGCAATATTGGTAGATGAACTAAATCAAAACGCAGTTGAGTTAATTAAAGTCCTTGATGAGAAGAATTTTGTATTTACCGTCGCTGCGTTAATGAAAAATGAAGATGCAGAAGATTGGCGCCTTGTTTTGGGTATCCCCGAAATACGTACAAAAGGCTCAAGAGATTCCCTAACTCAAATTAATAATATTATAGAGGAAAAAGATTTGAAAATCTCTTTATATGATATAATATTAGTTGATGATCAGGATCGCTTGTTTACTTTATTAAGAAGTAAAGTTGGCGTCAGGCAAGGGGCATTACCTCTAAAAATCACAGGTAATTATTTTGATGGTACAAGGTTTCCTGATTCCATCATTTACGTAGTTAAATAAATACGATAGTAACGAAAAAGCCTCCCAGGAGGCTTTTTTGTTATGTACAGGCAGTTAAATTATAACTTGCCGATTTCCTGTACCAGGTCGATCAGTTTGTTGGAGTAACCCCACTCGTTATCATACCATGATACTACTTTTACAAAGTTATCATTCAAAGCTATGCCGGCTTTAGCATCAAAAATTGATGTGCGTGCATCGCCTTTAAAATCTTCAGAAACTACTTCGTCTTCAGTGTAACCTAAAATGCCTTTCATAGCGCCTTCAGATGCTTCTTTCATTGCTTTTTTTATGTCTTCATAAGTAGCAGGGTTTTTTAAGCGTACAGTTAAGTCAACTACCGATACGTCAGGAACGGGAACGCGGAATGACATGCCAGTTAATTTGCCTTTAAGCGCCGGTATAACCAATGCCACAGCTTTGGCTGCACCTGTTGATGAAGGGATGATATTTTGATAAGCGCCACGGCCACCTCTCCAATCTTTGTGCGACGGGCCGTCAACTGTTTTTTGAGTTGCGGTAACCGCGTGTATGGTGCTCATTAAGCCTTCTTCAATACCGAATTTATCGTTCAATACTTTAGCTATAGGCGCTAAGCAGTTGGTAGTACATGAAGCATTTGAAACTATAGTTTGGTCAGCTTTTAATTCGGTATGGTTTACACCCATTACAAAAGTTGGGGTATCATCCTTTGCAGGTGCGCTCATTACTACTTTTTTAGCGCCGGCGTCAATATGTTTTTGGGCGGTATCCTGTGTAAGGAACAGGCCGGTTGATTCAATGACAACTTCAGCGCCAACTTCGCCCCATTTAAGGTTCGCAGGATCTTTTTCGGCAGTAACGCGTATAGTTTTACCGTTTACCACCAAATGGCCGCCTTCAACAGCAATAGTGCCTTTAAAAGGGCCATGAGTTGAATCGTATTTTAACATGTAAGCCATATAATCAGGCTCAACAAGGTCATTAATACCAACAACTTCAATGTCGGGCCTATCAATTGCAGCCCTGAATGCCAGGCGACCAATACGGCCGAAACCGTTAATTCCTATTTTCATGATTTTCTAATTTTTACTTGAATAGTATGTTAATAAATTGTTTATGGGTTCTTTTATAACGTTTGCAATTTTAAGATTTGCATTGGCAGCGGCTTCATATAAAAGGTTTTGAAAGCCAGCTGCAACCGAGCCCGCAAAATACAATAAAGCTTCGGGATGTTCATCATGCAAGGGTAATAAATAGGTATTTATCATTTGCCCGAAGCCATTTTTTATAATACCGGTTATATAATTGTCTTCCTGGTTATCCATAAAAAAATCAGTGAATGAGCTTAAAAACAGGGCAGGCTGCTTTTGCCGGTAAACTTTTTCCAGCAAAGTTTTACGGTCAAAATCATACCGTTGAACAAATTTTTTGTGGATGTTTTCAGGAAGTGTTTCGTTCATAAACCCCTTCAGCAATTGCTTGCCAAGCCAGTTTCCCGAGCCTTCATCAGCCAAAATATAACCCAGGCCGTAGTTGTTTGGCTTTACTTTCCTGCCATCGTACCAGGCTGCGTTGGAGCCGCTTCCGCAAATGCAAATAATGCCCGGCGAATTTTTGCAGCAGGCAATGGCCGCGGCCGAAATATCATGATCAACGATAACCTTTCCAAATTTAAAAAACTCCGATAAAGCATTGTGAACAGTCGCCTGGCGGTTGGGGGATGAGGCGCCTGCGCCAAAAAAATAAATACGTTTTATTTCTTCGGCATGATGTATCAGGTTGATGTTTTTGCTGAGCAGTTGTATAATCCGTTTTTCGTCGTCAAAGTAGGGGTTTATGCCACTGGTTTTAAAGGTAGCAACAATCCGGTCTTTGTCGGCCAGCCGCCAGTCGGCATAATTTGATCCGCTATATACAACTGCGATCATTTATTTAGATTGAAAGTATTTCAGCCATCTGCATCAAATCTTCTTCCAGTTTAAATTCATGTTGGGTAAGCGCCTCTTCAAGGCTTGTTATTTTTATATGGTTTGCCTGCAAGCCAACCATTACCTGTGTTTTACCTTTTAATAATGCATTTACTGCGGCAAAGCCTAAACGGCTGCCTAAAACCCTATCAAATGCCGATGGGCTGCCGCCTCGTTGCAAGTGGCCTAAGATAGTAACTTTTACATCGTAAAACTTTACTTCCTTTTGTACCAATTTGGCTATATCATAAGCGCCGCCATGTTTATCGCCTTCGGCAACAATCACTATGCTCGATGATTTTTTATTGTATTGCCCGGCTTTAAGGTTTTCAATAAGGTTTTCAATGGCTGTTTCTTTTTCAGGCAATAAAATAGCCTCGGCGCCACATGAGATGCCGGCGCGTAAAGCAATTGCCCCTGAGTCGCGGCCCATCACTTCAATAAAAAATAGGCGGTCGTGTGCATCGGCAGTGTCGCGTATTTTGTCGATGGCCTCAATTACAGTATTGGTGGCAGTATCAAAACCAAGCGTATAGGTAGAGCCGTACAGGTCGTTGTCAATGGTGCCTGGCACACCCATTACTGCTATATCCGGATACTTTTGCGAAAAACGCAGGGCGCCGGTAAAAGTACCGTCCCCTCCAATAACCACCAGGGCGTCAATTTTATGTTTTTTTAAATTTTGGTATGCAGATTCCATCCCCTCATCAGTACGAAATGGTAAACAGCGCGCTGTTTTTAAAATAGTACCGCCTAAATTTAATATATTACTTACGGAGCGGGCCTGCATATCGTACATATCATCCTCAATAAGCCCCTGGTAGCCCCGCCTGATGCCCGTTACTTCTAAGCCATTATATATTGCCGTACGCACAACAGACCGGATACAGGGGTTCATTCCCGGTGCATCGCCGCCTGAAGTTAGTACTGCAAGTTTTGAAATTTTATGCATCTTTACACTGCTTATTTAAAGCCACGAATATAGTGTGTGAAAATTACACCATTAAATTTAATTTATTTTTTTTTACATTCGCAGTTAACCAGATATAATTAATTTATTAACCTAACATTTATCGTAGTTTGGAAGAAGTAAAGCTACCTACATTTGACTCAGTTTTTTCTATTGACTGCGTAATATTCGGGTTTGAAGCGGGAGAGCTTAAAATCCTACTTATCGAAAGAAATGAAGAGCCTTTTAAAGACTGGCTTGCATTGCCTGGCTATATAGTTGAGCAGGACGAGAGTATAGACGATGCCGCCGAACGTATTTTGTACGAGCTTACCGGCTTGCGCGACTTGCACATGCAGCAGTTTCATACCTTTGGCGAGGTAAACCGGCACCCGCAGGGGCGGGTGATTACTGTTGCCTATTACGCGCTGATACGGATAAACGGGCAAAAGGAATTGCGCCCGATAAGCCATTACGCCCGTAAAGCTTTCTGGCACCCGGTTAACGAATTGCCCAAACTGGCATTTGACCACTCCGAAATTTTTAAAACCGGTTTTAATAAAATACGCAGGCGACTAAACTATCAGCCTATTGCATTTGAGTTGCTGCCCGAAAAGTTTACACTTACCCAGCTGCAATCGCTTTATGAAGCTGTTGAAAATAAAAAACTTGATAAAAGAAATTTCCGCAAAAAAATGCTGAGCTACGGGTTTTTAAAGGAACTCGACGAAAAACAAAAAGGCGTATCCTACCGTGCTGCCAAACTTTATAAATTCGACAGGCGCAAGTATGCTAAGATTTTTCATAATGATTTGAATTTGGATAAGTGATTTTTAGCTGAAAGCTAAAAGACCAAAGCAAAAAGCTTTAAAAATATAAAGGCCGCTGTGACGAAATCACAGCGGCCTTTATGTTAGCTTTAAGCTTTCTGCTTTAACCTTTCAGCTCAAATATGGGATGTAGCAAGTTCCAAATGGAATTTCACCAAATTATCTATAGGCGAGCGGATGATATTTCCTACAACCATGCCATTTTCAACAACTACTTCTTCAAGTACGTTCCTGAAATTATAGCCAACAGAACCTATGCAGTTAAAGGTATATTTTTGATAATCGGGATAGTGGGTAACCAGGTTGCGGAAAAAATCTTCGAATGAAGTGCGTACAATGTTGCGCGAATATTCGATATTCACAGGGCTATCATACACAAATTTGCTGAAGCTGGCGCAAAAACGGTTAGCACGGGGCTGGGTATAAACTATTTCGTTTATATCATCAGGCGTAAGCTTAAATGTTTCCCAAAAGTTTTTGCGGACAGCCTCGGGCATATAGCCCCTTAAATAATCGGCCAGCAGCTTTTTGCCTATATAGCACCCGCTGCCTTCATCGCCCAGGATGTACGCGCCGGAATCGATATTGTGGGTAACTTCTTTGCCATTATAAATACAGGTATTGGTGCCGGTGCCCAAAATCGCGGCAAAGCCCTCTGTATGTCCAAGGAGTGCCCTGGCAGCGGCAAGCAGGTCGTGACCGATAAATACTTTTGCTTTTGTAAATACGGCTTTCATAGCCTCTTCTACAATTTTACGCATCTCATCGGTCGAGCAGCCTGCGCCGTAATAATTTACCTCGGTTATTTCATCCAGCTCCAGGTCGGTAGGCAAAGTCTCCTTAAGCGACTTGATGATATAGTCCGTTCCTGAAAAATAAGGGTTGTAACCTTCGGTATTAAAGTACACTTTTTTACCTTCTCCGGTAACCAGGCACCAATTTGTTTTGGTTGAGCCACCGTCAGCAATTATGATCATAAAATAAGTTTATAATAAAAAATCGGATAAAAGTATGATTTACTTATTGTAAAAAAAACACTTTGCATTTTTAAAAAGTAAAAATCTGTTTTTTAATTAAAAATTGTTGTTCTTTTTTCGAAAAAGGGGTATTTCAACACTAAAAATATTCCTGTCGGTTGCTAAAAGTAGCAATGTTTTTAACTGTATAAATTACAGATAAAATAGCCTGCTTTACAAGTAACTGGTTTATAATTCGCATGCAATTATAGGTATTATTTAACAAAATATTTACATACATTGTTTGTTTAATGCAGATAAAGGCAATTTGCCTTATTTGATGAAACTGGCGAACTATTTAGAGGGAAGAAAATTAAACTTTAAGAAGATTTAAGTAAAATTTTGCATCTTTGCGCCGTGTTTAAGTCCTAAGTCTTTAGTCTAAAGCCCAAAGTCGGATTACTTCCCTTTTTGACTTAAGACTTTAGACTAAAGACTCAGGACTTAAAACGGTCTCATAGCTCAGCTGGATAGAGCAACAGATTTCTAATCTGTCGGTCTCAGGTTCGAATCCTGATGAGATCACAAATTTGTAGTCAAAAGCCTTTAGTCGAAAGTCCGGAGGCTTTTTTGGTTTAGGATATTTTGTCGGTTAATAATGCGGTGATAACGAATAAACCCCAAGTAGGTGCTGTTTAAAGTGGAGGGGGATATAAAATATCCTTTGGTTTTTTTTATGTGTTATTTTATCCAATATGGTTTAATAATTTTGTTTTGCCGGTGGTTTAACACCATTAATATAACAGTTGCTATCAAACAAAATATTACAGCCTGAATGGAGCTCTCGGGTCCGAATTGTCCGCCTGAAATAATTACTGGTCCGCCTATTTTTGTTGTTAGCAAACTTTTACTAATGGCACTGCCGGAAGTAGATGCTCCATAAATACCGGACTGCGTAAAGTTCCAGGCAAAATGTATGCCTATCGGGAACCACAAATTTCGGGTATATATATACGCGGCGCCTAATAAAAGACCAGCCTCAATTGCAACTGCCAATCCCGATACCAGTGTGCTGTTTGGGTTCAGAAGATGAAGTGCGCCAAAAATTAATGCAGAAATAGCCAGGGCTATATAACTGCCCAATTTTTCTTCTGTAATCCTGAAAATAATCCCCCGGAATAATAATTCCTCGAAAATGGCGGCTGTAACCATTCCAAACGAAGGGATAAGGTACGCAACACTGTTTACTGAAATTACAGAAAATCCTTTATTTAAATAAATTACACCAATCGTAAGCGACTGCAAAACAAATCCCAATAAAACGCCTGTTACAAGGTTTTTTGCAAGTTTGTCTGTTGATAATTCACTGATTTTTCTTTTTTCATAATACCTGTAAAGATTTATGTAAACCAATAAAACAATTATGGCTGCTACTAATACACTTATCAGGGTTTTATATTCATGACTTATGGAGGAATGATCCAGTAGTTTAGCAAGTCCCAATTGACCGATTTTTACAACTGCTACACATGCAACCAGCCCGATAATAATCCTTGTCAATGGAAAATAGAATATTTTTCTCCAAATGCTTTTGCTTGTTTTTTTGGTTTCCATGTTTTATATCTCGAAATTATTGTTATTTGGCGGCTCCGGTGATACCCACTGTCTTGTGCTTGAATAGTTTTCAACCAAAAGTAATCAGAATAAAAGCAAAAATCGAAAAAGGGGACAAGCCGCGGATGCTAAATCGCTAACCTAATAACCGATGTTCGGATGCAGAACGCCAATAGTCAGTTGCAGGTCATCCTAAAAGTTCGACTTTTCGCCTAAACAGTGCTATTCTCCTCAAATCGCCTATAAATTGGTTCGTAAAATGTACCTCTGGGATCACTGGAAAACAAAAGTCTTTAGTCGTAAGTCTGAAGACTTTTTCGTTTTGGATCAGGTCACGTCTATAAACCTTGAAAAATTATCCGTAAAATTGATTCACCATTTTTCGCCCAAATAAACGTTTAATTTTAAACTTCTGTTATGAATGATCCCTCGCCCGAATACCTGTACAATAAACCAACCCCTAAAAACACATATGATGCTATTGTTATCGGCTCGGGTATATCCGGCGGTTGGGCCGCCAAGGAATTGTGCGAAAAAGGATTAAAAACCCTAATTTTGGAACGCGGGCGCAACGTTGAACATATAAAAGATTATCCCACCGCCATGACGCCGCCCTGGGGCTTTGAGCACCGTGGCGAATCAACGCTGAAGATGCATGAGGAAAACCCCATCGCTTCGCGCTGCTATGCGTTTAAGGAAGAAACACAGCATTTTTTTGTTAAGGACAAGGAGCACCCCTATGTCCAAACCAAACCGTTCGACTGGATACGCGGCTACCAGGTGGGCGGCAAGTCGTTGCTTTGGGCCAGGTGGACACAACGCTGGAGCGACCTTGATTTTGAAGCGAATGCAAAAGATGGCACGGCTATCGACTGGCCCATCCGTTATAAAGATATAGCACCCTGGTATAACTATGCCGAAAGATTTGCAGGCATAAGCGGCAACCGCGACGGCTTGCCCCAGGTGCCTGACGGCGAGTTTTTACCGCCAATGGAAATGAATGTGCTTGAACAGCATTTTAAACAAAGCATAGAAAGCAATTTTCCCGGAAGGAACCTGATCATTTCGCGCACAGCAAACCTTTCAAAGGCCATAAACGGTCGTGGGCCATGCCAGTACCGCGACCTGTGCTACCGGGGCTGTCCGTTTGGCGGCTATTTCAGCAGCAATTCGGCAACCATACCCGCGGCGGTTAAAACCGGGAATTTAACCCTGCGGCCTTTTTCTGTGGTGCATTCTATCATCTACGACGAAAAAACCCAAAAAGCAAAAGGCGTGCGGGTGATCGACACTGACACCTTGCATGCCACCGAATATTTTGCCCGGATCATATTTTTAAATGCCAGTACTTTAAATTCCACCCTCATACTGTTCAACTCTACCTCTTCCCGTTTTCCAAATGGTATGGGGAACGACAGCGGCGCTTTGGGCCATTACCTGATGGACCATAACTACCGTGGCCGCGTTTACGGCCAGCATGAGGGTTTCGAGGATAAATATTATTACGGCCGCCGCCCTACGGGTGTTTACTTGCCCCGTTTCAGGAACCTGAGCGAAAAAAAAGAGCACGATTTTATACGCGGCTACGCCTATGCTTGCGGCGGCGGACGGGGACAGGGAAATTTCACCGGCGGCCAGGAAATAGGCGGTAATTTTAAAGATAGCTTAACTGAAGCGGGCCCGTGGTACATGTATATGACCGGCATGGGCGAATGCCTGCCCGATATCCGCAACAAAGTTACCCTCAGCAAAGATAAAACCGACAAATGGGGCATACCCCTGCTCGACATCGACGCCGCGTACCGGGAAAATGAAATTACGATGCTTAAAGACATCCTGCAAAGCGGCTCGGAAATGCTTGACAAAGCGGGCTTTAAAAACATAGGGCAAACTGATACCCACCAGGCCCCCGGCCTCGGCATACACGAAATGGGTACCGCAAGGATGGGCCGCGACGCAAAAACATCGGTGCTAAACGGCAACAACCAGGTTTGGGGCGCCCCTAACGTTTTTGTAACCGATGGCGCTTGTATGACTTCCGGCGCTTGCCAGAACCCGTCATTAACCTATATGGCATTAACTGCAAGGGCAGCGGACTTTGCGGTTGGGGAATTGAAAAGAGGGAATTTGTGACCTGGTACCACAGCAATCTCCCGTGCCGGTTTTTATTTAAAAATCGGCCAAACCAGGCAATAATCTTTCGCACAGGCAACCCGCCCTGCGGAATAGCCGTAGTATATATTTGATGACGTACAAGTTGATTTTCAATATACAATTGTAGCTTTGATGACAACATCATTAATAATTAAAAACAATCCACCATGTTTAAGAAACATTATTGCCTATCTTTTTTAATTTTCAGCTTTTCATTCCTGGTAACCCGGTCTGGCTTTGCCCAATCGATGTTGTCAAAAGGGGATGCAGCGCCTGTATTTACCGCCAAGGCCAGCCTGGCCGGCAGTGCAATTGATTTTTCACTAAAAGATGCCCTTGCCAAAGGTCCCGTTGTGGTGTATTTCTATCCTTCCGCCTATACCGGCGGCTGCGATGCGGAAGCACACGCCTTCGCCGAACTCAAGGATAAATTTACCGCTGCGGGAGCTACTATTATCGGCGTATCTGCAGATGATATTAAGCGGCTAAATACATTTTCTTCCGATCCAAATTACTGTGCAGGCAAGTTCGCTGTCGCTTCCGATTCGGACGGCAAAATTGCGGCAACATACGGCCTGACAATGGCAGCTGGAAGGCTTGGTATTAAAGACGTACTCGGCCAGGATCTTAATCACGGCTTCATCCCGCGAACCACTTTTGTAATTGGTAAAGATGGTAAAGTTATAGCCGTATTTTCATCAAATACCGACCACATTTCACCAACCGAGCATGTGGACAAGGCGCTGGCGATTGTGAAAGGGTTATAATTCGCGGCCATTGGTTCAAAATTTCGAACCCGGGCAATCGGGTCGCGATGCAAAAACATCCATGTTAAACGGGCACAACCAGGTTTGGGGGTGCCCTTAACGTTTTTGTAGCCGATGGCGCCTGCATGACCTCCGGCGCCTGCCAAAACCTATCATTAACCTATATGGCGCTAACTGCACGGGCAGCAGATTTTGCGGTGGGGGCAATGAAGAGAGGGGGAGTTGGGAGGGGGAAAGCTATTGCTAAAAAATAATCGGTTCCTGTCGGTTGTCTCAAAAGTACAGTATGGTGATATGGTTTGAATGTACCCGGTAAAACATAGAGCAGTTTTTATGCAGAACGCACCGATGGACATCCATCCCAAAGTCGGCTAAAGGATACAGTGTTGGCGACGCTGATATCAAACTTATTGTTTTTGTTACTTTTTGTTCGAATCGGTTAACAAACTTTATTCCCCACCTGGCATTCAATTGTGCGATGATGGCATCATAAGTCTCGCCGGCCCGAACAGAGAATTTGACAGGCAGGTTCATTTATTGCTTAAAAAGTGCTCCTGCCTGAATTCATCAAAGGACATGGTTTGCCCGGCATCATCTTCTGCAATGGCTTTTTCAATACCGGCAATTACATGAGGCGGAAGGGCGCTTTTTTTACTTCAAAAGCGATCTTTAGCGAACTTAGGTATGCTTTAATTTGCTCAAGCTGACCTGGATCGAGCGGGTGCATTAAAAGGCTTTCAATATTGTTTACCTATCGTTAATCAAAGATAAGGAATGGATTTGTAATTTACAGACGGCCAAAAATCCATGGCAGGGATGCGGGGCTGCCGGGCTTTTTTCTTTGCATCGCCCTTGCTTTTGCTAATATAATTAGCTTTAAATGTTTTATCTTTGTGGCAGCGATGGATAACCCCGAACTTAAATTGGCCCAGGATTATGTGGATACCACAAATACGCTCGTTTTCCTGACGGGGAAGGCGGGGACGGGCAAGACAACCTTTTTGCGGGAGGTAAGGCAGACTTCCAAAAAGAAACTGGCTATTGTTGCGCCGACCGGGGTTGCGGCGATCAATGCTGGGGGGATGACCATACATTCGCTGTTCCAACTGCCTTTCGGGCCACTGTTGCCGGGTACTGCTGATCGGCCGGAACAGGCCTATAACGCCGAAAAACGTGCATTGCTTCAAAACCTCGAACTATTAATTATCGATGAGATCAGTATGGTGCGGCCCGACGTGCTCGACCAGCTCGATCTTATCCTGCGCAATATCCGGCAAAACAGGTATCCGTTCGGCGGCGTCCAATTGCTGCTGATTGGCGACCTGGCGCAGCTGGCGCCAATTATCCGCGAGGAGGAGTGGGCACTGCTGCGACCGTATTACCCGACCCCTTATTTTTTTAGCAGCCTGGCCTTGCAAAAGGCGGCTTACGTCCGCATCGAACTGGAAAAAGTTTATCGCCAAAGCGATGAAAGCTTTATACGCATCCTAAATGAAATGCGCACCCAGGAACTGGCTGCCGAAAGCCTTCAACAATTAAATGCCCGTTACGTGCCGGATTTCCGGCCGGATGCCGGGGATCCCTATATTACCCTCACCACGCATAATCGTACGGCGCAGGCCATAAACCTGGAATGGCTGGACGCACTGGATACACCGGAAACCGTTTATGCTGCCACCATCCGTGGCGAATTCCCGGCAGATGCTTACCCTACAGAAACCAGTTTAAAACTTAAACCGGGCGCGCAGGTGATGTTCGTTAAGAACGACAGTTCGCCGGAGAAAAGATACTATAATGGCAAGATCGGTACCGTGATTAGGCTGGATGCCGGCACTGTTTATGTAACCACACCTGGCGGGCAGGAAATTGCGGTGCAGGCGCTGGAATGGTCGAATGTGAAATACCAGTCGGAAGGGGAGCAAATTACTGAGACGAATACCGGCAGCTTCGCCCAAATCCCGTTGAAGACTGCATGGGCCATCACCATTCATAAAAGCCAGGGCCTCACGTTTGACAAAGCCATCATCGATGTTGCTGCGGCATTTACGCATGGGCAGGCTTATGTGGCGCTTAGCCGTTGCAGGTCGCTGGAAGGTTTGGTGCTGCGCAGCCCGGTCAATCCGCAAAATATCATCGGCGACCCGGCCGTAGCAAGTTTCAATCAGCAGGCCCGGCAACGTCAGCCTGATATGGATACTTTGAAACAACACCAGGAAGCGTACCGGCTTTACCTGCTGAGCGAACTCTTTAATTTCAGCGGCCTGGAAGAAAAAATAAAGAAATTCGATTCCCTGCTGCCGGATATTCAAACGGAAATTTTTGATATCGCCGCTAAACTGGAGAAGCAAATCCGAAAGTATCCCGATGAACGCATCCGGAAAGCGGCCGTTTATTTTAAAGAAACACTGGAGTCTGCCATTGCGAAGCTGCATCAGCAACTCAGTTTGTACATTGGCACTTCTAAGGAAATGGCTGCCAGGGCCGATGAACTGCTTAACTGGCTCATGCACCGTTTGCAGCTTATGGAAACCTTCAGCACTTTGAGTTTTACTACCGAGGCTTACCTTCAAACCCAACGCATTAAAAAACAAAGTAGCCATTCCTACCTGAAAACACTTACCGCCAAACCCAATGAAGCGCTTTTTGAACAATTGATGGTATGGCGCGATGAAACGGCACGGAAGGAAAATGTGCTGGCAAGTATGGTGTTCACCGAACAAACGCTGGCCAACGTAGCCGCCAGGCTTCCAGGTACGTTGAAGGCGCTCGGTGGCCTTAAGGGCGTCGGCCCGGAAAAAACAGCCCGCCACGGTACGGCAATCCTGACACTGATCCGGAATTATGAGCAGCAAAGCACCGGCGCAGTTGACCAGGTGAGCTTATTTTAGCGTAAAGTATTTACGATCATAAAGAGTTTGGAGAACATGGTGCGTCACGCCAGGAAGCATAAATGACAAGATAATTTTATCACTCTAAATTTGCCGTCTACTTAAGTCTTCCTATAAACAGTTCAAACAAAGTTCCTCCGACATAACATTTAAGCTTAATACAACAAACTATAATTAATAATTTCAAGCATAAGTATACGCGCTATTCCTAAGAATTGAAATCGCGTTTTCAGCGAGTTCCTCGGTCAAGCCAACTGAAGAACTTGTAAGGACTAAATGATGCTTAATGTTTTCGGGCAGCCCGTTTAATAATTTATCATCGTCAATAATCACAAATTCCTCGTTGGGGACATGCTTTGCCATGTACCAATTTAAAATTTCATCCTTACGGCTTAAATGTAAGCTGCTGCTTGACAGCCGGTGGATATGCTTCGCTTTAATGCCTCTTGATTTGAAAATATTACGCCATTGGGCTATGTTGTATTTTGATTTATGGGAGGTAGTTAACAAAAGGGACGCGCCGGTTTCAGATATAATTTTCTGAAGTGCATTAACTGAATTTGGACTAAACATAGGAAACCCATCATCGTGAAACTCAGGTTTTTTCCACGAGTTAGCAGGAACCATTACACCATCTATATCCAACAATATCAGCATAATACAAATTTACTATTAAAATGTCCAAACAAAAATCCTATGGTGTAATTCAAATTGTCGCAAAAATATAAAAATCGATTTGTCATTATAAGCGAAGCGAAGAATCTTCTCCACCCTGCAATAGTCCGCTATGCATAGTTCGTAATGTCTGTCGCAGAAGATCCCTCGCTTCGCTCAGGATGACAAAGTAAAAACTGTTTACGATAATACTACGCGACAATTTGAATTGCACCAAAATCTCAGGTACGCTACATTGCCTATAATATTAAACCCATCCCTCCCGTTTACCCATTTTTTCATCTTCAACAATATTTCTTCACCTAATAAACATATCTTTAACTGTTACGTTAGTAATGAGGAGAATATATAACAGGTCGGCAATTTTTTTATTTAATATTGGCTGCAGGGGATAACAATGAGTAAAGTATTTACGATCACAGAAGGTTTGGAAAACATGGGTGCCTTGCGCACAGGCGGGCAGGGTTCGGTTTATAAAGGGCGCCGGATGGGGCCTATCATCAGCGCAGTTAAATTACTGCCTACTCCGATACATACGGAGGATACTGACGACAAAAATTTCCGCAGTTTTCAGAATGAGGTAAACAAGCTTAAAAAAGTTAATGAGCAGCCAAATCCCAACGTTGTGAAAATCCTTGGTTCGGGGCTAACCGAAAGCGGCTCGTTCCCTTATATTGAAATGGAATTTATTGAGGGGCCCGACCTGGAAGACCTGCTGAAACCACCTCACGACCCGATTTTCACCATAAAAGAAGTTTTAAAGCTGGCCGATCATTTGGCCAATGCGCTTTCACACTGCCACATGGTGGGGGTGAAGCATGGCGATATTAAAAGCAATAATATAAAATACAATGTTCACTCGGGCAACTATGTGCTGCTGGATTTTGGGCTTGCTATCATGTCCGACGAACAACGCCGCACGAGCATTCGCCACGCCGGGGCTATTGAATTTATGGCGCCCGAACAAAATACCGGAGTCATGTATATGCCGACTGATATTTACAGCTATGGCATTATTTTATATGAGTTGCTGGCCGGCCAGGTGCCCTTCCCGCTGCACGATAGCGGCGAAACGGCACGCAACGCAGTAATGATCGCCCACATGGAGTCTGCTGTACCGGATGTGCTGGAACTACGCAGAAAAAACCTGCCGTCAGGTTGGCCCGAACAAAAACGGGATATGGAAATGCGTGTTCCCAAATGGCTTTTAACGCTGATCAGCACCTGCCTTGAAAAAGATCCTGAGAAACGTTATCCCAGTGGCATGGCATTACAGGAGGCGCTGTTTGATGGTAGCCTTTCGGCGGATCAGCCGGTGGTATCTATCGATCAACTGCCCGATAAAGCAGCAGTAAGAAATAGCCAGCCTGCATTAAGTGCTGCAGGAGTTGCTTACCACCATAGTGATAAAATGCACATATCAAAGCCCTTGTTTTTTGCCTTGATGGGCATGTTTGCTATATCATTGGTTACCTGCGGTTACTTATTTCTTAATCAAAACCACCTGCCGATACCTGTTAAACCCATAGCTGCCGACACAACAAAAAAAGAACCGGATACACCAAAGCAGGCGGTAGTACACGATTATCGCTCCAAACAAAAAGCGAACGATTCGGCATCGCAACAGGCAGTTAATGATATCTTAAACGATGAAAAAAAAGCTGAAAGCCAAAAGAAGGCGGATAGTGCCGGTACACCGCAGGACACCGTAAAGCAACCGGACAATAATCCGTAGAATATGTTAATTTTAACAAACATCTTTTTCATATCCACTGTTCAATCGTAAATTTTCAACCCGCTCAACATTAAATGGATCAAAAAACTTCTTTATGGCAGCGTCTCGGCATACAAGGCTGGTTTTTAAGCGATGAGCAATCGTCGGCCAAAAAAAAACAGCAAAGCCTCACGCCCGACGATGTTTATAATTATGTGATATCCAAGTTCAACGATTCGATACGTGAGCTGTCTTTTGCCGACAGGGTGGTTTTTTACCACGAATATATCATCAGTTTTAACACCGCAGACTACACATCGTTTTTAAATAACAGGCAGGGCATTTTTGGGCTTATCGTTAACGAAACTGTGAAAAGGTTTTATGAAACCCTGAAGCAATACCGGGCGTCCGGTAAAACTGTAAAGCCATCGAGCTCCAAGTGGGTTTTTCGCCTTGTTTCGCACCCCGATTATGAGCCTGGCGATATCGGCTTTATCGGTAAGCTGATGCCCGGTAATACCCAAAAGGAGGAAAACCTGAAAGTGACATTTATTCCCCGCCAAACTGGCATCGCCCAAACATTTGACATCAGCCAGGATATTTTAAAAGGCTTTAATTATTACAGCGAAGGTTACTACGAGGTGCCATATGATGAAGGCCTGGAAACGGAAGAAGAAAAAAGCGCCAGCCCTAATCAAAAATATTATGCACGTTTTGAGACTATCCTGCCTGAAAAACAGTTTGCCGGCAAAAAAGTAGAGTTTTTGATGCACGATAATGAGATCGTAGTATCTGGCAGTGATGAAACACGCGAAGAACGGAATGTTTTCCGGATACCGACGGATTGGGTGAATACGCCCCACTTGCAAATAAGATATAACAAGTCCGACGGGAAGTTTTACCTGGCTTCCTTTGGCGAAAAAACCATTTTGAATGAAAACGATGTGCCAAAAAGCGATGTAAACGCGCCGCAATGGGTCGAATTGCCGGTCAACTCGAAAATATTGCTGAACGGCATTGTAGGTGTAAACATTTTTAAATCGTAAACGGATGTTCCAGTTATTATCATTCGGGTTATTAGGTTTGGCAGTTTTGCTGCTGGTAACGCATTTTATTGAAATTAAAACCCCACGTAAACCAGATGAGTGATAATGTTTTTGGCATAACCGACACCGGCAGGCAACGGAAAAACAACGAGGATGCCTTTATAGCAGAGCAAAGCCCGGACGGGCGTTATATTATTGCCTGTGCTATCGATGGCGTAGGAGGATATACAGGCGGTGAAATTGCTGCCTCAATTGCGCGGGAAACCATTTTGCAGCGGCTGGCCAATCTTTCGGGTGAGGTAATCCCGATACTTATCGGTGCTTTTGCCGCAGCAAACGAAAAAATATGGAAGGACAGGCATGAAGTAAAAGATCACAGCAAAATGGCATGTGTGGTTACGCTTGCTGTGGCCGATTTAACCTCGAACCAGTTCTATTATGCCCATCTCGGCGATACCAGGCTTTACCTTTTCAGGGATGGTTCGCTGGTCAAAATATCGCATGATCAGTCTTTCACAGGTTTTTTGGAAGATTCAGGCCGCTTGTCGGAAAGCGAGGCCATGAACCATCCAAAACGCAATGAAATAGACAAGGCGCTGGGTTTCCACGTGGATATTATTAAAGGTGATGAGATAGAAACCGGGCAGTCACCGTTTTTACCCGGCGATATGCTGCTGTTGTGCAGCGACGGCCTCACGGATGTGGTAAACAAAGCGACAATAACTGCTGCCATGACCAGCGGCGGTTCGTTAAAAACCATAGGTAACAAGTTGATCGATGCGGCGAATGATGGCGGCGGCAAGGATAATATCACAGTGGTATTGGTTAAAAACGATAAAGAAAAACAGCACCATACTGTTACCAAACCAATGGAAAATACCCAACCGGAAAAGCCAAAAGTTGTTGCCGAGCAACGCCGCCAGGCCCCAACAGCAAACGCCGTTGCTGAAAGGGCCCCGCGCAAAACTTATAAAGGATTGGCTATATTGCTTTTTTTGCTGGTTATTGTACTTGCCGCGATTTGTTTTTGGCAGCATATTAATTATGGGAATAATCAGGAGGGCTACGTTTCGCCAAAAAAAGATTCGGTTACAACTACGCCCCGACAACGTAACCCGCAGGAGATCAAGCTTCAAAAGGCTATCGACCAAAATAAGGGAAAGATATTGGTGCTGAGCGATACGGCATTTAAAAGCCCGGTAATCATTAGCCAGTCAATAGTAATAGGCCGCGACAGCCTGTATATCAAAGCCAAAGGGAACATAACCTTTCAAAGTGATACCGGGTTTAAACATCCGGCGTTTGTGCTTGCCTCTAACACTAAGAGTGTGCAGTTTGATAGCCTGTCGTTTCACGGTTTTAATGTTGCTATTTCGAGTCACGACCAGGCCTTGCAGTTAAAAAATATCCGCTTTAGTGATTGCAAGATACCTGTGCTAAATACATATGCCTTCTCCGGGAAAAAGTATATCAGCGGCGGCCCAAATAGCCCTGCATTCCGGGTTGACTCTCTTCCGAAGAAAAAATAGGCCATGGGAAAAGAACAGCCAATAACCACATCGAGAAAAAAGGAACGCCTGTTTCTTTTATTGATAGGCGCTGTGTTGCTCGTTCTTTTTGTACGCCTCTTCCTGGTGTTGGAAGGTGGTTTTGCAGATGTGGGCAAACGGCTGAAAGACGGTACGATGGTTAACCTGAATGCGAAAAATCCGGCCAGGCGCCTGGCGGAAATGCTGCAAAAAGGTCATTATTTTGATGACCAGCGCGATATTGACCTTATAGAAAAAACGATAGCATCGGGCATCAGCGCCGGTACAAAATTCGACAATATCGGCGAGCTCAATAAAAAACGTTTTAATGTTAATGCCGACGATGCATTTGCCGAAGGCGGACAATCGTTTAAGCAACGCGTAGCCGTTTCGAGGGCGACACTTGGTTACACAGGCGATGATTCGACACGTTTTGACCAGGAGCGGACGTCGCCGCCGCCATTTCCTGCTACGGCCGATATAGGCATGGGTGGGCCGGCTATCAGCGGGATTGTTTTTGATAAACTGAAGCCGGTGAGCGGCGTATTGGTGCGGCTGCAACTGATATTGCCGCAGGATAGCCTTTTCAGTGATGAAGAGGTCGACCTGACCAAAAACGTTGTTCAGAAAAGTCCCTCATTCACAAAAATATTTACGCCTGATTCCGCCAAAAAACTACACCTGCAATCGCTCGTAGCGTTTGCGCGGACGGATGCAGATGGAAAGTATTCTTTCAGCAATTTACCGGAAGGCCACGCGTTTGAACTGCTGCCCTTGCAACCCGGCTACCAATTTGGGAAGACGCAAGGCACCGAAAGCCTTGACGATGATGCCTTTTTTAATTTTCATCGCGCACCTCATGCTATCCGCCTGTTGTCGACCAAAGATTTTAACATCATCCGGAAGGAAAAATCTATTATTATCCGCACGCCCCACGAATTTGAATATTGGTATTGGATAGTTGTTGCCGGTTTTTTAGCGGGATTTTTAATCATCCATCTAATATTAAGCTTTCGTTTTCCCGAAACCGATCAACTCATCCTACCAATGGTGATGCTGCTTACCGGCATTTCCTTTTTAACCCTGTTGAGCCTGCAAGACCCTTTACGCGACCGTTTTTTTGCCAAAGATTCGTTGGTTTACCTGGCGATAGGTTTCCTGGGTATGATCGTTATCCTTTTTTTTAACCTGCGCCGCTTTAACGCAGATTCGGGTTTTTACAGGTTGCTTGTCTTTAAAAACAATGACAAAGCAGCAAATGGCTGGCCATGGATCGCCGCAGCATTGGTGCTGCTTTTTTTAACCATCAGGTTCGGTACAGGCCCCGAAGGAAGCGGTGTTAAAGTAAACCTTTTCATCTTTCAGCCAAGCGAAATTGTAAAGTACCTGGTGATCCTGTTCCTGGCTGGCTTTTTCGCTATAAATGAGCGGTTCATTAGCGAATATGCCAGCTGGCGTAAACGCTGGTCGTTTTTTTATTTCGCTATACTTGCTATTGGCGCTGCGTTGCTGCTCTTTTTGATTTTGGGCGATTTGGGCCCCGCAATGATCATCTGTTTTACCTTTATTATCCTGTTCTCTTTTTCCCGTGGCGATTTTATGCCCATGTTTATGGCAGTGGTGTTTTACGTACTGGTAACCTGGATGTTTAAAAATGTATGGCTTTCGGCGGCTTTGTCAGTGGCCTTTTTATTCATACTATGGGCTGTTTCCCGGAAACGGCTGAGCGAATCGGCCATCATGGCGGTGGTAGTGATCGCTGCGTTTATGACGCTGGATAAGGTACCACACTTGTCAAAGTTATTTCCCGGGCCAGTAGAACGATTGATCGAGCGAAAAGCCATATGGCAGGACCCCTGGAACAACGAAGTTTATGGCGGCGACCAGGTAGCGAACGGCTTGTGGGCCATGTCGGGCGGGGGCGTTGCCGGGCAGGGGGTAGGCGAGTCCTTTGCCAAAACCATACCCGAAGCGCATACCGATATGATATTACCGGCCATCGGCGAAAATTTTGGATGGGCGGGCATTGTTTGTATTTTTTTAATGTTCCTGTTGTATTTGCACCGGTCTATCATCATTGGCCGACAAACCGGAACGCCATTTTTATTTTATTTATGTGCAGGCATAGGGATATGTACGTTTGTTCAATTCCTGCTCATTGCCGGCGGCTCGACAGGGGCGCTACCATTATCGGGTGTTGCCTTGCCGTTTGAGAGTTATGGCGGATCATCATTGGTAGCGAATTTTGTTGCTGCCGGTTTCCTGATATCTGTTTCAGGGGTTAAAGGAACACAGGTGCAAATGACTTACATAACCAAGCAGCAGGATAAAAACCTGGTGCCTGCCTTGCTGGCTGCATCCATTGGTTTAATATTGTTAACTGTAAATGTATCCAGCTACCTGTTTGATAATGAAAAATGGGTGGTTAAGCCTGCGCTGGTGGCCGATAAAAGTGGCGCCCGCATGTTTAGTTATAACCCCCGCATTGCCATCCTGATGAACAAGCTTGAGGCCGGGACTATTTACGACCGGAAGGGACTTGTTTTGGCCACCAGCGATCCGCAACTGATCGAAAAACAAAAAGACAAACTGAACGCAGCCGGCACGGCGAATTATGACCTTGATTCGGCAATGCACAAACGATTAACGCGATACTATCCTTTCCAGGACCAGCTTTTCTTTTGGCTGGGCGATGCCAATACGATGGTGTTCGACGGTGGCACAAATGGATATTTTGCTGAATACGAGCATGCCGCAGAACTTCGGGGTTTTAAAATGCCCATATCAAATTATACCGTAAAGGCATCGCATTTCCAGGAAGATCGTTTTTTGCCCCGCGGCATAAAGGAAATGACCGTTGGTAAAAAAGATTATAGCGCTATTGCACCTTTGCTGCTGGCGGGGATAAACAGCGACGCAGTCACGGCCTTTAAAAATAAAAACCGCGATGTGCAACTAACAGTGGATGCTGGTCTGCAAAGTAGCATTGAAAAGGCCATAGCTGCGGATACTGCGGTGAATTATAAACGGGTTTCGGTAGTGATAATGGATTCCTCGACCGGCGACGTCCTGGCATCCACCCAATACCCCCTGCCTCCCGTGCATAACTGGGACCTGCTGACAATGAGCGTGCCCGATCAAAATAAACTGTCGCAATGGGTAACAACCAGCGACCTTGGCTTTACTTACGCTACCCAACCAGGTTCCACCGCCAAGGTATTGACAGCCATGGCTGCCTTCAATAAATTAGGCGCGAATGCTACTAAAGTGACTTATCACGTAAGTGCCGAAGAACGGATACGTACCAAAGGTGTAGAGCCGGATGAAACCGGTATGATCACATTGGAAAATGCTATTGTACATTCAAACAACGTATATTTTATCAAGCTGGCTAACCAACAGCACCTGCAAGAGGATATGGCTACCTTATACCTGAAAGTGGGTATGTTTTTGCATGGGGTAGGAGGGTATTTTTATGAAAAAAGGCCCACTAACACTGATGCTGGTCAGCAGGAAAAATGGCGCGAACTTTGGCGCAAAACGGAATTCAATACCAAGCCGCCATACGATCCTAACAACATTCACCGTACGAGGGCAAAAGGTATTTCGGGAATGGCCTGGGGACAGGGTGAGCTGATAGCTACTCCGGCTGCCGTGGCCCGGCTGGCATCGGGCGTGGCCAATGGGGGCACATTAATGCAGAGCCGGTTTGCCCTGAAGATAAACGATACTGTCATCGGCACAAAAACATCCGAGAAACTGACGGACACCGCTTATGCGGCATTGTTAAAGCAATATATGATAGAACAAAGTGCGCCGAAGGCTGCTATATTGAATATTGCGGTGGCCGGAAAAACCGGTACACCGGAACGCATATGGAAAGGGCAAAGCATAAACGACGGCTGGTATGTATTTTTTGCACCCAATCCGCAAAATACAGGATACACGGTGACCTGTATCCGCATCGAAAAAACCAAAGGTTCGTCGGATGCCGTACATATGGCCGGGCGCGATGTTATTCCTTATTTAATGAAGATGGGGTATATTAAAAGCATAAGTCCGGCAAAAACCCGCGAATCGGCAGGTGCTGATCAAACGGATGAGCAGCAGCCGGCGGAGCAACCGGATACAACACAAAATTAACGATGAGAATTAGGAACCAGGAATCAAGGGCCAAGAATCAGGAACCAAGAATCAAGATTCAAGAAATAAGATAGGGAATAGCCCCGCGTTATCCGACCGGACAATTTACTATCTTGACTCTTGGTTCTTGAATCTTGAATCTTGACTCTCAAAAAAGCAAAGCATGTTTAATCTATTTAAAAACGACGAAAAAAACCAACCTGCTGATGTGAAAGCGGCGCGTGCCGCTATTTTAAAGGCAGTTAAGCAGGAGTTGCAAAAAGCCGAGGGCGGCGAAGGAAAAAATATAAAGGGTATCGACCTGTTTATTGCAGCGCCAGACAGTGAAAAACATGTTTACGAATCCGCGGTTTATGCCGAAGAGCAAGGTCGCCTCAAAAATGAGATCCAAAAAATTGCCGATGACTATGCTTTGGATTTGCCGGCCAACTGGACGCTTGATATCAGCCACCTCGGCGAGTTACCGGTTGAAGCCATCAGGGTTAAGGGCGTTGATGCAGCGTTGTTTATCCGGACAAAGGATAATACGATCAAGAAATCGGCAACTGCTTTCATCCGGATTTTAAGCGGCGAAGCTGAAAAGAAAACTTACCGGTTGGAGTCTACCGATGGTAAGGTCAATATCGGACGAGATAAAAGTGTGCAAACAGCAGATGGTTTTTTCAGGCTTAACCAAATCGCTTTCCCTGGCGAAATAGATAACGAGATCAATAAATATATCAGCCGGCAGCATGCACATATCGAGTGGAACAATGAGACCGGCAGCTTTATGCTGTATGCTGATGAAGGGGGAGTGCCGCCTGGCAACAAAGTGAAGGTGAGGGCCGGGGCAACCGAAGCCTTAAACAAGCTGATCTCGATCCAAATAGGCCACAGATTAGAGGAAGGCGACCAGGTGATTTTGGGCGAAGGCGCCGCAATTGTTTTTACTTACAAAGAATCAGGACATAAAAAGTGAGCAAAGTTTTTTCGATAACGGAGGGTTTGGAGAATATGGGCGCATTGCGCACCGGTGGGCAGGGCTCTGTTTATAAAGGCCGCAGGATGGGGCCGGTGATCAGCGCTGTAAAATTGCTGCCAACACCAATCCATACCCAGGATAACGACGACAAAAACTTTCGTAATTTTCAAAATGAGGTTGAAAAACTGAAAAAGGTAAACGAGCAGCCTAACCCGAATGTGGTGAAAATACTAAGTTCGGGGCTTACCGAAAGCGGTGGCTTCCCTTATATCGAAATGGAGTTTATCGAAGGCCCTGACCTCGAAGATCTGCTCAAACCGCCTCATGATCCAATCTTTACTATTAAAGAAGTTTTAAAGCTTGCCGACCAGTTAGCCAACGCGCTGGCCCATTGCCACCTGGCAGGCGTAAAGCACGGCGATATAAAAAGTAATAACGTAAAGTACAATATCCACACCGGCAATTATGTGCTGCTTGATTTTGGCCTGGCCATCATGTCGGACGAGCAGCGGCGAACCAGCATGCGCCATGCCGGGGCGATAGAATTTATGGCGCCCGAGCAAAATGCCGGGGTGATGCAATTCCAGACAGATATTTACAGCTACGGCATCATTTTGTATGAACTGTTGGCCGGCCAGGTACCATTTCCTTTGAACAATGGCGGAGAGACATCCCGCAACGCTGTGATGATCGCCCATATGGAAACGCCGGTGCCAGACTTGCTGGAATTGAGGCAAAAAAATATTCCCACTACCTGGCCTGCCGAAAAACGGGAATTGGAAATGCAGGTGCCGCAATGGCTGCTGCAGGTAATCAATACTTGCCTTGAGAAAGATCCGGAGAAACGTTACCACAATGGCATGGCCCTGCAGGAAGCAATGTTTTTAGGCAGTGTGGCGCGCAAAGATTTTGTAGTCGGCACTCAAAGCCTGGAGGTATTAAAGACCCAGAATGCCGCGCTAACTGCACAATTACTGGATTTAAAGGCAAAAGAAACCAGTGATGCATTTTTCATGAAAATACCCAGGCGCCTGGTTGCCGGTATTGTGATCATCCTGGTTGCCATCCTGGCGTTTGGAAGCTATGGGATACTTAAAAAACCCACGATAAAAGTTGTCACAAAAATAGACACGATTGTTAAAATTAAAAAAGTATTGATACCCGATACTGTTGGGCGTGGCTACCGGCTGGCGCAGCAAAAGTTGCTTGATTCTATCGCGGCAGCAGATGGTACAGACCCTGACAAGCCCCACAAGAAAAAGCGTAAGAAGTTTTTGGGCCTTTTTTAAGGCTTACATTTTCATGCAAATAAATTAATTACCGTTTCCGGTTTGGGGAGTTTGCAGCTGCGTGTCTTTCTTATTTACAAACGGTATTTTCTTCCAGAAAGGCTGCTGGCTATCAGGGACAACAATACCTTCGTTCCAGTAGGTAATTGCGGTGATATCGCCTTTGCGGTTCCATGTTTTCCATTCGCCGTCTTTAAGGCCTCTTTTAAAATTGCCTTCCTCTTTCAAATTCTTATCCGGATAAAAAGCAACGTAATGCCCGTTTAACAGCTTGCCGTTGTATCCGCCTTGTGTGGAGTGTATTTTATCATTAAGGTACCAAAAATAATATCGGTCGTTCTTGATTTTTGGATCACTTTTATAGGGCAATAGGTCGGCACGTATCTCCTGGCTGGTATCAACTACGCGGATCTGGTCGTAATCGTCATTATCCGCCGGTTTGTTGGCCGTGGTAATTGGGCGGTTGTTGCTATAACTACCAGGGCGGCTGTTGTCGTAATCGTTGGTGCGCTGCGCATAGGTTTTACCTACGGACAACAATAAAATGAACAGGGCAATCTTTTTCATGCTGATGATTATGCATTTAGGACTACGATTAACGGAAATGGTTTAGTGTTAGCCTGTTAATTTGTTAAAATAAGACGGAAGCGATGATCGTCAGTTCAAGCTGTTTTTTAACCAAGAGTGCCTGTGTCTGAATCTGTAATTAAAATACTTCCTGAAGATACATGAATCATTTTATTCGTTCCTCCAAGCAAACAGT
>Ga0207052_10017_pt3 | contig 28622 bp, 20 predicted proteins | sample Alteio_BWMinCont_62_FD_153294 | JGI IMG/M metagenome (GOLD analysis project Ga0207052, IMG submission 153294) | Enriched cells from forest soil in Barre Woods Harvard Forest LTER site, Petersham, Massachusetts, United States -... | ecosystem: Environmental > Terrestrial > Soil > Temperate forest >...
GTGCCGGCGAGGAGACAGACGACGGAACCGGGTTGCGAAGCAGCGGCAGCGCCGTTAAAAGTTTTTGGGGCAGAAGAACTGGAGCCGGGATTTGAGTCATTGCCGGAAGGGGAGGCAAAGAGGGTGCAGTTAGAAGCGGTGGAACCGTTGTTGACGGTGAGAGCGAGACTGAAGCTGGTGGCCGTGATACCCGCAGCGTCCGTAGCCTGGGCAGTGAGCGTATGCGCACCGTTGGAAAGAGAACTAGTGTTGAGGGTAAAGGACCAGGTGTTGGTGCCGGAAGCGGGAGAGTAGCTGCCGCCGTCAACGGAGACTTGCACGGAGCTGATTGAGACGGAGTCGGAAGCGGTGCCGGAGACGGAAACAGTACCCGAGACAGAGGAGCCGCTGGCGGGAGAAGTGATAGCCACGGAGGGCGAGGGAGAAGCGATGTTGATGGAGAAGTTTCTGGAAGCGGTAGCCGAAGAAGCGTCTTTGACCTGTACGGAGAAGGAGAAGGAACCGGCGAGAGAAGGAGTGCCGGAGACAACGCCGCCAGAACTGAGTGAGAGTCCGTTGGGGAGTGAGCCGCTGGTCAGGCTCCAGGTGTAAGGAGTGGAGCCGCCGGTGGCCGCAAGCGTGGCACTATACCCGCCGGCCACGAACCCTCCCGAAAGCTGCCCCGTGGAAATCTGCAACGCTGCTGCGGTCGAAGTGAACGCTACGTCCACCCAGTAGTTTGAAGAGCTGTACGTAGAGGTCGGAAAGCAGCTATTGCTGCCGTAGCAAAAGGGCCCGTCATGGGTACTCGAAGTATTCGCCAGGGCGTGCAATGGCGCATTATTTACGCCTGATGTCGCGAAAAAATTATTGGTATCGCTATAGTGCCCGATCGTAGTGTGGTAGGAGGCCACGTACACCGTATTCGCGGTAATGGCCACTGGCTTTGCAAAATTGACCTGTTGCCAGCCGGAGGCCGTCTCTCCCGTGGAAGTTGCCGACGCCAAAAGCGCCCCTGCGCTCGACCACAGGTTGCCCACGTGCGCGCCGGTGTTGGCCGAACTTTTGTAGAAGCGAATGCCAATGATGTAGCCGTTCGTGTCCGATTTAAAGCTCACGCCTAGTTCCACGGGAGAATCGGGGCCGGCATCGGCGACTGAAGGTACGGTCGTGCTTGGCCAGATCGTCACTTGGGTTTGTCCAAAGGAATTGCTTGAAGAACACAAAAGAACCAGCGCCAAGAGCGCACCCTTCACATATGTCAATCTATTCGCGCGGGACACTCCCTTGGCGATTTCCACTTCCAAAACCGGCATTCGCCATTGCGGCGCACACAAATACAAAAATAGTTCCTTAAAAAATCGCACCACTTCACCTCCGAAATAGTCTTAGTTAGGCGCAATGGCTCGCCGGGTCGCTGGCTGGGTGAAGTGGCGACGAATCGGAGGAGAGGGTCCCCGGTTAGTGAGGCTCGCTTAGTACGTGAAGTTCGGCAGCCCTGGCGAGAGCGCTATGCACTCTTAAGCATTTCGCCCACGGGCGAAAGACTAAGTCAGTATTGTTTTGGAAGATGTCGGCAAGGCAATGATTCTGTCGTCAGACCTTGTGTTCCAGGGATGTCTGCCACTGTCCTACAGAAGGACAGTTCCCTACCTGTACCCCGTTATAGGGCAAAGTATGTAAGTTAATAGAAATACTCGAAGCCGGATTCGGTGATTTACGGCCACCCTTTCCCGGTCCTTGCCCGATTGCCCAGCGGAGCAAATTCACTTCAGCGTATAGCCAGGGGCACAATGAACACGCGCCGAACTTCCGGGCCCGAAGCCCATGCAACAAAGTCAGCTCTCACGCCGCAGCCAAACACAAGTCTCTCCCTCTATCAAGAGATTCTCCGCGGTCTTCCGTTGGGGATAGTAGTCCTGCAGCTTGAAAATCCACGAGACGTCAGGACCTTCAGAATCATTGACGTTAACCCCGCCGCAGCTTTCCTCACCGGCGCAACAATCGAAGACTTATGCGGCAGAACTTTAGCTGAATTCCCAAAACTCTTGAAGACGCCGCTCCCAAGAAGATGCCTCGAGGCGTTCCAATGCCGCAAGCTAATCGACTTGGGAGAAATTTCCTACGGTGACGAACGCATCCGGCAGGGTATCTATTCTCTCCAGGTATTCCCCTTGCCCGATAACTTCATGGGAGTCGCTTTCGAGAACGTCACCGATCGCAGTCGCGCGGAACACGCATTGCGGGAAAGCGAAGAACGCTTTCGTTTGCTCGTCCAGGGCGTACGGGAATACGCCATCTTCTACCTCGATCCGCTCGGCCGCGTGGTCAGCTGGAACAATGGTGCGGAGCGCTTAAAGGGATATCGAACGGAGGAAATCCTTGGGAAACATCTTTCCACGTTCTATTCCCCAGAAGATGTAACCAATGGAAAGCCAGAGCGCATTCTGGAGGAAGCCGCTCAGCGCGGCCAGACCGAGGATGAGGGCTGGAGAATCCGCAAGAACGGTTCCCGTTTCTGGGCAAACGTCGTCGTCACGGCACTGCGGAACCCTAAAGGAAGTTTGCAGGGTTTCGCCAAAGTTACCCGGGACATGACCGAGAGGCACGAAAAGGAGGAAGCCCTCGCAAAGACCAAAGAGCTATTGGAACACCGCGTGGAGCAGCGAACTACGGTGCTGGAACGAGTGAACGAAGAGCTGCGAATAGAAATCGCTGAGCGCGCACGGGCCGAGGAGCAATTAAATCTGTCGCTCGATCGACTCCGTGCGCTTGCCGCCCGTCTCCAGAGTGTGCGAGAAGAAGAGCGCACATCCATTGCACGCGAGATCCATGACGAACTCGGCCAGACCTGCACAGCGATCAAGATGGACCTGGCCTTGATTAGTCGCAAGGCGACAAAGAGACAAACGTATCTGCGGGCAAAGGCTGAATCGGCCATCGAGTTGGTCGACGGGATGATTGTCACCTTGCGGAAAATCGCCTCCGAACTTCGGCCGAGAACATTGGACGATCTGGGACTGACGCCTGCGCTGGAGTGGCAGGCGCAGGAGTTCGAAGGTCGCACTGGGGTTACATGCAGCATCGTTTTGCCCCCGGAACCGCTGGTCCTCGATTCCGAGCTGTCCACAGCCATTTTTCGCATTTTTCAGGAATCACTCACCAACGTCGCGCGTCACGCTCACGCGACCCGCGTCGAAGCCTTTCTGGAGCAGGAAGCGGATCAGCTCATTTTCCGCGTTCGCGACAACGGCAAAGGATTCGATGCCAGGGAAGTAAAAGCACGCAAGTCTCTTGGTCTGGTTGGAATGCAAGAACGCGCGTTACTTCTCAACGGCGAGCTCACGATTGAAGGGATTCCAGACGTCGGAACAAACTTGACCCTGCGAGTCCCATTTCCCCGCTCGGCCCCGCCCACCGAGGAGTCGAGATGAGAGTCCTGATCGCTGACGATCACGCAGTCTTCCGCCGCGGTCTCAAAGAGACAATCAGTGAGGCATTTCCTAAAGTCACCTTCGGAGAAGCTAACTCTGCGCCGGAAACACTGGAGAATGTGCGGGTTCAGAATTGGGACATCGTCATTCTGGACATCAGCATGCCTGGACAAAGCGGCCTCGATATTCTGAACGATCTCAGGCGATTGCGGCCAAAACTGCCCATCCTTCTACTCAGCATGCACCCCGAAGAGCAATACGCACGACGTGCGCTCAGAGCCGGCGCTGCCGGTTACCTTACCAAGGAGAGTGTGCCAGAAGAGCTGAAGCGCGCCGTCAGGCAGATTGTGGGTGGAGGCCGCTACGTAAGCGCGACTCTCGCTGAGAAGCTTGCCTACGACTTAAGGAGCGGAGTGGATGTGCCATTGCACGAGCTCTTGTCCGATCGCGAGTTTCAGGTGCTGCGCATGATTGCTTCGGGGAAGACGGTCAAGCAGATCGCCGATGAGATCGCTCTAAGCGTAAAAACAGTGAGCACTTATCGCGCGCGCATCCTGGAGAAGACCGGGATGAAAACGACGGCCGAGCTGATTCGCTACGCCTTTCAAGCACAACTTGTGGATTAGGGATGAATAGGAATTCTTTATCTGGTTTTAGGAGCTCGGAATTTTGGCGGCATTCTCTTCCCGCTGGTGTGGGACGAATTCCGTCCGTCCCGCTTCCGTTTGTCCTACACCAGAATGCTGTTTCCACCGGATGTATTTCCAGACGAATTCGTCATTATCTGTACATGAGCAGACGATTCTCGAGGAGAAAGAGGATGAAAGTTTTTATCGCCGATGACTCCACGGCCGTGCTGGAACGTCTTGCCGATTTGCTGCAGGAAGTGCCCGGCGTAAAAATTGTCGGGCGCGCCAGCGATGTTCCCCAAGCGATCCGTTCCATTCCGGAGACAAATCCGGACGCTGTAATTCTCGATCTTCAGATGCCTGGAGGAAGCGGTTTGGAAGTACTTCGCGCCATTCGACGGACCCATCCCTCCCTTTGTGTTCTGATTTGCACGAATTATCCCTATCCCCAATATCGAGACGAATGTATGGCCGCCGGAGCAAATTTCTTCCTCGACAAGTCTGCTGAATTCGAAAAAATTCCGGTCATTTTCCGTGAATTGATTGGGGACGAAACAAGAACCTCTTCAACATCCCGCTAAGAGGGATGTCGCGTCTCGTTCGGTAACAGCGATAGCTCGCTCAAGGATTCGACTGCGGCTGTGCGGCGCAGGGGTCTACTTCCGGCACTCAACTTAGTGTTGATAGGCACCGAGGTCGGAACCGCCGCCTTGCGGGCGGGCTTTGCCGTTGATGTCCGTATAGATGTATTTCTTCAGGTCGCTGACGATGTTAGCCGGGACTCCTGACAGCGTACTGGGATCGATGCCTTTGCTGAGGGCAGGGCTAAGGAGCGGTGTCAGAGTGAGCCCGGTACCGAGGAGCGAAGGCGCGAGAGACGTGGCATACCCTCCGATGCTCAAGTTTGGCGGAAGGAGAAACAGCGGGTCGGCGTTAATCAGCTGCGACGGATTGGAATAGCTGAAGTTGATGGGGCTGCCGAAGTACATGTCCGCGTAGTAGAAGATATTGGCGTTGGAGCCTTCCTGGTCGTAGGAAGGATTGTTGGTGGCTACGGACAGAGCGATGTTGTTGATGAAATACCCGCCGTTGGAGTTCTGGGAGGTGAAGGAGCCGACGTTGCCGAGAGAAGTGTCGAGGTCGTTTTTGTAGCAGGTGTTGTTGACGACCCAGAAGCTGGTGACCACGTTGGCTTCGATGCATCTTCCGCCGTTGCCGTAAACGACGTTGTTGATGATGAGGGAGGGGGGAGTATTGGTACCGAGGTCCAGGATGATGCCGTTGCCGTCGGTGTGATTGGAGGAGCCGTCGAATTCTCCGGTGATGATGTTGTTGGAGATGATGTTGTGGAAGCCGGGGTAGGAATCGAACCACGGGACAGTGTTGTAGGAGATAGCGCTGGTCCAGCCGTAAAGATAGCCGTTGTGGTTGATGAGGTTGTGGTCGCTGGTGAGGTAGTCGCAGTTGACGGCGCCGACGCCGGAGCCTCCGGTGTTGGAGATGGAGTTGCCGATGAAGTTGAGGTGATGGCCGCCCTGGCAAAAGAAACCGTCGAGGGTGTTGTTCTGGCCATCGAGATTAAAGCCGCGGAATTCGAGATAGGCGGGGCCGGAAGGGAAGCTGCCGTTGCCGAACTTGAACATAGGCTGGGCGATGGCGCCGGCGGTCCACACGAAGTTGACCGCTCCATTGCCAAAGGCCTGATAGACGATCCAGGAAGAAGGTGAGCCGCTCGTGGGGGGATAGAAGGTGGAGCTGAGGTTATAAGTGCCGGCGAGGAGACAGACGACGGAACCGGGTTGCGAAGCAGCGGCAGCGCCGTTAAAAGTTTTTGGGGCAGAAGAACTGGAGCCGGGATTTGAGTCATTGCCGGAAGGGGAGGCAAAGAGGGTGCAGTTAGAAGCGGTGGAACCGTTGTTGACGGTGAGAGCGAGACTGAAGCTGGTGGCCGTGATACCCGCAGCGTCCGTAGCCTGGGCAGTGAGCGTATGCGCACCGTTGGAAAGAGAACTAGTGTTGAGGGTAAAGGACCAGGTGTTGGTGCCGGAAGCGGGAGAGTAGCTGCCGCCGTCAACGGAGACTTGCACGGAGCTGATTGAGACGGAGTCGGAAGCGGTGCCGGAGACGGAAACAGTACCCGAGACAGAGGAGCCGCTGGCGGGAGAAGTGATAGCCACGGAGGGCGAGGGAGAAGCGATGTTGATGGAGAAGTTTCTGGAAGCGGTAGCCGAAGAAGCGTCTTTGACCTGTACGGAGAAGGAGAAGGAACCGGCGAGAGAAGGAGTGCCGGAGACAACGCCGCCAGAACTGAGTGAGAGTCCGTTGGGGAGTGAGCCGCTGGTCAGGCTCCAGGTGTAAGGAGTGGAGCCGCCGGTGGCCGCAAGCGTGGCACTATACCCGCCCGCCACGAACCCTTCGGAAAGCTGTGAGGTTGTAATTTGTAACGTTGAAGTTGCATTCACGGTGAGAGTGGCTGTGCTGCTCGTTGCGCTTCCGACCGCATTGCTCACTACCACAGTGAACTGCGCTCCGCCGTCGGAACTCGTCGCAGCAGGCGTTGTGTAACTGGACGAGTTGGCGCGGCTTAAGGCGACACTATTTTTCTGCCACTGATAAGTCAGCGGAGCCGTGCCATTGGCCGTTACAGAGAACGTGGCAGTCTGGCCAACGGTGACTATCTGACTGGCTGGTTGCGCCGTGATCGATGGAGCCACCGCAGATGCATTAACTGTTAGCAAGGCCGCGCTGCTGATCGCGCTTCCAGCCGCGTTGCTCACGACAACAGTAAATTGCGCTCCATTGTCCGAACTTGTCGTGGCAGGCGTCGTATAGATGGACGAGTTCGCACCGCTTATGGCGGCACTATTTTTCTTCCATTGATAGGTTAACGGAGCGCTGCCGACGGCTGCCACCGAGAATGAGGCGAGCTGGCCCGCAGCGACCGACTGATTAGCCGGTTGCATGGTGATTGATGGCACCACCGGGGCAGGACTACTGCTGCTACTGTTGCCCTGAACCACCCCAGCGCATCCCGAATTCAGAATTCCAAGCCATACCGTCACTAAGACCAGGGCCCAACGATTCATCGCGTGTCTCTCTCACAAGATCTTCTGCGGCGGCGATTCAGCCGAATCGAATGGGAACAATCAGCCGAGCAGCGCATGTTCTTGCAGTCCGACCCAAATGGAACACGGGCGGGCTGTACGAGAGACGTTAAGCAGAATTAAGGGCGCTCACAACTGCTCGGAGGGCCAGAAAATGGGCGGTAAGGTTTCCATCTAGGAGGGCTGTGAGTCGCAGTCCTACACAGGCCAAAGGGTAGCGCGAAGCTCCTAACTACATGATAATAAATGGGATAGAAAAGAAGTAGAAAATCCGGGAAGGGGCATGAGGTACAGGACGCTTGTATCGGCCATTCAAGCCGTCATGTGTGTGCCTGAAGAGCAAATACCGGTGCAAGTGGATCGTCTCGCTGCAACGACAATTGGGCACGACTGGGCTGCCAGCTAAAGACCTTGTCGGCTTGAGCCCACCTCATTGCACACTAGACGTGCTAAGAGGATGCTAGCGTGATCTAAATGCGAGCACTTGCTTCGGAAAACTTCGATACCTGAGCGGCCATGAACTGTGGCGTCGCCGTTTGCGTTGGCCGGCCGAAGCAGTAGTACTCAAAACCGCGCTCCATCATCGCCTCCGGATTGAGCAAATTACGGCCATCAATCACCAGGGGCCGGGCCATCAGGCCGTGGATGCGCTCCCAGTCGAGCAGGCGGAATTCTTCCCACTCGGTGAGGATCAGCAGTGCGTCGGCTTCGCGAGCTACATCATATGGTTCGCGGCAACAGTGAATCTGGGGAAAAACATTTGAAGTCCTGTCCATTGCTTCCTGGTCATAGGCGCGGATCTGCGCGCCCTCTGCCAACAACCGGCGGAGAATTTCGAGCGACGGCGCGAAGCGTATGTCGTCGGTGTTAGCCTTGAACGCAAGACCGAGCACGCCTACTTTCTTGTCCTTCACGACCCAAAGGGCTTGGCGGATTTTCTCCAGGAACAGATCGATTCGGTGTTTATTCACGCGCTCGGCCTCCTTCAACATGCTGAAGTCCACGCCGGAGCGTTCGGCCAAGCGGATAAACGCCTGAACATCCTTCGGCAAACAAAATCCGCCGAAGCCGAGCCCCGCATCCAGAAACCTCGGTCCGATGCGCGGATCCAAACCCAGGGCGCGCGTCACTTCTTTGATATCGCCTCCGACTTTCTCGCACACATCAGCGATCATGTTGGCGTATGAAATCTTCATGGCCAGGAACGAGTTGGAAGCGTGTTTGATAAGTTCGGCGCTGCTGATGGTGGTAACCACCAGAGTTGGCGGCTTGGTGGTGGGGCATCCAGTCAAATGAACCGAGCATCGGAATCGCCGCTCCAGGATAGGGCGGTAGATCTCTCGTAATTGTCTTTCCGATTGCTCGTCTTCCACGCCAAATACGATGCGGTCCGGGTGAAGAAAATCCTCTACCGCGGTGCCTTCCCGCAGGAATTCCGGATTGGAAGCCACACGGAACTCTGCACCGCCATTCCGGCGGTACACTTCAAGCACGCGCTTCAATTGCTGCCCGGTTTGCGCAGGTACCGTACTTTTCTCCACCACCAGCTTTGACTCAGAGGCTTCCGTGGCGATGAGGCGTGCCACGTTGTCGATCGCGGAAAGGTCAGCCTCCCCGTTCTCCAGCGGCGGCGTACCGACGCAAATGAAAATGGCTTCTCCCCCTCGCACGGCCGCGCCTGCATCACTAGTAAACGAAAGTCTGCCCGAACGGTGATTTTCCGTCAGCATGGCATCGAGATGCTGCTCATAAATCGGAACGACGCCAGCCTTCAGAGTGGCGATCCGCTCCGGATCGTTGTCCGTGCAGACGACTTCATGCCCCGCTTCAGCAAGACAAGTTCCCGTCACTAAGCCCACATACCCACATCCAATCACCGAAATTCGCACCGTAGTCCTCCCAATCCCCTTCTCAAGTCTCCACGTTCGATTCGCGATCGACTCTCCTGAAAAAAAGCGATGCCAACCGGCACCCGGCGTTAGCAAAGTGCCTTTTTACCGATCCTTCAAACCTTCCACCTGGAACCCTATGCGAACTGGATATGTGCAACAATCCGGTAAAAACTCGAAATCCAATGCCGGTGAAACCCCGATGAGGCGGCTTGCTGAACACTGAGGTAAGGGGACCTCTAGCGAGGGACTCGCAGCATAGCCACACTGGCCCGTTCACCCTAATTTGGGCTCGCCAGTGCAAGGAGCTAGGAGCGAACAAGGCTAAGTCGTTATCGACTGCAGGATACGTTTGCCTGCGGCGTAAGCAAAGAGCGGCAGATCAAGGATTCCCGGTAGTGGGTCTTCCCACGAGAAGATGGCAGATTCCAGCGGGCCGCGAAGCGATCGCAGATAATCGCGCAAGGAAAGCCGGCCTGCGGCAACTTCTTCCATGGCCAATCTCAAATCCGCAGTCCAGTGCACCCAACGCGCTCCTGCCCGTCCGCGCGATTTGGGAACCGGCTCACCTCGCGTTAACAGCCAAAGAAGGTATGGGAAATCAACGCCAGCACGTCTGGAAAGCGTGTGCCAGCCCCAAACTCGCGGATTGATATCTAAAACCTTGAATTGACCGCTGCGCGGATCTTTCTTGAACTCAACTTCCGCCAGGCCGGTGAAGCGGACCGCGGCCAGCAAGCGTTCTGCGGGTTCGATGACTTCTGGCTCGTCAACTGTCTCAACATAAGTACTTAGCTGCCCAAAATCCCTGGGGAATTGACGCGTGCGCCTTGCCACAAGAGAGGCCAGAGGGCGTCCGTCCTTACAGAGAGCAGCATAGGAGAACTGCGCCTCTCCTCCGCCAGGGATAACTTCTTGGATGATCAGATTTTCGGGGGAGAGTAGCGCACTGGCCTCATCGTACCGGCGGAGCAGCGAGTCGTGATTTTCGACCAGCCATGCTTTAGGAACAGCGAGAGTGCTTGGGCGCAGCCGGATCGCGGGCTTGAGAATAACCGGAAAGGGGCAATCAATCCGTGCGAGTTCTTCCCGGTTCGAGGGGCAGGCGGTCCATGGCTGATGAATCTGAAGTCTTTCCGCAAGCCGATGCAGTAGACGTTTGTCGCACGCCCATCGTAGCTTCTCCCAGGCGGGGACTGTTACCCGATACTTGCTCGCGAGCAGATCGTGATTGCCAGAGACTAGTCCAACCGTGTAGTCGTCCGTCGGAATAAGCATCCAGCCATCCAGCTTGTGCGTGGCGCAAAGCGCCTGCAGAAATTCGACCTTTCCACGGTCGTCCCCAGCAGGCCATGGCAATCTTTGGCGGACATAACGCGAGGCCGTTGCAACCAGATGACCGCCCTGATTGATTACCCAAACGGGGATCCCTCGTCGTCCCAGACTTCTCACCACTCCGAGGGCTCGATAATCCGCGCCCATCACCAAGGCGCCGCAGGTGTCCGTGGTGATTGCTGCACCCCGTGCCGAGGACTCGATCAGGTTCGGTATTGTGGCTGTAGCGGCCATGATTTTTGTGAAACGCCATTCATACTAGTTTCTCTGAGGATTCCAAGAGCCACCGCGCGGGACGCAAATTCCCCTCCGGCAACGAACCGCATGAGGGGGCCAAAACTCCAGGCTGCCGGTGCCCCAAGGAAATGCAAGCCCGGAACCGAAGATTGGAATCCAGAATCAAGCTGCGGGTAACCCTCGGTTCGCCGAATCCCTTCCAGGAGGCGTCCAGACAGGAAAGGGTAGCGAGCGATGTCTACTCGATAGCCAGTGGCGAGCAGCACATGATCGACGAGCCGCTCGGTGGTGTCGCTCAATTTGAGTCTCACGTGCTCGCCTGCCGGTGAAGCTGAAATGACTGCGGTGCCGGTCTTGATTCGGAGCGCCGCACAGCGCGGGTTTAGCCATCCCGCACCAGCGGGCCGGATGGCGCGTTTTCCCCAGCTAGTCTGCAACGACCGAGGTATGCGCCGGAACACATTTGGACGGGCCACAAGATGACTGAGCCCGGCTTGTCCCACATCGGGCGGCGCGTACAACAACCGCGCAACCGGCCGAAAAGTATGAAACCATTTTTGACGCCACAGCCAGCGTACGAGGGGAGCTCGGGCCAGCACTTCGACCTCAGCACCTCCCTCATGAAGCAATGCGGCGGATTCCAACGCACTTTGCCCTGCGCCGATCACGGCTACAGTCTTGCCCGCGAAGCGGCTGAGGTCGCGGTGTGCGCAAGCATGCGAAGCAAGGCTGAATGGCAGACTCCTGAACTCCGGCGGCTGCCATGCGAAAGGCATTATTCCGGCGGCAATAATGACTCGCCGCGCCTTCCAGGTTTCCCCATTTTCCAGAGTCAGCTGAAAACCCTGTCCATTTTTTTCGACTCGATCCACCTTTCGGGGGTTCAAGTTGGGAACGGCTTGCGACTGGAACCACCGTCCGTAGTCGATAAAACGGTCAAGAGGAAGCGGTCCGGTGATCTGGTTTCCACTCGCTGTCGCATAAGCTTGCAACGTGTGGGACCGAGAAGGATCCGAGAGGTGGGATCCTGCTAGTGGGGAGCGAAGCAACATCCCCTTCGGCATGTGCTGTTCCCAAAAAGACATCGGCTCGCCGAAAACACAAACGTCCATACCGTCGGCGACCCGCAGGTGAGCTGCTGCCGACAAACCGTAGGGGCCGGCTCCCACAATTGCTATGTCACAAGTCGTCATAGTGCCTCATTCAGTCCGAAATGAACTGCTCCTGAGCTTCGAAGTCCAAACCCAAAGTGCTCAAACCCCTAGCCCGCCAATCATCGAACGCAGACTACCTGCCCTCGCATGTACGAACAATCCGGTACCTAACGGAATAGCGCGTGGGGAAAAGCCTGAAGGGATGGGCCGCGAATCTGAGGACGAAAGGCTGTTTGCCCTTGCGACGTTTGGTGTTTTTTTTCAGCACTAGGATCCAACCTTGGGCTTGCCTGATTCTCGGAGCAATCACAATTCAACCCGCAACTCCGGCCAGAGAACTACTTGGCCATTTAACAGCCATTCCCTGAAACTGCAATCCGACTCCAAACCGTCCGTCGGGGAGCCGTTCACAGTAAACAACCCGAGCCAGGGTACGAAGATCGCCCACGACCGAGCTGATCATGAGCCGCTCGTTTAAGTCTCTAGCGTGCTGGGCAAAGATGCGTATCCCCAGCGAGCAGATGTTTTCCGTAATAGTCCTCTCCGTCGTGGCAGGGTCCAAAGGGCTGGAGATCTGCACTGGGATCGCTACCGAAATCCGTTTCTCAAGGCGTCCAGACCGCACAGGCATTTGTCAAATAACCTTTCAAACTTGATTCCGTTCGTTGGCACCGGGCTGGACGATGCCAGAAAGCTTCGAAACCTGAAAAAAGTTGAGCGATGGTACTCCTCACTGAGCCATAAGGCCCTATTGAGCCTATGAATTTGCCGCCGTCTCGAAGCGCGATTTCGATCGGTGCCGCTTCTGCTCGTACATGGCTTTGTCGGCCTTCATCATCAATTCTTCGATGGATGCGTGGCTACACGGATCGAATCGTGCGAGGCCTAAACTGACGGAAATTTCACAGCGACTCTGTTCCGCGCTAACCGATTTCAAACGCTCGAAAAACCGCGCCCTGAATCTACGGAGGCGGCCCATTCCTCTGGTGCCAACATAGCTGGTTGCCACAGGAATTCAATCCAGTGAATCACCCATTTCTGGTGAGTGAAATCACCTCAATCTATCTGCAGGCCCTTTCGGAGGGCCGTTAGGGCTGAATCAAACCGCGGCGGATGGCATAGCGAACCAAGCTTGCTGTTTCGTGGACGTCCAGCTTCTTCATGAGCCTTGCTCGGTGCGACTCGGCAGTTTTTATACTGATCCCCAGGTGTACCGCAACTTCCTTCGTGGATTTTCCTTCACCAACCAATTGGAGAACCTGGCGTTCGCGACCTGATAAGGGATCCGCAGAGACATACATTTTGGATAAATAAGCGTCGACAACCGTCCGCGAAATGCTCGGGCTAAGGTATACGGATCCGCGGGAAACTTCTTGTATCGCATGCACGAGGTCTTCCGCCGCTTGGCTCTTCAGTACATATCCTCGGACACCGGCGCGCAACGACTCCGTGACATATTGATCCTCGTCGTGTTGCGTAAGCAGAATCACCTTTACTTTTGGCGATGATTTTCTTAGTTCTCGCGCAGCGTCAACGCCATTCAAGATCGGCATGCTGATGTCGATGATCGCCACGTCAGGCTGGGTTTTCTCTACCGAACGAATCGTCTCTTGTCCGTTGGAGGCCTCGGACACAATTTGAAATCCCTGTTTTTCCAGCAAAGCCTTTAGCCCCTGGCGAATCAGGGCATGATCGTCGGCAAGAAATACGCGTGTAGTCATCGAATCGCGGCAAGAGTAAGGAATTCCAGCACTCTCAGGCAATTGGGTCGATGCCTCTATTGTTCTGGGGGAAAGACCTGATCCGTGATGGAACTGATGAAGGAAAAGCATTCACAACAATTCCCCATAACACTGAATCCGAAGGACTTGTGAGGAGCATGAGCAAAGAAGGTCGACAGCCTACTCCAGGATCCATCACCGGTCCTCAAAATGATTCCTAAGATGGGAGGTAGAATCGTCTCGAGGAACTAACTGACTCGGTCTCGCTCTCCGCCAGGATGAGCCGAGCATTGATGCCCGGCTTGTGATTGGCTTGGCGGAGGTGACGGACTGCACCGAGAAACCTTCGAGCACGAATGAAACTTGAACGTCGTTCCACAAATAGAGAGAGGCCGGAAGAGCTCTCTTATATCCAATTCGAACCGGAAGGTGGCGGAATTGTCGTCAATGCTTCCGAGCAAGGACTTGCTTTCCACGCCGCGGCCGCATTGCGACAGACCGGGCCGATCCAACTTTGCGTTTCACCCAATCCCATGCAGCAGATCAAACTCACCGCCGAGATTGTTTGGATAGATGACACGAAAAAATCTGGCGGCGTAAAATTCGCAGAGCTCACAGCGGAAGCCAGGAATCAAGTTCTTCAGTGGCTGTCTCAAACCAGTGAATCGCTGGGGCAAACGAAAAAGTTCACGGATCCATCGCGCACACTTGTGGAAGAAACGGGCCCTGCCGCCCGCCCGGAAAACCGAACACCTGAACTACAATCGCCCATTCCGCACAATGCCATGCCAGTTGGCTTCGATTCTGCGACACCGCTGGTACGTCGAGTTCCTAGCATCCAAGCGACGGGATCCTTGCCGGCTCCATTTTCGCGCGAAGTCCAGGTTTCTGTTTTGCATCCACGGCTTCTGCGTGGCCTCACAACTACGCTTCTAATTCTCGTTTTCCTTTTTCTACCAGTCTATTTCATACGAAACCTCCGCCAGGAAATCGGCGACACACTCGTCCGCATTGGAGAGAAACTCAAAGGCAATCATGATCCCCAATTTGATGCCTCTTCGTCGAAACCAGCTCAGATCCCCAGCCCAAATTCGGTGACGCCATCCTCTGTCGCCAACCCAAATCCAGGGACCTCCGCAAACCAGGCTTTAGATCAGTCCGACCAAGTTGCATCCGCTCACACAGTGCAGCGGGCAGTGAATTCCGCGGACTTCCCACTTGTGGATCGCCAGAATTCCCCGAAATCCGTTGCACTCGCCCGTGCGAGGAAGAGCCGCAGCGCGCTTGCACGGCAGCTCTGGTCTGCGTTGGGCGCGGGCGACAGCTCGGCAGAGGTTCGGCTAGCACAGCTTTATCTGACGGGTGATGGGGTCCCAAGAAGTTGCGACCAGGCGCGGGTCCTGCTCAGTGCGGCATCGAAAAAAGGCAATATCGAGGCTTTACGGCAGTTGCAGCAGCTCAAGAAGAACACCTGCCGGTAGCATAGAGGCCATACAGGAAACATCGAACAGCGGAACTCGAACCATCAGGAAACCAGTTGGGAATCCGAGGCAGCGCCCGCGGGCATTCCCATTCAAGGCTGGACCAAACCCCGGCGGACCGCGTAGCGGGTGCTCTAAAGGCCGTCATATCTCCGCATGACGGACCACGTGACGGGGCCATCTTGAAATTTTATTCCGATGCCGTAGCGGTTGTTTGGGAGCCTCTCAGAGTAAACTACCTGGGCCTAAACCGAGTCTTCGTTCAGGGGAGTCACTCGCACCTCATCTCCAGCTTGCCATGCGTGGTTCGAGAATATGCGCGCGCCATGCGCACTGATGTTATCAGTGAACGTCCGCTCTCCATCGGTCGCCGCACTTACTGCTGGTGCGAGGCGCAGTACGACGATGATTGGCAGCCGCCTTTCCATTCTGCCTCAGCAAGGTCAGCAGGGCGCCGCACAAGCACTATCAGTGGCTGGGAAGATTGCGTCCGTTCTCCGAGAAGGGTTAGCAATGAAGAACGTATGAGCCATCAGTGTCCACGTCACTTCGTAAGCCCGGCGAAGGCAACTGACTCAACTCCGTTCTGTCTGGGGACTCTTCCAAAGAATTCTTTCCCATTCCTTTCGAGGAGTCCCAAAACAATTATTGTCATATCCGCAAGGGGGAGTACCCTTGTCGAATTGCTGCAACCCCTCTCACACTTAATTGCCAAAGATTGAGGGAAATCCGCGACGCGAAGGGTCTAAAGCCAGGGCCGCATTGAACGGGAGACTAGCACAGTTTCTGACTTGTGTTGTGAGCTAAAGCCGAGAAAACTACGAATGGCTGGCTTGTGCCTGATAAACGCTTACAGGAGAAGGCGAATTTATGATTGAGAACTGTCAGGAACTACGCTGAGCGGGATTTTTTCCATTCTAATGGCGGCAGTTCTAAGTGACCTGCATTGTGAAGATATGCCCTAGCATGTGCTGCAGCTCTCTCTTTTCCATGTTCGATATCATCCACTGCCTCGGAGGGTGCGATCCAATTCTTCGCGGTCACATTGTACACAGATGCCTGCACCCCCTGTGCATTGTGTTCCGAGAATAACCGCAGGTGTTCGTCACCCACTCGGACTTCCGCCCAAACACCTTGGTCCAACATCGAGGAACTCCGGAAAGACGAGATTTCGCCGCATCCAGTCTACCGGTTTAAGGGAAACTTCGCTTATCCGCCCGGTAAGTAATTCCTGCCCGGTAATTAATTCCCTGTAGGGCCTTCCCGGTATAACGGATTTTCTGCCGTAGGTGTCGAATTTCCACACCGTCAGGTGTTAATGGCTTTTCGCTTTCTTCCATAACATGCTGAACGGCCACAACTTCCGTTTTTCTGAAGGTGCTTGGCATAGCCATTGCACCTGTCCGCGTGGGTGACACATTCACCCAAGGAGAGCTGTATGAAAAAAGGACCATACCGCAATGCCGGGCTAGCACTCCTAGCACTGGCCGCCTGCTTCTTCCTGTGCAAGCCCGCGGCCGCACAGTCCACTCCAGCCCAAGACACGAGGCCGGTTCAAGATCGCGACGCCAACCGCACGGAACTGGCAAATTTCGATCGCTTCCTCGATAGTGATCGGGAAATTTCCGAACAGCTCCGGAAAGATCCCTCTCTCGTGGATAACCGGGAGTTCGTAAAGAACCATCCGGCTCTGCAAACGTATCTGCAGGACCACCCAGGGGTTCGCGAGGCAATCAAACAGGATCCGAACGGCTTCATGCACGCAGAAGCTCGTTTCGACCGCCGCGAAGACAATCGCGACCGCGACATTAACCGAGAGGAGCTGGCGAATTTCGACCGGTTCCTGGACAGCCACCGCGAGATTTCCGAGCAACTTCGCAAAGACCCTTCGCTGGTAGATAACGGAGAATTTGTGAAGAACCATCCTACTTTGCAGACCTATTTGCAGGATCATCCCGCAGTTCGCGAGCAGATAAAGAGTGATCCGAATGCCTTCATGCACGCAGAGGATCGTCTGGACCGTCGTGAAGACAACCGCGACGCCAACCACGCGGAACTGGCAAATTTCGATCGCTTCCTCGATAGCCATCGGGAGATTTCCGAGCAGCTCCGGAAAGATCCTTCTCTCGTGGATAACCGGGAGTTCGTAAAGAACCATCCTGAACTGCAAACGTATCTGCAGGACCATCCAGGGGTTCGCGAGGCAATCAAACAGGATCCGAACACCTTCATGCAGGAGGAAGCTCGCTACGAGCGCCGCGAGGATGGCATGGACCCCAATCGTGACGGCCGCCATACGGACGCCGATCGCGACATCGCTCACCGGCACTTTGGAGAGTTCCTCGGTGGCCACACCGACGTCGCGGAGCAGCTCTCCAGAAATCCTTCTTTGGTTAAGGACCAGAACTTCATGGACGGCCATCCCGAACTCAAGGCATACCTGAATTCGAATCCCGACGTTCGCGAAAACTTGATGTCCGACCCCGATGGATTCGTCAAAGCATCCCAGCAATTCAGCACAACCAATGGCCAATCCGTGAAGCCTCCGGCGGCCAAGCCCAAACCGAATCAGTAACACTCAAGAGCACTCCAGGTTGGAAGGCTGCGAACTGGCCTTCCAATCCTGCGAGTGCCGGGATTCTCTGTGATCGCGCAGTCGTTCGGTTGCGGACATGAACTCGGTTGCAAGTTCAGTTGGGCCCAGATACGCGCTCAGGAGGTCATATGAGATTCAAAAGTTTTTTCGTTCTGGCTGTCGTCTTGGCCACTGCGGTTCCCAGCAGGGCTGACAAGGACAAAAAGAAGAAAGAACCCGGACGGGCCATGCTCGAAAAAATGGACGCTGTCCCATGCGGTGCCAAGCAGAAAGGCGTGACCGGCTTGGGTAGCATCTGGGCATCCGTGGGTATCACGTCTATGAGCTCCGATGAAAAGCTCTGCCCGCGTTATTTGCTGCGCTCCGACGACATGGAGTACGAGATCCAGCCCAAGGATAAGAAGCACGCGGCGGTTTTGCCGGTCGGGAAGGAAGTCGTGTTTAAAATCAAGAACGACCACATGACCGTCAAGTGCCCGGACGGAGATAAGAAATCGCGGGACTATGAAGTAGTGGCGATGAAGCCGACAAGCCCGGAACCGGATAGCGGCGCGCAGAGCTCGTCCGCCAAGAACGACAGACCTTAGCAACGCGCGCCAGGTCACCCAGCCTTCTTCTCCCTGCGCATGAACACTTTCGAAAACAGGGGAAGGGGGAGGCTCGATAAAAGTGAACCCCTACGGTTTGATCTTCGGCACCGGGGTTAGCGCCGCAGGCAGTGATTTGGCACCCGACCCACTGGTCGAAGTAATACGGTCCCGAATACTGAAGCAGGTGGTGCCGGGCATAAGAGTCGAACCTACACAACCTTGCGGTCCCCGGATTTTGAGTCCGGCGCGTCTGCGAGTTTCGCCACTCCGGCTAAATCATTCTCCCGAACTACTTTCTTGGAGCAATTTTGGAGCAGCACAAGGACGGCCCGGAACTCGTAAGCGCAACCGGAGCAACGACTTGGATTGAATTTGCGTCCACTTAGAAGGCAGACGCTCTATCCAACTGAGCTACGGGCGCCTCGTTCTCTGCAATTGTATCATTGAGTGAAAAGTTCCGGCGGATCCGCCGCCTATCGCTGATGGGTATTACCAATAAACCGCACATCCGCGCGCTTCGACCGCGCCTATCCATTCTGGCGCTTCTAGCCCATCCACCCACCGCAAATCTAGTTTTTCCAGCCGTGGCAGCTCCGCGAGCGTGGCTGGCAAATTCGTTAGTGGGTTGCCGCGCAGGTCCAGGAGCCGCAGCTCGCGGAGCCCTCCAATCGATTCCGGCAACGTACTCAACGTATTGTCTCTGAGATGTAACTCTCGCAAGCGCGATAAATCCGCAATCGAATCCGGGAGAGACGTCAGGGAATTGTCGGAAGCTCGAAGCTCGATCAAACTCGACATGCTGGATACGCATTCCGGCAACGCTTCGAAGGCGTTCTCGCTGATGTTCAGGTACCGCAGCTTTGTCAGTTTCGCGAGCGACCCTGGCAGGGAATTGAGCCGGTTGTCGTGAAGATATAGGAAATCACTCAGGCATTCGAGCTCCGCCAGTCCCTCCGGCACCGACGTCAGAGCATTGTGTCCTAGATCCAGCATGCGCAGCTTCTTCAGCCACCCAATCTTCTCGGACACTTCCGACAACTCGTTATCAGCCAGGACCAGGCTCTCGAGCTCGCTCTTTTCCCACACTAAATCCGGCACGCGCCCGAGCCGCTTCTTCCACAAGTTCAAATGTTTGGAGGGATCCCGCACGCTCGGAATGCTAGCGCAATCCAGCCCGCGAAGTCGCGCCCGGCTGCATCGCCAAGCCGGGAACTCCCCGGCAAGCCCTAGCTTTCTCGAACTGCTTCGTTGACACCGCCTGCGATTAAGGAACGACGATGGATGCCTCGTTCGAACGGACGCTCTCAACGCCGCCAGAAGCCGCCGCGGTCACAACGTAAAAATAGGTGCCCACTGCAGTGATGGTGTTGTCCTGGAATCCAAATGTGGCCGCGTTCACCGAAGTAACCAGGGTGTACGGGCCGCCGGAGGTTGTGCCACGGTACAGGTTGTAGCCAGTTACGCCAGCGGAAGAGCTCTGCGTCCAGCTCAGAATCACGTCGGTTGTCCCGGCGATAAGTGTTGCCGTCAGATTGGTGGGTTGCTGCGGCGCTATATTTATCGAAAGCGCTTCGGTATACGATTGCGCCGGAGTAGAGCTGTCCGTGGCCTGGATCACAAACGAAAAAGCGCCCGCCGTGGTCAGCGGCCCGGTCAACAGCCCCACCGTTGGCGTGGACGTTGTCACGGAAAGCTCCGGTGGCAAGTTCCCCGAGGAATAGTTGTAGGTAAACGGAGGAGTGCCGCCCGTGGAAGTCAGATTCTGCGAATAATTGGCGCCAACGGTTGACGCGGGCAGCGTATTGGGAGTCGTTCCAGCGAACAATGGAACCACTGTGAGCGCAAATTGCTGGCTCGCGGTGGACGACGGCGGTCCAGCACTCACCGCCTGAATCGCAAATATGTATGTGTTAGGCGCAGCCGTAACCGCGGAGGATGTGAGCGCACCCGTTGCCGGATTCAGCGTAATGCTCGGGGGTAGCGCGCCTGATACGACGGAGAAGGTAAGCGCTCCTCCTGCTCCACCCGTGGTTTGAATTTGCGCTGAATAAGGAATGGCAGGCGATCCCGAGTTCGAAGGCGCATTGGGTAATGTCGCTGGAGTGATCGCCAACGGTCCCACGATCTGCAGGCTCAATGTCGCCGTGGACGTCTGCGGCGGCGTGCTGCTATCCGTGATTTGCACCGGGATGCTAAAGGTGCCGAGTTGTGTCGGAGTACCCGTCAAAATTCCGTTCGCCGAAAGGCTGAGGCCAGGAGGCGGAGCATTGATGGTCGACCACGTCACGGCGCCCACGGCACCATGTTGGAGCAGAACCTGCGTGTACGGCAGATTCTGTACGCCCACCGGCAAAGTCGTGGGAGTCGTTATCACGATGCCCGGAGTCAATGTAGGCGGATAGAAGATCTCCGAATTGGGGATCGTCACGCCGGACGCGTTGACCCCGCTCGCAAGTAACACCGTACCGTCAGGCGCAACTGCTTGCCGCTGGCCAGTCTGCACCGTGGTGAATGGAGAAGTGGCGCTGAACGTCCCGCTCGCCGGATTGAAAATGTCCGCGTTTGCACCGACAGGCAGGACCGACAAGCCTGCGCCGGCGCCGATGAAAATCGTGCCGTCGTCAAGCAGCATCGAAAAGTACTGCCCTCGTGGGACCGACATGCTGCCGGTCGGGGAGAAAGTTCCCGCGACAGGATCATAAAGTTCCGCCGTAGCCGTCAGTGCCGTAGCCGCGCCGCTGGGCGTCAGCCCCCCCGCTACGAGAACCTTGCCGTTGTAGAGCAAAGCAGAAGCGTGATTCCCACGTGCCGTGCCCATGCTGCCGGTCAGAGTGAAGGTATCCGCTATCGGATCATACAGTTCAGCGGACGCGAGTGGATTCCCGTTGGTATCGAATCCTCCGCTAATCAGCACTCGCCCATTCGTAAGAAGGTCCGCATGCTGGATCTGCCGGACGGAGTTCATTGTGTGAGTTGAAGCGGTGAAGATTCCGACGACAGGATCATAGAGTTCCGCGCTTGCCAGCGAGTTGCCACTGGTGTCGTTTCCTCCGGCAATCAACACTTTTCCATTGGGAAGCAATGTAGCGGTGTGCTCGGCCCGCGGGCTGGTCATCGGTGCGGTCGGGAGCGCAAACGTATTGGATGTCGGGTCGAAAATCTCCACGCTCTGTATGGAGGAGATCGTGTCGTTGAACCCTCCGGCGACAAGCACTGTCCCATTCGAGAGCAGCGTCAACGTGTGATCCGCTCGCGCCACATTCATCGGGCTGATTGCGGTGAAACTATGCGCCACCGGATCATAAAGTTCCGCACTCGTCGTAACGCCAGTGCCATTCCCGTTTACCGCTCCTCCCGTTATCAGAATCTTCCCGTTGGGAAGAGCGATCACAATGTGATTGCGACGGGCGGTGTTCATGCTCGCGGTGTCGCAATAGCCAGTCACGTTGAATAAATTGGAGATCGCCGTCAGACCCTGAACGTTGGCCAGCAGCGAAAATCCATTCTGCCCTCGATTAACGGTCAGGTCCGGGAACGTCGCCACGCCGAGACCGTTGGTGGCTTGCGCCAGCGTTCCTCCCAGAACCGCCGTCGAGCAGGGCAGCGGGTTTTGCGACAAGCTCATCGTCACAAGGGCGTTTGCGATCGGCGCATTGGTGTTGTCCGCCACGCGCACCAGGATGGGGCTTCCCGCAAGAACCTGTTCGCCGATGGAATTCGCCGGCTGGGTGGTGAACGTAACGTTCCCGCCGGTCGCGGCGGCGAACGCTATCGTGTAATTCGCTGAGGCGAACTGGTTCGGGTTCGCACTATCGTGCACGGAGACGCTAAAGCTGATCGTGGGCGCTTGCGGATTCGTGATGCTGAGCGCCCCATTGCTTTGCAGCGTTACACCAGTCGCCGGAGCCGGCGGACCAAACACATACCCGCCAATCCCACCCGTCGCGCTCAGTTGCGCCGAATAAGAAACACCGATAGTGCCGCTAGGCAACGTCGCCGGCCCAATCACGATGGGATTCCCAACGCGAATGCTAAACGTCCTGGACAGCACGACCGGCGGCAAAGCCGAATCCGTCCCCGTTGCCTGAACCGTGGAGCCCGCCACGTTCATGGTCGTCGGAGTGCCGCTGATCTGGCCCGTAGTTGGGTTGATGGACAATCCCGGAGGCAGACCTGTCGCCGCCCAAACGATCGGCGAAGTTCCCCCGGTCGTGCTGAACGGGAACGCCACATACGGTTGGCCAACCACGCCATCATTAATGATTCCCGGCACGTTCTCCAGGAATACGTTGTTCACAGGAATCGAGAAGGTCTGCGACGCCTTGTTGGCGGGCGTGGCACCATCCGCAACCTGAATCGTCACGGAATTCGGCCCCAAAGACCCAGTTCGGCCTGTGATCAATCCAGAGGAACTCAAGCTCATTCCCTGCGGCAATGCGCCGCCAATGATGCTCCAGGTATCCGTTCCAGGCTTTCCTCCCGTGGACTGCAACTGGAAGGAATAAAGACCTTGGTCAGCCTGATCGGTCGCGGGCAACGTAGCCGGGGATAGGATCGATAGCTGCCCATAAACAGGAGGCGCGGTCAGAGTCGTATTTCCAGGATTTGCGAGAACCGTCTGCGTGTTCACCGCCTGAGCGATCGTCACCGGAGTAATCACTGTCAAAGGATTGAACGGAACCAACTTCGAGGGATTCACCACTCGAACTGTAATGTAGGCTGTCTCGCCTGGCGCCAAAGTCACCGAAGCTTCGTTCGGCGTTGCGTTGGTGATGTCCGGATTGCCGAGATTGGGGTCGGTTGAGGTATACAACTTCGGATTTACGATGTTCGCCACCGTGACCCAATGCGTTTGCGTCGTGAGCTGGCAACTAATCGCCGTCGGCGTCTGGTAAAGCTTGTTGACGATCAGTTGAAATACGATGCCCCCCGGCGGCGTCTGATTTGTCGCAGTTTTGACTGTGTAGGTCGCCGTCGTATTCCCGGTGTTGGTCATCGGGTAAATCACATCCTGAATCGCCCCGTTGGTGACGTCCGGATTGGTGACATCGGGGTTGGTAATATCCGGGTTTGTGACGTCCGGGTTCGGAATGCTGGTGTTTGTAACGTCAGGATTCGTCGCGCTGACATTGGTGACGTCCGGATTAGTGACGTCGGGATTGGTGATGTCCGGGTTTGTGATATCCGGATTGGTGACGTCGGGATTGGTGACGTCCGGGTTTGTAATGTCCGGGTTTGTGACTTCGGCGTTGGTCACGTCGGGATTCGAGACACCTGAAACTGTCGCACCCGGGTCGGTGATGGTCGGGTTGGTTGCGTCCGGATTGAGCACAGCGGATGCACTGAGCCCGTTCGCGACCACCGATCCGCCGATGGCGCTAATCTGAGCAACGTTCACAGTTACCGTGGCATGCGGGTTGCTCGACGTCACGAAGACACTGCGCGAAACCGATGAAAACGCCGGGATCGTCAGGTCCAGGGTCGTCAACTGCGAAAATTGTAAAAACGAAGCGGCGCCACCCGTCGGCTGATTTGCGATCGTGAAGCGGACAAAGATCTGCTGATTCGCCACGTTCTGCGCTTCGACCGCGAAGGCCCGCTGGAACGGAACTGTCTCAGTGACGCCGGAAGAGTTGGTGAAGGTGGTCGTTCCGAGCGGTTTCGCGTTTCCCGGAGCACCGACAATAAGCCCGCCCGTTATTTGCGCCGTATAAATGTTCTGATTGCGCATTCCTTCCTGCCCCGTTTTGCAACTAACGGTCTTGCCTGGCTGGAAAATGCTAGGTGTGTTCAGGGGTACCGCCGGTGTGTAATTCGCCCAATTGCCGTCCGCGGGTGGCACAACGTCGCGATTGTCCGTCCACGTCGCATGGAACAGTGGATTCACGCTGGGCGTAAAGTTGTACGCCCACGAACTTCCGTTCGGCACAAAAAGTGGAGAGGGAACGACCTCAATGTAATCGCCAAGGAACGGTTCCGTTCCTTCCCCGAATAGCGGCAAGTTCGGCACGTTGAACTTAAACTGTTCGATGTCCGGCATGCCTGGGTTGACGCAGCACCCGTACGCATACTGCGAAACCGACACCGACGGCCCGAGCGTAACGGTGGGGAAAATTCCAAGCTCCAATACTCGCAAATCAATCGTATGGCGGCGCAACGTCAGGCCGGCATCGTCAATATAATTCGTGAATACCAGTCCGGTCTCCGCCGGCGTTAGCGCCAGTTCGCCTTCCGCTTCCAGTGTTTCGCCGTAACCCGTGGGACTCGTCGCACTCGGCGTGTAGAAGCCTGCATAGTGATCCAAACGGAGATCGTAGTAAAGAAGCGTGAGTCTTCCGTTGGCAAACGTGATTGCCGGCATGATTTGGTGCCCGCGTCCGGACGGGTTGCTCTGCGTATTCTGTGATGGGTTGTCCACCATGATCGCCGGCGTCCAGTGCGTGCCATCGATCGAGCCCGCTGCAACGACTCGTGCGTCGCCGCTGGCAGTTAGCCCGCGCGCCGAAAACGCTACGTACACAAATCCGAAAAAGTCCGTCGTGATCGATGGATATGCGTTGGTGCGGAATGACGTGGGCGAGGTCCCCTGGTCGAACGGCTGAAACGTCGAAATCCGCACCGGTGCGCTGAAGCTCTTCCCCGCGTTGGTTGACTGCGCCACCATGATGGCGTCCGGGACTCCCGTCGACGAAAACTGACGCCACGCGACATACACATTCCCATTGAGCGGGTTGACTGCGATGGCGCTTCCCTGGCTCGTTGTGGTTCCCGTGTTGATCTGGACCGGCGTGCTCCAGGTCACGCCGCAATTCGTCGAGCGCGTGAACATCATGTGCGTCGGCGTGGAATTACCTTTCGTCGCGGCGAGAAAATCCGTGTACGCGATGTAAACATTCCCGGCTGCAAACGATTGAGGCACCGCAAGCGTGCCGCCGCCAGGCCCAGTTCCCGGTTCGTTCGCCGTGAACGAACACGTGGACGCGCCCGCGCGCGGAATATCCACCGCCATCGCCGGCTTGTCCAGAAACTGCGAGCTGTTGCCCGTCGCCACAATGTGCGTATCAATGTAGGTGATTGGATCAGTGTTCTCGTTGTTATTCAGGTCGTTGTAGCGCGCCACGAAAATGGAACTCATGGAACTTGCCGTGGTCGGACTCGTTGCGCGGTCAAACGCCAGACCCGCGTAGTAAAACATTCCATTCGTCCCCGCTCGCACCACCGGGTCCGAGGCCGCCTGATATTTCCCACCTAACGCTCCGTTGTCTTTACACTGTGGGACAGTCTGCTGCACGCAGCCCGGAAGCAGCGTGCTCTGCCACGTCAATCCGCCGTCGAACGACTTGAATAATCCGAGCCAGGAATCGCCGGTTTCCGCGCCACCACTCAGCGCCAGTTCAAGATCAACCGTTCGATAGTCGTTCGCGCCCGCCAGAATATGCATGGGATTGCGCGTCGAAACCGCCATGGATGGCTCGTTCTGCCGCTGCAGAAAGGGATCGCCCGTCGGCCACGTCGTCCCCGACACCATGTTGACGTTTGTTCCCGCCACTTGCGCCGTCGCCGTTGGCGACAGCCAAAGCGCTCCAATCAACACCAGGACAAGGATGGAACACAGTGTTCGCACACACATTTTCACGGTGGAGCTCCTAACAGGACTTAGTCGCTCAACACTGCAGGCGGCTAGCCATCTTCACAGGAGCGAGCATCTGTGAACACGGCGAATCGATTACCTGTGGAAGTCAATAGTGGAGGGGACTTGCCACGTCTCGAGCAACCGATGCGGAAGTCTCTTGCGAAAGCGCCGGAATGTCAAGCTACAGTTTTCTGGAGGCCCTGCTTAACCATGGCGCCCCGGGCGCCCAGGCTCCTTGCCCTTAACGTAAGTTACTTGAAGGATTTTATATCCAGAACACGTTGATAAATATGAGTTTGGGCAATCTAGTGATGGGCAAGCCGCCGCTGCGCATCCGCTACCAGTGCATCCCCCGCACCTTTTTCTTTGATGGACAAAAACGTCTGGTAAGACTCGGCCGCTCCCGGGCTGTTCAATCCCTCGCGCGCTCGCCCTTGGTAGTAATAAACTGCCGGCAACAAATGATAACTCGGCACATCGTCGAGAAACACAGACGTCGCTTCGCCCCTCCGCTTCAGGCACACGTCGAACTCGGAGGATGCTTCCGTGAACGCCCCGGCATCGAGATACGCCCGCCCCATATCAAAATGTCCCAGCCAGCTATCGGCAAGTTTTTGTGCCTCCCCGAACGAATTCAGCGCGTCATGCGCATTACCCTTCTTGAGCAACGCTTCGCCCGAAATTAATTTCGCATAAATCTGCGGCTCGGTTTCCAGGCGCTGCGAAAGCGGCGCCACCAGCGCCAGCGCTTTCGTTTCCTGACCTGCTGCAACATAAACCTGCGCCGCGCGATACAAAACTCCTGCTTCGGTGCTGCTCGACGATGCTTTGCCTGCCGACGCTACCGCCTCTTTCATCTTCCCCAACTCCATTTGCGTCTGCGCTTGTGTAGCCGTTCGGTCCGCCAGCGATTCCGCGTCCTTCGCCGCAACGTCCCCCGCGATGGCTTTTTCTAGAATGCTTTCCGCATCCGCCAGCCTGCCCTCATATAGCGCCAGGTCCGCCAGTCCGGTGGCCGCAATGGAAGCGCCGTACGTGCTCACCCCTTGGAGCTTCACGTATTCCTGGCGCGCCTCTTCGTTATGCCCCAGTCCCATCTCTGCCAGCGCCGCCGTCCGCAGCACATGCTCAAACTTGGGATTCTCGCCGAGGATCGCCTGTGCTTCCTTTGCTGAGGTGTCAAAGTCTCCAGCATAGAGAGCGTACATGGCGAAGTTGTTCCGTTGCAGAACACTGCGCGGCGTGATCTCCAACGCCCGCTTCTGCTCCTCGAGCGCTTTGCTCATGTTCCGGTTGTAAAAATAAGCAAGCGCCAGATTCGCGTGCCCAGCAGTATCGGCGGGATACTGGCTCACCAGGGCAGTCAACTCCTCGATTGCCTTTTGCTGCTTTCGCATGATCAGGTAGTAGCCGCTCCGCGTGCGGTACTTCTCGCGGTCCGTCATGCGATCGATATGCGCCAGCGCCAATCCATAATACTTTTCCGCCTCCTGCCGCTTCCCATGGTTCGCCATCATCGCGGCAATGCCCGCATACGCGCGCCCAAGATTGGGATCGAGTTGCACGGCTTGCTGGTATGCGTTTATGGCCTCCTGCCACTTTCCGGCCTGCTGAAAATCCTGCCCCACCGCGTACTCATGCGCCGCCTCAAGCGATCCTGCCGTAAACGTCTCCGCCGCGGCTTGTTGCGCCGACTCCGGCGTCGTATCTCCCAGCCCCTTGCGCAGGCTTTCCGCGAGTTTCCCAGCGGTCGCCAGAACATCCTGCTTGCTGGCAGCATCTCCTTGTTCCTTCAGGATGGATTTGCCCGTCACAGGATCCAGCGTCGTCACGAAAACCTTGTACCCGCTCCCTTCCTGCGAAATCGATCCCGTCACTACCTCATTCACCCCTTCGCGCACCGCCACCAGTTGCGCCAGTGCCGCGTCCATGTGCGTCGCCCCCGGCTGCATCTTCGCCGCTACCTTCTTCGCCTGCCCCCGATTAAACGACGAAATAAACGGCGCGCCTTCCAGCGCGATTCCCAGCATCGGCTCCAGCGTTCCGTCAAACACCGCGTCTCCCGTCTTGTTGTCAAAATCCGCGATCAGCAAGCTGACTGGTGGATGTGCCGCGACAGGCTGCGGACTGAACTTTGTCCGCAAGAAGAATCCCGCCACCAGCACGACAACGATAACTCCTGCGCCCGCCCATTTTGCATACGCTGGCAATCCTCCCTGTCGCCGGATGTCCACGCGAGTTCCAGCGGCTGGCCCTTGCCATGCTTCAATCTGGTGAAGCAGTTCTGCCGCGCTGGCAAACCTCTTCCCCGGATCGATCTCCAGGCATTTCCGCACAATCTCGCAAAGCGGCTGCGGAATCGTCCTGTCCAGTTCGCCCAGTGGCCGCGCCGGTTCGCTCGTTCGCTTCCACAGCTTTCCCATCGTGGTGTCGGCTTCGAACGGCGCCTTGCCACTCAGCAGTTCGTAAAAAATAATTCCAACGGTGAAAAGATCCGATCGCGCATCGAGAGGAATTCCTTTGGCCTGCTCCGGCGACATGTAGTCCGGAGTTCCGATCAACGCTCCCGTTTGCGTCATCCCCGGCGTCATCACCGAACGCGCAATCCCGAAGTCCATCACATACGCCCGCCCCGTCTTGTCCAACATGATGTTCTGCGGCTTCAGGTCCCGATGAACTACGCCTTCCGCGTGCGCCGCCTCCAGCGCTCGGCACACTTGCGAAATAATGTTGGCCGCTTCCTTCGGCTCCAATTTCTTTTTCCGGCGAAGAAGGCTCTGCAAATCCTCGCCTTCGATGTACTCCATGGTGATGAACTTGATCCCATCCGCCTGGCCCAA
>Ga0207052_10105_pt1 | contig 28361 bp, 21 predicted proteins | sample Alteio_BWMinCont_62_FD_153294 | JGI IMG/M metagenome (GOLD analysis project Ga0207052, IMG submission 153294) | Enriched cells from forest soil in Barre Woods Harvard Forest LTER site, Petersham, Massachusetts, United States -... | ecosystem: Environmental > Terrestrial > Soil > Temperate forest >...
AGTCATTAGGACGTAATTGATTGGACCACTTAACTTCAATAGCCTGAAATTTTTTATCGTGTAGCCAAATTACGTCAATTTCTGCTTGGCCTTTGAAATAAAAAGTTTTACCAAAACGATAACAATGACTAGCAACGCAAGCCTCTACTAAAGTTGCCTCTGCATCAAAACCATTTAAGTAGCCTTCGCGTATTAGCCATTGTGAAACAGTTCGATGTATGAAAGGATCAAAAAAATGAAATTTGCGATCTTTGCGCGGAAAACCTTGTTTTTTGTTTTGATCGAAAGCTTGTAGATCAATAAGAACGTCCATGCTTTCTAAAAGTCTTATATAATCTATGCATGTTTCTTTGCTCATTGATCCTATTTTTTGAGTAAGGCCTGAAAAAGAAATTTGTGATATGCCTACAGTCATTAGTGCATGTAACAAAGCTAACAAATAACTTTCTTTTTTTCCACGTTTTAAAAAATCGCCACGTATCCATTGTTCATAAGTTAGAAAAGTGGCTGATGAGATTTCCCCGTATTGAGCAAGGTCGTTTATCGCTCGCAAATACCCGCCACAAATTAAATAATCATGAAAAAAAATCGCTAATTTTTCATTATTGGGCTTTGAATTTTGGCTTATTAATCGCACATATTCTGAGAAGGTGAGTGGGTAAAGGTGAAAATCAACTTGGGTCGCTCTGCCTCTTCTTCCTGGAAAACTCATGGCTGCTTCTTTCAAGATAACTGAATCTGAACCGGTTAATATCGCTAAGCCTCGTGTGAAGTATCCTTCGTCTGCTAAGGATTTGATAACACGGTCCCAATGTGGAACATAGGTTATCTCATCGATAATAAGTAAAAATTTATCGCTTGCGGTGCTTTCTAAAAAAAATCTTAAAACACGACTTAGTTCTTTCGCATCATAGATTTCGTCACAAGGTAAATAAAAAATATTCTCAGCTTTACATAATTTATTAACTAAGCAGTGCTTTATAAGCAGTTTGCAAGAAGTAGATTTTCCAATTTGCCTACCTCCCGTTAAAATATAAATACCTGGTACAGTCAAAGAAAGTTGCTTCCACCAATTTGAGCTATGCTGGTATTTAAGTTGCGCTAAGGCGCGTAAATGAGGATCTGTGCGGTTAAAAGTACTTAGTTTATCTTTAAATAAATTATGATTGTAGTATTGGGTTAACATATATGCTCGAATGTAAACAATGGTGAAGGATTATATTATATCACGCGCTAGACAAATTTGTCTATTCATGATTAGACAAATTTGTCTAGTGACAAAAGGAGGTTTATTAAATAATTTGTCAGCAATTTGTGTTAAATCATGAAGATGAGACGCGGTAAGCATTCTTGCGTGGTATAATGCGCCACAAAATGCGGTTTAACCGAGGAATATATTGATGTTCGCGCCACTAAATGAACTGTTTGATGTTGCCGCGTTAAGTCAAAAACTCTGCCCGGAACCTATTCAAGCTGAGTTGCTCTATGCAACACCCTATAATTTTATTGGTAGACCCATTGCCGGTTATGTGCCCGGCGTGAAAGATTTTGCCCTCCTAACACGGGTCGCGGCTGAGGCCTTATGCGCCGTACAAAATAACTTGCTACAAAATCATAATTTACGTTTGCGAATTTATGATAGTTATAGACCTAAGCGGGCGGTCAATGATTTTATGGCTTGGTCAAATGAGCCTGTGGCTAATAATGAGCAAGGGCGTTTTGAATTAATCCGAAAAAAAATTCATTATCCTCATATCGAAAAAAATCAACTTTTTGAATTAGGATATGTTGCAGAAGATTCGCAACATTGCTATGGTCACACCGTTGACTTAGTTTTAATTGATGATAAAAATCAAGAAGTGAATTTAGGCGCATGTTTTGATTTCATGGATACGCTTTCACATATTACCTGTACTGCCGCCGATATCGGTGAAGAAGCCTTACATCACCGCGAGATCCTGTCTACGGCAATGCAAAAATTTGATTTTGTTCCCTATGTCAAAGAATTTTGGCATTTCTCTCATGCAGAAAAAACCATTCTTGAACCCATCGATATTATTATTAGTGAAGACTTAAAAGGCTTAAACGTCGTCTAACGCAGAGAACAGATAATGAATGGAGCGATAACGGCAGGAGGCGTGTTTGAAAGCGCGAAACGCAATCGGCGTCATTTGACCATATTACTGCTGGGCTTTGCATCAGGACTGCCTGCGGCACTGACAGCAGGGACACTGCAAGCTTGGTTCACTGAGGCAGGCATTAGTTTAAAAACCATAGGCGCGGTGACGTTATTAGTATTGCCTTATAGTTTACGTTTTTTATGGGCACCGTTATTAGATCATTTTGAACTGCCTGGTATAGACCGACGTCGCGGCTGGCTTTTCGTCACGCAAATAGGTTTGATTATCGCAATCTCCACAATGGCATTCTCTAACCCTCATGAAAATTTTATGCTGTTTTCCTGGCAGATCCCCACGCTAATGGTGATTGGATTATTAACGGCTTTTTTTTCCACTTCCCAAGATATTGTTATCAATGCCTATCAAACCGAAGTGTTACCCGTAGAAGAACGGGGTTTAGGTGCCGCAATCTACATAACCGGCTGGCGTATTGGTGCCGTGATTTCAGGTGCAGCCTCGCTATTGCTTGCCAGTCAATTGGGTTGGCAGACAACCTATTTGTTAATGGCATCGCTCATGGCTGTCGGCATAATCGGCACGGCAATTGCACCACCATCGCCTCATGTCCGTCTACCTGCAGCTAGTCTGACCGAAGTCTTGATTATGCCTTTTGTGGAATTTTTTCAGCGTGTTGGTTTCAAATATGCGCTCATTATCATGTCTTTAATTATAACCTACAAGCTGAGTGATGCCCTGGCTTTAGCCTTGAATACCACCTTTTTATTACGCGGCATGGGTTACTCACTTGCACTGATCGGCACGGTAAACAAAACCGTTAGCATCGTAGCCTCGGTGGCGGGTGGCTTGCTAGCAGGCGCCGCCATGACCCGTTTAACGCTTTATCAAGCCTTACTTTTCTTTGGGTGGATTCAAGGTTTGGCAAATTTATGCTATGCCTTAATGGCCTATTTAGGCAAAAGTTTTTTTATGCTTGTTTTTACCGCTTTCACCGAAAATTTCTGCAGTGGCATGGGCACCATTGCATTGTATGCTTTAATTATGGCGTTATGTCAGCTACGCTATACCGCAACGCAATTTGCCCTGTTTGTCGCAATCGCTTTTGTCGGAAGAACGTTCGCAGGTCCCTTAGCTGCAACTATGGTTGAAAGTATGGGCTGGCTTACCTTTTTCATTTGGTGTTTTCTCTTATCTTTGCCAACATTGGTCTTTGTCTATTTAGGGAAGAATTATATTTTACAATTAAAGAAGTGAGATCATTCATGAAAAAATATTTTTTTGCAGCATTCAGTTTGTTTTTGCTGTGTTCATCCGCCTACGCCTTAAATGAAAAATTATTTTATCTAACCAACGACGACAAAAATTTTATTCAGCAATTTGATCTTCATCATCGGAGTATTGATATATTAGGGCCACAAGTTTATGAACTGGATAAAAACGGCAATATCGGCGGGCATCTTGATCCTGCTATGCTTGAAGCGGCCAACAGACATCATGTCAAAGTGATGCCGTTAGTGATAAACACTCACTTTGACCAGAATTTACTGCATGCGTTTTTACAAAGCCTGTCAGCGCAACGACGTTCTATTGCAACAATGTTAGCACTTTGCGACAAATATCATTTGTATGGTCTACAGTTTGATATTGAAAATATTAGCACTAATGACAAAAACGAATTCACTCACTATTTCATTACTGCAGCAGATACATTGCATCAACACGGTTATGCTGTCAGCATTGCAGTCGTACCGCGCAATGATTCCTTACCGATTGAAACGCCCTATGAAAGTTGGATTTATGATAACTGGACCGGCGCTTATGATTACGAAATATTAGCAAAGCATAGTGATTTTATCAGCTTAATGACTTATGACCGCCATACAACGCTAACAACACCTGGGCCCGTTGCACCCTATGAATGGGTTGAAAAAACCTTACAAGAATTACTGCGGAAGATTCCTGCAACAAAGTTATCTCTCGGCATTCCAGTCTATTCGGGTTATTGGACCACAGGCATTATCCCTATAGGCGATAAAATACAAGGCTTATCAAAGTTTTCGTTTCGTTCGCGCGAAAAACAAATAGGCTATGACAAGTTGTCAGAATTAATGAATCAATTTCGTAAACCGCTGATTTGGGATAATGAAGCCAAGTCATCTTATTTGATGCATAGTAATAAAGGTTTGTATGAATACATTTTTGCAGAAAATGCTCGCTCGTTTAAAGCAAGAATAGAATTAGCCAAGAAATATCACTTGCGTGGGGTTTCAGTATGGAAAATGGGCTTAGAGGATCCTAAGATTTGGGATGGGTTATCCTAAATTTGGCAGTTGAAACTAGGACGATAAGGAACGTATAAGTCATAAGCGTCAAGCTAAGCTAAGAACGCCGTCATTGCGAGGCTGCGAAGCGCTTAGCCGCGGCAATCCAGGTACTCAGGTCACGCAAAAAGTGGTGATCTTAAGCTGAAACAAACCTGGATTGCCACGGCTAAGCGCTTCGCAGCCTCGCAATGACAGCGTTTTTTTGGTTAGCTTGACGCGTATGACGCATACGCTCCTTATCAACCTAATGTTCGCGAGTGGTGCGGAATTCGATTTTAGGCCAACGTTCCATAGTGAGATTTAAATTAACGCGCGTGGGCGCCAAATACGTTAGATTATCACTGCCATCTAGCGCCAAATTATCAAACGCTTTTTTCTTAAAATCTTCTAACATTTTAGCATCATCACAATGCACCCAGCGTGCCGTGGCGACCGAAACACTTTCATAAACACAATCAACGTTGTACTCATGCTTTAAACGATAAGCGACCACATCAAATTGCAGCATGCCTACCGCGCCTAAAATTAAATTATTGCTATTTAAAGGGCGAAATAATTGAGTCGCACCCTCCTCGCATAACTGCTTCAAACCTTTTTGTAACGCCTTTAATTTCAATGGGTCTTTCAGGCGCACCAGGCGAAACAATTCCGGAGCAAAATAAGGAATACCGGTAAACTTCAAATTTTCGCCTTCAGAAAAGGTATCGCCTATCTGAATCGTGCCATGATTATATAAACCAATGATATCACCTGGCCATGCCTCGCAAACTTGCTCACGGTCAGCAGCCATAAAAGTTAAGGCTTGATTAATCTTAACTTCACGCCCAAGACTGACTTGATGCATTTTCATGCCTTGTTTGTAGCTGCCAGAACAGACGCGCAAAAAAGCAATGCGATCTCGATGCGCAGGATCCATATTGGCTTGAATTTTAAAAACAAAGCCCGTGAAGGTTTCTTCGTCTGCGGTGACGGGTCGTGTTTGTGTTTCACGCGCTTGTGGCGAAGGCGCATATTCGGCAAAAGCATCTAACAATTCACGCACGCCAAAATTATTGATTGCAGAACCAAAAAAAACGGGAGTTAATTCGCCTTGCAAAAATTCATCGCGATCAAATGTATGACTTGCACCTTTGACTAATTCAATCGTGTTTCGCAATTCATAAGCACCATCACCGAGCAAGATATCCAATTGCGGATTAGCCAGGCCTTGAATTTTTTCACCAGCCTGCTGAACCGCATTTTTGCCAGGCTCATAAAGATAAACCGCATCTTCATAGAGATGATACACGCCCTTAAATTCACGTCCCATACCGATTGGCCAAGTAATAGGGGCACAGCGAATTTTTAAAATATCTTCGATTTCATCGAGTAAGTCGATAGGTTCGCGGCTGTCACGATCCATTTTATTAATAAAAGTAATAATGGGCGAATGACGGAGGCGGCAAACTTCTAATAATTTTATGGTTCGCTCTTCTACCCCTTTTGCCGCATCAATTACCATTAGCGCAGAATCAACGGCAGTTAATGTCCGATACGTATCCTCTGAAAAATCGGCATGTCCTGGAGTATCTAACAAGTTCATAATATGAGACTTATAAGGAAACTGCATAACCGATGTGGTAACGGAAATTCCTCTTTGTTTCTCCAACTCCATCCAATCCGATGTCGCATGTCGGGAAGCTTTGCGACCTTTCACCGTACCCGCCATTTGAATCGCACCGCCGAATAAGAGTAATTTTTCGGTTAGTGTCGTTTTTCCAGCATCCGGATGGGAAATAATCGCAAAAGTGCGGCGTTTTGAAACTTGTCTGTTTAATTCTGAGGACATGTCTGCCTGTATTTCAATGAAAAGGGGGTAGTGTACTGCGCTTTAGTCAAAAGATAAATATATAACCTGCCGGATTTAGGCGCTACGATCTGTTTTTTTCAACCATTTTTCAATGATACCCGACAAAACAGGGACATCAATGGGCTTGGGGACATAATCGCTCATACCGCAGGAAAGGCATTTTTCTCTATCTCCATCAAAAACATTCGCTGTAACCGCAACAACTGGCGTATATTGTCCGCGCTGCTTTTGAAAGCTGCGTATCATCTTCGTTGCCTCGTAACCATTCATCCCGGGCATTTCACAATCCATTAAAATAATATCGTACAATTTTGCTTTAGCCATGGTTACCGCTTCCAAGCCATTATTCGCAATATCGGCACGGTTACAACCGAGTCGAAATAAAATTCTCAACAACAACTCTTTCGATATATCATCATTCTCAGCAATTAAAATAGAAGCCATTGGCGGTATAGTTTGTTTCGTTTTTGCAAAAGGCTTATCAGTGAGTACATGAGGAATGAGAGCTGAAAAAACCACCTCGCGCAACTTACTTAAACTAATAGGTTTTGTTAGTGTACTAGTAACCTCTAATGCATTGAGAGTGAGCTCAGAAACAGGGAGCCCTAACTGTGTCATTAATACGATGGGCATTTTTTTCAGCTTTTCATTTTTACGAATTTCTATAACTAAATCGAGGCCGCTTGCCTGTGTCATTCTTTCGTCGATTAATACTAATTTGTAAGGATGCTCGTTAAATATGGCCTCTTTCAACTTATGCATGGCCTCATGAGAATTCTTGGCGAAATCGCAAAACATTTGCCAAGATACAAGAGGTAATTGGATATTTCTTTTGTTTATTTCGGATGCCTCAACACATAAAATTTTTGCGCCCTGTATATGTGGCAAATTAACATTAATAAAGAGATCCCCTGTATGTGGCTCATCACATTTGTCAAAACAAATTGAAAAACAAAATTCACTGCCGATACCAGACTGGCTTTTTACAAAAATTTCACCGCCCATGAGTTCGACTAGTTGTTTGGTAGTAGCAAGCGCAAAACCACTACCATCGTATTTTGGATTTTCTCCCGTTGAAAATAAGTCTTTTTGGATATTTGGGGAAAGCCCGACTCCATTATCTTTTACTTTAAAGACAACAACAGTTGATTCAGGATAATTTTTTTCTAATTTTGCCGACAAACAAATCTTGCCTTCTTCGGTAAACTTAATGGCATTACTCATCAAGTTATTTAAAATTTGTTGAATTCGCAAATAATCACCATTGACCCATCTTGGCGTCGTCGAATCAATGTCAGCCCACAATGTGAGATTTTTAGCGTGTGCTTTAGCGGCAAATTTTTCAACCATTTCAGCAATTAAAGAATGCAAATCAAAATCACTCTTCTCCAACTTTATCAGCCCGGCTTCGATTCGCGATAAATCCAAAATATTATTAACAATCGTGAGCAAATGCTCGCTGGAATGATGAATCATCCTGACATAGTCTTTTTGTTCCGGAGTTAATGACGTGTTATATAACATTGAGCTCATACTGATGAGCCCGGTTAACGGAGTACGCATTTCATGACCAACAGCTGCTAAAAATTGGCTATTCTCATGATTGGGCTCTAACGCTATTTCTACTTTCTGCTCGGCAATTTTTCGATTTGTCACATCATTAACGACAACAATGAGGATTGGTATTCTTTTTGAAAAATTAACTTGCAATCTTACGTCGACAAAATATTCACTACCATCCTCGCGCTTTCTAATAGTCTCACAGAAGATCATACTTTTTTCTTTAGCAAACAACGAATCTAACATTGCTTTCATTTCGTCGGTTGCGATATCAGGAAAAAGTCTATTCAAATCCACATCCAAAAAATTGACGTCGCGCTCAGATAAATTTTTTAAATACCATTGATTGGTATAGATACATTTTGAATGGCTATCAAATAAATAAATTTCATTAGATGAGTTTTGAAAAACTTGTTCAAATAAATTGGCTTCGGCAAGATCACGCCGCGCATTCATGAGAGAAATTACAATACGGGAAAGATTGCTTAAAGCATGACGTTGTTTTTCATTTAATGCCTTGGGTTGGTAGTCTAGCACGCAAAGAGATCCGACATTCATGCCTTCTGCCGTAGTCAAGGGAACGCCAGCATAAAAGCGTAAGAAGGGAAAACCCGTAACGTGTGGATTATGCTTAAAACGTTCATCACGCGTTAGATCTGAAATCTCCAAAAGATCCGCTGACAAAATCGTATATGCGCAAATAGCCACGTCACGAGGCGTGGCCTTAACGTCTTTTAATTCCTGAGGAAGACCATGAGTTGACTTAAAGCATTGTTGATCCCGATCAACAAAGACAATCATTGCGATAGGAACATTACAAATTTGAGAAGCAAGAAGCGTAATCGAATCAAAGCTTTTTTCGGGATTCGTATACAATATCTCATAATCAGCTAAAGCAGCAAGCCGAGAGTCTTCATTTGACGGAGCTAGTGGAACACTCATATGGTTCCCCATCCATGAATTATATATGTTTTATATATTATAGTTCATGAATGCATCTTTCAGTATATTTTCACGGCTTAAAATTTTTTATGAGTAAATACAGTCGACTGGATAGGCTTATCTACTTCTTGATTAAATTGATTTTTTTTCTCCGCAAAAAAAACGGATACGACTTTATTAAATTCAAGCGTTAAGCGAGCCTGCGCGTCTGGTGATAAACATTGTTCTACTACTTTGAATTGCTTAATATTATCAATTTTATGGATTTGCGATAAAGCATAAGATAGCTGTTCACTTTCGGCGAAAGATTCCAGAATTGCGGCTAGGCAATATCCGTTTTTTATAAGAGCTTCATTTTCATTTGCAAAGCTGACTCGATCAGATTTGGGTAATACGTCTAAGATTAGGCCGAGATGATCTTGGCTTAAGATAAAAGCTTTATTATTTCTTGCGTATTGAGTACGATCTTCGATGACAAATTGCTTATGATTTTCTTTTTTTCTTTCGGATATTTTTAAATAAAACTCATTCCAACACATCTCCGGAGTAAAATTTTTTTTATTACAACTAAACATAAAATTCCTTTTTATTTATTCCATACCCAAATCACGCGCAAAGATGAGAGCATCCTCACGGCCGTTTTTGGAAGCATAATAATTCTTACGCTCGCCAATTTGTTTAAAATTCATTTTTCGATAGAGAGAAATCGCACTGTTATTCGAGTGACGTACTTCAAGGTAGACTATGCCGGCTCCCTGCTGTTTAGCCCAAGATAGAGCAAACTCCATAAGCTTATGACCAAACCCCTGACGTTGATAGTTTGGATGGACGCATAGATTCAAAATGTGACATTCCCCAGAGACCATAGAAATTAAAATAAATGCCGCTAAATTCTCTTCACTTTCCAATACCCATCCCGGATAATTCGCCTCCCAACAGCGTTGAAATACTTCTTGAGACCAAGGAGCAAGTTGACTTGCCTCCTCTATCTTTGCAAGTTGTATCAGATCTTGGTTTGTAATTGCTCGTATTTGCATATGCAGCCGCATTCCGTTTTGCCAAACATAATCATACGATGTTTTAATTTACTTATTAATCTATTTTTGTAACTATTCAGCAAGCCCACTGAACTAATCGTGCCCGTGCCCGATTGCGTGCCCGCGCCCGTCTTTTTCATCAATTTTAATCTGATGCTTTTGCCATTATAGTTAATATTACAATATTTTATCCGAAAAGACGGGCGCGGGCACGCAATCGGGCACGGGCACGATAGTTCAGTGGGCTTGCTGAATAGTTACCTATTTTTTTCATACAAGGATAAATAATATGGGACACAGGTTAACTAAAATTTATACAAAGACGGGCGATGATGGCAAAACAAGTTTAGAAGTAGGCAAGCGCATATTGAAAAGTCACATTCGACTTGAAACCATTGGAACTGTTGATGAACTGAACAGTTTCATAGGTTTCATCTTGGCGCATAATTTTAATGATCAATCTGTTAGAAATTGCTTGACTAAAATACAGCAAGAGTTGTTTAATCTGGGTGGTGAATTATGCCCACCTTACTATCCAGCTATCACCGATGAAAAAATCATCGAGTTGGAGAAGATCATAGATACATGGAATGCAAGTTTACCTCCGTTAAAGGAATTTATTATGCCGGGGGGAAACATGAAATCCGCTGCTTGCCATATGGCTCGCACGGTCTGCCGACGAGCGGAACGTTGTGCGGTTGCCCTACATACGGAAGAAACCTTACGCTCGGAAATCTTAAAATACTTAAATCGTCTTTCCGACGTATTGTTTGTCGCTGCGCGCGTATTGGCTCATGAAGCTCATAGTGAAGAAGTTTTGTGGGACCATACGAGAAATAAAACATAAATTGATTAGTGGAGTTTATCATGTTTCTTCGTGACTATTTTTTTGGCAAGCCTACAGAATCAACTGTAATACCAACACCTGTGCAATCGGCACCGGTACCAACACCCAGCCCTACTTTAAAAACTTCAAAAAATCGTCCCTTAGGCCTTTTTCAGAGCACGAAAGATGATTTTGTTTTTGTTGTTAAATTTAATGACATTGCTAAAGATCTTTATAACAAAATCCTAGCACTTAAATTTTACCAACCGATTAAGAGTACACGAAAAGATAGAATGGCTTTTAGCGTTGATAGCCTAACACCAGGACAAATGAAATGTGATAAGCGTAACAATCAGTTTGCCAAATCAACTTATCGTTTGGAAATTGATGAGCTTGGACAAACCTATTATAATATTTCGTTTACTAGCCTGAAGGGCAAAAAAGTCAGTAAAGACATCTCGGTTGAGCAGATTCTTGATGAAAAAATTAAAACCATCCACGATAGAATTATTAAAACAACTTCAGTTGACCAGTGCTTAGCTCAAGTTGATATGAATTATTTTAGACCGTAATACGATATTGCAAAGCAGGTAGCGTGGACAAAGCGCAGCGCTGAGGTATCCCCACGAATTTTTAATGTCCATAAAGTATCTCATTATTTCTTATTAGCTGCCTAGTGGATTGTTTATAATCCTGAGTTAATTCACTAGGCGGATTGTGTTGTACTACCTGCCTAGCTAAAGTAAGTAACGATAAAACTCTTTTCTTCTTCGTAGAGTTAACTTGATATCTTCTGTGTAGACCCATTTTTTCTGCCAATATTCCGATCGTTAATAAAAAGTAAGCTGCTATGCTAGCGATAAGGCACAAAACAGCTATTCGGTTCAGATTGTTATTTCTTGCAAATCTCCATCCAAAACCAAAACGGGGATCTTTGTCATCACGGAATGTTTGTTCAATTTGCATTCTTTTTCCATATATATTCTTTACAACATACTTATCATATTCATTGTTTTTTAGTGAGGTAGCTAATATCCACGGCGTTTTATTGGCTGCTGAATACCTTTTATTGACATCAGGATATCTCGATTTTCCTTTCCGCATTTTAGGTTTCTTTTTATAGCTATAAATATTTCCTTTCACTGGCGTTGTTGAACTACTTCCTATGATGCCGTTCCCCACATAACGAACTCGAGTGCTAGCTTTTCTATGCAAATTTTTTGCTCTCATCCATCTCGGACGATCATCTAATAATATTTTTACATCCCCTTTCAAACGTCCCACATAATCCCAACCTAATTTTAAAACAGCATTAAACCAGGGCGTAATAAATCCAGCATCTGTTACTACAACCACTCGTTTGCCTACAGGAATTTGCTTATACAAATTTGCTAGGAATTTCTTATGAACCTCGCGGTTTCCTAGCATTTCCTGTGGATGTATTTCATTGTAAATTGTTACACTTCGACCATCATACATAACGCTTGCTCTTAGCATATGGATGTCCTCTCGGCAGCATCCAGACCAATCGACAATAATATAGAGCGTAGGTATGCAAGCTATCCAGGGTTGGAAAAATTCTTTATAGACAGTAGCAAGTTCTTTATGCAGGATAGAGTTACCAATGAGCCTATCAACACTTTTAATTTTATGTTTAACGTATGCTTCCCCATCCCTGTTTCGTCCTAGACTAGCAATAGTAAGATCACATTGTTTAGTCAATGCCCAGGATGTTTCAAATAAACTATTTGCTCGTGCTGCATGAATAGAAATAAGTGCATCGTTTAAATATTTTTGCGATACTTCCTTGGTAAGCATGGTGTTATTCCTTTTTATCTGGGTGATAAAATTAATAACTTATCCATGCTTACAATTCAATCTTTAATTTATTCATGATGTTACAAAAAAATTCGTGGGGATACCTCAGAGCGCAGCGTGTCCGCGGATCGGAGATACTGTCCGCGGACACGCTGCGCTTTGTCCACGCTACCGCTACAGGTAAAACGCCCGGGCTATATTTATTTCACACCTTCTGTCTTTTTCTCTTCTAATTTTTTCTTCGGCATATACAAATCGGTAATCGTGCCTTCATAAATCTCTGCCGCTAAAGCAACCGTTTCCGATAAAGTTGGGTGCGGATGAATGGTTAAAGCGATATCTTCCACATCACAACCCATTTCAATTGCCAGCCCAACCTCAGCAATCAACTCACCCGCATTGGGCCCCACGATACCTGCGCCAATCACTCGATGCGTCGTTTCATCTATGATAAGTTTTGTTATGCCTTCATCACGACCTATACTTAATGAACGACCGCTTGCAGCCCAAGGGAATGAGCCTTTACCATATTTGATGCCTTTTGCCTTGGCTTCATTTTCTGTCACGCCAACCCATGCTATTTCAGGATCCGTGTAGGCAACGCTAGGAATGCACTTAGGATCGAAATAATGTTTCAGCCCGGCAATGACTTCAGCCGCTACACGCGCCTCAGGCATAGCTTTATGCGCCAACATAGGATTACCAACCACATCGCCGATGGCAAAAATATGTTGGACATTGGTGCGCATTTGTTTGTCTACCGGAATAAATCCGCGCTCGTCGACTTGAATGCCGGCCTTATCGGCTGCAATATCACGGCCATTAGGAATACGACCTACCGCACAGAGAATACGATCAAATTTTTCAGCTTTGCCTGACGCGCCTTCACCTTCGAACGTCACGTACAAACCATCTTTTTTTGCTTCAACTTTAGTAACTTTCGTTTTTAATAAAATATTTTTATAGCGTTTTTGAATGCGTTTGTATAACGGCGTAATAATATCTTTATCACAGCCCGGAATGATTTGATCCATCAATTCGACAATGGTAATTGTCGCGCCCAGAGCTTGATAAACCGTCGCCATTTCTAAACCAATAATACCGCCGCCAATCACCAACATATTACACTGGGTTTCAGCAAGCTCTAAGGCGCCAGTCGAATCAATAATGCGAGGATCGTCCGGCAGGAAAGGTAATTTTACTGGGCGTGAACCTACGGCAATAATAGCATTATCGAAAGTAATTTTTTGCGTGCCATCCTTACCTGCTACACTCAATTCATTTTTTGAAACAAATTGCGCGCTGCCGTGAATCACATCCACTTTGCGTTGCCGCGCTAACATTTTCAAACCACCCGTGAGTTTGGTTACGATCTTACTTTTCCAATCCCGTAATGTCGTGGTATCAATTTTTGGTTTGCCAAAATCAATGCCGCATGCTCGCATTTCATCGGCTTCTTCTAACACTTTTGCTGCATGTAATAATGTTTTTGATGGAATGCACCCGACATTCAAACAAACGCCGCCGAGTGTATCATAACGCTCAATGAGTATGACTTTTTTGCCAAGATCCGCTGCGCGAAATGCCGCGGTATAACCACCGGGACCGCTACCAATTACCACTACTTCTGCATGTATTTCGTTACTCATTCTTCATGTTTCCTAAAAAAATTTTACAGTAATAAATTGCGAATATCAGATAGCCCATTGCTTAAGCTTGTAATAAAACGCGCCCCATCCGCACCATCAATAACACGATGATCGTAAGATAAAGATAATGGCAGCATTAAGCGCGGCACAAATTCCCCTTTTTGATATATCGGTTTTTGTGCGGCTTTCGAAACACCTAAAATTGCCACCTCCGGTACATTCACAATCGGCGTGAATGCGCTACCGCCAATGCCGCCTAAGCTTGAAATTGAAAAACAACCGCCTTGCATATCTTGCGCGGTTAATTGTTTCTGGCGTGCTTTTTCACTGATCGCACTTAATTCTTTGGCTAACTCTTGCAAACCTTTTTGATCGACGTCACGAATCACAGGAACGACCAAACCATCAGGCGTATCAACCGCGACACCGACATGGTAATATTTTTTTAGAATAAGATTTTCGCCACTGGCATCCAGCGATGAATTAAACTGCGGAAATGCTTTCAAGCAAGCAACCACCGCTTTCATAATAAAAACTAAGGGTGTTAACTTCACGCCTTGTTTTTCAAGGGTGGCTTTTTGTGCTTGGCGAAAATCTTCAAGATCGGTAATGTCAGCTTCAGCAAATTGCGTTACATGTGGGACGAGCAACCAATTGCGATGTAAATTTTTACCGGTTAATTTTTTAATGCGCGATAAGGGCGCTTCCTCAATCTGTCCGAATTTTGAAAAATCAACCACAGGAGCTGAAGGTAAACTCATACCACCAGAGGGCGCGGCAGGAAGCTGTGTTAAGCGAGATTTGACGTAGCCTTGGATATCTTCTTTGAGAATGCGGCTTTTAGGTCCGCTCGGCGCAATATCGGCAAGATTCACACCAAATTCACGCGCAATCCGACGCACAGCGGGGCCTGCGTGCACATCTTGAATTTCACCTTCAAGCACAGGCGCTTCTGTTTTAGCTTCTATTTTTTGGGTCGCTTCAATTTTTGGCGAAACAGCCGCATTCTCTTCTTTTGGTTTTACAGCGGTTGCCGTGTCCCCTGCTGTCTCTAGCGTCAAAATAACAGAACCTGCAGAAACCTTATCCCCATTTTTAACTTTAATTTCCTTGACCACTCCGGCATCTGTAGCGGGAACCTCCATGGTAGCCTTATCAGACTCTAAGGTAAGTAAGGCTTGATCGGCCTTAATTTCATCGCCTGGCTTAACCAAGACTTCAATAACGACGACGTCGGTTGCGCCGCCAATGTCAGGAATGGTGATATTTTTCGTAGCCAAAAGTTTTTCTCCCTAAATTTTTTATTACACTGACATTGGATTGGGTTTCTTTGGATCAATATTATATTTTTTCAGCGCTGCTGTAACCTTGTTTGCAGGAATTTTATCTTCCTGGGCTAAAGCATTTAAAGCGGCAATAGTGATGTAATAACGATCCACTTCAAAGAAATGGCGCAACTTCTCGCGTGTATCGCTGCGACCAAAGCCATCTGTGCCCAATACCGTATAAGATCGTGGCACAAAGCGGCGAATTTGATCAGCATAAGCGCGCATATAATCGGTAGCAGCAATAACAGGGCCGTCATGTTTTTGCAAACTCGTCTCAACCGTGGTCTGGCCACGTTTAGTTTCCGGCGCAAACAGGGCTTGACGTTCCAGCTCCACACCTTCACGGTGCAATTCATTGAAGCTTGTTACGCTCCAAACATCTGCACTGACAGCAAAATCATTTTTTAACAATTCTGCCGCGGCAATCACTTCATTCAAAATTGCACCACTGCCAAAGAGCTGAACTTTCAACTTGCTCTCACCCCCAGCTTGAAACAAATACATGCCTTTTAAAATCCCTTCCGTTACGCCTTCCGGCATTGCGGGTTGAACATATTTTTCATTCATTGCCATGATATAATAAAAAATATCTTGATCTTCTTCAAACATACAACGCAAACCCGCTTGAATGATGACAGCAAGCTCATAACCAAAGGTAGGATCATAAGCACGACAGTTAGGTACAGCCGATGCAGCTAATAAGCTTTGACCGTCTTGGTGCTGCAAGCCTTCGCCTTCAAGCGTGGTGCGACCTGCTGTTGCACCAATTAAAAAGCCGCGCGCACGCATGTCACCTGCCGCCCAAATAAAATCTCCTACGCGCTGAAATCCAAACATAGAGTAATAAGTGAAAAAAGGAATCATGGCTAAACGATGTGTCGAATACGATGTGGCTGCCGCTATCCACGATGACATGCAACCTGCTTCGGTAATGCCTTCCTCAAGCACTTGTCCATCTTGTGCTTCACGATAATAAACGAGTTGCTCTTTATCTTCTGGTGTATAAAGTTGACCGACATGAGAGTAAATACCAATTTGACGGAATAAACTTTCTAAACCAAAGGTGCGCACCTCATCAGAAAAAATAGGCACTATACGTGAACCAATCTGGGGATCTTTTAAAAGCACGTTAAAAATTCTTCCCAAAACCATCGTCGTTGAAGCCGTACGCTCCCCCGAACCTTTTAATACCGCATCAAATGCAGACAGCGCGGGTATGCTAAGTTTCCCACTGACCGTAGAACGAGAAGGCAAATAGCCACCGAGTTTTTTTCGTTGCGCATGAAGGTATTGCATTTCTGGACTGTTTTTGTCAGGCTGATAGAATTCTAAAGCCAGCAATTGCTTATCATTCAATGGCAGCTTGAAGCGATCACGAAAGGCAATAAGTTCTTCTTCCGTTAATTCTACATGATTGTGCGCGACATTTCGGCCTTCGGCACCTTTCGTTCCCAATCCATAGCCCTTAACACTTTGCACTAAAATAACGGTCGGTTGGTGTTTGTGTTGTGTTGCAGCACGATAGGCTGAATTAATTTTTATAGAGTCATGCCCACCGCGATTGAGTTGGCTTATGTCGTCATCCGACAAATCAGCTAGTAATGTTTTTAATGCTTCACTATCGCCACACAAAAATTCGCGAGTATAAGCACCGCCGCGCACATAGGCATTTTGCAAATCACCATCGACAACTTGTGTTAAGCGTTTCAACAGCAAACCTTTTTTATCTTTGGCAAAAATAGCATCCCATTGCCTGCCCCATAACACTTTTATGACATTCCAACCAGCGCCATGAAATACGCCTTCCAGTTCTTGAATAATTTTACTGTTACTGCGCACCAAGCCATCTAAACGTTGCAAATTACAATTGACGACATAAATAATATTGTCTAATGCTTCACGCGCAGCCATGGCAAGACCTGCAATGGACTCCGGTTCATCCATCTCTCCGTCACCACAAAACACCCAAACCTTGCGATCATTTTCAGGTAACAGTTTGCGATTTTCGAGATATTTGATAAAGCGGGCTTGATAAATAGCTTGCAATGCGCCTAAGCCTAACGACACCGTAGCAAACTGCCAAAAGCTTGGCATTAACCACGGATGAGGATAAGAGGATATGCCATTACCATCTACTTCTTGGCGAAAATGCTGCAATTGTTTTTCTGCTAAACGTCCCTCAATAAAGGCGCGCGCATAATTGCCTTCCGCAGAATGACCCTGAAAATAAATGAGATCGCCCGCTGATTCTTTTGTTTGGCCACGAAAATAATGATTCATGCCAACTTCATACATAGTTGCGATAGAAGCATAGGAAGATAAATGCCCCCCCACACCACCAGCATCCCGCTTGGCACGCATGACCATAGCAATCGCATTCCAACGAATAGCGGTATCAATTTTTTGCTCTAATGCTAAATCGCCGGGATACTCGGCATCTTGATCGGGTGGAATTGAATTAACGTAAGGCGTTTGAATTGCTGCAGCACCACTTGCAACACCCTTCTGAGCGGCTTTTTCGAGTAATTTTGCAATGATAAAACGTGCGCGTTCTGGGCCTTCATGTTTGACTAATGAAGCAAAGGCATCAAGCCACTCTTTCGTTTCGATTGGGTCATTATCATCCCAAGCTGTTGTCATGCCAGGTTCCTTATCATTTTAATATACGTGAACACTATATTCTAACCTGAACCGGGTAAAACCTAAAGACAATGATCTTTAATGAGGCAATGCTGATGAATGGTGAGCCAGTATTGAACAAACTATCCTATTACTCAGCTGACTACTGGTACCAATGCTGCTAACTTAAGCAAAAAAAATCTGTCATTGCGAGGCTGCGAAGCGCTTAGCCGTGGCAATCCAGGTGCTGAGGGACTGCAAAAAACAGTGATCTTAAGCTGAAACAAGCCTGGATTGCCACGGCTAAGCGCTTCGCAGCCTCCCAATGACGGAGTTTTTTAGCTTAAGTTAGTAGCATTGGGACAACAGTTAGTTCTGTCAATGGAGCCTGTTGGAGCGCAAGGAAAGTGATTTTATAAAACAGTCAGAACAGTGAGCCGGATATGATTTAATTATATTTAGCTCAGTAAAGGTTCTTTTGTCCAAAAGACTAACTCGCTGAATTATAAACCCAACCAAGAAAATGTCACCACTGACTTTTTTCAGCCAAATGCTCAGAATTATACTCTGAAGCATAGACCTTTCAGCGCCTTCAGAGTATAATTCTGAGTTATGGACATTACTCATATCTTAAAAACACCTGAGAGTAAAACTCTCGAATTTAAACAGGATTTATCATCTCCTGATGGCGTATTACGTACGTTAATCTCATTCGCCAATACATCGGGTGGTATTTTGGTTATTGGAGTGGAAGACAAGACGCGACATGTTCGCGGTATTAGTGACCCATTACTATTGGAAGAGCGCCTTGCAAATATTGTCAGCGATAGCATTAGTCCACGATTGGTTCCCAATATTGAGCTATCACCTTGGCGAGATACTTATCTTCTTTTGGTGCAAGTTTACCCTAGTAATAGTAGACCGCATTACTTAAAAAGTAAGGGACTGGAGAAAGGAACTTACATTCGTGTGGGGTCAACAAATCGCCTTGCTGATTCGTTGCTGATTTGTGAACTCCAACGTATTACACGTTCGGAGAGCTATGATGAAGAACCAATGCCTGAGCTTAACTCTGAATCGATTGACTTCAGTGCAGCTTCCGAGTTGTTTTCAGCGTATCGCAAATTAAAATTATCGGATCTTGAAACATTAAAAATAGTAACAAAATACCAAGGAAGAACAGTTCCTACAGTGGGTGGTATGTTGCTATTTGGGAAAGATCGGGAGCGCTATTTTCCAGACGCATGGGTTCAAGCTGGACGTTTTTTAGGAGAGCATAAAAAAAATATTTTAGATTCGCAAGAAATACATGCTTACCCGGCGATTGCTGTAGATGAATCTATGAGTTTCATCCAGAAACATTTGATGCACGCAATTGAAGTTAGTGGAATTCGAAGAAAAGAGCAATGGACTATTCCGTTAGTTGCTATTCGAGAAGCAATTATTAATGCTATAGCACATGCAGATTACTCACAACGTGGTGCGCCGATTCGAATAGCAATCTTTGATGACAGAATTGAAATCGAAAATCCTGGCTTAATTCCATTTAATCTTACACTGGATGATTTATATCGTGGAATATCTAAATTGCGTAATCCTGTCATCGGGCGAATTTTTCATGAACTTAAACTAATTGAACGATGGGGTAGCGGTATAAAGAGAATGATGGAGGCTTGTTTAGATGCGGGCTTAGAGAAACCAATTTTAGAAGAAATTGGAACACATTTTCGAGTAACGTTTTTTACAAAAAAAGAACATGCTAAGCATGATTTTCAATTGGATAAAATAGATGAAGCAATTTTGCATTCATTAAAAAAAGGCAAAGGATTATCAACACAGCAGATCGCAGATGAAATTGGTCGTTCATCGAGATCAACTCGCTCACGCCTAATAATTTTAGTGGCGCGCGGTCTTGCTGTCGAGGTGGGTTCAAACGCTAAGGATCCAAAGCGTAAGTATTATCTAACGGAAAAAAGATAGGATTATTAGAACTCCGTACCTTTTGTAAAAACTGACAAACAGTCTCAGCGCCATCCAATAATCTAGGGCCTGCACGTTCAATTAAATCTGGATTGATACTGAACATGTTTCCCTTGCTGACAGCAGTAAGTTGCGGCCACGCTGTCCAGCTTTTTTTCCAGCTCTGGTTATTCTCTGAGCTTAGGATAACTTGAGGGTTATTCAGAATAACTGCTTCTCGGTTAATTTGCGGAGCAACGCCAAATGTATCGGCAAAAATATTCTTGCCGCCGCATAAGGTGATCATTTGATTGATCCAGCTTTCTTTGCTCACCGTCATGAGTGGATGCGACCAGATTTGATAAAAAACTGAAACGACTTTTTGTTTCGCGTATTGATGCTGTAACGCATGATAACGCTGACTAAAATTATTCGCTGCTTTTTTGGCAACACCGTCTGTACCAGCAAGACAACCTAAGCGTGTTAAGGTTTTAGGAATATCCATCACGTCACGTTGCTGACTGACATAAACTAGAAAACCTAAGCGTTGCAGTTGCGTGGAGAGGTTGGCTGCAGCCCAAGTAACAATCAAATCAGGATGCAAACGGAAGATACGTTCTTCATCTAAAGAATTATAATTTGCAACCACGGGAATTTTTTTTGCAGATAAAGGGAAATCACTCCCGGAAACAACACCGACAATCTGTGCGCCAGCACCCGCTGCAAATAATAATTCCGTTAAGTCTGGTGCAAGACTGATGATACGATAGGCAGGATGATCCAGATGAATGGTATGTCCCATATCATCAATCACATCGCAGGCCAAGACGGGCAGAGAAATCAAAAAACAAAGAGCGCTTGCAAGAACACGCATTATAACAATACGGAAATTGCCAATAGCACCAACCCAATCACAAATGCACGATCAATGAGTGCCACAGCTTCTTTTTCAGCAGAACCATCTTCGGGTAATTGTTTGCTTTGCACAACATCTAATCCGGCAATACCGCATTCTGCAAGCAAGGCATCATTCGCCTTGGGAGGCGTCATCACATCGTGCCGCCACAATTTGAAGACTTCGACAAAGTGTCCACCCAATGCAAAAAAGAAGGTGAGTAACCGTACTGGCAGCCAATCTAATACACGCTGTACTTGTGTTGCGGCAGCGCCACTATTTATACGGCAAATATCAACACAACGATACAAGACAGCACCGGAAGGCCCCAACACCACAAACCAAAATAGCGGCGCAAAGACGCGGCGATTTGCTTCACCAAATAACGCTTCAGTGAAAGATCGATGAAAACCTTGGGGATCTTTTGATAATGTCACACCCATGCCCCGTAAGGTTTCTGCTGCAGCCTGTGAGTCTGTGCCTTGCAAACTCGTGATACAAATATAAGCTTGCGCCCAAAAATTTTGCGGACCTAGACAATACATCAGCACTACAATGCCAAATAATAACTTCAGCATGCCAAATACAAAACCATTCAACAAATGATTGACTAAAGCCACCATTAAAACAGGAGGAAGAATAGTCAATAGAAAAACCAGGGGATGAGATAATTTAGCAAAACGCAATTCCACCTTTTTTTGGAAAGTGTTAAACCAATGCCACTGCCGAATATGACTCCAATCGAAAAATCGCTCAATCAATAAAGCAATTAGCGTGATGATAAACCTCATAATACTCCTTTACAGGTTTTCTAGGGTGTTCCACCCGGACTACATTCGAGGTATATTATGCCGGGGCAGCCATCAATAAACAATCCAAATAACGCCAGTCAAAAGACTTGCCCGGATCGGTTTTGCGTCCAGGGGCAATGTCACTATGACCGACAACTCTTTCACGTGTAATGCGCGGATATGCCTTCTGCAAAACGCGGATAATAGCCACTAATTGCTCATACTGGACTTTTTCGTACAGCGTATCATCTGTTCCTTCTAACTCAATGCCGATTGAAAAATCATTGCATTGCGCTCTACCTTGAAATCGTGACTCACCTGCATGCCATGCTCGCTGATGAAAAGGCACGAATTGCGTAATGCTGCCCTCACGAGTGATCAATAAATGCGAAGAGACACGTAAATTTTGGATAGTTTCAAAGTAAGGATGCAGGCTTGCATCCAAGCTTCCGCAAAAAAATTGTTCAATGAAATGCGCACCAAATTGATTGGGTGGCAAACTGATGCCATGAATGACGATCATATCAATGTTAGTCTGCTCTGGACGCGCATTAAAATGCGGTGATTGCAAAAATTTTACACCACTTAGCAAGCCCGTCATTATATCAATTTGCATAAATATCCCTCCTATGGAGACAATGAAATATACCATTGAACAGAAATCGGAATAAAGCAGCAAAGCATTTCTTTGGAAAGGTTGAAAAATAAACACAAACAAGATAGCATCGCGGCACAGAAGCAGTTTGTTACCATTGAAGAATACCTATGCAACCAGAAGATATCAAAAGCCTTATCGAAAAGGGTCTAAAAAACTGTACGGCTCTCTTAGATGGAGATGGCACACATTTTAATGCTATTGTAATTAGTCCTGAATTTTCAGGAAAGAATCGAATTCAAAAACAACAACTCGTTTATGCCACTTTAGGGAACCGAATTGCAAATGGCACCATCCATGCTATTTCCATCAAAACGTTCACTCCTGAAGAATGGCGTCAACACAATGAAGAGCGCTAACACATGGATAAATTAATCATACGTGGCAATGTAACATTACAAGGTGAAATTCGGATTTCCGGCGCAAAAAATGCAGCCTTACCCATTATTGCCGCATCGCTTTTAACACCCGCCCCCGTACAAATTTGTAATATTCCGCATTTGCAAGACGTGACGACGATTATTAGTTTACTCGGCCAAATGGGTACCAGCTTAACACTCGATGAAAAATGTAATATCAATGTGAATGCGAGCAATGTCACCTCATATCATGCACCTTATGATTTGGTGCGAACCATGCGTGCATCGGTGCTGGTTCTAGGCCCATTGTTAGGTCGCTTTGGCGAAGCCAATGTGTCTCTTCCTGGCGGCTGTGCAATTGGTACCCGTCCTGTGGATCAGCATTTAAAAGGCTTGCAGGCAATGGGGGCAGAGATTGAAGTAGAAAACGGCTATATCAAAGCAAAAGCAAAAAAACGCTTACAAGGCTGTACGATTGTGATGGATATCGTCACCGTGACCGGAACAGAAAATATTATGATGGCCGCGGTTTTAGCTGAAGGTCAAACCATTATTCACAATGCAGCACGCGAGCCTGAAGTCGAAGATTTAGCAAACTTTCTCAATGTATTAGGCTCAAATATTACTGGGGCTGGCACCTCAACCATCGTCATTGAAGGTGTGCGTGAATTATCTGGTGGGTCATATCATGTCTTACCTGATCGTATTGAAACTGGCACTTACCTCATTGCGGGCGCCATCACCTGCGGTAAAGTAAAATTAAAAAACACGCGTCCCGATATTTTAGAATCGGTACTACTAAAGCTTGAAGAAACCGGTGCACACATCAACACGGGCAAAGATTGGATCTCATTAGACATGCGAGGCAATCGTCCGCGCGCAATTAATGTGAGTACCGCACCTTACCCTGCTTTTCCAACTGATATGCAGGCACAGGTTATGGCTTTAAACACCATTGCCCATGGCACTGGCATGATTACCGAAACGGTTTTTGAAAACCGCTTTATGCACGTGCAAGAATTACAACGCATGGGCGCGCAGATTTCACTAAAAGGCAATACGGCTATTTGCACTGGTATCGATCAATTACAAGGTGCGCAAACCATGGCAACCGATTTACGCGCATCCGCAAGCTTAGTATTAGCTGGACTTGCAGCAACAGGTGAGACCAGTGTTGATCGCATCTATCATATTGATCGCGGCTATGAGTGCATAGAAGAAAAGCTCACTCAGCTGGGAGCGCGCATACACCGGGTCGCAGATTAAAGGAAAATAAAATGTTAAGAATTATACTGTTGTTCCTGCTCATTTTAAGCCTTCCGTTGCACGCTGCAAACCAACAAGATTTAGCTCAGCTGATCAAAATGGCCAACACCGATGACAAGGCTGGCCTGGATTTATCTAATGCCGATTTACGCCGTTACAAATTTAGTTTAGACAAATCAAACTTACAAAACGCCAATTTGTCACACAGTAATTTAGCGACGGTAGATTTATCCAAAATGGACTTGAGCAATGCCGACTTAAGTTATGCAGATCTTTCAAATATCAATTTGTCACAAGCAAAACTGACTAATGTTAATTTTAATCACGCCATACTGACCCATGCGAACTTATCGCAGGCGAACATTTCCAATGCTAGCTTGTACGGCACGCTTCTTGTTAACGCTAATTTACAACATGCTAACTTAACACGCGCAGATTTCAGCTGTGCGAACTTGAGTAATGCCAATTTGGCTCACGCCAACATTGCAGAGGCAACTATTTCAGGCGCCACTTTCATTAACACCGTCACCACTGACATGACGCATTACGATTCTGTCATTGATACCCATGTGACTTGTGAAGGTAAATAGGTAAAAACTTATGCTCGCACGTTTACTGCATGCTATCGATAAATCACAATTAACGCCCTTTCTTGCTAATGCCTACAATGGCAATCGCATTTCTATTGAAGAAGCGCTGAAAGATAGTCCCGATGCGCTTATTGAAACTAACGCTAAAAGGGAATCGGCTTTATATTTGGCGGCAGCAGGAAAACATAAAAGTTTAGAACAATTTTTATTCTTACGTGGCTCAGAATATTTAAATAAGAATATCGTAGAGAAAAATTGGCTTAATGCCGCGAAATACAACGTTTTGCTAGCTTATTATCATCGACGCTGTACAGGCTCGGGGTCCGCGGCGGTACAGGCTTGCAAAGAAGCTATTACCTATTTTAATAACGTCATTTTAACTGAAAAAACTCCTGAGATTTATCGCGAGCTGGCTCATGCCCACCAATACTGCAGCTACTCTCATCACAAATTATTGCAAGTTTATAAAAATAACAAAGAATATCATGTTGCTATAACAGAAGCGGAAGGCAGCATCAAAGCGATGGAAGAAGCTATTGCAACCTTAAACTATTTACGCACGCACTATCACTGGAATAACGAAGACAACAATACCTTAGTGCAATACAAAAAATATTTATTTGACGCTCTTTGCCGCCATGCCGAAACCTTTAGAGATCACGGTGATTTTTATTCTGATAAAGATGGTAACGGTTGGGTCTCGGCACAAAATGAATATCGTAAAAGCGGGGAAGTTTACGAACTGGCGCTAATACATTTAGAACAATTTGTCGCTGAAAATGATACTTATACCGTCGATAAATTTAAAACATTGCTAGCTCTTGCCTCGGGAGAATTCCTTATTGCCGATGCTTATTACCATATTAGCAAATTGCAACCCCGAAAGTTTGAATGGGTCCCTGTTGTTGACAACAAAAGTGCGGAAGATGCGCAAAAAAATCGAGAAAAATTGTCTGAATGGACATTAGCATTTAATGCTTGCCATAGCAGCATTGAGCATAATGAAAAATCTCGCGAAATACTCGATAGCATTCCAACAAAACATCAAGATTTATGTTGGCAGCAAAGCGGTATCAATTTAAAAAAAGCATTAGCGCGAAGTTTTGGGCTTTATGCTGAGTTATTTGCAAATGCCCAAGAACCCGATTGGCATCAAAGCGAAAGCTATTATCAACAAGCCTATAATCTCTTCAATGATCCTAACATGGACATCATGCCGGACGATGAGCGCGACAAAGAAATCTTTAGCATGAGGATGCGCTTAAGTAAAGCCAATCAACCCCATACCAGCCCTGCTAAGCTAAAATCATCTGTGAGCCCCAAAGCCGAACATAGCGCATTTTTTAAATCAAATTCCATGACGGCTTTACAATTATTACAAGAACTCCACGGCACCGAGATATTGTCGCCGCCAGAATCGAAGAGGTAGTCCGATGCAAGCCCGAATTGATAAATTATGCGACATGGTTGCAGAAAAAACTATGACCATTCAAAAGTTGAGTGCTTTTCTCGAAGAAGATAAAGCAGACTTTGATAAACCGCATAGCTTGTACGGTATACGCATGATTGAGTGCGCGGCAAATTCAGGAAACCCAGCTATTCTGCAGCGTTTATTACATTTTTATCGCACTGAGATCACTCATGCACGCAACGAATGCAATTTGATGGAATGGGCCTCTGAAAATTCCGATAAGAAGGTATTGGAATATCTGCTGTCTGAAGAAATGAAAATTTGGGATCATTATCATGATGACACCTCAGACGTGCATGCCGATGCCATGGCAGGACGTCTTGCTGCGCTTAAAAATAAACTGAGCACCGCACCACAACGCTTAAATGAAACGAATCAGAATAATCGCACACCCCTTTTTTGGGCAGGGCTCATGGGGGAAAAAGAAGTCATTACACATTTAAGAGAGAGCGGCGCGCTCAAGTTGCCAGAACAACCCACGGCAAAAGACCTTCAAGCTCAAGCCTCCAATTATCAAGGCTTAGCCCAGTTTCATAAAAAAATGAAGAACTATCCCAAATCGCTTGCGAAACTCAAAAAGTCCATTGGATATTACACTGCGGCGCTTGAAAAATTTTCTGCCGACACCTCTCTAGATGATTATGATTTGCTATATCGCAATAAGGCGGGAGCTGAGAGTGAGAGAGGATATCTTTATCATTTTTTAGGTAAACATGCTGAAAAAAACCAGCAAATTATTTCAGTAACCTATTTTGAACAAGCCATAGTTTCATTTCAGGCTGCTCTATTTACTCTTGACAAAATTTCCGAAAATAATAGGACGCTGCGCTTAAATCGTGAAGTTCAAATCATTAAAACATCTTTTGAACAAGCTCAAAACGCATTACCCAAGGCTGGCAATCAGCAGACGATCATCGCAACACTTAACAGTATTGCAAAACAACAAGGCTTCGAAGTCCTCGCCGTACCTAAGCCCGAATTTAATCTGAATGATATATTCTGGGATATCGCAGGCAATGCAGAAAGCAGCGTCAAAGCAATTGATGAATTTGTAAAAAATAATAATATTGACGTTAATGTCCCACACACGCGATGGCTAACACATCCGTTAGAACTCGCAGCCCAGCAAGGAAATCGTGAGGTCACGCAGTTTTTAATTGAAACGCTTAAAGCTAACATGGACGCCTCAAAAAGCGATTGCAATTTGTTTGAATGGGCGAAAAAGAATCCTACCGTCTTAAAATATTTATGCTCACCCGAGCTAAAACTGTGGGAACGCTTTAATGACGGCACAAGGGATATTCATGCACTTATTGCCGCTGATATTAATGGGGAGCACCTTGAGCAAATTCAAGAAAAAATACGTCAAGACCCAACGCTACTCTCCATCAAAACCCTTAATGGCAAAACGCTTTGCGATTACGCATTGCTTTTTTCACGGTTTAGCATCTTAGCTTCGTTAAAAAATATGGAAACTGACAGCTTAAATACCCAGTTTAAAGCATTAGAACAAAAAGAAGATTGGTATCAAATGGGTATGATTTATTTGAACAAAGCGCAGAATTCCCCTATGCGTGCGCAAGGGGGCTATGATGTCAAAAAAGATAGAGCTAAATTTGATGAGGCTATTTCCGATCTCAAAAACAGCGTGACTTATTTTCAAAGATCACTTCCTCAGGCTCTTGCGGAGGACAAGTTCACCTTACAGTTACGTGACTTAATCAGCAGCCAAACTTTTCTGGCTGAGATTTACTCGAAATTTTATCAGACAGAAATGAAAGATGGATATAGTGATAGTGCCCTTACGACCGCACAAATCGTTCTGGGCTTCTATAATGACTCGCTCGAAAATTGTGAAATGATCCCTGAATCACAACTTACTGATAGTGACACGACTAAAAAAACGGATATTTCCGAGAAAATAATTGCAACTCAATGCGATATGAAACATCTCCATGAGACCATTGGCCAAGATGCGCTGGAAGTCGAAAACTGGGAGTTGGCCTATCATGCTTATAAGAAAGCGCTCAGCTTAACTCAAGAAATACTTGCTCAAGCTAAACTTATTTCACTCGATAATTTAGCCTTCCCTGAAGGAGAAAATCTAGAAAAAATAATAATGGAACTTCCCGAGATTCAAACTAAGGTCGATTTTGTACGGGATTTATTGGGACTGCCTGCAGAGCACCCGGAAAATAAAACTCATTCTCCGGGTAAATCACCTGGGCTTCGCTATCAGCCCACACTGTTTAGCGCAACGAGCAATCAAACCAGCGAATTGGAAA
>Ga0207052_10004_pt2 | contig 28148 bp, 30 predicted proteins | sample Alteio_BWMinCont_62_FD_153294 | JGI IMG/M metagenome (GOLD analysis project Ga0207052, IMG submission 153294) | Enriched cells from forest soil in Barre Woods Harvard Forest LTER site, Petersham, Massachusetts, United States -... | ecosystem: Environmental > Terrestrial > Soil > Temperate forest >...
TAAATAATTTTCAGTCCTCCTGCTAGAATAAAAGGGAAGTTCATTAATGCTGGATGGGCCAGTAAAGGACCAGCAAGAATTGGAGATATTGAAGCTCCAAGTGTACGAGCCACACCTGAAATACCAGCAGCTGCAGAACGCTCATTTTCATTAACAATAGCCATTAAATAAGATTGTCTTGTGGGCACATCCATTTGCGAAATGCTAAATCTTAAAAACAACACAATAATTGCCAAATTTAAGGTTGGCATAAATGGTACCATGATAAGCAGAATATTAGATGGGAGATGTGTAAAAACCATTGTATTGATCAACCCAAAACGTTTTGCAAACCAGTATGCCAAAAGGGAAGAGATTCCAGCCAAAAGGTTTGCTCCGAAGAAAATTGCCCCTAGTGTTACTGGTTCAACTTGGAATTTTATAAAGAACCAATAAGCAATAATACTCTGCATGATGAATCCACTGCCGAAAGCATCTAAGGCAAATAAAGCAGATAATCTAAAGACTGTCTTTTTGGAGTTATGCAGCCCTAAACCTATTTTGATAGATGGGGTTTCCTTTTGAGTGGTTTCAATTTCAGAAGAAAGGCATGCAAATACAGCACCGAGAAGGCCACCGATCAAAGCATAACATATAACTACCACTCGATAGCTATCTATGGGTGCCAAACCGAAGTTTTGCAAGACTTGGACTATGCCTCCACCAGCAAGAGATCCAAATGAAATAGCAAATGCTCCAACAAGGTTATACCAAGCAAAAACTTTCGTTCGATTTTCATCAGATATAATTTGTGAAAGAGCAGCCTGCTCGATCGATAGGAATGGCCCAACTTCATTACCTGTAGGACTAATGACACCAATAATTGCTGCGATTAACAATAAGAAGAAACTACTTGTTGAGCTGAAAACCACTCCAGCAAGGATTATTAATCCTGATCCAATAATAAGCATACGACGTCTGCCTATTCTATCGGCTTGAGTTGTGAGCCATAGTGAAATCGCTGTGTCTCCAATCAACGTCAAGGTAATTAAAGTCCCAATTTGCGTAAGACTTAAGCCCACTTCAGACAGATATAGCACTAAAATAACTGACAAAAGTCCATAAGCAAATAAACGGATAGCTCTAGTGCTTAAGAGTAACAAACCATCGCGATTCAACAAAAGAAAATTACCCATGTTGATGCCTATGAATGATCCAAATGGATGTGGGGGATATTTAGATTTTCAACATGTTCACCCAAACTGACGGTCACATGAGAAAGAATTGGTAAGCTATGAAAAAGGCCATGTTTTAATTCTTCAATGGATTCAAAAACTTTTTCTGTCGGAGTTTTTGGATCTATATCAATGCCTAAAATGACTTCATTGCGCTTAGCGGCATTTTTGATCTTATCTACCCTGTAAGCGGTCTTTTCTTGATCTGCAAAAAGGGTGCCCATCGATCCATATAAATTTGAGATTTTGCTTCACATATTCCAGAAAAAGCATCCATTGAGTGGTCTGCGTTGTAATCAGGTCCGAAAATCGACTCCGCTGCTTTACCTTATGGTCATATCATAGTAAGCGCTTAATAGTCATCTCTAAAAAACACTCTAATGATCGGGGTTAGGTGTGGCCCCAATTCTAACTTTATTTCTTCTTTTTGTCTCTTTTTGCCTTTGGGCATGGGATTGAACTTAGCTCAGCTTCGAGTTCAACTGCAAGACGTGCATCAGCACAAAGTAAATCAACCTCCTTTTGACTTGAAATATCGAATGGAATCGATAATAGGGCATTCTCCTCTGAAAAAATATCCAAACCTAACAATGTAAAATAAATGTTTACATAATGTATCAGTAGCAAGATGATACAATTTGCAAAAGGAGTTTTCATGGAGTTTACGCATATTCCCAATTTAAAAACCGATGTTTCTCGTATTGGTTTAGGCACATGGGCTATTGGAGGATGGATGTGGGGTGGGACAGATGAAAAAAATGCGATTTTTACCATTCAACATGCACTTGAAAAAGGCATCAATCTGATTGATACAGCCCCGGTCTATGGTTTTGGAAAATCGGAAGAAATAGTAGGTAAAGCCTTAAAGCAATATGGAAATAGAGAGCGTGTGGTTATTGCAACGAAAGTTGGGCTAAACTGGAAAGATCAGCAAATTTTTCGTGACAGCAGTAAAGAAAGAATTAAAAAGGAAATAGAAGATTCCTTAAAGCGTTTGCAGGTCGACTATATTGATTTATATCAAGTGCATTGGCCAGATTCCAAAACTCCCATTGCAGAGACAGCTGAAGCACTAGGTCAGTTACTTAAAGAAGGTAAGATTCGTGCAATCGGTGTGAGTAACTACACTGTTGAAGAAATGGAGACCTTCCAAAAAACGAAACCTCTCAATTCAGCTCAACCTCCTTTTAATCTTTTTGAAAGAGCAGATGAGCAAACAATCTTAGCTTATTGTAAAAATAAGGATTTAGCCACGTTAGGGTATGGCTCTCTTTGTCGAGGCTTGCTTTCAGGTAAGATGCGTTCTGATACTCCATTTCAAGGCGACGATTTACGCAAGTCTGATCCGAAATTTCAAGCGCCTCGTTTTAGCCAATACCTCGAATGTGTCAAACGCTTAGATCAGTGGGCTCAGCAACACTATCAACGATCCGTATTATCTTTAGCTATTCGGTGGGTTTTAGATAAAGGAATTAACGTAGCCCTATGGGGAGCACGCAAGCCTGAACAAATAGATGCTATCTCCTCTATTTGGGAGTGGAAATTAAAGCCTGAAGATTTTAAAGCGATTGACGCCATTCTAAACGAGACGATTTCTATGCCAGTAGGACCCGAATTTATGGCGCCCTCAACACGTTAGAAAAAACATCCTACTTGGAGGATTGAAATGACACTGAAAGCTAGTTTTATTGGCCTGGGCAACATGGGCTCTCACATGGCTTTTAATTTATTGAAGCAAGGAGTTGAGCTTGCCATATACAACAGATCAAAAGAGAAAACAACTTCTTTGGTAGAAGCAGGAGCCAAACTTTTGGATCATCCAAGCGATGCATTTAAATATGCCCCCATTGCTTTTTCAATGGTAGCAAATGATCAAGCCCTCGAAGCTATCACAGAAGGGCCTAATGGTCTTTTAGAAAGTGCACATCCAGATTGTATTCATGTTTCGTCAAGCACCGTAGCTCCAGCTACCTCGCATAAACTTATGCTTCAGCATCAGGAAAAAGGTGTTCAGTTTATTGCTGCACCTGTATTCGGAAGACCGGATGCGGCAGCCAGGCAAGAGTTATGGATTTGTATGGCTGGTAATGAAGCAGCCAAAAAAAAGGCGCTCCCTCTGTTAAATATGATGGGGAAAAAAGTTTATGATTTCGGAGATGAACCGGAAGCAGCCAATGCCGTTAAATTAGCAGGAAATTTTATGATCCTATCTGTCATTGAAATGCTAGGTGAAGCTTTTGCATTTGTACAAAAAAATGACGTCAAGCCAGAACAGCTGCATGCTTTTTTAATCGAAACCTTATTTCCTTCACCTGTCTTTCTCAATTATGGAAAACTCATCATGCAGCAAAAGTTTAGCCCGGCAGGTTTTAAACTAGCCCTCGGATCAAAAGATATCAACTTATTCTTAAATACGGCTAAATCCTTAGATCTATTCTCTCCTTTCGCGCAAGAACTCCATAAGCTACTTCTTATCAGCCTCGATAAGGGGAGAGAAGAGATGGACTGGTCGGCAATTTCTCTTCTTACTAAAGAGGGCTCTTGAGGTATTTCATTTTGAATTCCTGAAAGATAATCCTTATCAGTAGACAAAAAAAATGATCGGGGTCAGGCCCGCATATCTGCAAATTGTGATGCAATCTCTTTAAGTTGTTTATATTATAATTTTTATTTAAATTTAATTAATTAAATGTTATAATAAAATATAAAAAAATCAAAAATAGGATTTTTATATGACAGTTTCTCAAGTTAAAGAAGATGTTTATCTAGTGGGTGACCCAGCTAAGTTCGCAGACAATAAAGCAAAAATCATTTACTGCAATGGGATAGAATCAACGCCCGAAATGGCAACGCAACAGCAAGGTTTACTCATCAGCGAAGCTTTCGATAGGCCGGTGACCGTTGTCTACAACCCCACAAAAGTGAAAGATTACACCGATGAAAAAGTGATTGGCTATTTTGCGCAATACTCAGAAAATCAAGTTGCACTGGAAGAGAAGGTGTCTGACACTTTAGTTGAACAAATCCGCGAACAGATTGCCCCAAATAAGCCCAAAGTCCTTGTCTTTGCCCATAGCCATGGCACCCCCAAATTCTTTATAGAGCATTGAACAAGCTGACAGATGAAGAACGTGCATGCATCGAAGTGCATGGTTTTGGTGGGATCGTCACAATTCCAAATAAGTTAGCTGCGAAGGCAGTCAACCATTTCAATGATGGCGATATTATTGGCCAGGATGGAAATGCGGTGTTCGACCCTAATAACACGATACGAAACTGCATCAAAATAAAAAAACGTATGCAGCTTAGAAGCATCGGTCTCCGTTGCGCTATCAAGGATCGGGTAAAAAAAGAGATTCGCAAAGGATTGAATCCACATAATTTAAGTAAAGATATTGCCAAAGAGGTTAGGGATGCCAAGATTAATAAGTTTGGAGCTACCTATTTTGGTGGTGTTAAGTTGAGCAATGAAGAGGTGGATCCTGTCGTACAGAAATATGTAAGGTGTTTTAGTGATTATACCATCGACTGGAAGCCTTCTTCGTTGGCGATAACCTCTCCACGCAGTGATGACGACTTATCGGATCTCTCGGAAGAGGTCATCAATGATGAGATAACGGGGGTCACAGATAGTAATCGAGAATGCCATATACTCCAATCTTTCAGCGACGTCATTCAAAAGATTGCCCAAGAGATCATTGTAGCCGAATAACGCATTGTTTGAGCGGTGGTTTTTAGAGCCTGTCTTTGCTGGCAGGCTCTATTTGTTTTGAAGAAAAAATGAGTCAGACATGATCTCTTCTTAGTAAAAGGCTGCTGGCAGGGGCCCAAATATTTCAGCAGGGTACAATGAATAATCGGAATAACGTATTCATCTGGGTGAAATTTTTTCAGAAAAACAAGTTGTCGTAATCCTTGATGGGATAGAGGGAGTCTGGGCTTGGACCTATCATCATAATTTCTCCAGTATCATTTTATATTTCCATAATAAGGCGGAACATTCCTCTTCAGAGAGGCTTTTCAGATTTACCCAACTATGCTGCAAATCGCCTGATTGGGTTTCATTTATCAATCGACAACCCTCGACTCGATAAATCATTCCAATGTGATGAAACGTGTAGGATGAGTTAGATTCGCTTTGCGTGACTTGGATTGTGGTACTTAAATTGTCTATCAAGTTCATGGAATCAAATTCCATGGCTACTTCTTCTAAAAATTCTCTTCGCAATGCTTGCTCCATTGACTCGCTAAATTCAATCCCCCCACCTGGAAAATCAAATTTACCTGCATAAGGGCCTCTTTTTTGTCGGATGGCCAGAAATTTTTCCTTGTCCCTCACAAGACCATAAACTCCAACCCTTATTACTTGTCGGGAAGTTTCTGTATCGCTCTGGTTATTTAGATTTTTTCTGAGATAATGAAATGTCGTGTTTTTGGCATAGGCTGGCCTTGAAAATTCAATATTAAAGCCCATTTTTTGGTAAAAATCAGGAGCTTGAAAACTCATGGTTTCTACAAAAGCAAAGTAGCATCCTCTTTGTCTTCCATATTCAAAAGCATAGTTCATCAATTGCCTAGCAATACCTTGACCTCGATAATTTTCTTCTACAAATAAATATTTGATATGAAGTTGCTCCCAGAAAAGCTGCACAACAATTGCTCCAACAAATTTTTCTCCATTGAAAATCTCAAAAGAGACTGGTTCTTCACTCAGACCGTTGATGCCTGTAGCTTTGATAGCTTCTTTTCTAAAGCCATCAAAAATCTTCCTTTTAATTGTTTCTGACAGTGTACTTTGGGAAATTTGAAAGGTCATAGCTTTTTTTCCATGACAACATCATGTGGACTTGGCGAGTCTAGAGCATCTTCTATTGCAATGTAAACTTTTACTTCTGGATTGTGTTGAGGATCGAAATCGCTGCGATACACTTCAAAATCGCTTGTATAGGATCGAGGTAAATTCGATTTCCATATATCTTGCCATGCCGCGATTAATCCTTGAGGAAATTCCCCTTGAGTTGTGTAAACAGCGTATTTTGATTCAGGGATTACTTTGCCAACAAGACCCTCAGGTACTTGTTCCAAGCTAGAAACTTCGCATCCAAGAATCCATGAATAGGGCTTTGTATAATCTCCTTCGTAGTCAGTATAAAGTGCGAGAATGTCCCCATTAATCTTGTTTGGAATTTCTCCAGGAATATTTTCTTTGAAGAACCTATCTTTATGAGCTGGCATGGCCAAAGAACATTCTTCATTATTAGTTCTTAATTCGAATCCAATAAAGAATTTTTCTTTTTGATGTTCTATCGTTTGTTTCATATCTACTCCTTGAATTTGAGTCTTCAGGCTTGTGTTTTCATCACAATAACCCCATGAAAAAGCAAGGCTAAGAGCGAGAAGAAATAGGTTCTTAGTTTTCATTTTTTTTGTCTCCGAATCTAGCTATCATTTCTTCATGGAAAATAAAGTATACCAAAATTTGACTTAAATTTTCCAATTTAAGATGGAGAGATTATAAGAACTTTTTCTACATGATAGCCAATGTACCTCTCAGTTTAAAGGTGAACTGCAAAGACATCTTAAAGATTTATCTTCTGTAGATTTATGAAAATCTTTTTTTAATTTTACTGATGATTCATAAACAAGGATTACGCTAGCATGAGAGTTATGCTTGATTAGTCGGCTAAGTTGAGGAAGGTTCATTTGAATAATAGGCTTGATTTTTCGTTGAGTTCACTGGAGAGTGCCGCTTGTCGTTATTTCTTGGATAACGTTGATCCAGTTACTGGTTTAATTTTTGATAGCAATACCCCCCAATCAGATGTCAGCATTTCCGCAACGGGTTTCGGTCTGGCAGTATATGTTGTGATGGTAGCACGTGGAGAGCTTGATCGCAAAGAAGCTACTGAACGTATTTTGCGAGCGTTGCGTTTTCTCTGGAATGCAGAACAAAGCGAGAAAAAAGATGCCACTGGTTATATGGGTTTTTTTTATCACTTCCTTACACAAACAGAGGGAAAACGGGCCGGGGGATGCGAGCTTTCTGTCGTTGATACCGCCTTATTAGTGGCAGGAATTCTTTGTGCTCAAATGTTTTTTGATCAGGCTACAGATGATGAAAGAGAAATTAGTACTTTGGCTGATCAAATCTATCGACGTATTGACTGGAGTTGGCCTACAGGAGCCTGTCCTGCAATATCTCATGGATGGAAACCCGAAAGCGGTTTTATTCGTTATGGATGGGAAGGTTATAGCGAAGCATTAATTTTATATATACTCGGATTAGGATCACCCACCCATCCTTTGCCCCAATCAAGTTATTGTGCGTGGAGATCAACCTATCAGTGGGAGAACCTTTACGGATATTACTTTTTATATTCCGGTATTTTGTTCGTTCACCAGTTCTCGCAAATATGGGTTGATTTTCGTGGTATTCAGGATCATTCATTGAAAGAAAAAGGAATTGATTATTTTGAAAATACCCGTCGAGCTATCAATGTGCAACAAGAATACTGCAAATTGAATCCTCATGATTATAAAGGATATGGAGAATATTTTTGGGGAATAACAGCCCTTGGAGGTCCAGGCGATGAAGTGCGTAGGATAGATGGCGTGCGACGAAACTTTTTAGGATATTCTGCACGAAGCGTTCCATATGGGCCTGATGATGGGACAATTGCCCCTTGGGCAGTAGCAGCAAGCATTCCTTTTTCACAAGATATTGCTTTGAAAACATTGGATCATATTCTTAAAAGCTATCCAGGTGTACGAAAAGAAGATGGGATGCTACGGTCTTTTAATCCAACGTACACTAATGCAAATGGTGATCCTTGGGTATCCAAAGATCTGTTTGGTATCGAGCAGGGCCCTGTAGTGTTGATGATTGCCAATCATAAAGATGCATTGATTTGGAATTTATTCAAGAAGTGCCCCTATATTCGAAAAGGATTAGAAAAAGCAGAGTTTGTTGGTGGATGGCTATGAGAACAAATGTGTTGAATGAGTATATAGCGGAGTTTCCAGTCGATGAGCACGATGAGAAGCTTGTTGAGAATACACATCCTCCAGATTGGAAAAATCCAATACCTTCTGAATGTTATGATCTTGTCGTTATTGGAGCGGGCAGCGGCGGATTAACCGCGGCTTCTATGATGGCTCAGCTTGGTGCTAAAGTAGCCATCATTGAAAAGAACCTAACTGGGGGAGTATCTTTAGTGACAGGCTGTGTGCCATCAAAGTCAATCATTCGATCATCTCGGATGGTTGCAGGAATGAAAAATGCTGATGAATTTGCAGGAAACTGTCCTAATAGTGTAGCGGCTAATTTTAAAGATGTCATGGATCGGATGCGCCGCATACGAGCTAGAATTAGTATTCGTGATGCCGTTTCCGAACTCATAGAACAAGGCGTTGAAGTTTTCCTTGGCTCAGCATCGTTTAAAAGTCCAAATTCAGTATCTGTTGGGGATGCTGTGTTAAAATTTAAAAAATGTATCATTGCAACAGGCTCAAAACCAGAAAGACCCGCTATTGAAGGACTAGAAGAAGCAGGATATTTAACAAATCTAAATATATTTAATTTGACTCAACTTCCCAAGCGATTTGCCGTAATTGGTGGCGGGCCTCTGGGATGCGAACTTGCCCAAGCTTTTGCTCGGCTGGGATCAAAAGTTACTATTATACAAAGCGAGCCTAAATTTCTTCCTCGCGAGGAAAGAGATGCAGCGCAAATCTTAGCTTTCTCATTAGCTCGAGATGGACTTGAAGTGAGGCTCAATACACATGTGGTGAGTGTAAAGACTAATGATTCCGAAAAAATCCTTACACTCACTTCGATTGGAAAAAGTTGGGAGTTAGCAGTCGATGAAATTGCAATTGCCATTGGACGAGAGCCCGTATTGGAAGGCCTACATCTTGAAAAGGCTGGAGTCAAATATGATGCAAAGAAAGGAATAACAGTTGATGAATATCTTTACACAACAAATAAACGGATACTGGCAATAGGGGATGCGGCTCTACCTTATCAATTTACTCATGTAGCTGAGGCTACAGCAGAAATGGCCATTCGAAATGCTTTTTTCTTTGGGCGTCGAAAATTTAAGGATTTGGTGATTCCTTGGTGCACTTATACTGATCCAGAGATTGCCCATGTGGGAATGTATGTGCCCGAAGCAATATCAAAAAATATCCCAGTGAAAACATATACTGTTCCTCTTAATGATGTCGACCGAGCGATAACCGAAGGTGAGGAACAAGGATTTTTCAAAATTACAATTAGGGAAGGAAGCGATAAAATAATTGGGGCTACAGTAGTTTCTCAGCATGCAGGTGATTTGATAGGTCAGCTTTCCATGGCGATAACATGTGGGGTAGGATTGTCTGATTTGGCATCGGTTATTTTTCCTTATCCAACACATGCAGAAGCGATAAAACGGATAGCGAATCAATATCGTAAAGATCGTTTGAAACCCTGGATGAGAAAGATATTGGAATTTTTGTTTAAAGTTAAAAGGAAATTTTAATAAAGACGAAGGGTCAGGTAGGCTCGTCCCGGGGAGAAACGAATCGACTAAAAACTTTACTGTAAAAATCAATTTTAGAGTCAAAAGGAAAATCATATTTACATCTGAGGAGACTAACGATGAAGACAGTAAAAGCTTGGGCTGCTCTTGAACCGAATGCCCCACTACAACCCTTTACTTTTGAATTGCCTTCATTGAACGCGGAAGAGGTAGAGATCGAAGTTGATTATTGTGGCCTTTGCCACACAGACCTTTCGTTTATCAAAAACGAGTGGGGAAACATTCCTTTTCCTTTAGTTCCTGGGCATGAAATCATTGGGCGTATTGTCGCGTTGGGAGAAATCGCCAAAGGAAAAGGACTCAAATTAGGGCAAATAGTTGGCGTAGGCTGGAACAAAGAGAGTTGTCAACATTGCAGTCCATGCATTGAAGGGGCAAATCACCTATGCACCTCTTTGAAGCAGACCATTTTTGGTAATTATGGTGGTTTTGCAGAGCGCATAAGAACCCACTGGTTATGGACTATTCCATTACCTTACGGACTGAACAGCGCAGATGCGGGGCCCTTATTTTGCGCAGGAATTACTGTATTTTCACCGCTCATGGAATGCCATATCAAGCCTACAGATCGTGTTGGTGTTATTGGCATCGGCGGTCTTGGCCATCTTGCACTTCAATTCTATCATGCATGGGGTTGTGAAGTGACGGCGTTTTCATCAACTCCAGCAAAGCATGAGGAGATCAAAATTCTTGGTGCTAGCCACATTGTATCGAGCCGAGATACCAGCGAATGGGAGGTGTTAAAAGGCCAATTCGATCTTATCGTTGTGACGGTTGCAGTACCGTTGGATTGGAACAAGATTATTTCGATGTTGTCAGCTAAAGGACGTCTGCACTTTGTAGGGATTATTTATGAACCGATCCCAGTATCGGTAGTATCTCTGCTTGTCCCGCAGGCACAAATTTCCTCCTCACCTGGAGGTTCGCGCAGTTCAGCTGACAAAATGCTTCGCTTTGCAGCCCTGCATAAAATTAGTCCATGGGTTGAACATTTTCCGATGAGCAAAGTTAACGAAGCCATTGCTCATCTTGAAACGGGAAAACCGAATTATCGTATAGTACTTGATGCTGATTTTGATTAATCGGTTGTCTATATTGATAATATTAATACTGAGATAGCTCCATTCTGATCGGAAGGCTCCAAAGTTTTGTCTTCTCTTTAGAGCTGTTAATTATTATGATTCTTTCTTAAAATAAAAATCCTAAAAAAACAATCCCACTAACTTATTGGCTTAGGAACACTAATGGAGGTTCGAAAATGATAATGTTGATGATATATGCCTTGATATTCACCTTAGGAATTGCAGTAGTTGATATTTATAGTAAGCAAGAGAGAAAGATGCGGTGGTATGTGATAATTTATGTATTGATGTTGTTTGGTCAATGGGTATTCGCTAATGAGATACATTCTGAGGAGGTTTGTGTAGACGGTGTTTTCTATCAAGTTGAACATGAGTTGACAGAAGATGCGCGAATAGAGATTGAATTTATGAAAAAGGTTTTAGAATTGAAGAAATTGTGACCCCATTCCCATTATTTAATTGGTTTTTCCAGCTAAAGTCTTTGCCATTTTTCGGAAAATAAAGAAATGAAAAGGCACAAGAGCGTACCAATAGAGACGTCCTAAAATACCTTTAGGTCTGAATGTCGCTCTTTGAACAAGAAACCACTGATGATTTTTTTGTTCAATCTTAAACTGAAGCCAAGCTTCGCCAGGCACTTTCATACCAGCAAAAAGGATGAGATGACCTTTATCTTTATCAGCGAGAATCACTCTCCAAAAATCGATAGAATCGCCTGCTTGGATTTCAGAAGGATGTCGCCTTCCTCTATTCAAACCAACTCCTCCCATCATTTGATCAAATAAACCTCGCAAATACCAAGCCCAATTCAATGCATAATACCCGGTATTTCCACCAATGCGCCAAATCCGTTCGATAGCAGCTGTTTTCGAATCTTTAATCAAAACTCTTCTTTCATCTTTCAAACATCCTTCATTAGGAACGATAACATAATTTTTAATGTTTGTGTCATTTCCAAGGATTTCTCGTGAATCCATCCAACTGGAAATTACCTCATTTTGCGAAATCTTTTGAAAGGTAAATCCAAGGGCTTCTGTATATGTCAAACACAGATGAGGAATGATTTTTTGGATTTCATTCAATTGAACGATACTACTTGTTTTCATGCTTTCTACAAGATAAGAACAAAGCGAGTAACGAACGGATGTAATAAAAACCAACCAATAGCTGGACAAATGAGGGGTTAGAACCGGCACATTTATGATCCATCTTTTAAGATTTCGGAATTTTGCATACTTAAGAAGCAATTCTTTAAATGAGAATACCTCTGGGCCCCCAATATCAAAAGTTTTATTAAGACATTTTTGATTGAGGAGGACGCTAGAAAGATAAAAAAGGACATCACCAATAGCGATGGGTTGACATAGAGAATTTACCCATTTAGGAGCGATCATTATAGGAAGCTTTTCGCATAAATCCCGAATGATTTCAAAAGATGCGCTTCCCGCTCCAATGATTATGCTTGCGCGCAAAACTGTGCAAGGAATACCGCTCTGCTTTAGAGCTTTTTCGACTAATAATCGAGACTTAAGGTGAGGAGATAACTTTTTTTCATCATTAATAATCCCTCCTAAATAGATAATCTGCTTTATATGGGAGTTTTTTATCCCCTTTAGAAACTGTTCGACTACTTCAATTTCAGTATCCACTAAGTTGCCGACGATTTCTGACATAGAGTGGACGAGATAATAAGCAGCTTCAATATCTTTCGGAACACTTTTTATAGTTTCAGGATTTCTTAGATCTCCCCAAATATAATGAAGATTTGGCCTATCTTCAGCAAAAACTTTAGCTCCTTTAATGCGGCACAAAGCATAAATTTGATGACCTTGGTTTAGGAGGTAAAGGATCAGTCTTTTTCCTACAAATCCATTGGCTCCTGTAATCAAAATCTTTGTCATCGTTCAATCCCTTGTATTTCTTTATATAATGAAAGAGCGGTTTTGGATTCTTTGGCATGATCGACGATAGGAATTGGATAGGAGAGACATTGGCTGTGATGCTTTTCTTGATGCCATTTGTGGATTATCTCAGAAGGGAGTGAGGCCAAATCAGGTATCCATTTTTTAATATAAAAACAATTAGGGTCAAACTTCACAGCCTGCGTCCAGGGATTGAAGATGCGAAAATAAGGCTGAGCATCGCAGCCCGTGCTGGCTACCCACTGCCAATTCCCATTATTTACTGCAGGATCATAGTCAATGAGTGTTTGCGCAAAATACCTTTCTCCCCACCTCCAATTAATATGGAGGTCTTTTACGAGGAAACTAGCAGCAATCATTCGCACACGATTATGCATAAACCCTGTCTGATTCATCTCCCTCATTCCTGCGTCAACGATAGGAAATCCCGTCTTCCCTTCACACCAATTCCTAAATATTTGTTCATTATGGCTCCAGTGAAGGCGATCAAATTTAGCATGGAAAGCACCTGAAAAAACCTGTGGGAAGTAAAATCCAATCGAAGTAAAAAAATCTCTCCAGTATAAGGACCGGATCAGAGCCGAAGAAGCTCCTAATTGTCTGGATATCACCCAGTACACTTCTCGTGGCGAACAAGTGGTAAATTTAAGATGTGCAGAGAGATGCGTTGTGCCTTGCTCCGAAGGAAAATCTCTCAAGGACTCATAGTAAGAAAACTGCTCCATTTTCTCTAAAATCTTTAAAGCGGCTGTTCTTCCTCCGCTCGACGGAAGAAGGCGCTTAGGAAGAATTGTCTTATAAAGGCTGCTGCCTGCAGCAAGAGGAATAGTAGCAGAGTAATAATTCTTGTATCGATTAGTCACAGGAAGCGCTACATTCAATTTCATAGCATTGCGATAAAAGGGGGTAAATACTGTATAGGGCTTTCCATCTCCTTTCAAGGTCTGATCCGGTGAATGTAAGAGAGCATCATCGAAAGAACAAAAGGATACCCCCAATTTTTTACAGGTCGCGTTGATTTTTTGGTCCCGTTTGATGCTATAGGGAGTATAGTCTCGGTTCACAACTACAGCATCCACATTCTGATTTTTAATCAATTCCGCAATTATCTTTTCTGGTTTTTCATAAAACAGGTAAAGCCTTCCCCCTTTATTGATAATATCTTTTTCTAAGTCCTCCAAAGACTCAATCATAAATTGCAGGCAGTGGTCGCTACGATAAGGATTATGTTCAATTTGTTCAGGCGAAAAAATAAAACAAAGGATAACTTCTTGAGCATGTTCAAGAGCAAAAACAAGCCCGTTATTATCTTCTAAGCGCAAATCTCTTCTAAAAATAAAAAGCGCCTTTTGAAATTTTTTATTTGTTTTCATCATTATTACTATGATTACTATGGATGGCTAAAAGATGGTTCACAAAACATATACCGAAGTAAATTAAAAAAATAGTTTTCACTATTCACTCTTCTCATTATAAGATTACAGACATTAAGTAAATAAATTTCGGATCGAATCTTGAATTGAATCCCAGATCCTCTCCAGATTATATTAATTCTTCTCGATAGGGATGTATTATTTGCCGTATAGTCTTTGCTTCGGCCATTGCCTCCTTTGATCGCAACCCATGTTTCCAAGAAGCCATTTTCTGAATTAACGTTCCCTCTGGAGTTTTCGAATCAGTGCTTTTGCCTCCATGCAAAGTGCATCAAATCCATCCTGGTACTCACATTACAGCTGTTGGAGCTGATGAAGTTGGTAAGCAAGAGCTAGATCCAAAAATTTTTGCAAGAGCAGAAAAAGTGATAGTTGATAGCCCAAGTCAATGCATTGAGCTAGGCGATGTGTCTTATGCTGTAAAAAGGGGTGTAATCGAAAAAGAAAGGCTGATTGAGCTGGGAGAAGTAATCATGAATAGTTCATTAGGAAGGACTTCAGAAGCTGAAATCACTTTAGCCGACTTGACAGGGATAGCAATTCAGGATTTACAGATTGCAACAACTATCTTCGAAAAATTTTCTGCACAAATATAAATTTTTGTAGTTCATTTAACTAATGATTACCAGATCTCTTCCTTTTTTTCATTTGCACTAAGAATTCATGTAGAATATTTTTCAGTTGGGTAAGCTAATTGACCATACGTATTATTGCAAAAATGCATATACTAAGTTTGAAAATTGTTGATGGCTTTGAAACAAGAAAGCATGTCCACCATCAAGAAAAGCGGTCCAGGAATATGGAATTTGATTTGCGATAATGACTGAATTTTTAGGCATATCAATTATGTCATTTCGACCGTCGGCTAATAAAACAGGTGTTTTTATATTTTTAAGAGCATTAAAATTTTCATTGTTACTACTCCAAAGAGTCGTACGAGCACGGTTTTGGCGAATTGTGGTCTCTTTGCTTACGTTAAAATCATCTGGAATAGTTCCTGCAGCAACAGCTTCTTTTATTCTAGCTATTACATCTTTGGCTGCTAGTTTTCCTTGTTCATTATTTGTAAAAACTAAACCAACTTTTTCCATCATAGGTATATTTGGATTATTTAATTTACTTTCAACATCTTGAGCTGTTTCATCTGCATGGGTACCGCCAGGATTAGCGCTACAGAGAATTACTTTTTCCACTAAAGCAGGATGCCTAATCAATAACTGCTGTCCAATACGTGCTCCCATTGACCACGCCACAACATTTACTTTTTTATAACCTAGATTTTTAATTAGTCCAGCTACATCATCAGCCATCTGTGGTATAGTTGTGTTGTTCTCTTTGGTATCTGTTGATAATCCAACACCGCGGTTATCAAACAAAATAAGTTGATAGTTTTTTGCAAGTTCTTCGATTAGCGCTGGATCCCATAGACTCATAGTAGAAATGAAGCCATTGATCATAACTAAGGGTTTTCCCTCCCCACGTATATAATAAGCGAGTTTAACGTCACCAACTTCTATCGTTTTAACTTCTGCCTTAAATTGAGCGTAAGCTGACGAACACATACCAATACAAGACAATACTAAGCAAATTAACCTGCGAAAATAGTTCATATTTTAATCCTTATCTATTAGCCAATAAATTTCTTATCACGGGAAAAGTCTTTTTTGTCCATCCCAGTTTGAAATAATTTGTTGTTTCATGGATTGTTTTAAAGAATTGCTCAGGTTGGACCCCATTATGACCCCATTACCATTATAATATACGCATAACAACCATTTATCAAAAAAATAAAATCCCCTTCAAATTTTCATCCAGTATGAACCCATAATGAGCCAGGTTAGTAAATAAACTAACCTTGATATTAAATCAAAATCCGTGATATTGTTTCCACTATTAAAATCTAAAATCTTCTAAAATTAGGGTGTTAACATGGCCGTATTAACAAATGCGTTGGAAAGTACAAAATATATATATTCTCTCGAGTTTCTAGCTGATGCTGCAAGGAGCAAAACAGCACACATTACCGGTGGGCATTTGATTGCAATTCACGCTTGTTTAAGTCCGTATAGTGAAAAATCTATTTCTGAGCGTTTAGTGGGGATCCCTTTCTTTACAGCAGGAGTTTTTACATCTACTGCTAGGGGCTTAGTTCAAGTATGTCCTAGAATTATTCCCACTACGATCAGTGTAGCAACTACAGTACCTTTTAGCAAAAAACAGCTTCATGAAATTGTTAAAGCTGCCATAACAACTCAAGTTATAGATGGTGTAACGGACACCATGATTCAATTGATTGTAGATACCATTGACAGAATAATGGAACCAGGCTCAAAACCAAGTGAAATCTATAAAGATTTTACAGAAAGCTATCCTAAATCATCCTGGCTATTAAAAAAAGCGCTTTTGAGCGTAAAATCAACAGCAATTTCTATGAAAGTAGAACAAATATTTAACTAGACTCAACATTAATTTTTAACATTAAATCAGGTATTTTATGCAATCACAAGGAACCTATCTTTTACCCACCGCAGGTCAACAGCCGACCGCCGTATCTCAACAACAATCAGAAACTCAACAAAGTATACTGTCTAGAGTGATTAATCACCCTGTTACACTCACTGTCGCAGGTATCGGGGTAAGTATATTTTCGGCATGGGCTATAAGATCAACGGTTAATTACTTTTCTTCAAATCCGATTGATGCAAGCTTATTTAAAGAGTCCTTGTTCATTAGAACTTATGAAGCCGAAGGTTTTAAAGCAAAACATGAACTTTTGCAAGTATCCTTAAAAAGCTCTGTAGAATTAATGGATATGGTAAAAGAAGCATTCAAAGGTAAAGATTACAATTCACTTATTGCTGAAGACCCTTTTTGGCTATCAACAGAAGGTTTATTAGTACTAATGAATTTGAAGGAAATACTGCCAAGAGTGGAAATGAATTCGACGGAAATAACCGATCTTCATCAGGGGCTATTACGTCTGTTAAATAGTTGCATGGATGTAAACTATGGTTCCAACCCAAAGGTACCAGATAGTATTTATGACACTCTTAAAGAAGCAGCGCAAAAAGAATCTCAACTAGAAGCATTCGTTCTTTTGATCAAAAATGCTCGTGAATTCTTATCAAAATATACTGGTATTTCTTCAGAATAATTGCTTGAAACTTAACTTGCCCCTTACCTAGCGACGACTTTAAGAAATAACCAAGATGGCGAGCCAGCGACTGGATCGACCTGATGACGTTATCCGAAGGAGAATGCTCTTCATTACAAATTGGGGTCAGGCCTGACATTCGGACATTTGAGTTTTGATCATTCAGGCCCCCTTTAATTTCTTAGAAAAGTCTCAGTCTTGAGCATTAATTCCATTTGTAGGAGTTGAAAAGATGCCATCTAAATGTCCGAATGTCAGGCCTGACCCCATTACCATTATATTTGCGTAAGTGGTTCAGTTTTAGCTATATGAATTATAAAGAAAAAGTGGAGCAAGCTGGACTTGAACCAGCGACCAGTGGGTTATGAGTCGGTTGATCTTCCGTAGAAGAGCGTAAAAGAAAGTACATAGGCACAGTAAAATTGGCGGTTTATGAAAGTTCCAATTGTGCTCATTTGCGCCTTTTTATTGTAGTTTTTTCCCACCAATTGCGTAAAAATTGCGTAAAAAGCTAAGGCATCAGAAATAATCCCACAAACTCGATTAGAAAATAGCTAGTGACGGCTATCATAATTGGCAGCACGAAGTAGAAACAAGCTTGCGAATATTTTTTCTGAAAATATTGGTGCCACATAAAAAAAATTGAAAGGGGAATTGAAAGAGGGATTGAAAGGCAAAGGAGGATAAAGGTCCATTGAAGAAATTTTATGCCAGAAGGATTGAGAATCGCTACTGAAAATAGAGAAGCGTATAAGAGAAATGGAAAGGGAATAGCATAAAACAATGTCATTATCCAAATCCATCGCTTGTTTATTTTTTTTTGTTTTAGGAGATCTGCTTCATTTGTCACAACTAAACCTCCTAGACAGTAGCATAATCCATTAAATTAACTGATACAATTGCCATAGGATTAGAGTTTTCTTCCTTGTACTTCTCCGTAATAGTTTTAACTTCGTTTTGATAACAATCGTTGCAGAATGAATGCTCATACTCAAGCCCAGAATCCAAAATAGTGACATTGCTAATTTTCTCTATTAGTTCTTCATAGTATGCAATTCGTTTTTTTTCGAAGATTTGAATTGCTCGAACCTCTATTGTATCTAAATAAAGAATGCTATCTTCTCGAGCCCATTTTGCAACCATCTGCTCTTGTGTCAAACCTTCCTTAAGTGCGATATAACGTCGCATAGCTAATGTACGAAAATTTGGAGAACCGCACAAACAAATGAGATCATTAGCACTGGCAAAATTGTGGGAGTCTGGATGGCATTTGCCAGGAGAAATAAAAGATCCTCCTCCAAATGTGAAAAGACGAATTTTTTGTCTTTCTTGGTGGGTCAGCAATTCAAGAGCGTGCTCACAAATAAACGCACCCATACTATGAGCAAAAACAATTACTGGTACATTTAAACTATCTTCATTTGATAAGAGGAGTAAATGCTTTAAAAACTTCACCGCTAAGCGAACAACCGGGGTATCAATACCGATTTTAAGAAGAGCACAAACTCCCAAATCATCCAACCATCCTAACATGTCATTTGGCATCGATAGTACTTGCTCGCCGCCCGTCAAATTTGAGATCAAATGAGCAGATTTTAACGCATTCTCTTTCGGATTCCAAACACCATTGATAAATCCCCAGATACATTGATTTTCTCTTTTTTCTCCGACGATTCTCATAAGTGTGTTTATTTCACCTTCTAATGGAGGTAATCCATCTGCAGGCATATGGATATTCCACATGGCGTAGGTAGGTCGAGAGCGGATATAAATACCACCATCATTTTGATGAACAAGAACCCCATCTAAGCGATGTGTTGAAATCCATTCGATAACTTGCTCTTTTGAGAGAAGGGCATTGTTCCCTACTAAGTATAGATCTTTACCTTGACTGCTTTCGATATGAGCATAAATTTTAGGCAGAAGGATAAATTTTTCACTACCTGAAGGAGAATATCCACAAGATTTTTCTATTGAAATGATTAGGTGATCAAACTCCTCCTTAGAAAAAGAATTTATTTTTTTCCCTAAAGAAATTGAGAGAATAGAAGCCAAATGAGAAGCATATCCTTCAGGATTTTCTGGCTGATAAAGTTTTCCAATTGTCTGTAGCGTTGAGGTTGAATATTTTTTTGTTCTTACCAAGTCTATTAGAGCTTTCCTTCCCTGTTGAGGAGAAGAAAAAATAGCAAATCCAGTATAAGATCCAATAGATCCATTTTTTCTAGCAAAATGAGAACGACTTCTGACCAATCCAGGATTATTTAAACGCCAGGCAAGACTTCCTCCTTGTGCAACATATTTATTTCCTAAAAGATCAAAGTAGAAAATGACCTCTTCATCATAAGCAAAGGCAGACTTAAACATACCAATAAATCCTTAAACGTATCTTCAATAATTGAACTTTCATATAATACCTTCCCATATTTTATCTCACAAACAGATTCAAGTGATGAAACCTGGTGTTCCAGATACCGAAGAAGTTATCCTTTACCGCAAAGCCATTCGTGTCTTAAGCAAATGGATATGAATTTACGCTTTTTTTCATTTGCAGAAAAGAGCAAAGCTATTGCAAAATTAATTTTGGAATAGAGTAACTTGGTATTCCATATTAATTTAGTTAAATTCTGAAATATAATTAAGATATCCTCTTGAACCAAAGGAACTGTTCCAAAGCTTGAGGGACTTTTCTAATGTCTTTAGACATTCTTGAATTTCACGGTGAGAATATGAGTTTTCCATTGATTCAATAAACATAAATAATATTTCAAAGAGTTTCTGAGAAAAGTCTACCAGCTTATATTGAGGCAACGGATAGTTTGTTAACTTAGCTTTAATATATTTTAATAAAGCTTCATATGCACGCAAAACATCATGATCATGCAGTTCAGGGTATTGTCTGTAATAAAGAACGACAATTGCCTCTAAGGGCTGAAAAATACCAATATATTTTTCGGTTAATTCTAGTTTAGATAGAGAAGAGATATGTTTATTCATATTAAAATACCTGGGATGAAAAAAGTGGGGCAAGCTGGACTTGAACCAGCGACCAGCGGGTTATGAGTCTGTACCCTCTTATTAAACTACCACAATTTACGGTAGCTGACCGCAACAACTATACTGTAAAAATCGCCTTTTCGTCCATTTCAATTTGATGCTATTTGATGCAGCTTACTGCCCCCATTTGGTCCACCAGTGGTCCACGGATTTTGACAAATTCGCTAATGATAAAAACGCATACAGAAATGGATAAGTACCAACGTTTTTATCATTAAGCTTGATCAAAACCAATAAGAGTTCATTTTTTTTAGAAAGTTTACAGTTATAGGAAATCCAGAACTTTCGCCTAAGACTGAATCAATTTCACAATAAGGACAAAGCGCAGTTTTATCATTTGCATTATCTATCCAACTAGAAATTTCTGCAGGGGAAAATATCTCCAGGCGATAAAAACAACCACATAGCTTATCTTTTATAATAGAAGATCTGTGGTTACTGGAATATTTGTGGGCTCGAATTATAGCTTCTGTATCATTCAAATTTTCCATCATTTACTCCTGGTAATAAAGACGGAGAGGGATCTTGATTTGATGCAGCTTTGTCAAGCAGGCTAAGCAACGTTTTTTCAGAGACGGGTTTGTAGTCCCATACCTCAACGCAAAGATTGAGTTGATTGGATAAGATCTTTCTTGGTCTTTTCTCATGGACGTGACCATGTAATTGAAAATGAGAAGGGGTTGGATTGGAGGGAATATGAATAAGCTCGACATTGTGTTGGCCTATTTTCAAAAATGCGGATTCTAAAACAAGATTGAATCCGACTCGCATCATGTAGCTTGCATTTCGATCATGATTGCCACGAATACAAATTTTTTGGCCTTTAAGCTGAGAACAAATGGAATGAAGGTGTTCGACATCACCAAGTCCAAAGTCACCAAGAAAAAATACTTGATCTTCTGCATCAACATATTGATTCCAATTGTCAATGAGGCTTCTATTCATCTCCTCAACTGTCGTATAAGGACGACCAGCATACTTAATGATATTTTTGTGAGAGAAATGTGTGTCTGAAATAAACCATCTTTTCATATTTGAGCTCAGTGTTTGTGCAGAAGATCATTAAAGTCGATAATAGAAGAGAAAAAATCACTTTCCAATACAGATTCATCAACACCATTCACATGAATTAAAACAGGTCTTATTGACATATTTTTAGGAAGAGCTAAGCTTTTAATTTTCTGTTTAACTTCGTCAATGACGCTTTTTGTAATTTCCTGAGAGTTAAATTTGATTTCGCATAGATAACAGGTTCCAAACTTTGTTTGGATCATGTAATCAATTTGGCATCCCTGTCGATCATTCGCTTTACGCTGAAAAAAAGGATTGTCATTCACAATTTCAGAAGGATCGATACCAAGGATTTTCTGTACCGTTTTTCGATTGCTAAGGACAAGGTTCTCAAACTGTAATCCCATCGCAGATTGCCACTGAGGTAGCAGTTTCAGCCCTTGTTTTTCAATTTTCTTTTTGTTCGGCTCAATATATTTGAGATAGAACCTTAGATAATTATCTTTGAGTCGATAATGGCTTAATTTCGAATCTAGACACGTCTTAAGATGCCAGGTAAAATCGCGAGAAACAAACCCTGCCGTAACGAGGTCTTCCATGTATTCAGAAACCAGGCTATTTTTTTCAACCTTCAAGGCTGTGTAAATATCTTTAAGTTCACAAGGCCCATTTGCAAGCCTTTCAACGATGGTTTTGTAAGTAGAGCTTCTGTTAGAGAATAAATCTGAAAAAATTCGTTCAAACTCACTAAAAAGAAAACCTTCTTTTCGAAAACACAATCTTTGGATATTTGTCTCAGCGCTTTGATTTGGCAAGATTTCTTCAAGATAGCGTGGGACACCTCCCATTACAGAAAGCACCTTAAGTTTGTCAAAAGCCGATACCTTATCTTGTTCCGCGTTCCAAAATTCATTACACTCATATAAGGGAAGTTCTTCCAACACGATGTCTAAAGATATTCTCCCCATAAATCCCGTACTACTAAGGATGTTTTCCTCAATCCAACTTGAAATAGACCCGCATAGAATAAGAACTAACTGAGGGTTATTTTTGAAGTAGAGATCCCAAGCTGTTTTAAGCTTTCCAAGAAACGTAGCGTCTTTTGAACCCATCCAACTAATTTCATCTAAAACTAGAACAATTTTTCCTTTTTGAGCTTGTTGTGCTAAATGCCAAAACAGATCGCCCCAGTCATCAGCTCTTGGTAGAGGAATTTTCATTTCGCGTTGTAGTTGACGAGCAAATTCTTCCTTTTGGTCGGCAGCTGTAATGCCGCTTGTCGGTGGAAGCCCAGAAAAAACATAATGTGGGGTTTTCTGAGCGAATTCTTGTGCCAAACGGCTCTTTCCAATTCGGCGTCTTCCTCGAATGACTACGAGGCTTGCTGACTTCTTCTTAAAGAGTTCACTGAGCATCTGAAGCTCTCTTTTCCGGCCTACAAATGAATGCTGCATTTTTAACCCTTATTTGGTGATGAATTTATTTTATCAATTTCCAGTCACAAAATCAAGAAAATATGATTTAGTGATTGACAAAATACAAAAAAAAGACCTCTAAGTGACGCCTAATAAACATCGAGTAATGAACATGAATATTTTAAATTATAATTTGTGCTTTCGTCCAGTAAGAATTGGATGAATTGGGGTCAGGCCTGACATTCGGACATTTGGTTGGTATTGGGTTTGCGATTTATTATTGCTTCGCATATGTTGTATGGTCATATGGCACGGCGAACACGTTTTCATTTTCCAATAACTACCTATCATGTCATGCTTAGAGGCAATGATGGTCTGCCGATTTTTTTTCAGACGATGACAGATGCCGCCTCTGTTTGTTAATGCAGGAGGGAATTGAACGATTTGGACATTCAATCCACTCATTTTGTTTCATGACAAATCATATTCATCTTGCAATTCAGGTTAATGACCCCATTACCATTATGACCCCATTACTAACTCAGATTTCACAGCGTGTTACTAGTTTGTCTTTGGATTCTCGGTATCATGTTTTATTTGGAATATTAAAAGTTGGTGAGGATCGATTTATCGACTTTTTGCAGCCATTGGAATGTTTTTTGAGCAGCTACGACCAGTATCGTGATACACATTAATGATTGCTTGCTTACGACTTGGAGGTTTTTGCCTGACGACAATGTCAATATCTTGTCCTAAAGCATTTAAAAAGTGAATTAAACGTTCTACTGAAAAACCATCGAGTTTTCGTCGGATCAAGGCAGACACTTTTGGTTGATTAATTCCCATTACTTTGGCAGCCTTTATTTGGGTTAGTTTTTTTCTTTTAATGATCTGTTCAATTTCCCAAACAAGCTTAGCCTTAGTCAGCTCTTCTTCTGGATTTTCAATGCCGATATCTGCGAAAACATTGCCGCTGCTCATCTCACATTCGATTTCTTCTAAGTGTTCTTGTTTTTTTTTGTTCATAATAGTTATCTCTGCTGCTTTTGGCTAGTTAGCCATTCCTTATATTTTTGCCCCGCTGCTTTTAGCCTTTTTTCAAGAAGGTCTAAGTCTTGCTTAGTTGTCTTAATGCCGGTTTTAGATTTTTTTTGAAAGGCATGAAGTACATATACAATCTCTTTAAACTGGACCGTATACATAGTTCGGTATGTTCCATTCTGATCATCTTGGACAATTTCCAAGACAGTAGCTCCTCCAAACCGCTACTAATAATCTATACAAACCTATACATTGGGCTTGATAGAACGTTAGCCAAGCAGTTTTGCTAACGATTCACGTATTAGAATTTCACCAATAACTATCAGGAATGCCTGTCACAAAAGTCGGGTTTAGGGGACTTAAGGATCGATTTTTTATCGCCTGATAGTGTGCTACAAGCACCGTTGTTATTTTCTTTTTCACTTTTCCCCAGAAATGCCATACGTGTTTTGTTCGATTCCTCTCGGGTAGAGCAAAAGCGACATGGCTTCCTTTTCCATCAGGTGTAGTCCCTTTAGAAGAGCAAGGTGATTCAGAAAATTGTTGATAACGTCTTGCGATGCAAAGAGCCGCCGCAAGATGTGTACTTAAACCATAACGTTTAGCATAATTGATCCGACCTATCACTGAAGTAAATGCCGGATTGATTTGATGGATCTTGATCCCGTGCTTAAATGCACGACTAAGTAAAAATTCAAAAAACATTCCGTAAGAAAAACTTGATAGAAGGCGTGCAAATTTTTTGCTTTCGTCTTTTAAAGAGATTTTCTTTTTTTGAAAATCCAATTTTTCAATCACAATTGGTTTTTTTGTTTCCTCTGCATATTTAATAATTTCTTTGCAAAGATCGCCCGTAATAGCCCTTAACTGCCCTTTCGATTTTCCATAAGAAACCCAAGGAAAGGTCTTTTTTGTAACTGGATTTCCAAAACGATCTGTTTCCATATAAGCGATATGATCGACATTAAGGTCAATTCCAATTACCCCATTTCCCTCTAAAGAATGAACTTCCGCCTTTTCTAGAGCGGTTGAAGCAAATACTCTCCAACTTTTTCCATCTTTTTTAAAGCGATAGGATATTGCTTGTCTTTTAGAGGGATTCAAAGCGGCTATAATCGCTTTTTGCCCATACGCAAAAGTTAGGTCTTCAATCTTTATGTACTTCCCTTGTATTTCTTCTAAATCCTTAGGCAAACGTAAGCGTAAGCAGAGTTTTCCATTACTTTGAACTTGTGCGGTGCAGGTCTGATTTCCTGCGGACTCATCCTTTGAGCCTAGAATAAAAAATTCGCTATTGCGTTTGGCTTCCCAGACTTTTTTCCATTCAGCGTGAGAATTTAAGTTGTTTTTCTCAAGAGAGAACTGTGCCCTAAATAATTTCTTCCCTCCAAAACAGAGTTTTACTCGGTTTTGCTTTAAATCAGTTTCAATCGAGTTAAGGCGATGGCATAGAGTATTTCTTCGACGTTTCTTCTGATGCAGAACAAAGAGTTTCGAGGGCTTTTTTTCAAGTTGTTTAATTTTTCGTTCAAGTGTTTCTATTTGCTGCTTCAAACCAGTTAAAGCGCGTTCTTGACCTGTCTTACAAGCTTCAATTTTCCCTTCCACGCTCACTCGACAAGCATTAAACTGGCGTGCGGTAATATTGAATTTTTTTAGAAAGGAATTTTTGCTGGATGCAGCAGGATGTCCTTTAGCAATTTCTGCATATAATGATCGCTCGACGGTGCTGAGTATAAAGGCATATTTGTCTAAAATGTCTTCTTGCTCTTTACTCAATACAAGACGAGTTTGATATGTAAGAGTCATCTCATTTTTCATTACCGATTAACACCTTAGCAGCTTCAATTAGTTTTTTATTCTTCTTACTTCTACTGCCGTATAAACGAGCTGAAAATACTGTAATAATTTCTAAGACGTCTTGTGCAAGCTCCTCCTCAAAGGAAACTTCATCACCTTTGTTGATAAGGATAACTTCTATCTGCTTAGCTTCACATAATGCAAAAATAAGCTCTGCGCCAAAACGAAGCAATCGATCTTTATGGGTGAGCACGAGTCTAGTGATTTTTCTTTCAAGAATCAAATTAATTATATTTTTAAGGCCTTTTTTTCGATAATTCATCCCCGAGCCTAGATCTTGGATCACTTGAAAATTCCAACCATGCCGTGTACAGTATAACGCAAGAACTTCAGATTGCCTTTTCAGATCTTCCTTTTGATCATGGCTTGAAACTCTGGCGTAAGCAACAGTAAGTTCTTCCTCAATTTTTTCATGTTCATTTAATTGATTCAAATTATAGTATCGTGTATTACCACTAGATTTCTTTGCCGGTAGGAGATAACCAGTCTCTTCCCAGCGACGAAGAGTTTGGATGCTAACACCCAGCAATTTTGCGGCTTCTCCAATTTTAACAAATCTACTCATATGTACAGATAATATCAGATATGTATAGATTTATGGAAGCTGTTTCTAACCCTTTAAGAGGCTTAGCATCCTTATGCTTACCACCTTCTTGCGCAATGCGTAAGGCATGACCCATTTCTTTTCGAACATCCATAGGGAATTCGATGAGATCTTTTTTGCTAGAAGCTATCCAGGCAAGCAATTTCGGTTCTTTCTTATCCATTCTGTCCCCAATCAGTATTATCCCACTTTAGGGATATAAAATCAATGCTTTTTTAGGGTTCAATTGTCGTATCATTGATGCGACAATTGAATGGCTAATCGTATAATCATAACCTATATGTATAATTCTAAGTTCTTTGTGTAAAATAAATTCATATTCTTAAGCTCAAATTGTCGTAACAGTGTCGCGACAATTCCCTTAGATCTATAAAGAAACTCCTTGAAGGATCTGTTCGGAAATTTGTTTACTAAATTTTTTAGTTACTTGAACGTCCATAGGGGTATAGCGTTGGAGCATCCCTACGGTACGGTGGCCCATTGCGGTGGCCAGCTCGAGGTTGGACTCCCTTGCTTTGCTGCCATGGTACAGAAGATATGACGCATATCGTGTGCTCGGCAGTCTTTGATATCTGCTCGCTTGAGTACTTCTTGCCACGCCTTTTTGATGTCGGTGTGTCCGAATGCCGTTTTGCTGGCAAAGACCAGCGGGTTATGAGTCTGTCAGCGATCCCCCAACTATCGCATCTTACAACAGCTGACATCAACCAAGATAGCAGCCTCAAGGCTTTTTAATCTATTCTAATTTTATCTGATATCATGTGATTTGCTGTCCCTATTTGGTCCACGGTTGGTCCATAAATAGAGATGGTTCAAAAACAGTTGTTTTGTTATGATTAATTTTCCATGAAACCCCTTGGGGCATTAGAAATTAAACCTTGAGAAATCAAGCTAACTGGAGTTTTTATGACATTTTCTTTATGTAGTCGTATTGGTGACACTACTTCTCACTGCCAAGTAGACACACAAAAACTAGAAGGTATTTTTGGATATGAACCTAAAGTCAATGTTTCCGATCTTGTTGGAGATATGTCATTTGATAATGGTAAAATGATTGTTATTACAGGTACTTTTTTTGAAATTATTGGTGGAAATAATACTTACACAATATCCCCATCAAATTTTTCTAAAACAGTAAACTCTTCAGAGATAAAAGGTAATGGTTCATTTGAAGGGCCATGGGATGAAATTGGAGAAAAACTTGCAAATCTTTTCTTTTCAAATCATAACGAAGGTTCAATCATTTATCTAAATGGTGAAAAACGCCAACTTTTGAAGAAAGAAACTTCTGTAGAACTTATTAAAACATAATTAGCAAAAATGTTAAGTTAAGTATCTTTTTCTTAAAGATCGCCACTCTTCTAAAGACAGGCCTGTAATCTTAAGATTACCTAAACTTACTGCAAGCATCCGAAAACCATCCGCTCCGTGCTCGCAAAGCTAGAAATTGATGAAATTGGGGTCAGGCCTGACATTCGGACTATTTGGTTGGTATTGGGTTTGCGATTTATTATTGCTGCGCATATGTTGTATGGTCATATGGCACGGCGAACACGTTTTCATTTTCCATCAGCTACCTATCACGTCATGCTTAGAGGTAATGATGGTCTGCCGATTTTTTTTTCAGACGATGACAGATGCCGCCTCTGTTTGTTAATGCAGGAGGGAATTGAACGATTTGGACATTCGATCCACTCATTTTGTTTTATGATAAATCATATTCATCTTGCAATTCAGGTTAATGAAGCGAGTATTTCGCGGATTATGCAAAAC
>Ga0207052_10107_pt1 | contig 28026 bp, 25 predicted proteins | sample Alteio_BWMinCont_62_FD_153294 | JGI IMG/M metagenome (GOLD analysis project Ga0207052, IMG submission 153294) | Enriched cells from forest soil in Barre Woods Harvard Forest LTER site, Petersham, Massachusetts, United States -... | ecosystem: Environmental > Terrestrial > Soil > Temperate forest >...
ATTAGCAACTGACGGGGATACAGAATTTCCTATCTAGCTAACTTTTTAGCATATGAGAAATTTCTATGACTTTCTTAATAAAAGACAGGGTTTCATCGTGATTTGACATGTTTACACTCCACTTTAATTCAGCGAATAATCATTGGTTTCAGGTTTGTAATGCGGATTCATTTTTCTAAAAATATCCCAAAAAAGTCGATAATAATATTCTTGGGGGGTTTCTTTCGTTACCTCTGGTGGGCAGCGACAAGCGCCTTGAATACTTTTTGCTTCATCACTAGGCACTATTATCATTTTTGCGTCTCCTCTTTATTTTTTAATAAATTAATTAAAATTTGTGGTCTTTGGTATTTTCCATTTACCTTCACGTTTTCTCCTTCATCATCAATTCTTGCAGTCTTTTTTAAGCACAGTAGTCCTTTCAAAGAAAAACTGAGTGAGATAGTAAAACTTTTATGACATTGATTAGGAAAAATTTCTTCATGATAAGATTTGGGTAGTGTTTCCACTTGAATAAAGCCCATGACGTTGAGTAAAGAGAGCAGCTTATAAATTTCAAGACAGCTTTTATTGATTTTTAAAGCCAGCGCTGCATACGTGGTGGTAGCAATAAGACGCGGATTTTCAACGGAACATAACGCTAAAATAAACCAAAGGACTTTAGCACTATCGGTTAATTCATCCGTTTTTGCTAAGAATTCCAATTCAGCAAAGGATAAAATAATCGTTTTTTTAAAGCGTCGCGTTTCACGAAGTATTCGCCAAGGTAAAATTTCGAGCATAGCAAGCCTCCCCCATATCGAGTTAGAAAACAAAATTTTAGTGTTTTAGCGTGTGGTAAAACGCTAATAGAACCTTAATTTTTTGCTTTAAAAACAATAAGGTACCGGGTTTGTAAAAACAAACTTGGGAACTGAGATGAGTTCGTATAAAATATGTGCGTCATGGGCTAAAACCTTCTAATCTATGGCAATCGCACTAAAATAAGTAGTTGATTTTTTTATAGATTCGTAGAAAATGCTGCCTGCAAAGGAATTTTTAAGCAAGGACAAGCCATGAATCTAACCAACACCTTTTTCTCACATTTTGAACCCCTGCAAGATCCAAGAGAAGATAACCATAATCGCCTCCACAATTTTTACGATATTCTTGTCATAGCAATCCTTGGAACTATCTGTGGTGCAGACGGCTGGACAGAGATTTGTGAATTTGCTGAAGCAAGATTAGAGTGGCTTAAAACTTTTTTGAAGCTCCCAAATGGGATCCCCTCTCATGATACATTTGGCCGCGTTTTCTCATTGTTAGATGCAGAAACATTTGAATCTTGTTTTTTGGTTTGGATTGCTTCTTTATCCATTGATGTAATAAATGAAATTATTTCGATTGATGGAAAAAGTCTACGAGGATCACATGATAGAAAAAAAGGTGTAAAAATGCTTCATGTGGTAAGTGCATGGGCTTCGGAAAATAAAATTCTACTTGGACAAGTAAAAACTGAGGAAAAATCAAATGAGATCACCGCAATTCCTGAACTTTTAGATATGATTGATGTTCAAGGAAGTATTGTTACTATTGATGCAATGGGATGTCAACATGAAATAGCCAAAAAAATCGTGGATAAAGGGGCAGATTACGTTTTGTCTCTAAAAGAAAATCAGCCAACACTTTGTCACGATGTTACATCAATATTTGAAAAAGGAGAAGAATGTAAATATAAAAAAATGATGCACAAACAAAAATTAGAAAAAGTTCGTTCTCATGGAAGAATAGAAACTCGTAGATATACATTAATTACACCACGCGCACAACAATTGTTTGGACTTCGCTGGCCTCATTTAAAAGGTTTAGGAATGGTAGAAGTAAAACGAACCGTCAACAACCAAGTAGAACATTCAAAAAGATTTTTTTTAACAAGTTTAGATGATGGCTATGAGCTTCTTTTAATGTCGGATTTGGCTGTTGGAATGACCCCAGAGAAAGGAAAAATGTATGTAGAGATGCAAGGAGAACAATTAAGATATATTGTTCAAGACTTAAATGGTAATAAAATTGATTCTCTTCTTAATATTAAAATAAAGAATTTAAACAGAAAAACTTTAGCGGAATCTAAATTTAGAATTTTAGCAGAAACATCAAAAATTGGTCATACGCGTCGAGATCAAGATATCGATCGATTTATGCAAGCTGTGCGAAAGCATTGGAATGTGGAGATTAATTTACATTGGTCTTTAGATGTTAGTTTTAAAGAAGATTTAAGCCGAGTACGTATTGGAAATGCAGCAGAGAATTTAGCGATTATACGTCGTGTAGCTTTAAATCTACTTAAGCAGGAAAAAACCAGTAAGGTGGGCATTACGGCTCGTAGAAAAAGAGCCGGCTGGGATAACAAGTATTTACTGAAAGTATTAATGGCAGACTCTCACCTAAAGAAGCCAGGAAACTAGATTCATTCAAAATAACATTATTTTCCTACAAAATCCTTTTGGGATGGGTTTTCTATACGTTATTTTCAAGAAAATGCTGGTTTTAAGAGATTTTATAATAAAAATTGGTTAGAATATTGATATTAGAGGAGAGTGTTTTTTGAACTGTGGCAATCTGAAGTAATTGAGCTGACGCTATAAAAACGTCAGTTTTATTCTATTAAATATTTTAATTAAAAGCCAGTAAAAAATATCCTCCCATAAAAAATATTCTTAATACCTTGCCCGATGAACTGTCTGGCAGCGGCAGCTGTTTAGGGATTTAGCCCACCGTGAAGTCGCTTTTAGCGACGTAACGGTGGGAACAATCGTACAAAAAATATGAGCCGCGGCAGCGGCGTAGGTAAATATCCTGCGCCGCTCCCGCGGCTTTTGAGGTTGTGGTGTTTTTCTTCCCCACATTCCGGCCAAAACGCCTCACGGCGTTAGGCCTGCATGCGGGGCTAAAATCCTACGCGGCTGTGCCGCCTGGCCTTCCTACTTTAGTGCTAACTGCAACCTATCCTCAAAATGAAGATCCAATTGACCTATCGTTAGGGCCCAGTTCTGTAGTGGCATATTCCATCGATCCTTGATTTTGTCGCAAGCGCAGTAAATCAGCTTGAATAGCGCATTTTCTGAAGTAAAGGCGCCTTTCGTTTTGGTAAATTTACGAACCTGGCGATGAAATCCCTCAATGGGATTCGTGGTATAAATTATTTTTCGTATATCCTTGGTATATTTAAAATAATTCGTTAAATTTTCCCAGTTATTTGACCATGATTTAATGACCGCAGGATATCTCTTGCCCCATCTCTCTTCAAGCTCCAAAAAGTGCAACTCCGCCAACTCTTTGGTGTCTGCTTGATAAACCTTCTTCAAGTCCACCATAAATACCTTTTGCTCTTTACTCACCACATATTTAAGCGAATTGCGGATTTGATGAACAATACACAGTTGTATTTCAGTTTTAGGAAAAATGGATTGTATCGCTTCTGGAAAGCCTTTTAAGCCATCTATGCAGGCTATCAGAATGTCTTTTACACCGCGTACTTGTAAGTCACTCAGAACACCTAACCAAAAATTCGCACCTTCACTTTCTGCAACATAAAATCCTAAGATATCTTTAATCCCTTCTTGATTAATTCCCAAAATATTATAGACAGCTTTGGTAACAACTTTCCCGTTCTCTCGTGCTTTAAAAAACATCGCATCTAAAAATATAATCGGGTAAATTGATTCTAAAGGGCGATTACGCCATTGGGTAACCAGGGGTACAAGCTTGTCAGTGACAGCGCTTATTGTGGCCGTTGAAATATCAACGCCATACATATCTAACAAATGAGCTGCAATGTCTTTATAGCTTGTGCCAATGGCAAACAATTTTAAAATTTTGTCATCTAGTTCATCTGTAAGAATTGTTTGGCGTTTTTTAACTATCTGAGGTTCAAACGTGCCGTTTCTGTCACGTGGCGTGATTAATTCAAATTTACCAGAAGCTGATTTAACTGTCTTAACTGTTTTACCATTGCGTCGATTGGCTTCACCTGGTTCAGATTCGCTTTCCAGATGTGCATCCATTTCGCCTTCTAGCGCTGCGGTCATTACCTCTTTAATTAGTGGGGTAAGTACACCATCTTTGCCGTTTAATGGTTTTCCAGCCTTAATATACTCAAGTATTTTGGCTTTAAAAACGTCAAGATCTGTGGGAGTATTAGGGAGATTGTCTCTAGACATGTGTAGTTCCTTAGATTTGATTTGAGTTAATCATCTCAGAAATGACACAGTCTGTCTAACACTCCCTATTAGAGAGCGTAGAAAGGGTGTGTTGCAAAAAATTAATATTTATCGGTTTTTAGTGCGATTGCCATACTAAAACCTTCTCTATATGTTTTTGTCTGTGAAAGTGTCTGCAAAGTGTTCATGCACTTTGCAGATGCGATTCGAGCACAGTATCAGATCTCGAATATCATTTGCAACCCTTTTTTTAACCGTATTATTACGCTTCAATTTTTGTCTAATTAACTAAATCTTTGGTCTTTTTTCTTGAATATTTTTATGCAATGTGCCGGTTGTGGTTTGAGTTTTATGAGTAAGAAAAGCGGGTTTCTCTGGGAAATGCGTTGGAAAAAATTGATGTAATTTTTTAAGGATTGCAGCAAGTCCTGAGGTCACGATACTGCCAAGCCAGGTTTTTTTGTGAAGATGGAGTGATTTAATTTCTTTGTTTTCTTCAAGCGTATTTGTATGATTGTATAAAGATTCTGATTGCTTTTTTAGTGCTTTAATCAATTCATTACGGTGTTTTTTTAATTCCTTAAGACTTAGTTCCTTATCCAAAGGAATAATTTCTTCTAGTGCGTTTTTTATTGTATTCAATTCTTTCATGTAATGTTCAAAAGCCTTAGCAGCATTTTTTCTTGACTGCGTATAGCCTTTATGTAAAAGAGGAGAGTGGGTTTTTTTGGGATCTACTTTCTTTAATATTTTTTTTTGTTCTATATCTGCAGTATCAATGCTACCTTTAATTAGATTTATAAAATTTAACCTCTCTTTTTCTAGTATATTTATTTCACTTTTCATTACATCTGACTTATCAGAATGTAAAAATAATTTAACGTTTTGGAGTGCTTGGTCATCTTCTGGAATTGCATAATTTTTGAACTCTTCGGCGATCGTAAAAGCGGTTTCCATACTGATAACAAGGAGATGCTCATGTCCCCAATTTTCTATTTGGTCGATTTGATTCTTTGGAGCCTTTTCTAGTTTCTGACCAAGAGCGATACTAATGTTTTTCATTTTTTGACATAATTTATCTGCAACATTCTTATCTAGAGCTCTTAAATAATCTGCAATCATACCGGTTCTAAAAGGGAGCGCTTCTTCGACGCTGACTTCAACATTGCTTAATGGTAGTTTGTTATTTTTTACCCTAACAAAATTGATATAATCAAAAATCATTTCATTCAAATTATTTTGTAGTTTAGCATTTTCTTTCGCAAATTTTATGAGACTGTCAGTATTATTAATATCTGTTTCTTCAATTAGCTTGATAAAATCTTCAGCAGGATGTGGCATGTGATGAACCCCTTAAGATAGATATTCTCTTAAGGATATCGGTTAGGGATTAATTATTTAAAGTGCTACCACACGTATTTTTAATGCATGAATTTCTTGGGGGATTAAATCTTGTAGTATTTGATATATTAATTGATGCTGCTTTAAAAGGGATACCCCGTGAAATGCAGGGGCTGCTATTTTTAGCGCAAAATGGCTGCCGCCAGCGGCGGCGCCTTGATGCCCCACATGTTGGGCGCTTTCATCTATCACTTCTAGCAACGTCGGGGCGAAAGCCTGTTGCAGTCTGGTTAAAATAAGCGCTTTTCTTTCACTGGGTGAATATTTCATTAGTGAGAATTTTTTTCCTTTTGATGGGGTAGATATTTAGCCACTAAAAAGGCTTGTAAAATCACAAAAGCTACCGTTAACCCTAAGGTGCCAAATAATTTAAAATTGACCCAGGTATCAGTATCAAAGCGATATACCACGAAAAGATTTAAAAAACCCATAAAAAAGAAAAACCCGACCCAACTTAAGTTTAAGGTCCCCCACGCTTTTTGTGGCAGCGTTAACGATTTTTCTAGCATTTTTTGGACCAGGTTTTTTGAGGTGACTAAAGGGCTTGCCGCAAACAGGGTGCCTAACACCCAATACACCACGGTGGGTTTCCACTTGATAAAAATTTCATTACGAAATAATAAGGTAGCCCCTCCTAAAATGACGATCATGGCCAGCGTGACCCATTGCATCATATCGGGTTTTTGACCTCGTAAGACGTTAAATAAGATGAGGAGGGTGATAGCAACCATGGCGCCCATTGTGGCAACATAGATGTTGTAGAACTTATAGGCGGCAAAAAAGACCATAATGGGAAATAAATCGAACAAAAATTTCATGGGATTCTCTATAATAATCGAATGACACGTTATTTTACCATGCATGTTGATAACCCGCAGCCCCGTTTAATCAGTCAGGCGGTTGAGGCTTTACGTGCGGGAGAATTAATAGCTTATCCAACTGACTCCGGCTATGCATTGGGATGCGCTTTAATGAGTAAATCAGCTTTAAAAGCGTTGCGAGATTTGCGTGGACTAGAAGAGAAACATCCGCTTACGCTGCTGTGTCATTCCATCTCAGAAGTCTCGCATTACAGTATTTTAAGTGATTTTGCCTATCGAATTTTTAAACAATATACCCCTGGCGCCTATACTTTTATTCTGCCAGCCACAAACCAAGTGCCTCGACTGGCACTTGGGATCAAACGCCGTGTCGTGGGGTTACGTATCCCCGCTCATCCGGTTGCCTTGGCGTTAGTGACCAAAATGGGGGTTCCCATTATCAGCAGTACGCTGTGGTTAGCCAATGAGGAGTCTCCAATTTGTTCCCCGCTAGAAATTAATCCAAAAACCAAAGGTAGGGTAGATCTGATTTTGGATGGGGGGATTTGTAACGAAAATCCCACCACCGTGGTAGATCTAACCGATGCACGCCCTAAAATCATTCGAAGAGGCTTAGGAGATCCTAGTCCATTCGAAGATTAATGGTACAATTTGGCTTATGTGGCAAGTTGTTACTATATAGTAAGGTAAATAAGTGAGTATTAGCAGTTCTACAACTGAATTTCAACGTGTCGTCTCTGGCATGCGTCCCACAGGCCGGTTGCATTTAGGGCACTATCATGGCGTCCTTAAAAATTGGGTCAAACTGCAATATGAATATGAATGTTTATTTTTTGCTGCAGATTGGCATGCCCTCACGACACACTATGAAGATCCTCTCGATATTGAAGAAAATGTTTGGGAAATGTTTATTGATTGGTTAGCGTGTGGTATCAATCCGGGTTCTTGTAAATTATTTATTCAATCTCGTGTGCCAGAGCATGCGGAGCTGCATTTGCTTTTATCGATGATGACCCCTTTAGGGTGGTTAGAGCGTGTCCCGACTTATAAAGATCAACAAGAAAAATTAAGGGAACGAGATCTGGCTACTTATGGGTTTTTAGGATATCCCCTGCTCCAAACAGCGGATGTTTTGGCTTATAAAGCCGGTTTTGTGCCGGTAGGAGAGGATCAAGTTTCTCATTTAGAATTTGCCCGAGAAGTTGCAAGACGTTTTAATCATTTATATGGTCGCGAGCCAGGGTTTGAAGAAAAAGCCAAAGCTGCAGTGAATAAATTGGGTAAAAAAAATGCAAGTATTTATTTAGAATGTTTAAAACAATACCAAGAACATGGTAAAAAAGAATCCCTTGAAAGAGGCAAAGCGCTCATTTCGGCACAAGGTAATTTATCCTTAGGGGATAGAGAGCGTCTGTATGGGTATCTAGAAGGGAGTGGGAAAATTATTTTACCTGAGCCACAGCCACTCTTGAGTCAACATGCTAAAATGCCTGGCTTAGATGGCCAAAAAATGTCAAAATCTTACAATAATACAATAGGCATTCGCGAAGCACCTGAGAGCATCGAACTAAAAATTCGAGTCATGCCAACGGATCCTGCGAGAGTACGTCGTTCTGATCCTGGCGATCCTGAAAAATGCCCTGTGTGGGGATTACATAAAGTCTATTCTACGAGCGACATTCAAGAATGGGTCATAAAAGGCTGTAAGTCAGCTGGGATTGGGTGTCTTGAATGTAAAAAAGCCGTCTCTGATATCATTATCGATGAGTTACGCCCTATTCAAGTGCGGGCCCAGGAATATGCTGGTAATGCACGCTTGGTAAAAGAAATTGTACGAGATGGTTGCGAAGCCGCAAGAGACATTGCAGAAGAAACACTAGAAGAAGTCAGAGAAGCCATGGGGTTGCCACATCGTGACCGTTGAAATCGAAAGTGAAACCCTGACTTATGCAACTGTCAACGGCGTTCCGTTTACGGTGTTGCCAGAGGATCTTTACATTCCACCTGGCGCACTAGAAATATTTTTGGAGGCTTTTGAAGGGCCGCTGGATCTATTATTGTACCTGATACGAAAACACAATCTTGATATTTTGAATATTCCTATTGCAGAAATTACGCATCAATATATGACTTATGTTGATCTGATGAAAGATATAAAATTAGAGCTGGCAGCAGATTATTTAGTCATGGCGGCCATGTTGGCCGAAATTAAATCTCGTATGCTCTTGCCAAGGCAAGATGAGGCAACTCTCGACGAAGAGGATCCCAGAGCACAACTCGTGCGTCGTTTACAAGAATATGAACGCTTTAAATTGGCTGCAGAAAAACTAGAACAAATGCCACGCTTGGGTCGTGATACTTTTCTGGGGCAAGTTGAGATCCCTGCGATTGAAATGCCGATCATAAAACCTGATGTACCGTTATCAGAACTCTTGCATGCGTTTTTAGAGGTGCTCAAGCGCTCATCACTGCTTGCTACGCACAAAGTGCAAAGGGAAGCACTCTCAGTACGAGAAAGAATGAGTTATATTTTAGACAAATTGAATAAACAACGCTTTATTGAATTTCATCAATGCTTTGATTTAACGGAAGGACGATTAGGAATTGTGGTGAGCTTTTTAGCGATTTTAGAATTATTACGTTTAGGATTATTGGATATTGTCCAAACTGAACTCTTTGGCCCCATACATTTAAAGGTTACCGATGGCGAAATTGACGACGAATGAACTCTGTAAAATAGTTGAGGGGATGCTTTTTGCGTCTGGCTCACCCTTATCTCTTGAGGCAATTTATAAACGTTTTTTTGAAGAAGATAAAGTCAAAAAAGACGATGTCAAAAAAGCCTTATTGCAGTTGCAAAAATTTTATGCAGAGCGTGGTATTCAGCTCGTTGAAGTGGCGACCGGTTTTCGATTTCAAGTAGGACAAGAGGTGATCCCTTATATTACCAATAACTTAAGTGAAAAGCCTGCACGATTTTCAAGAGCGTTGTTAGAAACCTTGGCATTGATAGCCTATCGGCAACCGATTACGCGGGGAGAGATTGAAGATATTCGGGGGGTGGTCGTGAGTACACACCTCATCAAAACGTTAGATGAATTAGAATGGATTAGGGTGGTAGGTCATAAAGATGTGCCGGGAAAACCTGCACTCTATGCGACAACCAAAGACTTTTTAGATCATTTTGGGTTGAAGAATTTAGAAGATCTGCCGCCTTTGGCAGCACTGAAGGATTTTGACAGTATTGGATCTGAGATGGCGCAAAACGCACAAATTGAAGATCTCCCCTTTGAAGTCAAAACCAGTATTCCCTTACCTGAAGAAGAAATAGAAACTGAAGGTGCGTTAGGATCAGAAACCGTAACAGAATTAGAAACAGAAGTAGAAGTAGAAAGTGAAGATGAGACTGCATAAATATTTAGCAAATGCTGGCATAGGTTCACGACGTGCCATCGAAGAAATGATAAAATTGGGTAAAATTAAAGTCAATGACCGCATTGCTGAGCTGGGTCAACAAGTTACCTCAAAAGATACCATTCAGGTTGAGAATAAATTTGTCACATTTTCTGAAGTCTCAGAAAGCATCCCACCTCGCGTGTTAATTTATAATAAACCAGAAGGCGAAATTTGCTCTCAAAGTACCAAAGAAGTTAAACAAACGGTATTTGATCACCTACCTAAGCTGCATCAAGGCAGATGGGTGATGGTAGGGCGCTTAGATGTAAACACTTCAGGATTATTGATTTTTACCAATGACGGCGAACTTGCGCATCGCTTGATGCACCCTCGTTTTAAATTAGATAGGCAATATGCCGTCAGAGTTATCGGTAATGTAACAGATAATATTATTGCGCGTTTAAAAAAGGGCGTCCCGCTACCTGATACAGGTTTTTGTCGTTTTAAAGACATGGTCCCAAGAGCTTCTAGTAGTGGCTTGAATCAATGGTTTACGGTGACCTTAGGAGAAGGAAAATACCGCGAAGTTCGTCAGCTCTTTGCTTCACAAAACTGTACCGTGAGTCGCTTGATACGCATTAAATATGGCAATATTGCCTTGCCAAAAGATCTGAAAAAGGGTTGTTGGCGAGAATTGTCTCCAGAAGAAGTAACGGCTTGTCTACTTTAATTATTTTTTAGTGGATTTTTGTTCTCTTTATTTTCAATCGGACTGTTAGTTTTCATTAAATTTCCTTAATCTAAGCTGACCTATTATCACTATAGTCATTTTGAACAGAATTTGTAGCGTGGTTATACAATAAAAAGGCTTTAGCATTAGTCAGGGAACATTTTGTCCTGCATGACGTCTAATACGTGTTGGGTGTTATAGGAAGTGTACGATGGCCTTTTCAGAAATTGAAATTCTTAAAGCCAAGGAAAATTATGAGAAGCTGCACGAGTTGCAGTTACAACGAAAAATGCAAGAACTTGAGTGGCAAAAAGAAATAGGGGGAATCACAGAAGAAATTATTGAGCCTACCTCGATAGATTTTCCAGATGTTCATGGCAATACGTTGCTGGATTATGCAATTATCGCCTCTAATCTTGATCTGATTGAAACCTTGCTTGAGCAAGGTGCCACTTCTCAGCAAGCCCTGGTGCTAGCAATACAAGCAGGAAATGAATCAATCTGTGCTTTGTTAAAAGCAAAGGGCTTGACTCTTCAATATGAGCAAATCAGTAGCGATTTTTTACAAAATCCCAACATAAAATTCTTTGTTGACACTATTGCGTTAGAAAAATTTGATAAACTTCATCAATCATTACTCGATACACCAGTTTCGCCATGGGATAGTGGTCCTATATCGCCAATAAATAAAGATGGCTCGCTATGGCATCATGTTGCTTTTTTTCCGTGGACTATTTTTATGGCAAGAAAAGAAAAAAAATCTCTGCGAACAATATCCTGGAAAGAAGGGATGGAGGAATATGATAGCGCAGGCTATGCCCCCATACATTATGGGATAGAAGCAGGAAACAGTGAATTTGTGAAATTTTTGCTTGAAAATGGTTGTGATGTAAATAAATCTATGCAAAATGCCAAAATGTTGCCTATCCATATTGCCTTATTAAAAGGTGATCTGGAAATGGTGAGAATGCTACAAAAAAATGGGGCGGATTTAGCGGCACGCGATTATGAGGGAAACGATGCACTCATGTTAGCGATTCAAAGTGATAATCTTGAATTAATCAGGTATGTTTTAGAGCAAAATATAGAATACAGTATGCGAGATTATTTTGGGATCACACCACTGCACTTAGCCGCAAAACTTGAAAATGAAGAAATAATTGCAATGTTGCTTGAAAATGAACGTTGTCAAAATTTAATAACGAGTGTAGATTTATTTGGGCGTGATCCTTTGCAAGTTGCACTGGAGTGTGATAATGAGGTATTTATAAAACTGGCTGGGGAAGAAAGAATAAAAGATCGTGTCAAGAAAGAAAGAGCCTATATTCCTCAAGATCACATTTTAACACAATTACGTTATTATTTAAGACTCACCAATCAAGATCCTATGACTTTGCGCGCAGGGCATTGTAATGGTCTTGAATTTATCGCGTTATATTTTTCCGATATTGAAAAACATGATCATTTCATTAAAATTCTAAAATTGATGTCAGAATGGGACGGAGAGTTTACTTCACTTAATCAATACGAGCCCGTAAAAGGGATCTATGGCGATTTTGATAATATCGGGCAACTTTTTCGCCATTATGTTGATTATATTATTTGGTTACAACAAGACAACCTAGATCCTGAATTAAAGAAACTTAACCCAACGCAACAATCTCGCATTGAGCAATTTTCTTTATTCAAAAAATCAGATCATAATTTATGTGACAAAAAGCATTTTGAAGTTAAAACAGGTAGCAAGACCAAAGCCAAAATTGCTGAATATATAGAAATTGTGTCGCGATTACCTGGATCCAAAATTGAGGTTGGTGGGGGGCGGCATGCTTGTAGTTTAGCAGTTCATAATAAAAAAAATCTAGAATATTATGATCCTAATGCGCTATATGAATTTAAGCCTTTTGATTCAGTTACTTCATTAGCCAACGCGATAAAAGAGATAAAATATTCCATGAATGGCTTGCCGGATGAAGAAATGTCATTTGCAATGTGGGTGTATCAATCACAAAATTTTAATAGTAATACTTTTACTTATTTTAAAAAGGAGGAGTTATCGAAACCGCTTGATTCTCCAAATGGGTTTTCGCATTGTCATATTGCGGTATTAACGGATAGTCTGAGAGATATAAAAAAAATACTGTCACTTTCATCCTATGATATTAATAGTAAAGATAAAGAGGGTAATACGCCACTAGATTTGGCAATTAAATTTAAAAAAAATGATATAATAAATGAATTTCTACAATGCTCTCGTTTAGATTTAGATCAATGTCAATTCCTTGTTTTGGTGGATAATGAAATATTGCTTGAAAAACTCATGCAACATGCCAATTTTAAAAACAGCAATGGATTGTTGAATAACGCGGTGCTAAATAGCAATGAGAAGCTGGTGAGGAGATTATTAGAAAAGGGCATCGATCCAAATGAGAAAGACGATAATCAAATTTTTGGTTCAACTTTACCTTTGAACAATGCGTTAAAAAGCAGTAATCTTGTTCTGTGTCAGCTTTTAATGGAGGCAGGTGCTAAGCTTGAAAATGTTGATAAAAGCGGCAATAACCCTTTAGTCTATTTGGCTAGTGTAACGCAAGAAGAGATTGTAGATTATTTTCTTAAAAATCATCTATCTGAAATTCTCAATATTAGCAACGATATTCCTAACAATGTTTTTTCATGGTTGTCTACCAATAATCCTTTCCTATCGTTGAGCGTACCCTCTAAAAAGATATTACTCAAAACGATTGAATTTTCTCCTAATATTATGCAACTTAATGCACAAGGTTTTGCTCCGATTCATTTATTAGTTTCAAATAAAGAAAATGATATTGAACTATATCATGCTTTTGATATGCGTTTACAACAAAATGCAATTGACTTAAATCAAAAAACACAAGAGGGTGAATCGCCGTTAATAGTAGTATTAAAGAAAAAATTTTTGCCGAATGTCACGGCTGCACTGTGGTTAATTGAAAAAGGAGCGGATGTAAATAGTGCTGATCAACAGGGTATTCCGCCCTTAATTTATGCAGTACGAAATCATAAAAATAAAACACTGACATCAGCGTTATTAAAGGCTGGGGCAGATGTCAACTATCAATCAAGACTGCAAAAAAATACAGCATTGCACTATGCGGTTATCAAAAAGGATATTGAAATGGCTAAAATCCTGCTTGCTTATGGAGCAGATATTCATATCAAGAATGAGAGCAAAAAATCGCCACTCGATATGGCTATTGAAAATAAAGATGAGGAGATGATACAGGTATTGACACAAAAAAATGAAGAGGTTTTGCCGATGAAACCCCGTGAGGAAAAAAGAGTAAAACCTATGGTATACAAAAAGCGTTCTTTTGTAGAAAAAAAGACAGAAAAATCAACAAGCAAAGTTTTGGATGACAAAAAACTAGATCCTACCTAGTAACCTTGATGCCATGACATCTAATCAGTGTAACTTCTCATTTATTTATAAAAATTTTTCTACATTTTTCTAAAAAAATGAACTTTTTCACCCAATGTACCCTCCTACGATAGAGATCTTAATACAGGAGAAAGTTTATGAAAGATTTTGATAAAGAAGAATTTGATAAAGAAGTTGATGATATTTTTGATACGATAGGGAAGATTAATCCAGATATGGGCGATGATGTTGTTGAGTTTATGGAGGAGATCCGTGATGTCGTTGACAACAAAAATAAACTTCGGGTGATCCATAAAACTTTTTCGCAGCATTTGGATGAGTTTAATCCTAAAGAATTAGATAAATTTTTTAAGAAATTTTCCCGATTAACCACTGGTATTGAGGTTGCCATCGACGAAATTGGAAACAATCAAATGGAGGATCTAAAGGAAAGTAAGAGAAAAAAAATGACAGAAGAAGACATACTGAAAATCAAAGGTCAAATGGCAATAAGAGATCTTTACCCTGCTTTCAAACATGTATTTAATGCAATCGAAAGATACATTAAAAAGAACCAAGGAGACCTTAAATCAGAGGATGAAAGAAAAAAAGTTGCCTCACAAATAATATCTGAACGTAAAGAAATAAAGCAAAGACAGCAAAGACATGCGGAGTTTATCTCTGGTTATCGTTCTGATATAGAAAAAATAAAAAATAAATATGAACAGGGCGATAAAAAGCCTTTGAAAAAGAAATCGTCATCGACATTCAGTCCTACTTCAAAAAAGAAGTAAGGTGTGTATTTTCTAAAGTAATGCATTTTCCTCTTAACGTTTGAGCTTGAGGCGATAATAGATAAATATAATGTTCTATTATGGCTTCAGGCGCTACAAAACAAGCGGGAGCAATCCCAGGATAAGCTAGGAGGCGTGAAGCGGTTCGCACGATGCCAGGATGAATGCAATTGACGCGTATTGTTGTATTTTCTTCTAATTCTTCGTGTAAACTTTTAGCCAACGCTAACACGCCAGATTTACTGGCGCTATAAGCGCTCCAATACGCTTTGGGTTGAAATGCTTCTTCTGCTACCGTAAATAAAATAGACGAAAACGGCGTGTTTTTTAATAAAGGCAATAAACTGTGGGTGAGTAAATAGGGAATATTTAGATTCAGCTGGATCACCTCTTGCCATTTATCCGGGGCTAAATGCTCAAGCGGCGTGATTCTGCCAAAAGTCCCCGCATTATGCACCACGGCATCTAAGCGACCAAACAACTTATGAATGCTCATCGCCAGTTCATTGGCTTGTGCGGGCTCAGTGCGTAATAAATTTAAGGGGTGTATTGCAGGCTCTGGGTAGCCAGCTTGGACAATTTCATCAAAAAGACTTTCTAATTTTTTGACCGACTTGCCTAATAGAATAGTGGTCGCCCCGTGTTTAGCGGCATGAAAAGCGAGTGTGCGACCGATACCGCTGCTAGCGCCTGTAATTAAAATAACTTGGTTGGCAAGGCAGTTCGAGGATAATGCACAAAGCGGTAATTCAAATTTTTCCATGGCGGGGATAATAAGCAAGGTTGCAGGGGAGTGCAACCTTATTAATGGGTTATATAACTAAGCTAGTGCGAATTGCTTTTGACGAGTAGCAGAAGCGGGTTGATCAAGATCTTGTTGTTCAGAGAAACTGGCCTGAGAAAGCATTTCTTTACGCATTTGTTCCCACCGTTGTTGCCATAATGCCATTTGGGGGGTAAGGCTTCTAGGATTTTTTTGATCTTTTTCTTCCATCAACATGACGCTGCAAGTCCTTTTCCATGTGGTTTGTTTAGGTTATTACACTCTAGGATAAAAGAAGCGGGATGTTGAGAGAGGAAAACGGAAAAGCGTGTAAGCCATTTTCGCACAAAGCCGTAGTATATGCGCATCGCTCTTGATTGTTAAAGCAACTGTTTAATCTCTTCTGGATGCGAAAGAATGCGATCTGGTTGCCAGGTGAGAGGATCCTCGTTCTGGGGGATATAGCCATATTTTGCGATGGCGCATTGCATCCCTGAGCGATGTGCTGCCTCCACATCAGACTTGGCATCTCCTATATACCAACAATTTTTGGGAGAAATTTTTAGGATCTCACACGCATATAAGAGGGGGGCTGGATCAGGCTTACTGGTTAACAGGGTATCCCCTGACACGATACATTGCGTGCGTCTTAAGGGAGAAAATTTCTGGACAAGGGGATCTGTAAAGCATTGCGGTTTATTGGTGACGATGCCCCAGGGAAGGTTCTGAAGTTGGATAGTCTCTAATATTGCAGGAATGCCGGAGAATAAGCTTGATAAATTCCCTAAACCCTGGCGATAAAAATTCAAAAATTGTTCTTTCAATACAGTAAATTTCGGATGTTGCGGATTGAGGTTAAGGCCGAACTCGAGCATCCCACTCGCTCCAAAAGAAACAAACGATCTTAATGCTGTTACAGTGATAGGGGGCATCCCTTGTGAATTTAATAAAAGATTAAGGCAATGGGTAAATTCTGGTGCAGTATCCAATAGTGTGCCGTCTAAATCAAATAGAAGTCCTTTAACCTTCAAAAGCATCTCCCTTTTTAAAATGGGCGATATAATTGACGGCAACATCCTCAGATAAATAAAATTGTTTGGTGAATAGCTGATAACTGATGCCTTTAATATGCTTTAATTCAAGCTCACAAAAACGTGCTGCCTGGACTAATTCGCTCGGGCGAATAAATTTTTCGTATTCGTGCGTGCCTTTGGGCAACATTTTGAGCACATATTCTGCGCCCAGTATCGCGACTAAAAACGCCTTTGGGGTGCGATTTAATGTCGACAGGATAAGATCGCCGCCGGGTTTTAAGAGTTTGCTTGCAGCCTCAAGGACTGAGAGAGGATCAGGAACATGCTCCAGCATTTCCATACAAGTAATAATATCAAACGTGCCAGGCAAACGTTCCGCATAAGTTTCACAAGTTTCAAGCACATAGTTAGGTGGCGTTGATAAAGCAGTAGCGTGGCTTTTAGCAATATCAAGAACTTTTTGCGACTGATCGATACCGGTTACATGGGGGCTAAAACGGCTTAAGGCTTCGGTTAAAATCCCTCCACCACAGCCAATATCTAATATCGACCTTGTTGCAAGCGAACAATGAGATTGGATGAAGGCGAGTCTGAGTGGATTCAGATCATGTAATGGCTTACAAGAACCGTTGGGATCCCACCAATCCTGGGCCATGTCATCAAATTTGCTTACTTCATTTAAATCAACGTTTATGTTTGTAACCACATTTGCCTGCATTATGTTAAAATTCAAAAGCTGACACGACATTAAAAGTTTTATAGCTAACAAAGGAGCCGTAGTCCGTGACTGAGCTCGCGAAAGAAATCCATCCAGTTAATATTGAAGATGAATTAAAACAATCTTATCTAGATTATGCCATGAGCGTAATTGTAGGGCGAGCATTGCCTGATGTGCGGGACGGATTAAAACCCGTTCATCGCCGGGTGTTATTTGCTATGTCTGAGTTGGGGAATGATTATAATAAACCCCATAAAAAGTCCGCACGCGTGGTCGGTGATGTGATAGGTAAATATCACCCGCATGGCGACACCGCCGTTTATGACACGATTGTGCGAATGGCCCAACCTTTTTCCATGCGCTATCTCCTGGTAGACGGCCAAGGAAATTTCGGATCCGTCGATGGCGATTCTGCTGCAGCCATGCGATATACCGAAGTCAGAATGTCTAAATTTGCGCATCAATTGTTGCAAGATTTAGATAAGGAAACGGTTGACTTTGCGCCCAACTATGATGGAACCGAATTTGCCCCAACTGTTTTGCCCACACGTATTCCTAATTTGCTAGTCAATGGCACATCGGGTATTGCAGTGGGCATGGCAACGAATATCCCGCCTCATAATTTACGGGAAGTGATTGATGGTTGTTTGGCCTTAGTCGATAACCCAGAGACCACGATTGATGAGCTTTTAAAATTTATCCCCGGCCCTGATTTTCCAACAGCTGCCATCATTAATGGGCATTCGGGTATTATTGAAGCTTATAAAACCGGACGGGGTCGTATTTATGTCCGTGCCAGAACGAATATTGAAGAACAAGATTCAAGGCAAGCCATTATTATTTCTGAGCTGCCTTTTCAGGTGAATAAGGCAAAATTAGTTGAAAAAATTGCTGAATTAGTTAAAGACAAAAAAATTGAAGGGATTTCAAATTTACGGGATGAATCTGATAAAGATGGGATGCGGGTGGTTATTGAGTTAAAACGTAATGAAGTGCCTGAAGTCGTTTTAAATAATTTATACGCCCATACCCCCATGCAAAGTGTCTTTGGGATCAATATGGTTGCCCTAGTAGATGGGCAGCCAAAAACGTTAAATTTAAAGCAAATCATCGAAGCGTTTATTCGTCATCGTCGTGTCGTTGTCAATCGCCGCACGACTTTTGAATTACGTAAAGCCAGAGAACGTGCCCATATATTAGAAGGATGGAGCGTGGCGTTGGCAAATATTGATGAGGTCATTCGCTTAATTAAAACGTCTAAAACGTCACAAGAAGCTAAAGAGCAACTCATCGATAAAATTTGGCCACCTGGCATTGTGACACAAATGTTAGAAAAAGCGGGCGCAGATGCTTCAAAACCAGAAGATCTTGATCCTACGTTGGGGTTATCTAAACAAGGTTATAAACTTTCTCCTATACAAGCTCAAGCGATTTTAGATTTAAGACTGCATCGTTTAACGGGTTTAGAACAAGATAAGATTTTTCAAGAATTCGAAGCCATTTTGGATGAAATCAAAAAACTCATTGAAATATTAGTGAATACTTCTGTGTTAATGAAAGTGATTCGTGATGAATTATGTGAAATGAGAGAACAGTTTGGAGATGAAAGAAGAACGGAAATTATCACGACACAACAAGATTTTTCAAATGAAGATTTAATCACAGAAGAAACACGGGTTGTCACGCTGTCCTATCATGGTTATGCAAAAACACAACCACTCGATGCGTATCAAGCGCAGCACCGAGGCGGTAGAGGAAAAGCGGCAACGGCAATGAAAGATGAAGATTTCATCGATAAACTGCTTATTGCCAGTACCCATGATACGATTTTATGCTTTTCAAGTAAGGGGAAAGTTTATTGGTTGAAAGTCTATCAACTACCCTTAGGCTCAAGAAATTCTCGTGGTAAACCGATTGTCAATTTATTACCACTACTACCAGAAGAAAGAATTAGTGCTATTTTACCTTTAAGGGACTATAGCGATAATCATCATATCGTCATGGCAACAAAACATGGTGTGGTGAAAAAAGTGGCGATGAGTGATTTTTCAAGACCCCGAAGTTCTGGCATTATTGCTATCGATTTAGATGAAGACGATCATTTAGTGGGGGTAGAGACCACGGATGGGCAGCGCGATATCATGCTGTTTTCTAATGCAGGGAAAGTAGCGCGTTTCTCTGAGCAGAGCGTGCGCAGTGTAGGACGTACCGCGCGTGGCGTGAGAGGAATTAAGTTACAAAAAGATCAGCACGTCATTTCTTTAATCGTCGTAAAAGACGACTGTAGTATTTTAGCCGCAACTGAAAATGGGTATGGCAAACGTACACAGGTAAGTGAGTTTCCCAGTAAAGGTCGTGGGGGACAGGGCGTCATTGCTATCCAAACAAGCGAGCGTAATGGCGCGCTTGTTGGGGCGGTGCCAGTGCAACCACAAGATGAGATCATGCTAATTACCAATGGTGCAACGTTAGTGCGTACACGTGTAGAGGAAATCTCACTGGTCGGGCGTAATACACAAGGCGTAACGCTCATTCAATTGGGTAATGGTGAAAAATTAGTGGGGCTGCAGCGCGTTAATGACGACGATATATAATTTTGGAGCAGGCCCTGCTTGCTTACCCCAGGAAGTATTGCTGCAAATTAAGGACGACATTCCCAATTGGTATGAGGGAATGTCGGTCTTAGAAATCAGTCACCGGTTGCCTATTTTTATGGCACTGATTGATACGATTGAACAAAATTTTAGAACCTTGTTGTCTATCCCAGACGAATTTGCGGTTTTGTTTATGCATGGTGGGGCAAGAAGTCAATTTGCAGCCGTGCCGTTAAATCTTTTAAAGGGTGCCAAGACAGCAGATTATTTAGTCACGGGCATGTGGTCAGCGTTGGCTTTAGAAGAGGCCAAAAAATATTGCCAACCGCATTGTGTGGCGAGCAGCCAGTCTCAACACTATACGGCTATTCCACCAGAAGCGAGCTGGGTTTTTGAAAAAGACGCGGCTTATTTTCATTATACCGATAATGAAACGGTGCACGGCGTAGAATTTTTAACAGCGCCCAATAGCAAAGGTAAGTGGCTTGTGAGTGACATGACCTCCAATATCTTGACCAAACCTTTAGATTTTAGTCGTTATGGACTCATTTATGCCAGCACGCAAAAAAATTTAGGGGTGGCGGGTATGACACTCGTGATTGTGCGTAAGACTTTGCTGGGGCATGCTCATCCGTTTACGCCTTCTACCTTGAATTATGAATTGGTTGCACATTCAAATTCTTTGCTGAATACGCCATCGGTATTTTGTTGGTATGTTTTAGGGCTGGTTTTAAAATGGACTTTAAAACAAGGTAACATCGAAAAAATAGCTAATTTATGTCAGCAAAAAGCCGATCTTGTCTATCATTTTATTGATAGCTCTGATTTTTATACTAATCCTATCTCAAAAGAAAGTCGTTCTCGTGTGAATATGCCTTTCCATCTACCGACACCTGCTCTAGAAGAAAGCTTCTTAAAACAAGCAAGTGAGCAAGGTTTTAAGCAATTAAAAGGCCATAAGAATATAGGCGGATGTCGCATTAGCCTATATAATGCCATGCCGCTTTTGGGGGTGGAAAAATTAATAGATTTTATGAGAGCGTTTGAGAGAAAGCATTAATGTTAAAGGGTGAAATTACTGTTTTGGGGGATAAATCTCTCTCGCATCGTGCCTTGATCTTAGGTTCACTCGCCCAAGGTGAAACGATTATCAAGGGGTTTTTAGCCAGCCAAGATTGTCTTGCCACGTTAACACTATTACAAAAATGTGGTGTCCGCATTGAACAGTCAAAAGAGGAAGTGAGAGTACAAGGGCAAGGTTTAACCTCTTTGCAAGCAGCGTCTGAACCTTTAATGTGTCACAATTCTGGCACCAGTATGCGATTGCTTGCGGGTGTTTTTGCGGCACAACCCTTTTCTACGGTGTTACAAGGGGACGTTTCCTTAAACAGGCGACCGATGTCTCGTCTCGTGCTGCCTTTAAGAAAAATGGGAGCACAGATTGACGGGGTGCACTTAGAGAATGAAATTTTTCCACCCTTAGCCATACAAGGTAATCCCGCATTACAAGGGATCCATTACGCAATGCCACTTGCAAGTGCACAGGTAAAATCCTGTCTTCTTTTGGCGGGATTATTTGCTTCTACTTCGACTGTGCTGGTAGAAAATACTCCCACCCGAGATCACACAGAAAGAATGTTAAAAGATTTTGGTGCCAATATTAAAGTTGAATATCGAAAAATCATCTTAACGCCATCTTCAATATTGCAGGCGCAGGAAATTGTGATACCCGGAGATCTTTCCTCTGCGGCTTTTTTTATTACGGCAGCAGCAATGACACCAAATTCACATCTTTTTGTCAAAAATGTGGGAATAAACCCAACGCGAACGGGATTTATCTCCATTTTACGCCAGATGGGTGCGAATATTATTATTCACCCCAAAGTGAATTTGGGCAGCGAGCCTTGCGCGGATATTGAAGTCAAGGGAGCACGATTGCAAGGTATTTCAATCGGTCAGGAATGGATAAGTCTTACTATCGATGAGTTTCCTATTCTTTTTATTGCGGCAGCCTGTGCTACTGGGCAAACGATTTTACGCGGTGCACAGGAATTACGGTTTAAAGAAACAGATAGAATACAAGCCATGGCGCTTGGGCTTTCAACGTTAGGTATTAGCGTTGCTGCCTTGCGTGACGGCATTATCATTCAAGGTGGCACACTACAAGGTGGCGCTGTCGATTGTTTTGGGGATCACCGTGTTGCAATGGCGTTTGCGATGGCGGGATTGGTTGCTAAAAATAAAGTGATTATCAGCAATGCAGCCAATATTGTGACTTCTTTTCCTAATTTTAAGGAAGTGGCGAACCAATTGGGTGTTCCGCTTTATTTAGAGGATTAAACGATGCAAAAAAAAATTGGGATCATTACCGTTGACGGGCCAAGCGGTGGTGGCAAGGGGACATTAAGCCATTTTTTGGCAGACAAATTAGGCTGGCATTTTCTAGATAGCGGTGCGCTTTATCGCGTGTTAGCACTGGCAGCGAAAAAACATACGGTTTCGTTAGAAGACAGGGAGGCTTTATCTGTCCTAGCGAGGCATTTAGATGTGGTATTTTGGCAAACGCCTTTTCAAATTTTATTAGAAGGACAAAATGTCACATTGGCTATCCGTAATGAAGAATGTGGGGAAATGGCCTCACGTGTTGCAGCAATTGCTGCTGTGAGAACAGCACTTTTAGATAGGCAGCGGGCTTTTTTAGAGCGGCCTGGATTGGTTGCAGATGGAAGAGATATGGGAACGGTGGTATTTCCTGAAGCAGATTTAAAAATATTTCTTGAAGCATCCCCCTTAGAACGGGCCAAAAGGCGCAAGGCGCAGTTGAAAGAGCAGGGTATTGATGTTAGCCTTGATGGTCTTTTTGTGGAGATTGCAGAAAGGGATGCACGAGATAGGCATCGACCGGTGGCGCCGCTCGTCCCAGCAGAAGACGCAATCGTCCTGGATACGACCGAAATGTCGATTCAAGCCGTCTTTGAAACGGTTTTAGAAGAAGCCAAACGGCGTAATATTGTGCCAAAAACAATATAGGGATCGCAAATTTGTAGTACAAGTTTGCGGTGAGTTTTAATCAGATAATTTAATTAGTTGAACAGCTTATGAACGCAACTTTACCCATGAATGAGAGCTTTGCTCAATTACTAGAAGAAGACTTATCAAAAATGGCAATGGTACCTGGTACCATTTTTGATGGGGTAGTATTAGACATTAACAAAGAAAAAAATCTTGTTACCATTGATACTCCTTTTAAGTCAGAAGGTTATATCCGTCTTGAAGAATTTTTAGATAAAGATGGGCAACTTGAAATCGCAGTAGGGGACAGTGTTCCCGTCTCGCTGGAAGCCATTGAAGATGGTTTTGGCGAAACCCGTCTTTCCCGTCAAAAAGCAAAACGCCAAGAAGCTTGGATTGTGCTTGATAAAGCTTATCAAGAAGGTAAAGTCGTTAAAGGTATTATCTACGGTAAAGTCAAAGGTGGATTTACAGTTGATATTAATACGATTCGGGCTTTCTTACCGGGTTCTTTAGTAGATGTACGACCAGTACGTGACATGAGCCAGTTGGAAGGAAGAGAATTAGAATTTAAAGTCATTAAATTGGATCAAAAGAGAAATAACGTCGTTGTTTCTCGTCGTTCCGTTGTTGAATCAGAAAATACACAAGAACGTGATCAACTGCTAGAAGGATTACAAGAAGGGCAATTAATTTCTGGTGTTGTTAAGAACCTGACCGACTATGGTGCATTCGTAGATTTAGGGGGTATTGATGGATTGTTACATATCACGGATATTGCTTGGAAACGTGTGAAGCATCCTAGCGAAGTATTAACCGTTGGCCAAGAATTGCAAGTCAAAGTCTTGCGATTTGATAGAGACAGAATGCGTGTTTCCCTTGGCTTAAAACAATTGGGTGAAGATCCTTGGGTCGGTGTTGCAAGACGTTATCCTGAAGGAACGCGTGTCGTAGGACGCGTGACCAATATCGCCGATTATGGTTGCTTTGTTGAGTTGGAAGCGGGTATTGAAGGGTTAGTTCATGTATCCGAAATGGATTGGACCAATAGAAATGTTCATCCTTCTAAGATTGTTTCCCCGAGTGAAGAAGTCGAAGTGATGGTACTGGATATTGATGAAGAACGCCGTCGGATTTCCTTGGGTCTGAAACAATGTAAAGCCTCGCCTTGGGATGCATTTGCCTCAACGCATAATAAGAATGACAAGATTGTGGGTAAAATTAAGTCTATTACTGACTTTGGGATCTTTATCGGTCTTGATGGCGGAATTGATGGATTGGTCCACTTGTCAGATATTTCATGGAATCAACCCGGTGAAGAAGCCGTACTCACTTATAAGAAGGGAGATGAAGTCGAAGCTGTTGTTCTCTCTGTTGATCCTGAACGAGAAAGAATATCTTTGGGTATAAAACAATTAAATAGCGATCCCTATTCAAATTATGTCGCAGAACATGCAAAGGGCAGCATTCTAATTGGCAAGATAGTTGAGGTGGATGCTAAAGGTGCAAAAGTAGAGTTAGCGGATGGCGTCGAGGGATATTTGCGTTCTTCAGAATTAGCCCGAGATCGTGTAGAAGATGCCCGTACCGTGCTAACAGCAGGGGAAGAGATTGAAGCGAAATTTGTCGGTGTTGATCGCAAAAATCGTACTATCTTACTTTCTGTGAAAGCAAAAGAGTCACAAGAAGAAGCCGATGCATTGCGTGATTACTCTAAATCAGGTAGTGAGCAAACGGGCACTTTAGGAGACTTGCTGAAGGAACAAATGAAAGAGAAGGACGAGGAATAGGGATATTGATCTCTTTCTGTAGGGGCGCATCCTGTATGCGCCCTAACCTTTAAGATTTTTGATGGGCGCATACAGGATGCGCCCCTACGAAAAACCTATATTTTTTTTGCGTACAATCCTCTACACTAGATTACACTGCGATTTAAGAAGGGGGACATTGTGCGAATCATCGGATTATTGTTAACTCTCCTACTCACTATTGTAGGAATTGCTTTTGCCGCTTTAAATGCCAACGCAGTTCATGTAAATTACTTAATTGGATCATCAGAATTACCATTAATCGTCATTCTACTAGTCTCCTTCTTTATGGGGATCCTCATGAGTATGCTGATTTTGGGGACTAGTCTCTTAAAAGTAATGGCGAAAAATAAATGGTTAAAACATAAATTAACCCAAAGATGATGAGGGAGAATGACAACATTTAACATGTTGGAGTTAATCTGCCTGCTGTTACCTATTGCTGCGCTTTCAGGCTGGTATTTGGGCAAACGATCGCAGGGTAATACACATCAACCAAAAAATAGTACTCTCAGCTCTGATTACTATGTCGGGTTGAATTTCTTATTAAATGAGCAACCTGACAAAGCTGTGGATGCTTTTATTCGTATGCTAGAGGTCTCTCCGGACTCGGTAGAAACAACCTTAGCGTTGGGAAATTTTTTTCGTCGTCGGGGAGAAGTCGATAGAGCGATTCGAGTTCATCAGGGTCTTATCATTAAACCGCATCTCACACCCAAGCAACGTAGCCAATCTTTATTAGAGCTTGCTAGAGATTATATGCGAGCGGGTGTTTATGATAGAGCAGAAGATTTACTATTGGAAATTACCAATTCGGTAGGTCATCATTTAGATGTCAGTTTGCGACACTTAAATGATATTTATGAAAGGGAAAAAGATTGGAAAAAAGCCATAGACGTGGCCGTGCATTTACAATCCATTACAGAACAGTCCAGAGCCCGAGAAATTGCGCATTATTATTGTGAATTAGCAGAAAATGCCTGGTCACAAGGTAAGATAAAGTTGACTTTTAAATATTTAAAGCAAGGATTACATTACGATCAAAATTGTGCGCGCATCAGTTTGATGGAAGGAAATTTTGAAAAAAAACTCGGTAAATATTCTCAAGCATTACTGGCTTACAAAAGAATAGAATTTCAAGATGTTGCTTTTTTGCCAGAAGCTTTAATGATGATCATTGAGTGCTATGCACATCTTCCTGAAAAAGAAGAATTGCATGACTATCTTGATCATTTAATTCAAAAATCTCCCTCTATCAGCATTGTTTTAGCAAAAGCGGAAAAAATGAAAGAACGCGAAGGGCAGCAATCCGCTGCACATATGTTAACCCATTTTATGCATAAGCATCCCTCCATTCGGGGTATTAAACATTTAATAGAATTTCATCTCGCACGGGTAGTGGGAGAAGTACGCAATGAATTATTAATGTTAAAATCTCATATTGAGCAATTACTTGAGAAAAAACCCGTGTATCGTTGTTCTTGCTGCGGCTTTGCTTGCAAATTACTCCATTGGCAGTGCCCAAGTTGCCGGCAATGGTCTGCGGTGAAGCCCATTCAAGGGATTGAAGGAGAATAGGAAATCTCCCTAGCGCAAGCGCTATCCCTCTTTACAAAGAGGGACATTTGTTCGCTTCGCTCACACTGAGACTAAGAATGTTTCAGTATAAGGGCTTGCCCGGCGAAGCCCTTGGCGTAGACGGGTTGATTTGTTCGCTTCGCTCACACTGAGACTAAGAATGTTTCAGTATAAGGGCTTGCCCGGCGAAGCCCTTGGCGTAGACGGGTTGATAAGTAATTCAACTAAGTATATAATCTGTTTTCCCTTATAAGGAGTACCATGATGCAGCCAGATCCTAAAATTATTGTCGCGCTGGATTTAGAAGACAAAAATCAGCTAAAAACCTTGATTTCGCAGCTAAATCCGGCTTTATGTCGACTAAAAATAGGGAAAACACTTTTTACCCATTATGGCCCTGAATTAATAAAACAATTGCATCTACAAGGGTTTGAGATATTTTTAGATCTAAAATTCCATGATATTCCCCAACAGGTTGCAGGTGCCTGCTATGAAGGGGCCGCTCTGGGCGTTTGGATGTTGAATGTGCATGCATCAGGTGGGTTGCAAATGCTCAAAGCGGCAAAAGCGGCTGTCGATAAAGCTGCCCTGACATTAAATCGACGACCCTTATTAATTGGGGTGACATTATTAACGAGTTTACATGAAAGCGATTTAGCCCAAATCGGTTTTCAAGGCTCAGTTGAAGACACCGTTTTAAGATTAGCTAAATTATGTTACGACGCGGGTTTAGACGGAGTAGTTTGTTCTCCCCAAGAGGTCACGCTCCTGAAGAAAACCTTTGGTAAAGCATTCTTATGTGTGACGCCAGGCGTCCGTCTTCCCGAGGACGGCAAGCAAGATCAACAACGGGTTACCACGCCAGAAGAAGCAATTGGCTCAGGGAGCGACTATTTAGTCATTGGAAGAAGTATTACGCACGCACAAGTGCCTAATGAAGTTTTGCAAAAAATTAATGCGTGTGTGGGTGCCTGATGAGTTGGTTGTCGTTTATTTTATTATTATTAGGATCAAGCTGGGTTTGCGTTGGCGCTTTTCGTTGGTACGCGAGTCAAAAAGGCATGCTGGATGAGCCTAATGCACGATCTTCGCATTATGCGCCTACACCTCGTGGTGGAGGCGTTATTTTTTTTGCTGGATGGCTCGTACTTTTAATTGTGCTGGCTTATTGTGAAATGGTGCCTAGTCAATATCTCACCTTTTTTTCACCCGCGCTGATATTTGGTTTACTCGGTTTTTGGGATGATCATCAAGATCTCTCGGCGCTAATGCGATTTGGGGTGCAATGTGTTGCTGCCGCGTTGTGTTTATTTTTGCTAGATGAAAACGGGAGTAGCCTGCAAGGATTACTCGGACTATCGTTACCTGCGATTTGTTATTTTGTTTTTATAGTACTGGGTATCGTGTGGGCAGTGAATTTATTTAATTTTATGGATGGTTCCGACGGGTTTGCTGCAACAGAAGCCATCTTTGTTTTTGGGGTCGGCAGTTATTTTCTTTTTGAATACCATGCTTATGAACTTGCTATCCTGGGGTGGGGGTTGACTGCACTACTCGGGGGTTTCTTGCTGTGGAATTTGCCGACAGCAAAAATATTTATGGGAGACAGTGGCAGTTACTTCTTAGGTTTTATGACCGTTTTATATGCATTATTAAGTTACAAATTAGTTGAGATGCCAGTCGAGATCTGGTTGATCTTAACGGGAGTGTTTTGGTTTGATGCCACTATTACGTTGTTGAGGCGGATGTTGGCAGGAGAAGAATGGCGTAAGCCGCAT
>Ga0207052_10092_pt1 | contig 27893 bp, 21 predicted proteins | sample Alteio_BWMinCont_62_FD_153294 | JGI IMG/M metagenome (GOLD analysis project Ga0207052, IMG submission 153294) | Enriched cells from forest soil in Barre Woods Harvard Forest LTER site, Petersham, Massachusetts, United States -... | ecosystem: Environmental > Terrestrial > Soil > Temperate forest >...
TCTAATCGATGTTGAGTTATCCGGTCACCCAATACAGAATGTTTGTCTATGACTGCCCCGAACAATGCCTTTTTTAATTTTATCGCCCTAAAAGAAAAGAGCGGACACGTTTGCGAAAGGTTTGTTATTATCCAATCATAGGTCGATTCATCCTTTAGATATTCCAAGTCGGCATCGCAATTTGGTATTAATGTATCAAGTTTTAACTTAATTGCATTATCGTGAAAATCCTTAATGATTCTTTTTAGAAAGATGTTGCTGTGAAGTTTAGGGAAAGAATATTTAATCTTGTTTATTACTGCGTCATTGTTTTCCGTAAGCGCATCTGAAAATAAGTGTTCAAGTGCGAACCAATAATTAATAAATTTGTGTTCCACCTCTAACGCCTCGTTTCCCAAGCGTAAATATCTAACGGCAGATTTAATTTTTTCTTTACTATCTTTTTTTATGTCCGAGCTCGCCTCAATTCTATTTATTGCTTCGACTATATTTTTATACAGAACATCCCCGTCTTTATATTGCCCGTCTAATTCATAGGCGACCGGCTGGGTAGTATAAAAATTATCTTTACCCTGTTTATTTATAATTAATACCCTATCCCAAGTCTCTATTGTTTGCCCTGAATAGCCCAAATTAATCAAATCTAAATTTTCAGCAAACTTAACACGTCCTTTATTTAAGGCTTGAAACACGTCTCTCGCAATGATTTTTAAACAATAGAAATGTGTTTGCCGCAACTTTTTAGTTGCAAAACCCATAACTACTTCATTTAGTGATTTGCTTTTACTTTTGATGTATTGATCAATTTCTTGAACAATTGAAATGTTCGGTATGTCTTGCAAATTCGTAACAACTTCAGCGGGAATTTCGATTTTAAAAATTACATTATATTCTTCTGAATCAAAACCCGCAACCTTGGCAATATTTTCAAATGAATGTTTAAAATCCTTTGCTCCCGGCGAATTGAACTCGTTTGTAAACTTCCTGTATAAAAATCTTTTGGTAAAGCCTAAGTACATCAATTCTGTGACAAAATAATTGCTCAAAGTGGAAATCGAATCTAACAATGAAAAATTATCTTCTAACGATTTAGATGAGTCATATAAATTTATTTTAGTTTCAATGCTTTTTAAGAGAACCTTTGAATAGTCTTTGTTGTGATTTTGGTAAAAGTCCCTCAATACAATTAGATTTTTTTTTAGTTTGTCATCGTTTTTTTCATTGTGCAAGTCCCCAATAACACTCTTAACTTTCTCAAGTGACAAAGGGAAAAAGTTTAAATAAGTATCTTTTCTATTGAGTAAATTTTGCGCTTCTAAAATTGCATACAGAATTGCTTTATTATTCGGAATCCTTCCCTTTATTCTGCCTTCGAGTAGATCACAGATTTCCTCCATAATTGTTTTAGGATTCATAACCCTTGCGCGATAAGTGTCGATAGTAAATCGATAAAGCATTTCTAAAACTTTCTCAATAAAAAACTGTTGTGGAATAGTATAAGAGACCTTACTGTGACTTAATAATTGCATTTTTAAATTAAATTGCTGTAGATTTGTAAAAACAAATAAAGTTAAATATAAGTAAAAACATAAAGGGGAGTCAGCTTTATTGGATTTGAGATATGTTTATCCTTCAATAAACCCTTCACTCCCCTACGAATACAGAAACCCGAATTAATTCGGGTTTTCTGTTTTATAAATCTTTATTTGTGTCTTTCCGGCTTTTCTTCTTCGTTGGTCGGGATTTGTGGGGCACAAAAAACAGCAATTGCATTTCGGAATTACAAATCCCGGAGCCATTAAATCTTGGATTTACAAATTCGGACTAACAGGTGAAAATACTAGTTGCTTAATTATTCCAGCACTTAACGGTTATTTTTAACTAGCCAATCATAAATTTCTTCTATGAAAGATAGTTCTTCACTTGTAACGTAATAAGTATGGTAGTTTTCATTCCTTATTCGATTAAGGTCAACCATCCATTTTGTTTTTGCCTCTTTGCCTCCAGATATTTTTTCTTCACCAGGTTTGGTATAATCAGTCTCAAACAGTTTTTGCCAATTTTTTAATATAATTTCCCTGTAATCAATTAAATGCAGTTGATCCCACGGTTCTTTTTCATCTTCTACGTCATCAATTTCACGGTTTTTCTTTGCCGCTGCCGCGATAGCTTCTGAATAGATCTTTTCCGGCACACCCTTTTTGAACCAACTTTTTTCAAATTCATCTTCTAGTTTTTGTCTTATCCTAATCTTCAAATGTGTACTTTCAATTTCCCTTATATATTTGAAAGCCATCTCATTATTTTCTTTTTCTTCCTTCTTTAAATACTCGTCTAACCCAATATAATAGATTTCTGGAAAATCCTTTCTTAGGGCTATTTGTAATGTCCTCCAATATTTTGCATCTCCTGGGGTTCCATAAGCGGTCTTTAATTCAGTGGCTTTTGTGTCGTCAAGTTCTTTATAAAAGTGAATGATTGAATCTAAATATGTCTTAGTTTCTTCAAATATATCTTTAACCGACGTGTTTGGCGTAATAGAATCATAATTTCGCAAGTGGTTCACGCAATCATTTAGCAACATTGTTATCCCATAAAACCCCTTATTAATTAATATAATATTGCCTTCTTGAGCCCACAATTCATCAAGACCTGATTTAAGATAGTTAAAGCACCTTATCAGAAATTCTGAAATATTAATGTATGCCTTTTGTAGATCGCCAGTATAAAAAGTACCGAGTTTTTCAATTTCCCGAATTTTGACTTTTCCTAAAAAATCGCTTTTGGTCAATGTAATACCTATCTGCTGTGTTGAAATTGCTTTTTTGTCTTCTCCGATAGATATTTTATCGTAAAACGGCGAGTTTCGGCTTTCTCCTAAGTTTATTGCTATTCTTGATTTTAATGCTTTAATCTGATCAATATAATTGTCGGAATCCCACAAAAGATCTGCGTCTAATGTGTTCCTTAAATCCTTAGATACAGGTTTTTGATTTTCGTTTATCTGCATAAATAATCTCACTTGTTCAGATCTTTCGAGGTTTACCAATGCAACCACTGGGATTGTATTAGTGGATTTATATTGGGAATTTGAATATCCATATAGACGATGTTGACCATCAATAATGTAAGCTGACCTATATTTTTTGGGTAAGTAAAGTACTCCTATTCTGGAAATGGCATCCGGCACTTGATTGCTACTTCTTTCAAATACTAAACTTTTATTTTTATCGGAAACGATATTAATTATAATGGAATTAGGAAAATACCCTTTTTCTTCGTCTATAAACGTATGTATCTCTTTTATCCTGTTTTTCTTAATAAGTCGTTGATACGTCGGCATCATGTTCTCATTTGCCTTGTTCCGATGTAGTACATATCCGATTTTTAATAATTTTTCCGGTTCAATTGAAAATGAATAATAAGTGTGTCCCCCCATTTTACCTTCTATTGCTGGAATTCTATTTTCCAAATCAGGTATTTCTTGCCCTGCAAAAAGGGCGCCTAAGAGTTGATATCGTGCTGCAATTCCAATTTGGGAGTTCAATGAGTAATAATAGTCTATGACTTCTTCGGAAAAATGTATTCCATCTACATTTGATAGTCTGTGTTCATCTTCAGCAGACATTCCTAAATTTCGGGTTGCTAAAATGTATTTATATTTGGGCTTTGTCATTGGAAATAAGGCGGATATAGTATTAATAATACCTGCTTTTTTACTCTTCATAGCCTCCAATTCTTTATTAAAATCCCCTTGTTTGTTTTTGGCAGCCGACTTACATTCTATTATTAATACTGTTTCATCGTCCTTTGCAAATACATCAATTTGTTGTGTTAATGAATCACTCTTTTTATCGTAGGGCAAATGAAAATGCCTATCCTTATTCATAAGTTTAAAACCCAATTGAGCAAATAATGACCATACCTTATCTTCAAATGCAATATCGTTAGGTTTTATTTTAGAGATTTTAGTTTTGGACTTCAAGATCGCATCAACTCTCCACCCTTCATTAATTTTTTCGTCTAATAAAGTTGAACCATTATTATGGCTTTCTTTATAATATTCCAACTTTCTAATCCGTAAGTTTTTTTGAATTTCACTTTCAGAAATTAACTTACTAAAAAGCTTGACTTTTTGCTCTTCTGTCATAAATCGATATTAGTAAAAACATATTCACTTGTTTGTCCTCTTTTTGCTTTGGCCCCGCCAACTGCATTAGCCCTAAATAATTCCTTTCTTGAATCTCCTTTTTCAAATATACTTTCGATGGTTTCATGTGCCGCATTGGTTAAAATATAATGGGCATCTTTAGCTTTTATGTCTTCAATCATGCTGCTTAGGCGTATTTGATCGTTGAGTGAAAATATTTTTTCATTATATTCGATGAAGCCGTTGTTATTATGTGAGACGGTATAGGGAGGATCAAGGAAAACCAGATCCCCAGCACTAATGTTATTTATAATTTGCTGAAAATCGCTTTTAAAAATAGTTGTATTTGTTAACGCTAAATTTGCTGAACGCAACACGTCTACGTCTATAAAGTCCTTTTTACGAAATCCGAATGGGACATTATATTTCCCTTGTAAATTAACCCTATGAATTCCATTAAAAGATGTTTGGTTTAAGTATATAAATCGGGCTGCACGCTCTAACTTGTCATTAAATAAAGTCTCCCGCACCTCATAATAATATTTCTCTTCATTTTTAAAAAGCCTTAATTTTTTAATAACACCTTCAACATCATCTTTAACAGCTTGATAAGTTTCTATTAATTCACCATTTAAATCAGACAAATATGAGTGTCTTTGTGGGGATAAATAAAAATATGTTGCTCCGCCACCGAGGAAAGCCTCATGATAGTTGTTGAAATTTGCATTCTTGACTTTATTTAAATATTTGATAAGCCAAGTTTTACCACCGGCCCATCTTAAAAATGGTCGTGCAGGCTGTAAAACTTTTAGATTAGTATCTTCCACTGAGAGATAAATTGGTTGAGGTTTTGTGGCAAAAGGTACAGCGTTTTTCCGAGATTAACAAATGTGAGAAACTTATTCCAATCCTCTATTCGAAATTTGCGACTCACTCAGCTGTCCGAAATTATAACTTCGAACCCGCATCCCCGCGTTAGGGACAGCAGTGGATACCGGCCCGCGCCTAAGGCCTCGCAGGCGTATAAACGTATGGCCCGGCACCCGTTTCTACCAACGGGGGCAACGCCCTTATACAGTTATCCGCCGTCGCTATGGCGATGGCAGACAAAGGCAGTTGGCAGTAAATAAAATGCAGTTCCGCATATACGCGGGCAGGGTGGCAATTCGATATGTCGCCCTTTAAGGGTTTTGCTATTAATTTATCTTTATTCGTAGGGCTATCACCCTACGCAGACGTATCCCGCCCTTTCAGGGCTGCGAAGATGTGAAGCTATAGCCCTGAAAGGGTATAATATGCCAGCGATGGGTGTAGCCCATCGAAATAGATATGCCGGCGATGGATAACCCATCGAAATAGATATGCCGACGATGGATATAACCCACAAAAAAACCCTCCCCATCTTTCCGCAAAAACCCTACCTTTAAAAATGGTTTTCGACTTTAAAAATAAAAATGTGATCATCACCGGTGGTTCCAGGGGTATTGGCCGGGTAACTGCCAAACTGTTTGCAGCTTCGGGCGCCAATGTGGCCATAACTTATAAAAACAACCGCGCCGCCGCCGAAGAAACGCTGACAGCCCTCGGCCCCGGCAACCACCGCATCTACCAGCTCGACCTGGCCGACGGCGCCGCCACCCGCGATTTTTTTACCGCCTACGAAGCCGCCTATGGCCGCTTAGATATCCTGGTGAACAATGCCGCCGTATTTATTGAGCATAAAATTATGGAAACCGGTTTCGAAAACTGGCAGCAAAGCTGGCGCCAAACCATTGATGCCAACCTGGTGGGCCCGGCAAATATGTGCTTTTTTGCAGCCCGCCTGATGGCGAAGCACCATGCGGGCAAGATCATCAATATATCGTCGCGCGGCGCATTCAGGGGCGAGCCGGATTGTCCGGCCTATGGGGCCAGTAAAGCGGGGCTTAATGCCATGGGGCAGTCGCTGGCCATTGCGCTGGCGCCGCATAACATCAGCGTGCACATTATTGCCCCCGGCTTTGTTGAAACCGAAATGGCCGCCGCCGTACTTAACGGCCCCGAAGGCGAAGCGATTAAAAAGCAAAGTCCGTTTGGCCGCGTAGCCCGCCCCGAAGAAGTGGCCCGCCTTGTTGCCGTATATGCCAGCGAGGGGCTTGAATTTACCAGCGCCGGCATTGTGGATATTAACGGCGCGTCGTATTTAAGGGGCTGATATATTTAAGAAAGAATGTTAAATATCCGCCAAATTCCGGTTTCTTTGTAAGTTATATGTTCATCGCATCATTAAATTCGGGCAGCAACGGCAATTGTTATTATATCGGCAACGGTACCGAAGCTGTATTGATTGATGCGGGCATTTCGTGCCGCGAAACCGAGCGGCGTATGCTGCGGCTCGGCCTGCCCATCCGCGGCGTAAAGGCCGTTTTTATATCGCACGAACATTCCGACCATATCAACGGCTTGCCGGTGCTGGCCAAAAAGTACCAGCTGCCGGTTTATATTACCCCTGCAACGCTGCAAGGTGGCGGCCAGCTTATCGAAGAGCACCTGCTTATTCCTTTTTCGGCTTTTGAAACCATCACCATCGGCGAATTGCAGGTTACCGCTTTCCCCAAACAGCACGACGCCAGTAATCCGCATAGCTTTATTATCAGCTGCCGCGATATTACCGTAGGTGTGTTTACTGATATCGGCATAGCGTGCGAAAATGTGGTAAAGCACTTCAGCCGCTGCCATGCAGCATTCCTGGAGGCCAATTATGATGACGAAATGCTTGACAAAGGCGGTTACCCCTTTCACCTGAAACGCAGGATACGCGGCGGCCACGGCCACCTTTCAAATAAGCAGGCATTGGAGCTGTTTGTAACCCACCGCCCGCCATTTATGACGCACCTGCTGTTATCCCACCTCTCAAAAAACAATAACGACCCCCGCCTGGTGCAGCAATTATTTGACGAATGTGCAGGCGATACCACCGTTGTTGTAGCCTCGCGTTTCGAAGAATCGGCGGTATATCATATCGGGATAGCAAACCAACCTAAAACCAATAAGAAACAAGCCGTTAGGCAGATAGTTCAGCAGCCTACCTTATTTTAAACTTTTTGGCCCGATATTTCATCAAAAACACGCCCCATCCCATCATCTGATGACTGGGTTTTTACTTTAGTTTCCGGCACATTTATCCTAATTTCTTGACTCTTGGCTCCTGATTCTTGACTCTTGGTTCTTGATTCTAATCACTGCGTAACCTGCCCGGTAATTTTGGCGCTCCAGTACCATGCCTTTTTATGGTCCTCGCGCAAAACACCATCGAAAAGTTTATGTAACGAATCGGAGGTTTCTTTAAAATAATTGGTATCGTCGTAAAGGTTAAGCAGGTCGGTTTTTAATTGCATGGCGAATAGCTTATACAAATCGGCCAGTATCGGGTTTTTTGACGCCTCGGCTAACGCGATATAGAAGTTTATATGTGCATCAATGCATTCGTTCAGCAAATTTTCGTTGGCGGCTTTTGTGCGCTTGCCCAAAAAATATTCAAGTTTTGAAATGTCGTTGCCGGTGCGGTTCATGGCGGCTTTTTCGGCTATCTTCATTTCAAGTATCTGGCGTACCTCGTTAATATCTTTGGCCTCGGCGCGTTTAAGCCTTTGCAATAGGGGTTCGTTAATGCCGGTAGTATCTTCAATAAAAGTTCCTATGCCCTGCTGCACCCGCAAAAACCCGGAGTTCACCAAAATTTTTACCGCCTCCCGTATGGTCGACCGGCCTACGCCGAAGCTGCGCATCAGGTCGGCTTCTACCGGCAGTTTTTGATTGATTTTATAGCTGCCTTTTAATATTTTCTCCTGTAGTTTGGAGGCTACCTCATCGGCTAAAGATTTGCGGGGAATTATATTTGTACTCATCGTATCATCAGATGAATGTAAATATAAGCTAAGTTTTTAGTAAAACAACTGTGTAATATATTTGTTTCAAAAAAATAATATGGACTTAAATTTAATTTAACAAAACGCCCGTCGAAACCTTATTCAGGCATGCTTGCCTTAACACCATTCGCTATTAATTTATAAAAAACCTATGATTTTTACGCGCCTTAATGCCGCATTATTAACCAGATATAATAAATTTGCGCCTTGTGAAGGAGCAGAAAGCGAAAAGCTGAAAGCCGAAAGCAAAAAGCCAGTTCCGAATATTTTGCTGTTCCGGCTTTTAGCTTTAACCTTTTAACTTTCTGCTTTTTACCGGTTTTCACCTTTTTTTACCAGCTTTTAGCTTTTAGCTTTAGGCTTTCAGCTTATATACTATGTCAAAAACCGTCCCCGGGTTATTCATCTTATTATTTTTCGGCTTTACATTGTCTGTCTCGGCACAAAAAACCGACTCCCTTAAAGTTGATACCAACCAGCTGAACAAATACCGCATTGATCCCGGCAAAAATTCGCTGCCCACTATTTACCTGCCCATCCAAGTGCCCGAAGTATTTATCCCGGTAAACATGCTCGATTATAAGATCAGCTACTGGCATAAATCCGTTATTTTTGGGTTAAACTTTGCACAGTCGGCATTTACCAGGAATTATAGCGCAGGGGGGATCAGCTCGGTAGCCTTGGGCTCAAACTTTGATTTTAAAGCCGAATACAACAAAAAGCCAAAAGACTTTACCACCGAGCTGAACCTGCTTTACGGCATATCAAAAAACCAGGGCCAGGGCGCACGCAAAACAAACGACCGTATATTTTTTGATAACAAAGTAGCTACCCAGCTATCAAAAAACTGGCTGTTCTTTGGGTCGTTAACTTTTGAATCGCAGTTTACTGCGGGGTATAATTATACCAACCCCGATGGCAGCAACGCGCAAAACCCGTACCTGATATCAAACTTTATGGCGCCCGGTTACCTTACCGAGTCGTTGGGTTTTGAGTATAAGCCCAACAAATGGTTCGACCTGCGGATAGGTACCGGTACCGCCCGGCAAACCTTTGTGCTCGATACTACCATTTACCACAACCAGTCCGACGGCTCCAATTATGGTGTACCTATCGACCATACTTTTTATAACCAGCTGGCCGTGCAGGTGGTTGCCGGTATTGATAAGGACCTCAGCAAAAACATACACCTTAACCTGCGCTACGCATTGTTTATCCCCTACATACAGCCCCTGGCCTATACCAGCCACCGTATCGATGGCACGCTGACTGCCAAGGTAAGCCGCCTTATTGCCGTAACCATGAACGGCACTTTCCTGTATGATAAAAATACGTCCACAGCTGTGCAGGGTACAGAAGGCCTGGCACTCGGGGTGATTTATAAGTTTCCGTAGGGCTATTTAACAGGGAGGGAATCAATAGCGAATACCGTATAAAGTATCAGTCTCCTCCTCGTTGGCCTCTCTCGCCGAGTAGACCTGAGTTTACTATTCAATTAGTTTTGACTGATCGCTAATAAAAAAAGTTTCAGATATTATCTTATCGTCCTTTACCCCGAAAACTGCAACTTCTGCCAGCTGTACCCGCTGTCCTCTGGAGTGTGCCGCGCCGGCCAAAAGAGGTGGGGCACTCGTGTGCCGCTGACAAGTAGCCAACATAAAAGTTTACAGCTTTACGGGTTTGTATAATCGGTTTCAGCAATGTACTTTTAAACTATAATGAGCAGCAAATATAAATTCAACAACCAGGAGCATCTTTACTTTGTAAGCTTTGCCGTAATAAACCGGATAGACCTGTTTATCCGTAATGAATACAAGGACATCATGATAGATAGCTGGAAGTATTGCCAGGCAAAAAAGGGGTTGGAAATATATGGCTATTGCATTATGAGCAGCCATATCCACATGATTATCGGGACGCATGGCGATAAGCTTGAAAACATTATGCGCGATATGAAAAAGCATACTTCGGTTGCCTTAAAAACGGCTATTGAGCAGCATCCGGCCGAAAGCCGCAGGGAATGGATGTTATGGATGATGAAAAGGGCGGGCAGAAAGAATAGCCACAATGCAGATTTTCAATTGTGGCAGCAGAACAACCACCCGATAGAATTGTTTAATTTGAAGATTTTGCATCAAAAGCTGGATTATATGCATAACAATCCAGTCGAAGCAGGCATTGTTGCGCATCCTGAAGATTATTTGTACAGCAGCGCAAGGGATTATTATAGTGGTTTGCCTGGGTTAATAGAAATTATACTGGTTGAACCGATGGCATTGTGACTGGCATAGGTTATTACTTGTCAGCGGGGCACGAGAACTCGGCGCTTTTGGCCTTTGCGCTGCATTCTCGCGCCAGGAACGGAGAGCAAGCAACACTATTAAGAGAGTTATTCAGCCAGGGTAAAACATTGCCAAACTCAGTGGAAGGCGCACAATTATTATTAGATAATATTGAAAATATAAAAATTCCCGCAGGTCTTTCCCGGCAAACATTGGAGGCATATCGTGTACTAATTAGCAGAGTAGGAGATCCAGTGGGCACTCAAGCAATTAGAGCAAAGGTTTTAGACATTTTACTTAAATAAGGCGATGCTAATTATTCAGTTTTTACAAAATATGTTTAAATTATATTATAAAGATAATATAATAAGGTTTGACCAATTACAAATAAACACCATCGATTATTTAATTGATGAAAATTCGAAAGAAAATAAGGGGTTTATCGGCTTTTTTGATTGGCTTAGAAAAGATGAACGTACGATTATTGGGATAAGAACTTGTTTTTTTGAGCACCAGGAATATAATGCTCTACTGGAAAAGTTTAAGTATACAAAGTCTACTTATGGGGAAAAATTTATAGAGATATTGTTTACGACTGAAGGATATAACCCTTTATTAAGCGGCGATCAAGATTTTACAAACAATTATGTTTATACCTCTGACAACGGTGACTATTTATTTACATTTGGATTAGATCATTTAACAGAATATGAATTAAACAGTTTACTTAAGCATTGCGAAATATTGACTTAAAAGACCAGCTACCCGCTTTTGTCAAATGGAAAAAGCAAATTATTCAGATTCTTAAAACTAATCCTCAATTTAAAAATATTACTTTTAAACAAAGTCAATTGATTGCATTTGGAGGAGAAGCATGGTCAAGTTTATCTAATTTTGAGACCGCCGCAGGTAATGAATTAACTTGGGCAGTTCGTCATGCTCCTCCTCGCGCGAGGTACTATCAGAAAAACCAAATAAAATTAAAAAAATATTCTGCTTAACTTTGCCCTTGCCGAGAGGAAGCATACTGCGATATTTTGATGGTATGTTTACCTTGCTTAGCCCAGCTTTTGTTGGGCTATTTTTTTTATACCGCGTTTGTCAATGTGGCTTCTGTCGAAGCCAGGCCGAGAGGAAGCGCCTGCTCCAATTCTCTGGTATATTTGTTTTTGTAGTCAATGTCATAAGTTGCATTGTTTTTCCAGAGCGCGTAGATCAGCACCAATAATTTCTTTTGTACGGCAACATAACTTTTCATTTTTAAGCCATGTTTTTCAAAGGTTCGTTTATACAGATCGATAAATGGCGTTTGCTTGAATTTTATCATATTGAAGGCGGGCATAAATAATGCCCTTCGTATCCTGGAGTTTCCTATGTGCGTAGTTTGCTTGTGACGCTGCTAGATGCCCGTAGTTTGCTTGAACGCTGTCCGAACGTCTATGACTTCGGACGGCTATGCTTGCAGTTTGCAACTGCAATAACGAAATGTAAGATAATAACTAAAGCCTGCCCGCCATTTAACGGACGGGCTTTGTTATTTAATGTGCCAATACTTTTGTGGTTTTATAAAACGTTTATTTGCCCCGCTGTGCGTAATTTGCGCGGATGTCGCCCCGTTGGCCTCTCTCGCCGAGTAGACTTGAGTTTATTATTCAATTAGTTTTGACTGATCGCTAATAAAAAAAGGTTTCGGATATTATCTTATCATCCTTTATGCCGAAAACTGCAATTTCTGCCAACTGTACCCGCTGGCCATTTTTTAAGGTCATGTCCCTGCCCATGGCCACGCTAAAAAAGCTGCCTCCAACTACCGGTTCGCTACAGAAGAAGCTGTGTACTTCAGCTATAAGTTCCTGCCTCGCTTTTGATTTGGCCATAACCGCTTCAATACCCTTAGTTACGGTGGGCACACCCACTGCCAAAGCATGTTCTGGTTCGGTACATACAATGTCGGCACTATAAAACTGTTGATAGATTTCTGCTACCTGCCTTTGTTGAAAAAGTTCATAGTAGCGATTGGCTAATTCCTGTGTTGTCATTTTTTTTCTGATTATTTAATAATACAAAGATAGTCCGCCATTCAATACTAAAAGTATCAAAAAGTGTTGTATATTTGCTTAATCGTATCAAATTATAAGATGGACGCTTTAAGTACGGTATTAGAGGCAACAAGACTGAGAAGTGTTGTTTATAGTAAATTCCCCCTTGCGGCCCCGTGGGGACTGGACATAGTTAAAGACGGAAATTCGCAATTCTGGCGGCTCGTGAGCGGCAGCTGTACTGTTGGCTCGCCCGATGGACGTATCATAGAATTGGCGGAGGGCGACCTGGTATTTGTGCCTCACGGAAGCGCCCACTGGATAGCAGATAAATCTACAAGTTTACGCATGCCGTCGCCCGAATTTGTTAAGGCCCGCAGGGCAGGGATCCCTGTTTTTAACAGTGGCGGCGATGTAACTACACTTATAGCGGGCCATTTTGAATTCGATTATCAGCCCCTGCACCCTTTTTTAAAGGATTTACCTCCCATTATTCATATCAGGCAATATGTAACAGAAAACCAGCTTTTATTAAAGCAGGTTACACAATTAATGCTGGAAGAACTCAATAACGAAAAGCCGGGAAGCAGCGTAATGCTGAAAAATCTATCGGAAATTATGTTCATCAATATCATAAGGGCATATTTGGAGCAGGCTGTGCCCGGCACCGGTTTTCTTTCCGCATTAAACGACCCAAGGATTAGCAAAGCGCTAAAACTGATGCAGGACTCGCCCCAAAACGACTGGACGCTGGAATCTCTTGCATCGGAGATCGGCATGTCACGTTCTGTTTTCTTTAATCAGTTTAAAAAATTAGTGCACGAAACACCATTGAGCTACCTTACCAACTGGCGCATCAGGCAAGCCCAAAAGCTATTAATGACGGATAACGACAATATATCCGAAATTGCGGCAAACGTCGGCTATCAGTCGGAATCGGCTTTTAACCGGATCTTTAAATCGAAAACGGGGCAAACTCCCGCAGTGTACAGAAGAAGTAAATTTTCCCGGTAGTTTTTTGCATGTGGCCTTTTTTACCGCTAATTTTTAAATAGATGATAAATCTTCAATTCAGCCGTGTTATGCAGGGGTTCAAAATTTTGGACCCTTACCGTTGACGTTGTTGATCCCCAGCAAAATTTTTGCCGCTACATTTTTGACGTTTTGCGGTAAAATTTATCATTTTCCCATGCATCGGGGTTGTGTATAATATATTCCGAAATCCGCCAATATGATTGTTCAGACCTGATGATATGGTCGTGATAATTGCGTTGCCAAACATTGTAAATATCTGTGTTGTCCCGAAAAAATTTAGTTACACCAATTTTATATCCCCGAACAATTGACCCGATTGACCGGATATTATATGTTGAAATTGATTTTGCGGTGGTGGTAGGGATGACGGGGATGGTTGTAGAGGTTCAAAATTTTGAACCCCTACCGCATTTTCATCCCCTGCCGCCGCCGTGCCGGCCAATTCGATAATTCCATGCACATGGTTAGGCATAACGACATGTTCGTGCAAAGCGGCATCGGGAAAATGTTCGGGGATTTTCAGCCAGCAATCATTAGCTATTTTACCGGCATCGTTCAATATCATTTTCTTATCGATAATTTCGCCAAATAAACATTCACGGTTATGGGTGCAAATCGTTATAAAATATAATCCGTTCTGCGAATAATCATATCCTTTCAGTCTGGTTGATCTGCGGTGATGAATTGCCGGGTTGTATTTTGTTTTATTGTCCATATAATTGTGCAGGTTTAATTGGTTGGTTCAAAATGTAAGCCGTTGGGTTAATAAATATAATCCGTCATCGTAGGGGTTCAAAATTTTGAACCCCTACGATTTTGAATCCATACCATGCAACCGTAAATTTACAATTCAAATTAATTGGGCAATAAATAAAAATAAGATTAATGACATACTCCGCAATCATATCCAAAGTTTGATCTTTCCGTATTACCCTGCGCGATGATGGCGTATGCAGGGGTTCAAAATTTTGAACCCTTACGGTTTATATTGTTGATCTTCTGCAATCATATCCAAGGTAGGGCCCAAAATTTCGTGACCCGTAGGCAAATAGCGATCTTTACAAAGCTCTTCGTAACTTCCCTTGTCCATCCGTCCAAAACAAGACAGACCTCCCGCGCGGGTAATAACAAATTACCTTCACCGCTATGCGCAGTTTGCGGATGCTGCCCGAGATTATATCTCCGGATAAGCCAAGCCTGTAGGTTTATAACTACAGCATCCTTGCCGTGCGGATGAAAGCATTTAAAAGGTTTACAGATATGTGGTTATTAGTACCCGGCGCCAAACTTTTTTTGCTTGCAGGGCCAAGGTAGCCTTCGAATGCGGCAAGGTTTACCGAATCAATTGATTTAAAGCCCATGGCCCAATCGGGGAAATTTCTTTCATTAAGCGCACCGCTGGCAATGTGGGTTATGCCCTTATGTCTTTGGTCACCGCTTATCCGTTCAAAAGTTTGCTGCACTACATCTTGCTCGCCTTCCAGTAGCTGGATAAAGTTGCCTTCGCCGTATAAAAGCAAGCCTGTGATATTGTTGCGCCGGTTATTTATGTTGCTTACAGCGAGGATTCTTTGTAAATCCGCTTCGCCAAACCATTCGGTGCCTGAACTTAAATATATGATGTAATACATTATTATGCTATAATTATGCGGGATTAGTAAATATGCCCGATATTTTAAATATAGCGATGGCAAATTTGTAAAGCGCTACACAGCAGTGTCATATTAACCAGGGCAGGGGAATTTCAGTCAACGACTTTCTCGAAGGGCCCTGCGCTGTGCATACATTCCGGAGCGTAGGGTCACGTGCCAGAGACCCGGCGGGGGCGTTACGTTGAAAATTTGATAAACCATGCGCCCAAACCGCTTTTAAAAAGTTGATGATAAAAAATGACGCTGACTACACCTTTTTATCCTGCGACTACCATTATTTTTACCGGCGGATTTTTGAATAAAACGCAAGCGTCAGCCTCAAAATAAATCTTTTTTAAATTTTAACACCCCAACAATGGACGACCTGGAACCCCATATAGCCGAAAGAATAACCACAAGCTTTGCCCGGCAAAAACTGATGGCTGTGTATGGGGCTGAAATTACAGGCATTGCAAAAGGCCATGTGGAAGTAACCGTGTTACCGCTTGATTTTTTGATGCGGTCGGCGGGGAGTTTTCATGGTGGGGTAATAGCCGCGCTGGCCGATACCGCAGCTGCCTATGCTGCCGGTACCATGCAGCCCGAAGATACCTCGTTTTTGACGGTTGAGTTTAAAATAAATTTTTTAAACCAGGCCCGCGGCGAAAAACTGATTACCAGGGCCCGCATACTAAAAAACGGCAAAACGCTGATTGTTGCCCAGGCCGATATGTTCACCAGCACAAATGGCGCTGAAATGCTGGTGGCTACGGCGTTGCTGACGTTGATAAGAGTAAATAAATAGCACATGGAAATTACCTCAGTAAAATCGTTCCTGGCGTATGATGAGAAGATACGCGAGCGTAAATGCAATGCAAGCCAAGCCCATGGCGTTCTAATATCCAGCTGACAGGTAGCCAACATAAAAGGCTTAGAACTTCCGACTAAAGACTTTCAACTTAAAACTACCTCTTCTGCGCATGCAGCACCTTCGCTACCGCTTGTGATTTTGAGTGTACATGCAATTTTTCGTAAATACTGGAGATGTGTTTGCGGATGGTGTGTACACTGAGATAATATTTGTCGGCTATTTTTTTGTAGCTCAGGCCATCTACCAGGGCGAAAAGTATTTCTTTTTCGCGGGTGGTGAGCTGGTAATCATCTTCTTTTAACGGCGAGCCGGATTGAAAGAAGTGTACGACCTTGCGGGCCACCGAAGGACTCATGGGCGAACCGCCCTGCTCCAGTTCGCGGATGGCTTCGATGATCTCCTGCGGACGTGTCTTTTTCAGCAGGTATCCTGATGCGCCTTCGCGGATGGCTTCAAATATCTTGTCGTCATCATCAAATACAGTAAACATCAGGATTTGTATATTGTCGAAATTGTTTTTGAGCGTACGCACGCCCTCAATGCCCGAAATATCAGGCAGGCCGATGTCCATCAGCACGATATCAGGCTGTGCTTTGTGAAAAACACTGACCACGTTGAGCAGGTTTTTGATAGATGCCACGCAACGTATGTCGGCTGTTTGTTCAAACAACTGCTCCATGCTTTTACGCAGTACCTGGTTATCTTCAACAATAGCTACCCTTATCATGGTATAAATCTCCACATTAATAATCGTGCTTGCTATAGGATATTTATTCTATTTGAACAGACAAAATAACCCGTGTCCCGGTGCCCGGGGTCGATACAATTAAAAACGTGCCTTTCATAGCGTCTGCGCGTTTTTTCATGTTCAGCAGGCCATTGCCGTAGTGAATAGTTTTCATATCAAACCCATTTCCATTATCGGTTATCTCAATCCGCAACAGGTTATTTTCATACCCCGCCTCTATACAAGTTTTGGTACAGCACGAATATTTTATCAGGTTATTGATAGATTCCTTCAATATCAAGTATATATTTTGCCGGCGTTGCATATCCAGCTTTATTCCCTTTATCCGCTCGGGCACGTTTACTTCATAATCTATGTCCTTTGCTTCCAGCACGGTTGCTGCAAATTGCTGTATCCTGGCAAACAGGTTGCCCACGGTATCGTTTTTCGAGCTGATGCTCCAAACAATGTCATCCATTTTTTCCATCAGCTGGTAGCTGCGTTCATTGATTTCGCCCAAAATCCGTTTCGATTTTTTTTCATCGCCCCTTGCAGCAACCTCGCTAAGTATCGAGATGGAACTGAGCGTTGAGCCGATATCATCGTGCAGGTCGGTTGATATTTTATTTCGCAATAGCTCCAATGCCAGCATTTTGCTGAGCTGGTACCTGTAGGCGCTATAAACAAGCAGCGCAATTACCAGGGCCAGCAATATTAAAAACCACCAGGTTTGCCAAAAAGGCGGCTTTATTAAAAAATGAAAAACCGCCGGCCGCCGGCTCCATACGCCATCGGCATTTTCGGCGGCAACTTTAAAAGTATAGTTACCAGGTTTCAGGTCAAAGGCTACAAAATTATGTTCCGTTATGGGGCTCCATTCATTGTCCTGTCCATTTAAAATATAATGATACCTAACATTTTCAGGATTTTTTAAACTAATGCCAGCAAACTCAAAGGAAATAAAATGCTGGTCGTAAGCCAATGAGATGTTGCCGGTATTGACCATATAAGGATCAACCGAAAAGTTTTTTAACCCCTGTATATTCACCTGGGTAAAATATACCGGCGGCGAAACAGTGTCCTTACGAATATTGCCGGGTATCCATTTTAATATGCCTTCATTGGTGCCTATGTAAAACACATCGCCTGTTTTAAGTATGCAGTTGGTTTCGCGGTTAATATTGTCGTTATTTATTTTCAGCTGTTTTACCAAAGGATTTTTGTAATTGCCCCATACAATATTTATCCCGCTGTTGGTAGCCAGGTATAACTTACCGTCGGCATCGCAATAAATATCTTTTACCCAATTGGCATTTAAACCATTCCGGGCCGTTATATGCGCTACCGGCATACCAGTGGCTGTTGAAAATATAAATATCCCATTGGTGCGGGTACCCCAAATAATGTTGCCTTTTTTATCAGTGGTACAACTTCTTATCCTTATATCGCTATAGCCGGTTGCCTGGCTGTATTCCGTTACCTTTAAAAGGCTGTCGTTTTTAACAAAATATTTCACAACGCCCCTGTCGCGGTACCCCACCCACAGGTAATTATTTTCATACTGCATTGCAACAATCATTTCAGTAACGGGATGGGCCATTTTCACAGGCCTTAAAGCCTTACCGTCATCCCGCCATACATTTCCATCAATATCTCCATACCATGCTTTTTCACCCTTTTCAGTACAAACCGCTGTTGAATGAATATTGAATTGTTTTGTTATAGCAATGCCTTTAATGTTCAATATGCCAGTAGTTGTACCGGCCAAAAACGAACCCTTTTTGTAACTACGCAGCCAGCTTACATAACCAATCGTCTGTTTCCCCGCACTGCTCAAAAAAATGTACCTGTTATCCTTTTTAACGGCCATACCGTTTACTGCGCCCACCCATAAATTATTCTGGCTATCAAGTATCAGGGATGTTATCGGTTGATCACTCTTTTCATTCCTTATCGCATTAAATTCATAGTGCTCATCGCCGAGCATACTTATACCTTTCCTGTTGGCAAACCATACCAAACCCTCGTTATCGCAGTACACCTGCTGAATATTTTGTGGCAGGCCATTAACCCCGGTATATTGTGTTATTTTCCTGTCTTTTATTTTAAATAGGGTGTCGGTTAAGGCCCACATGGTGCCATTATCAGTAAATGCCCATATATCCCCATACTTATCCGCAGTAAGGTCCCGTATCTTTTTTTGGGATAGATAGTTTTGCGGCGAATTATAAAAAGCATCGGCACCCGAGTTTTCAAACGACAACAACCCGGTGCTGGTAAGCGCCCATAGTTGTTTTTCTGTCACCAGTATTTTAATAGCCTGCGTAGTTTTTAAAACATGGTCAATAAGTTTAGCGCCTTTATCATCTAACTTGTACAAAAACACGCCATTGTCGGTGCTAAAAAGAATGGTGCCGTCGGGGAGCTGGGAAATGCTGTTTGTTTGCCTTTTCAAACCGGGGTTGGCGGCGTCAAATACCGAAAAACTTTTCCCGTCGAATAAATAGGGGCTGCCATCGCCTATCACGATATATTTATTTGCCGACACCTGTATCATACCCGAAACGTAATTAGCGCCGGCATCCTTTAGCTGTTTGTCGATAAGGTAATTGGTAAAGCGGCCGTTCTGATACTTAAATATGCCGTTAAAAAAAGAAAGTACCCAAATGGTGCCGTCCCTGTCTTTATTAAACCCGGTAACATACAGCTGGCCTATATTGGTTTTAAGCTGTGGCTGATAAAACCTTTTCCCGTCAAACCAGCTGATGCCAAAATCGGTACCTACCCACAACAAACCTTTATCGTCGCGTATTACGGCCTGCACATTGTTATCATTCAGGCCGTCCCTGATGCCATAGTTTTTAAACGGCATTATTTGTGCATGCGCATCAAGGCATAACAGCAAAACAATTGCATATAGGACAGGCTTAAACATTTATAGTAAATATAAATATTTGATTTATATTTAGTTAAGGTATATGAAAAATCGCAGTCAGCGGTAGCGCAATGTAATTTAGTTAATACTCCCCCCTCCAAAGAAACAAATTCCACCTCCCGGCGTTTGTATCCCAAACGATTTAGTTTAGTTTTGGATAAAATTTTTTAAATGCCGCGCCCCGATCTCAAAAACATCCGCCAAAATGTCAAAAACATCCGCGTAAACCCCAAGTATGTCCGCATTATTTTAATTGTTTTTGCTTCAATTTTTGTATTGCTGCTTATTGGCGGGTATATTGCTTACACCAAACGCGAGGCCTTGCTGCAGCACGAAATAGCCAAAGCCAAGGCAAAGGCAAAAAAAGATTATAACCTGGATATTGAGATAGGCTCAGCAAATTTTACTGGCCTGAGCACAGTTGCCTTCACGGATATTACCATTGTGCCTTTTCAACGGGATAGCTTGTTGAGTATTAAAAAGTTTGACGTAAGTGTTAAGCTGTTTCCATTGCTGTTTGGCGAGGTAAAGCTATCCAACGTTGTTTTGCAGGATGGCCACCTCAACCTTACCGACATTAACCACATAAAAAACTTCGATTTCATCTTTAAAAAGAAAAAGGATACCACCGATAAAACGAAGGTTGACCTGGCGGATTTAGCCAACAACCTGGTTAACCAGGTTTTGTATAAAATACCTGATAACCTGAGCTTAACAAATTTCCAGCTATCATTGAAAACAGATAGCTCGAGTTTCAGCCTGCTTACGCAAACAGCCGAGATAAAAAACGGCGAACTAACCTCAACCATAAATGTAAATAATGGCGCAGCCACCTGGCATGTTACCGGCAGGATGCACCCGTCGGACAAGGACATAGATATTAAGCTTTACGCCGACGGAAAAAAGGTAGAATTGCCTTATATCGAACGAAGGTACCACCTGAAAGTAAATTTCGATACCATAAGCACAAGCCTCAGCAAGGTAGAGCACAGTGGTGGCGAAACCCGCATTTATGGGTACTGGGGCGTACGTAACCTCGTGATCAACCACCCGGGTTTATCTTCGGGAGATATCGTATTGCCCAACGCAAGTATAGATGCCAATGTTTTTGTTGGTGAAAATTATGTATCGATAGATAGCTCATCGCTCATCCGCCTTAAAAAAATAACAGCGCACCCGTATATAAAATATACCCTTAACCCTGTAAAAATATATGAGCTAAAGGTAAATACCGGCTGGATGGGTGCCCAGGATCTGTTTGATTCCTTCCCTTCAGGCATGTTTCAATCGCTTGATGGCATACAGGTTGCAGGTAAATTGAATTATAACCTGAATATATTTTTAAATGCCGCCCACCCGGACGATGTGCAATTTGATTCGCGCCTTAATAAGGAAGATTTCCGGATCATCAGGTATGGCAAAACCGACCTGGGAAAGTTGAACAATGCCTTTGTTTATACGCCGTACGAAAAAAACAAACCGATGCCACCCCGCACTATCGGGCCGCAAAACCCATATTTTACGCCGCTGAGCGAGATATCCCCAAACCTGCAAAGTGCAGTAATGACGGCAGAAGACCCCTCGTTTTATAGAAACCATGGTTTTGTGGAAGAATCTATCCGTAAATCATTGGCGACAGATTTTAAAGAAAAGAAGTTTAAGCGCGGCGGCAGCACCATATCTATGCAACTGGTTAAAAACGCCTTCTTAAGCCGCGAGAAAACACTGTCGCGGAAAATTGAGGAAATATTGATCGTTTGGATGATAGAGAATAACCAGATAATGACCAAAGACAGGATGCTGGAAGTATATTTTAATATTATTGAGTGGGGGCCAAATGTATACGGCATTGGCGAAGCTTCACGGTATTATTTTAACAAACCACCCGGCGAGCTAACCCTTGGTGAAAGTATTTACCTGGCCAGCATAGTACCGCACCCTAAAACCGGGCTATATTCGTTTATGCCCGATGGCTCGTTAAGGCCGGGGCTGGTTGGCTATTTCAACCTCATCGGCAATTTAATGGCAGGCCACGGGCAAGCCCAGCGCGACAGCAGCAACTATGGTTTTTATACGGTAAGGCTTAAAGAAAGCCTGCGTAAAGAGGCGCCGAGTGATACCACCGCCGCAGACAGCATAATACGGCACGACCGTGATGATAATGACGCGCAGCCGGTAGTGGTGGTTGAGCCACCGAAGAAGCCCAATTTTATACAGCGCATATTTGGCAAAAAAGATACTACTGCAAAAAAAGAGGAGCCAAAACCAATAGACCCCAAAGCAAAACTAAAAGCGGATATTCAAAAATTGCGCACTGACGAAGAAACAAAAGAATTGTTGATTGATACAGCGGGCAAAACCCGCAAAGAAATACGCCAGGAAAAACGCCGTATGCGCAGCGATGAGAGAGACCAGGAAAAGGCACTGAAAGACGCCGCTAATCAATAGCAGTTTGCTATCTAAGCAAAATATATCTAACAATCTTCAAAAAGTCCATAGACCATAGTAGTAAGCATTTTATTACTATGGTCCATGGACTATGATCTATGAACCAATCAATATTTAAGTATGATATACCCCGTTTTATGCTTGCTTTCTCCATTAACAGCATAATCAAGCGAGTAAAAATAAGTGCCCGGTAGCTGCATTTTGCCGTTTATGTTCGAATGCCCGTCAAACAGTTTCGAACTGTTGTCATAGCCTTTGGTTTGATATACCATTACCCCATTCTTGTCGATTATCATTAATCGGTTATCCGGGTAATTGGTTATCCCATCAATAGTTAAAAAGTCGTTGATGCCGTCGCCATTTGGTGAGATTGCCTGGTGGACTATCACGCCGTCATTTTCAATGGCCACGCTGTCTGCGGGTTGTGTAACTGATATTGATTGATAAAGGCTGTTAAGGCTTGCCGGCGCCCCCCTATTAACCGTTATAATGATTGTTTTGGTCGATACACCATCCTGGGCGGTGATCTCGGTAGTTATGATATTCGCGCCAACATTCAATGCTATAGCTTGTGATTCCGAACCTGAAACAACGGTTTCCCCGTTCACTTTTATGGTTTCTGTTGCATCTTTTGCCGTTGGGATCACCCTTACTGATGTTTCAGTGTTAGCGACTGCCGACTTATAATTTAAATATCCCGACCCAGTGATGCTAATTAGTGTTGAAACCGGGCTGAGGCTTATGGAAGCCAGTTGGGCATTAGTGGATAATCCCGTCCTGTTAACGGTTATCATGATGGTTTTGGTGGTTATGCCATCCTGTGCAGTTACCACGGTAGTTATTACGTTAGGGCCAACATTTAGTGCTATGGGTGACGATGCTGTCCCCGATATTACCGGGTTACCATTAACGGTTATGGTGGCATTAGGGTCTTTTGCTGTCGGGGTAACCTGCATGTTGCTTGTACTGTTAGCCGCCGTTGCTGTGAAATTCAGATAGCCCGGCCCTGTTGTGCCAACAAGTGTTTCAACCGGGGTTGTTTTTATCGATGCTATTAAAGCATTGGTCGACGGCGCATCCCTGGTTACTGTTATGGTGACAAACTTATGGGTAGAGCCGTCAGGCCCGGTAATGACAATAACAATGATGTTTGAACCAACGTTGAGCCTTACGGGTGTTGACGGGGAGCCCGATGCTACCGGCAAACCATTAACGGTTATGGTTGCATTAGGGTCTTTCGCTGCCGGGATAACCGCTATACTGCCGGTGCTGTTGGCAACTACTGCCGTAAAGTTAATGTAACCCTCGCCGGCAGCGCCAACGAGTGTCACTTTTGGGTTGGTGCTCACCGAGGCAATCAAAGCGTCGTTTGATACCCCTTCCCTGTTAACGGTGATGATAGCTGTTTTTGTGGTTTTACCGTCCTGGGCAGTTACTACCGTTGTTATAACATTCAGGCCGACATTCAACGCTATGGGCGATGATGATGAACCGGAGGTTACCGCTGTGCCATTTACCGTTATCGTTGCATCTGGATCCTGCACCGTAGGGATAACCTGGATCGTGCTTGTAGCATTCGCAACAGCAGCATTGAAATTTAAATAGCCCGGGCCGCTTGTGCTAACAAGGGTTGCGGCAGGGCTTAGTTTGATCGAACTTAACAGCGCATTGTTTGGGAGCGAGCGGTTAACGTTTATGGTATAGGTTTTGGTTGTTACGCCGTCCTGTGCGGTTACCACTATGCTTAAAGTGTTATTGCCCACAACCATGGGGAAAGAAGGCGACCTTAGCCCCGGTGTTACAGGTGTGCCGTTGATGGTTACCGTTGCGTTTGGATCAGTAGTTGTAAGCAGCGCGGTTATACTTGAAGTAAAATTAGCAATAGTATCGGCATAAGTGGTAGTGCCTGCCGCAAAGGCCGGGGTTAGTGTACCATTGCTGATCTGGAATGTGTTTAATGTGGCATCACTTGAATTTACTTTGATATTAACTGTGGCCGTGCCTTTTCCAGCGATGTTAATGGCGGTCACGGTATAATCGGTAGCCGGCGAGGCCGCGGAAGGCGTTCCGCTGATAACGCCGCTGGCCGGATCGATATTAAGGCCGTTGGGCAACTCCGGGCTTATTAAATAGCCGCCGGTAATACTCACCTTAATAATGCTCCCGATACTCACTCCATATAAATTAAAATTTTGGTCGATCAATAAACCGCCGGTTATATCAAGGCCGGCAGGCTCTGCCTGGATCTCGGCACCCCCAGTGGCAGGAAACATGTCTATAGCGCCGATATCAGGGCCCGAATCGAACAATACGTAAATATTTCCGGATGGGTCGACTGTCATTGTGGTTGTCCTCGCCGTAAAAGATCGCACGGTTTTTAGCGTGCCCCCGGCAGCTATCTCATAAACATTTCCGCTACTTCCGCAAAAAAACACGTTGCCGTTCAGGTCGGTTACTGCTGCGGTCATCCGCTGGCTGGAAATCTTTGTTTTGGCGCTTCCATCGGCAGCCATTTTAAACAATGGGCCGCTGCTCGGGTCACTGACGTAAATATTGCCGGCAGCGTCTACCGCGACGGCGTTGGCCGAAATAAACCCGCCCAGGTTGAAGACCGTAGCCCCATCAGCCGATATTTTAGCCACCTTGGTCATGGCCGCAACGTATACATTACCGGCGGCATCCAGCGCAATGCCCTTTATCAATGGGAACCCCGTAGCAAAAACGGTAGCTGAACTTGCGCCAGGGGCCAGCACGGAAATTTTGCCGGATGATTCGCCGATGTAAATATTGCCGGTACGGTCGCTTGCCAGGCAAGTGGCGTCAAAAATCCCCGTGCTTAAGCTGGTCCCTGTCGTATTAAACCCTAACGCGGCAGCCGCGCCGCCGGTGTTTAGGAGTGTCAATGGTGAAATGGCAGTACCGGTGGTATAAATTTGCGGCGTACTGTAGCTGATAACGGGCGGCGGCGGTAAGTTTACGGTTATATTTAGCGTGGCATTACCGCTTACCGGACCGCTGAAACCTGTAACCGAGTAGTTTGTAGCCGGGGAAAACCCGGACGGCGTCCCGCTGATGGCGCCGCTGTTTGGGTCGATGGTAAGCCCCTGCGGCAATTCGGGGTTTACAAAATAACCGCCCGTAGCGTTTATCTTGCTGATCACCCCTCCGCTCACTACGTATACGTTAAAATTCGGGTCGACCATTACTGCCTTCATAGCGTTGGGGAATGCCGGGCCTATATTAACCGCCGTACCCGCTATACTCTGTGCGGGCGATGAAAAGAATAAACCAAAACTCAAATCCGATCCCACATAAATATTCCCTGACGCGTCCGTTGTAACCGATATAGGGTCATTCCCGTCAAAAATTGTTTTTTCCATACCACCGGCCGGTATTTCAAAAATGTTGTTCGTTTCCTCATCAACAAAAAAAACATTGCCATTGCCATCAAGGGCTATGCTCCCGGGGCTGGAGACATTGCTGTTAGTGATCTTTGTCTGCCCGGTTCCATCGGCAGCCATTTTAAACACGCCCTGGGCGCCTTCATCGGCAACATAAATATTGCCGGACGCATCAAGCGCAACCCCCGCCGGGCCGCTAAAGCTTCCCAGTGAAACCGCTGTGCCCCCGCCGGCAGGTATTTTCCGTATCGATGATGACCCGTCGGCAACATATACATTACCTGGACCATCGACAGCAATGCCTGCCACCGGGCCAAAACCACTGGCAAAAACCGTAGCCGGGCTACCGCCGGGGGGAAGTACCGACACCTTGCCGGATGATTCGCCGATATAAATACTCCCGTCCTTGCCCCATGCCAAACAAGTGGCATCGAAAAAGCCGGTGCTTAGGATGGTTGCCGAAGTAGAAAAGCCGAATGTACCCACCGCTGCGCCTGTATTTGCAGGCAGCGATGGCGTAATGGCCAGGCTGGCCTCATAAACTTGCGGCGTACTGTAGCTGATAACGGGCGGCGGCGGCAAGCTGACCGTTATATTTAGCGGAGCACTGCCGCTTCCCGTACTGCTGAAAGCCGTAACAGTGTAATTGGCAGCCGGGGAAACCCCGGGCGGCGTCCCGCTGATGGCGCCGCTGTTTGGGTCGATGGTAAGCCCGGGCGGCAACTCCGGTTTTGTAAAGTACCCTCCCTGTGGGCTGATCTTATATACCTTGTGATCGTTGAAATTGGCATAATATAAATTAAAGTCCGCATCGGCCATCAACCCGTTGGTTGGAACCGGGTCGATATTGACAAGGCCCGCAACGGTGGAATAACAATAGATCGCACGTTGATCTGCCAGGTAAATATTTCCCGAAGGATCGGTTGTTAAAGATACCGGGCCAACGAGCGTGGAGGCCACCTGTTTCTGTGCGCCGCCGACAGGTATTTCGTAAAGGGCGTGGTTATGTTGATCGCCGATAAATAAATTGCCGTTGGCATCAAACGCCACATATGCCGGCGCCGGTATCCCGTTGTCGATCCTTGTTTGTCCCGTCCCGTCGGCGGTCATTTTATAAACGCCTGCGTCACCTCCTGCATTGTCGGCAACATACAGATTGCCGGCCGGATCGAAAGCAAGGCCGACAGGTGCGGAAAGGTTGCCCAGGGTAACCGGCGTGCCGCCGCCTGCGGGTATTTTCCAAAGGTGTGCCGCATCCCCCACGTAAACATTATTTGAAGCGTCCAGCGCTATACTGTACACTACCCCGAAACCTGTCGCGAAAACAGTAGCCGTACTTCCGCCGGCCGGCAGCACCGAAACCTGGCCCGAACCTTCGCCGATATACAGGTTTCCCGACTTATCCATCGCCATAGAAACGGCATCGCTAATGCCGGTACTCACCGGGGTTGCCACCGGGTTGAAACCGAATGCAGCCACCGCTGCGCCTGTGTTTACAGGCGATAAGGGCGTAATTGCAGTAGCTACTGTATAAGTTTGCGGCGTGCTATAGCTGATAACGGGCGGCACCGGTAAGCTGACCGTTATATTTAGCGTAGCACTGCCGCTTACCGTACCGCTGAAAGCCGTAACAGTGTAATTGGCAGCCGGGGAAACCCCGGGCGGCGTCCCGCCGATGACGCCGGTGTTTGGGTCGATGGTAAGCCCGGGCGGCAACTCCGGTTTTGTAAAGTACCCCCCCTGTGGGCTGATCTTATATACCTCGCTATCGTTGAAATCGGCATAATATAAATTAAAGTCCGCATCGGCCATCAACCCATTGGTTGCGACCGGGTCGATATTGACAAGGCCCGCAACGGTGGAATAACAATATATCGCCGTTTGATCTGCCAGGTAAATATTCCCCGAAGGATCGGTTGTTAAAGATACCGGGCCAGCGAACCCGGAGGCCACCTGTTTCTGTGCGCCGCCGACCGGTATTTCGTAAAGGGCGTGGTTATGTTGGTCACCGATAAATAAATTGCCGTTGGCATCAAACGCTACATATGCCGGCGCCAGTATCCCGTTGTCGATCCTTGTTTTTCCCGTCCCGTCGGCGGTCATTTTATAAACGCCTGCGTCACTTCCTGCATTGTCGGCAACATACAGATTGCCGGCTGCATCGAAAGCAAGGCCGACAGGTGCGGAAAGGCTACCCAGGGTGACCGGTGTGCCGCCGCCTGCGGGTATTTTCCAAAGGTGTGCCGCATCCCCCACGTAAACATTATTTGAAGCGTCCAGCGCTATACTGTACACTACCCCGAAACCTGTCGCGAAAACAGTAGCCGTACTTCCGCCGGCCGGCAGCACCGAAACCTGGCCCGAACCTTCGCCGATATACAGGTTTCCCGACTTATCCATCGCCATAGAAACGGCATCGCTAATGCCGGTACTCACCGGGGTTGCCACCGGGTTGAAACCGAATGC
>Ga0207052_10109_pt1 | contig 27695 bp, 23 predicted proteins | sample Alteio_BWMinCont_62_FD_153294 | JGI IMG/M metagenome (GOLD analysis project Ga0207052, IMG submission 153294) | Enriched cells from forest soil in Barre Woods Harvard Forest LTER site, Petersham, Massachusetts, United States -... | ecosystem: Environmental > Terrestrial > Soil > Temperate forest >...
AGCTTACCATGCCCGTCGGGCTTTAATATCAGCGGCAAATGCGCCCATTGCGGCATATCGGCTTTCCAGCCCAAATAATCCCACAACAGCAAATGTACCGGCGCCGATGGCAGCCATTCCTCCCCGCGGAAGGCATGGGTTATTTTCATCAGGTAATCATCAACCACAACGGCCAAATGGTAGGTAGGCATGCCATCGGCCTTTAGCAATACCTTATCATCAACCTGGTTGGTCTCGAAACTCACATGGCCGCGTATCATATCGTTAAAGCTTACCCGCTCATCGGCAGGCATTTTTATGCGGATAACATGCGGGGTGCCGGCATCCAGCAATGCATCAACCTCGTGCTCGGTTAACGATAACGAATTGCGCAAACCATCACGGTAAACAAGCCCGTACTGAAAATTAGGTATCTCGCGGCGGTTTTGTTCCAGTTCTTCGGTGGTATCAAAAGCATAATAAGCGTGGCCCTGGCGCACCAGTTTTTCGGCATATTCGCGGTAAATGGCTTTGCGTTCGCTCTGGCGGTACGGCGCAAACGGCCCGCCCACAACCGGACTTTCATCGGGCAACAGCCCGCACCATTGCAAACAATCTAATATATATGCCTCGGCGCCATCAACGTAGCGGTTTTGGTCGGTATCTTCTATTCGTAATATAAAATCGCCATGATGTTTTTTGGCGAAAAGGTAATTGAACAATACGGTGCGGACACCGCCCAGGTGCAAACCGCCTGTGGGGCTTGGCGCAAACCTTACCCTAACTTTTTTATCTGGCATAGGTGGCAAAGATAGGTGTTTGAGTCCGGAAGTCGGAAAAGTCCGGAAGTCCGAAAGACGGAAAAGGGTGGAAAGTTTGAAATGTTGTTATTTGGCTGACATTAAGAGGGTGGATAGCTTTGGAATAAATAATTGCATCAGGGATTTTCCGCTGGTATAGGGCGACCACGAGGGATAGCCCCTACGGGTTATTTTGATAACATTGTGCCCTTTATAACGCAAGAAATGGCAGGGGCGATCCCTTGTGGTCGCCCAAAGAAACAAGGTCGTCCGCTTATTGACGGTTAGACGCTATTTCGCCGTTCCCGATTTTCGGGCTTTTCAAAAATTCGTATTACTTTTCGGACTTTTCCGTCTTCCGGACTTCCCCCAACTTTCTCAAAAAATTGTTTCTCTGCTTTTATTCTTTTAGTTTTATGGTGTTGAATTTAAACCTTAAAAACCATAAAACATGAACCAAAACACACAACCCCCACTCAAAGGTTTTACAAGACTGGCCGGCACCCCCGAGCAGATAGCAAACGAGTTAGGCCCCCTTGCCGACCTTGCCGGCACCTGGAAAGGCGCCGATGGATGGAACCTTATTGCTGTGCCTTCGCAAAAGAGTGGCCAGCCCACTTTTACGTTGCTGATACACCAATATTCCGAAACTATAACTTTTACGCCAATTACTGCGCCTGTACCAAACAGGGGCGGTGCAACGCAGCAATTTATTACCGGGCTGATGTATGATTTGACCATAACAAACCTGAACGATGACCACGGCGTACTGCACATAGAAAATGGCATGTGGCTGAATATGGCAGATATCGAAGTCCAACCCGATGGCCCGGTTGTAGAGGGCGTAGCTACCCCGCAGCAGTTTACGATAGCCCGGCAGTCGGCCATACCGCATGGCGATGTGGTTATTGCCCTTGGCAATGCCACTACATCAGTGCTGCCCAATATCCCTTCCATAAGCGCATTACCTGATCCCGTTGGCCTTCCCCCGGTTTTTGGTTACACCGATCAATACACCACAAATAAGTTCCAGGATCTTTTTAAGGCAACCAATATAAACGCAACACTAACATCAACAGCAGCCAAACAGACTATAACCCATGTAACAACGATTACCGTCGACACCGAAAATGGCGGAAATATATCCAACATCCCTTTTGTTGATAAGTTTGTAAACCCAACCCGTTTCCAGTCGACCTTTTGGATAGAAGATGTGGTTTCGGGCGACGTTACCTTTAAACAATTACAATATTCGCAGCAGGCAGATCTGAATTTTATTAAGAAATTTAAATTGGACGGGGACATTCTTTGGCCGCATGTGAATGTTAATACGCTGGTGAAAATATAGTGGGGAAGAGACGGGAACCGGGGGATAGACACGGGTTCGGATTGTTTACGTAGCGGATTGGGAATATTTACTACATTAGGCAAGTTTTTACTATTCGCTATCATCTATGGATCATGAACTCCCCGACCTTACCTGGAAAAAACTTTCATCCACTTATATCCACAAAGGCCCCTGGGCGACGCTGCGATCCGACAGGTGCGAAATGCCTGATGGACGTATTGTTGAAGACTATTATGTTTTAGAATACAGTAATTGGGTAAATGCAGTCGCCATAACCGAGGACAATAAAATATTAATGGTAAACCAATACCGCCATGCGGCAGGCATTGTTTCGCTGGAGATACCCGGCGGCGTTATTGAAAAAGGTGAATTGCCGGAAGATGGCCTGCGCCGTGAATTATTGGAAGAAACCGGTTACCTTTTTAATGATTTTGAATTGCTGTGCACCATATACGCCAATCCCTCCACAGCCGATAACAAAACCTTTTGTTACCTGGCCCGCAGCGGTAAAAAAGTACAGGAACAAGCCCTGGATGAGCAGGAAGAAATCATCGTACAAACCTTCACCATCCCCGAAGTAAAACAGCTGCTGGCCGAAAACAAAATAGCCCAGGCATTGCATTGCGCGGGGCTATTTTATGCTTTTATGAAGTTGGGGGAATAGTTGTCAGATCCCCTTCTCGATTCTTGGTTCTTGCCTCTTGGTTCTTGCCCCAAATTAATTCGTCAGCGTAATCGTTATCTTACGGATACTGTTATTGTATTGGTCAGCAACATAGATATTGCCGCTGGCATCAACAGCTATTCCCTGCGGGTTGCTGAATAATGCCGCTGTTCCGGCGCCGTTTGTAAAACCAGAGGTATTATAGGTTCCGGCCAGTTGGTATAAAACACTTGCCGTTGTATATTCAAATATCCTGCCGCCTTCATCAACAATAAAAAGATTACCGGTAGCATCCATGGCAATGGCCGATGGAAGGTTAAGCAGCGTGGTTTGTGTATTGCCACCAGCAATGGTTGAAACCGAACCGCTTGAGGTTATTTTCCTGATAGCAGAATTTCCCTGGTCCGAAACATAAACATTTCCAACATTGTCAACCGCAACGCCTGAAGGGTTGTTAAAAGAAGCGCCCTCATCGGTTGCATCCACATAACCGGCTGTCTTTGTCCCGGCAATAGTGATTACCCTGCCGGTTGTTAAAATTTTGCGTATAACATTATTCCCGCGGTCCGCCACATATACATTGCCACCCGGGTCAACCGCTACTGCCTGCGGGTTATTAAACATAGCCAGCGAATCAGACGAATTATTTAGCGTGGCCGAAGTTGCAGCGCCGTTAAGGTAACCTGCGGTACCTGTACCTGCATAAGTGCTCACTATACCTGCCGGTGTAATTTTGCGAATAACGTTATTGCCCTGGTCGGCGATATACATGTTGCCCTGCACATCAAAAGCAGCGCCACGTGGCGCATAAAATTGCGCGCTTGCCACAGGCCCGTCATTATAACCCAAGGGTTGTGTACCTGCGAAAGTGCTTACAGCGCCTCCGGGGGTAATTTCCCTTATAATGCTGTTATAGGTGTCAGAAACATAAACGTTACCTTTGCTATCTACCGTTACACCTGCCGGATTATTAAATTGTGCGCTTGTGCCCGAAGCATCAACATACCCGGGAGCGCCGTTTCCTGCAAAAGTTATTACTGATGTGGTTATTGCTGTAAGGCTGGAGCTTGTTGTAAATTTTACCACCGCGCCATAAGCAGTACCGGCTACATTTGTTCCGTAGGCCCTTACATAATATGTTGTATTAGGTGTTAACCCAATTATGTTACAAGTGAATGGAGGAAATTGAAGTTCATTGCTCACAAGCGTTCCAGGCACCTTACTATCTGATGTTGTAGGCGTGGTATTTGTTGAACTGTAGCATATACCATCGGCAGTGATTGCCGCATTGCCTATCGAGTTAATTACGCCACCGCTTTGTGCGGTTGTTGATGTAACATTTATAATTGTACCAATGGTAGTAACAGTAGCCAAAACAGGTGTATCGGTGCTTGTGGCAGCACTTTTTTTACAACCCTGGGTTAATGCAACAACTAATAAAATAAAAAAGCTTAAACAAATATTGCGTACGTAGAGAATTTTCATGCAAATAAAATAATGAAGGGGTAAATTTATTTAACCATACCGCTTAATGTGTACATAATCAACTGCAATTATAGCTTTAATATTGCTTGTATTGAAGAATTTTAACAAATATTAACAAGCAAAAAGCGGAGAGCAGAAAGCTTAAAGCAGAAAGCAAAAAAAGCTTTGGTCTTTAAGCTTTAAGCTTTCTGCTCCCTACCGGCTCAAGTACATTGATTTTTCCTTATATAAATGCCTGAAATAAGGATCCTGCAGGTTTGGTATAAACCGGATGGCTTCGCCGGTTGATTTCATTTCGGGACCTAATTCCTTGTTTACTTCCGGGAATTTATCGAACGAGAAAACAGGCTCTTTTATCGCATATCCCCAAAGCTTGCGTTCAATGGTAAAATCTTTAAGTTTATTAACGCCCAGCATACATTTTGCTGCAATGTTTATATAAGGCACATCATATGCTTTCGCGATGAAAGGCACCGTACGTGATGCGCGCGGGTTGGCCTCAATTACATATACTTTATCGTTTTTGATTGCGAATTGTATGTTAAGCAAGCCCAAAACATTTAATGCTTTAGCTATTTTAATTGTATATTCTTCCATCTGCGCTATCGCGTTGTCCGAAAGATCAAAAGGCGGCAAAACCGCGAACGAATCGCCGGAGTGGATGCCCGCCGGCTCAATGTGTTCCATCAAACCAACAATATGCACATCATCCCCATCACTGATCGAGTCTGATTCAGCTTCTGCCGCACGATCAAGGAAGTGATCTATCAATACACGATTCCCCGGCAAATTTTTCAATAAGCTAACTACCGCTTTTTCAAGGTCTTCATCGTTGATGACAATACTCATGCCCTGGCCACCTAATACATAGCTTGGGCGCACAAGTACCGGATAACCAACCTCGTGGGCCACTTCAATGGCTTCTTCGGCACTTTCGGCTACGCCGTATTTTGGATAGGGAATATCAAGCTCTTTCAACAAGTCAGAGAAACGGCCGCGGTCTTCGGCAATGTCCATGTCATTAAAGGATGTACCAATAATGCGGATGCCATGCTCATGCATCTTTTCGGCCATTTTTAAAGCTGTTTGGCCGCCAAGCTGAACAATCACACCATAAGGTTTTTCCAGTTCGATGATCTCGCGCACATGTTCCCAATACACCGGCTCAAAATATAGCTTATCGGCCATGTTGAAATCGGTCGAAACAGTTTCAGGATTGCAGTTGATCATGATGGCTTCAAAACCGGCCTCTTTCGCGGCAATCAAGCCATGCACACAGCTATAATCAAACTCAATACCCTGACCAATGCGGTTAGGGCCTGAGCCCAATACAATTATTTTTTTCTTATCAGATACGATGGATTCATTTTCTCCCTCGTAGGTTGAATAGTAATAAGGCGTTTTTGCGGGAAACTCTGCCGCGCAGGTATCAACCATTTTATAAACCCGGCGGATGCCTAAAACCTGCCTGCGCTGGTAAACATCTTCTTCGCTTACATTGCCGAGGATATGAGAGATCTGTTTGTCCGAAAAGCCTTTTTGTTTCATGGTAAAGAAAAACTCTTCGGGAATATTGTTTAACGAATAGCGGCGCAACTCGTTTTCCAGGTTCACCACTTCCATTATCTGGTTTAAAAACCAGCGGTCTATCTTGGTGGCTTTACGCACCGATTCAATCGGCACACCCAAACTCAAGGCATCATAAATATGGAACAGCCTGTCCCAGCTTGGATGCTCCAGGCTGTGCATAATTTCTTCAAGGTTGCGGCTCTGGCGGCCATCGGCGCCCAAACCGGCGCGACCGATCTCCAAACTCTGACAAGCCTTTTGCAATGCTTCAATAAAGCTGCGGCCAATGCCCATTACTTCGCCTACCGATTTCATTTGCAGGCCAAGTTCGCGGTTGGCACCCTTGAATTTATCAAAGTTCCAGCGCGGTATTTTTACGATCACATAATCCAGCGTCGGTTCAAAATAGGCCGAAGTTGTTTTAGTGATCTGGTTTTCTATTTCATCAAGGTTATAGCCTATTGCCAGTTTGGCAGCTATTTTAGCGATAGGATACCCGGTTGCTTTTGAGGCCAGTGCCGATGAGCGCGATACCCTTGGGTTAATTTCAATGGCAATTATTGCTTCGTCAGCCGGGTTTACCGAGAACTGCACGTTACAGCCGCCTGCGAAATTACCAATGGCGCGCATCATTTTTATGGCCTGGTTACGCATTTCCTGGTAGCAGCGGTCGCTCAGCGTCATGGCCGGTGCCACGGTAACCGAGTCGCCGGTATGGATACCCATCGGGTCGAAGTTTTCGATAGAGCAGATGATGATCACGTTGTCGTTACTATCGCGGAGCAATTCCAGCTCAAATTCTTTCCAGCCTAAAACTGCCTGTTCAACCAATACCTCGTGGGTTGGCGATGCCTGCAGGCCGCGACTTAACGCGGCATCAAAGTCTTCTTTTCTGTGTACAAAACCTGCGCCTTTTCCACCTAAAGTATAGCTCGGGCGTATAACCAGCGGGAAACCTATTTCCTGGGCAGCTTCTTTACCTTCTAAAAATGAATTGGCAATTTTTGAGGTTGCTACGCCTACGCCAATATCAACCATCAGCTGGCGAAACGCTTCGCGGTTTTCGGTTTTCTCAATCGCGGCTAAATCAACCCCAACTATTTTTACGCCATATTTTTCCCAGATGCCGCGTTCCGCAACCTCTATACAAAGGTTAAGCGCTGTTTGGCCGCCCATGGTTGGTAGTACGGCATCAATGTGCTGCTCTTTTAATATTTTTTCGATACTGTCGCTGGTCAGGGGCAGCAGGTATACGTGGTCGGCAATCACCTTATCCGTCATAATGGTAGCAGGGTTGCTGTTGATGATGGATACTGAAATACCTTCGTCTTTTAACGACAGTGCTGCTTGCGAACCGGCGTAATCAAACTCACAGGCCTGGCCAATAATAATAGGGCCTGAACCAATAATTAAAACGGATTTGATGGAATTGTCTTTGGGCATGTGCTTTTTTTATTCAAGAAAAGCTGCCAGGTGCGGAAAAGCCGGCTAAAAATGTTCCGAAATTGTTTCCGCAATCCGGTATCTTCTTGTCGGGGTGCAAAGATACATTTTGTGTGGTGAATTGGCGTATTTTTTTTGGAATAAATGCGGATGGGTTCATAGTCCATGGCTCATAGTCCATGGTAAGAAGGGGAAGCGGGAAGGAAAATGGGGATTGGGCATCTGGCGCGCTGGAAATTGTAGGGCAACCACAAGGGTTTGCCCCCACGCATTGTCCGCATTTAATGTCGCCATCAAAATTTACCCGTAGGGGCAATCCCTTGTGGTTGCCCATTTTCCGAGGCCCCGGATTAAATCAATTCTTTAAAAATAAACGTTACCTTTATTATAATTGAAACAGCAAATGGCCTTATCAAATTTTACATCAAAATTAAACGGAAGGCTTATTGTTGTACACCTGATTGGCTGCTGGTTTTTTATCTATTCATTTTTTATCCTATCTTATTTGCATGACCGTGAGTTTTTACTGAGCTTTTTAAATTATACTGAATACGGGACAAGACTACCGCAAAATTGGCATTTTGACGCTTCCAAACTTACAATCTTTTTGCTGTGGAATGGCAGTTCAAAAGCTATCGGCCTTTTAACCGCGTTTTTGATCTCAATAACAATTGTTATCAAGAAAAGGTGGTACTGGGTAAATTCACTAATCGTTTTTTCAGTGGCAATTTTATTGTTGAGATATAACTTATTTGGATGGGATTATCTAAAATATATATTTCTTACTCCCGGGAGTCTTTTTAAAGAATACAGCATCGGGTACTTTCTTACAAACGGATTGGTAATGTTTGCTATTGGCTTACTATTACTTTTCTTGAAGCCAGTGCAACAATTCATTAAACCAATTACAGCTTCAGAGAACCCGGATGAGGCATTACCGCAGGATAGCGATCCGCAAACCGATGCTATCAACAATTAGCCGGCCTTGTGCACATCTTTAAATTTCAGCATGTCTGCAAGCTTAAGTTCCTTGTCTGTATCAAAGCCACATGAGGTTGTAAATTCTTTGGGATTACTATAGGTGCCAAACAGCATATCCCACCAAACAATATCGCCATAATTACTGGTGTGTTTTTCATATTCGTGGTGTATGCGGTGCATTTCCGGTCTTTGGAAAATATAGCCTATCCACTTTGGCGTTTTTATATTAGTATGATAAAAAAATTCGCCAAGCGCTGTACATAGGGTATAAATGGCCCCTGCCATCGGGTTTAAGCCTAGCAGGGTGTAAACAAGCAGACTGCCGATTATCGAATTAACGGCCATCTCCAGCGGATGTTTGTAAAACGAGGTAATCACTTCAATACGCTGTGCGCTATGATGGATCTGGTGAAAATGCCGCCACAGATAATCGCTTTCATGTCGCCAGCGGTGCCACCAGTAAAAAATAAAGGTTGCTATAAAATAGGCCAATATGCCACCCAGCCAATTGGGCACGAAATGGGATAAATCAAACAATGACGAACCCGATAGCCACTTTTCCCAGCTATATCCGGCAATTACTACAATAAATAATTGAACAAAATTTACAGAAAGTACCCTGATCGTCCAGGTAGGTACTTGTGGCAATTTCCATCCTGGAGAAATCCTTTCAACCAGGAAACAGAGAGCGAAACAGGACAAAATAATAATTAGCATGAGATTTGTTTTTTTAGTTTATCAAATCTCGCTGTCAGAGCACCTGAAAAGTTTTGACTTTAGTCAAAAACTACTTCTTAGCCCTTATCCTGCTCAATGTTTCCTGTTTTATACTTAAATAGGATGCTATCTGCCCTAATGAAGCCTTTTGCAGTATCCCTGGATAATCTGACAGCAGCTTTTCGTAGCGCTGTTTAGCGTTGAGGGTTTGCAGGCTAATTGTTCGTTCTTCGCTCCTGATATAATATTGCTCTGTAATTATTCGGCCGGTTAAATTAAACTCAGGATATTTTTTATATAAACCTTGCAGTTGATCCCAATTTATTGATTGTAAAACACAGTCATCTAATACTTCAATGTTTTCAAACGATGGTTTCCGGGAAAAGAAACTGTAAACGGATACAATGATCTCCCCTTCGCCCATAAACCAGCTGGTAAATTCATTATTCCCTTTATAATAGTGTGCCCTTATAAACCCTTTTTTTATGTAGTAAATACGGTGAGATACCTGGCCCGCTTTTAACAGGATACTCTTTTTACCAAAAGTTTCCTCGATCAAATAAGACTTTATTTGATTTTGCAGGCCTTCGGACAGGATAGTTATGCTGTTTAGGGTATTTAACAGACTATTTGCTTCCATAAATTCAATTGTATTTTATAAAACTAATTAAATTCGAGAACCTGCCTGTACATCCACTAATATTTTTTAAACTTCAACCTTTCCTCAACATTTAACATTAGCTTTATATTCATATAACCAATTCTAAACAGGGGGCGTCACGTTATCATGAAAAGGAAAGCATCGTTTATTTTGTCAGCGCTTGCGTTGCTTTTTACGGGCTGTGCTATGATGCAGTCCATCATAAAATCTACTTTTCCTTACACAACAACAGTAACCGTCCCTAAATCATCGCAGGTTGGCGTTGAGCTTTCGGTTACCGGCATGGCCACCAGTTTCGACCAGGATTTTAAAAAGGATGGCAATAATGCCGATAAAGTAAGCCTGGTGCGAATTGAATCGGCAAAAGTGACGTCGGAAGAACCTACGGATTTTAATATCGGCAACTTCATCTCAATGAAAATCTATATGTCAAAAGTGGATAGTACCGACGAGGTTTTGGTGGCCTCGCGAACCGACATTACCCCACTCGTTGGCAACAGTATGGTATTGGATATTGATAATTCAAACTTTTTAGACCACCATGTGCGTGAACCAAAAGTGAGGATACGCATGGTTTATCAGCTGCGCAACCATATTAATGTTAATGCTAACCTGCACTTAGTACTGGGGTTGGGGGCGTACCCGAATAGGGATTAACTGTTCTATTAATTACCGGTTAAAGAAAAGTTTACGGGTACGCTGTAACTTACCCGTACAGGTCGGCCAAATTGTGTACCCGGAACCCATGGCGGGCATTTTTCAATTACCCTCACAGCCTCCGCGTCAATAGTGGGGCTAACCGATCTGAACACTTTAACGTCAGTAAGTTTCCCATCTTTTTCAACCACAAAACTCAACACCACGGTGCCATGAATGTTGTTTTCACGGTCAATTTTAGGATAGGAAATATTCTTTCCAAGGTATTTACTAAAGGCTTCAAGGCCCCCCTTAAATTCGGGCGGTAGCCCCCTTGTTTTTGTGTAAGTGGCACTGCTCCCATCGCCAAAAGTAGCAGTTCCGCTAATAAGTTCCCCGTCTTTGTAATTCTCGGTAAAACCAAGCTTTGTTTTTTTGTAATACCCTTTCCACAAACCATCGTGTTTTCCGTTCTTTATATTACCTTCTTCCACAACTTCTTTAAAAGTTTCATCAAGGCTCTTACAATACCCGTTCCCGTTTTCAACCAGGGCTGTTCCCAATGAGTCGTAATTTGCTTTTATTAAACTAACATCTTTCCCCTCGTTATAGCGGTTATTGTCGGCAGGAAATGTTAACACCAGGTATGTTTTACCGTTAGGAAAGAAAAAATATTCATCGCCTACCCTTGCCCCATCCCTGTACGTACACGTACAGTACCTGCCCCCGCTTTTATAAAAGGTCTCGCACGGGCCTTCAAAAAGAGGATGCTCGGAATTTTTTGATTTCCCGATGAGCCTTTTCGTACCGTTCTTATAATACTCGGCTACATTAAACAACGCCGACCCCGAGTCGGGTTCGGTTACTATCCTATAATAATCAGCGCTGTCGCGCACAGTCACATATGTGCCGTTATTTTTTAAAAATGAGGTGCCAATGATTTTCTTTTGAGCAAAGCCAATTGATATTGAAAAAATAAGAAGGGTTGTTAATAACGGCTTCATTGAGAAAAGGACGGTTGGTGAAGCGCTAATTTACTTAATTAATTTATTATCCCCGTCGGGAAAAATCAATATCGGTTCGTACTTGCGTGCTTCGTCCATCTCCATATAAACATACGACATGATGATCACAATATCACCAACCTGCGCCAGGCGGGCAGTTGCGCCGTTGAGGCAAATGGTGCCGCTACCGCGCCCACCCCTGATAACATAGGTTTCAAAGCGGGCGCCGTTGTTATTATTTACGATCTGCACTTTTTCATTTGCGATAATATTTGCTGCATCCATCAGGTCTTCGTCAATGGTTATGCTGCCAACATAGTTCAGCTCGGCCTGTGTTACCTTAGCACGGTGAAGCTTTGATTTTAATACTTCAATGATCATGATGCAAAGATAGTGATATTTGATTTAGCTCATAGTTCATAGCTCATGGTCCATAGTAAAAAGCATAACGTATATCTGGCAGCTACCATGGACTATGAACCATGAACTACCGCAGTACCGCAGCTACCATGAGCCATGGTCTATGAACCATGAGCTAAAAAAAACATTTGCATTTTAAACTATAATTATCTTATCTTCGTTTTACACAAAGCAAGACTATGCAGGCGCCGCTGATAGTCTTGCTTTGTTTTTAATAACATTGCGTCCTTCTTGAAACAGGAGGGCGGTTTTTTTTGGCGGCCAATTGAACTAAGATTATTAATAAATTAATTTGTGCGTTATGGCAGAGGTAGCATACTATACCAAAGAAGGTTTAGAAAATTTAAAGAAAGAATTACACGAATTAAAAACTTCGGGGCGATCGAATATCAGTAAAGCAATTGCCGAGGCACGTGATAAGGGCGACCTATCGGAAAATGCCGAGTATGATGCCGCTAAAGAGGCGCAGGGCCTGCATGAGGCAAAAATAGCCAAAATGGGCGAGATGCTGGCGAATGCCCGCCTGCTTGATGAATCGAAATTAGATATGTCGAAGGTGCTTGCATTATCTATCGTTAAGATAAAAAATATAAAAAACGGTACAGTTATGAGCTATCAACTGGTATCGGAAAGTGAAGCCGACCTAAAATCAGGCAAAATATCCGTTGCCTCACCTATAGCCAAAGGCTTATTAGGCAAAAAGGTGGGCGACACTACCGAGATCACGGTGCCCGCCGGCAAAATTGAATTTGAGATATTGGAGATTAGTCGTTAGTGAGTGGTTGGCCCGATAGCTATCGGGTGGGTGAGTGGCTGATTAAGTTAACCCTACTATTATTGTATTTGAATAAATAGTATTCCACAATACGTAAATTATATAGTAGCTTAGTCTATTATGTCAAACACCGGGTAAAGAGATGATTGCCAGTATAAAATTAAACAACTTTTTTAGCTTTAATAATTGCAAGGTTGATTTTTCTCCCGGTGAAAATATCCTTGTTGGCATCAATGGTGTAGGTAAATCCAATCTACTAAAAGCAATTAAATTATTAAAGGAAGGCATATCAGGTATTGGTTTTAAGGATCTCATTGTAGGAAATTGGGGCGGATTCGATGCTATTTTTAATTATTCGAACAACGATAACGATGTTATTTCTATAGAGTATGAACTTGATTTTAATGTTATTAAAAAGTATGGTTTTAACTTTACGGAAAATGTATTTTACAATATATCGATTAAAAAGGTTCCGTTTACATCAAACTTCTATATAGAAGAAAGAATATCTCAGCCCAAAGACGACCAACGTAGCCCCTGGCTATATTTAGACATTTCAAATGGCTCAGGTGTTGCGTTGATGAAAGAAAATCGAAATAAGAAAACTGCATTAGTTAAATATTCTGGCCTTGATCCGCAGTCTTCCGCACTATTTAAAGATATAACAGATCCTGATAGATATTTTGCATTATCTACAATAAGAAAAGCTATAGCCGATATTGTTGTTTACGATTATATTGATACAACCCCATCCAGTAAAATAAGAAAGCCAGTTATACCGACAACAGAAAATAAACTTTTATCAGATGGCAGTAACCTGCCTCAAGTATTAAATACCTTAAATATTAATGATAAAAGTAATTTCAGGATAATAAAGAAGTTACTCCAGGACATTAACGAATCTTATAGCAATTTTGATTTCAATTATATTGGGGGAAATATTGAGTTGATGCTTGAAGAGCAAAATTTGAATAAATCAATACACGTTACGCATATCTCGGATGGAACACTTCGATTTTTATGCTTATTATCCATTCTTTATAACGATAAAAGAGGCAGCTTAGTTTGTATCGATGAACCAGAAGTTGGTTTACATCCTGACATGGTTTTAACAGTGACTAACGCTATAAAGCACGCCGCTAATAGTTCTCAAATTTTTGTGGCCACACATTCTGAAAACTTGCTAAATAATTTCAGTTTAAGTAGTGTGAGGGTCTTCGAAAAAAATGAAAAAAATTCAACTTGCGTAAATTCATTTTCAGAAAATGATTTTAAAGATTGGTATGAAAATTTCAGTGTAGGTAAAATGTGGCGGCAAGGTGACATTGGAGGTAATAGGTATTAAAAACATATTGCTTAAAATGAGAAACCAAAAATACGTCTTGTATATAGAAGGGACTACAGATGATACCAACGGTGATTTACGGCAAGGCTTTCATTCTTTATTTTTTCAAAAATTAGAAGGCAATATGCCCAGAATTAGAATGATGGATAGCCAATCCCAGGCAATGGCTAAATTTAAAAAGCCCCTTCTAAATGATGATCCACTACTAATCATTGATTTGGATAAGCCGGAAACCCATAAAGTAACATTTCTAAATAATGAAAATTTAAAACAGCAATCAGAAAAAGTATTTTTTATGCTTCAGGAAATGGAAGCTTGGTTTCTTTCACAACCTGATATTTTAGATAATTTTTATAAACACAAAATAAGTTCAAAAATAAAAAGGAAGCCCAGTGAAATAGAAAATCCGAGCGATGAATTAATTAAGTTAACGAAAAATATTCCCAAAAAAGAGCACTATCATAAAGTACGGCATGGGGTAGAGTTATTAAAATTATTGAATCTTAATGACCTTATGAAAGAATTTAGTGATGTAAAAAATTTAATAGATTTTTTAACCGCTTAATAGGATCATTACATTCTTTTTCTCTCACTTTATTCCATGAGCCTTTAAAACCCCCGAAATATCCACCATCCATGTATAGCTGCCATCCGGGTCAGTTTCTCCGTTTGCTTTACGCTGATTGGTAAAATATAACGTCTTAAGGTCGGGCGAAAGGCGGCCTTCTACCCCATATACTTTATCAGAAAGCAGCGAGCGGAGATCGATAGGATCGCCCCAGCTATTCCCTTCTTTAAAAACAATAAAAAGATCGGCAGTATGCGGCGGGGCTGGTGGCCGGCCGGTTGAATAGATAATAAACGATTCATCGGGCGCTACAGCAGGGTCATATTCCCCGTATTTATCAAGACTGAAAGAAACGCGCACGGGCTTTTCAAATCGCCCGTTTGTTAATTGCGAGCGGTAGATATGGAAGCTTTTCCCGCTATCGGCACGCATAAAATATATACTGCCATCACCGGCAACCGCCGGGCTGAAAACAGAACTATTGGCATTAATAACATCAGGCAGCCGTTCGGGTACCCCGGCACCCTTCTTTGTTATTTTAACCTTCCATAAATTACCGCCCTTGCCTTTTTGTATGCTCTTGTTGTAATTACCGTCCAATAAGGAATCACCAACATTATGGGGCCTGTTCGAGGCGAAAATTATATATTTCCCATCCGGGGAAAAAGCAGGTTCAAGATCGCGGTATTTGCCTGAAAAATCAGCCATTTCGGGTGCCGGCCATTTTCCGCCAGCCAAGTGCGAAACCATTATCGAGATATCACCCCCTTTGGGGGATTGGCCTATATAAACAGTTTTTCCATCGCGTGTAAAAGCCGGCGCAGCATTGCCCGTTGCCGATGTTGGGATTGCACCCGGGGCAAAAAGTGTTACCGCAGGTTGGTTATGAGTTATGGTATCCTGTTGATAATTTATACAGGTATGGGTAGCAGCGGCAGCTGTTTGCATCATAAAATAAGCAAGACAAACAGGCGCAATTAAAATACTTTTCTTCATTTTATACATAGCATTTTTTGATTTAATGTTTATAGCTACAGTTATTTTATGCCCGGTAAAAATCATTTCAACGGCTGATGCTTTATTTTAAATCAATGGCCGATTTTCGGACAAACGCATTAAATAATTTTAGGGTTATTGTAGCCAAATGCCATGGAAAGGGTCATTTTAAAGACTTGGTTTTTTTACCACAAAGTGCACAAAGATTTCACAAAGACCACCAAGAAAAGAACTTTGTGATCTTTGTGGTTTTAACTTTGTGTACTTTGTGGTAAAAACTAACCTTAATACAAATAAAACGTGTTTGTTCAAATACTATATCAGACGCTGTTATTCGAAATAGTTTTTAATGCCTGTGTCTTGTTTATCAAACCGACGAATTTCTATATTTGAATTTTATCCGCTAACTTTCCCATCCAACAAAATCAAACTACCATGACCATTTTTTCAAAAATAGTTTCGGGCGAGATCCCCGCTTATAAAGTAGCCGAAACCATAGATTTCCTTGCTTTCCTGGATATCAGTCCGCTTGCCGAAGGTCACGTGCTGGCCATCCCTAAACAGGAGGTTGACTATATTTTCGACCTTGATGATGAAACCTATGTGGGCTTGCAGCTATTTGCCAAAATAGTGGCGGCCGGCATCCGAAAAGCTATACCATGCAAAAGGATAGGTGTAGCAGTGATAGGCCTTGAGGTGCCGCACGCCCATATCCATTTAATACCAATGAATAGTGTCAGCGACCTTAATTTTTCGCGGCCAAAATTGAGTTTCACGCCGGAGCAACTTGAAGCTACGGCTGAAAAGATACGGCAGGAGTTGAAAATTTAATGATGTGCGGATGTGCAAATTACAAATGTGCGGATGATTTTTAGCAGTATAACTTATAGAATAGAACGGGCGCCATTTATAATTGTAGCATCTGCACATCCGAAATCCGCACATCCGCACATCCGCACATCCGAAATCCGCACATCTATTTCGCTATCCTGTTTTTATTATCCTTCACAAACGTATCCCAGCCTGAATAATTCTTTTTACTGCCGCTTTTGCCAGTTGGAATCCGTTGAAACGAATGACAAACTGCAACAGCCAGGCCGTCGGTGGCATCCAAAAAATCAGGCGTTTCGGTAAATTTCAACAGGGTTTGCAGCATGGCGGCAACCTGTTCTTTGGCGGCGCTGCCGTTGCCGGTTATGGATTGCTTTATTTTTCGTGGCGCGTATTCAGTTATTATTACGTTGCGGGATAGCGCCGCGGCCATGGCCACACCCTGCGCCCGGCCAAGCTTCAGCATTACCTGTATGTTTTTACCATAAAACGGTGCTTCGATGGCCATACAGTCGGGTTTGTAATTATCGATGAGGCCCACGGTTTTTTCGAATATGCGTTGCAGCTTCAGCATGTGATCGTCCATTTTTTCCATCTTAACCACGCCCAGGCTTATCAACTCTATTTTGGGGCCGGTTTCTTTTATCACCCCGTAGCCCATCACTGCCGTCCCGGGGTCAATACCAAGTATTATGCGTTCCTTTTTAATTACTATCTCCATCTTTTAGTTTGCCGTGGGCGGTTTGCAGTGGGTAGTTCAACGCTACTAAGATAACGAAAAGTTGCCTTCACCCTCTTTACGGCTTGCCATAGAGAGGGTCAGCAAACGAAGTGATGCTGGGGTGAGTTAACCCGCCGTGCATTGGCGCCAATGCCGCTCGCAGAGTTTACTCACCCGGTCGTTGCTTCGCTCGACCACCCTCTCTTCGGCAGGCCGAAAAGAGGGGAGAAAGGTCATCGAAAGTTTTATTTTGCCTTAACTTATCTTCTGCAAACTGCCCTCCAAATATACCATTTCACAGCCCTTGATTTTGCAAAATGCCGAGATATTCCGCCCGGCTGATCAACTTTGCACCCATTGATTCAAGGTGCTGGGTATGCACCTGGCAGTCGACCAAATTATATAACCGACTTTGGCATAGATGTATCAGCGCAACTTTTGATGCATTGCTTACCAGGCTAAACATGCTTTCGCCGCAAAATACGCGGCCAATTTGCACCCCATATAAACCGCCAACCAAATCGCCCTGCTGCCAAACTTCAATGGAATGGGCATACCCGGCTTCGTTAAGTTTTATGTAGGCCGACCGCATGTCATCTGTTATCCACGTCCCATCCTGGCCTTCCCTGGGGACAGATGAGCACGCCGCAATAACTTTATCAAAACATTGATTTTTGGTAACGCTAAATTTGCCGGAACTCAAAACCTGCCGCATGGATTTTGATATTTTTAATTCGGCGGGATAAAGCACAAACCGTTCGTGCGGCGAATACCAAAGTATCGGCGTATCATCACTATACCAGGGAAATATGCCGTTTTGATACGCCAGCAGCAAGCGCTTTACCGATAAATCACCGCCGACGGCCAAAAGGCCATCGGGTTCAGCCAATTCGGGCTGCGGAAATAGTAAGCGCTTATCAAGCCTGAATATCATCAGGCAAATTTACGCCTTACGCTTTATCACCAGCTTTTTATTTTGCGCTTTGGCAACGGCGTCGAGGTATTGCTGTAGTTCCGTGTACTTATCAGCAGGGATAACGTGATTTGTTAAGTTAAATTTGGCTGTGCTTACTACCTGGTTTTTGGCGGCATCATAAACGTAATTTATCTCGTAGTTGCCGTAGGTGAATTTTAAACTTTGGTTTACGGGGAGCGTTTCGATAGTAAAGCCGGCAGGCAGGTCAATAGTGGTAACGGATGACCCCTGCATCGGATACCGAAAAAAATAATCTTTTGTTCTTTTTTCCAATACCGGCACCGAAAAATCCCAAAAATTACTCACTTGCGGATGATAAAATAGCTTATCACCGGACTTAATATCGCAATACTTGTCAAAATCAAGACTCAACGTCGACTCTTTTACTCCGTCATTATCATTACCTGGTTTATAATCAAATGACGCCGGTTGTTTTATATCAAGAGCCCTTAATAAGACCTCTTTCTGCTTATCGACACTCAACGTTGGCAATAAATCGACAAAGATATCCCTTACCTCACCAGTACTTTTTATTTTAACCTCAGCTTTTGCACCGCCATCCGCGTCAAGCATTACGTGTGTTACGCTGTTGAACTGGTTATCCTCTGCCTTACTTTTCGGCGTGCTAACCAATTTGCCCCCATCTTCGGTCACGATAAGAGCGTTACGGTTTTCTGTAAACGACCCTAATTTTCCAAACGGTTGTGTATTGCTTGTACACTCAAGCCAGGTAGTGTCATTCTTAAAGGGAACGCATAAGATAATATGATTGGAATAGTCATAGGGAAAGGAATAGTCTGCAGGTTCCTCATTTGCCCCAGCATTTATTTTTGCATAATATGAATTTATTCCTACGGCTTTAAGCAATGCACACATGTAATTAGATAGCGCCTTACAATCGCCGTATTTTTTTTGGTCAACAAATGTGGCGGGAAAAGGCTTTAAACCACCAATGCCTAATTGAATACTTACGTACCTCATGTTTTGCTGCATGTACCGATACAAAAACTTAGCTTTTTCTTTGTCGGTTTTAATAGTATCAGTCATTTTTCTGATTTGCTGTATCCTTTCCGGGCTCAGCGTGCAAACATCTGCATTGAGTGCTTGTTGCCATTTGCCATAACTTTGCCACGTACTTAAATCGCCGGGTTGGCCGTAAAATTCAAACTTGGTGGCAATAAACCGTATCACTGGTAAATACCGCCAGGGCATAGCACCGTCTTCAGGCTTGATGGCCTTTAGACTATGGACTTTCCATGCATAAGTTACGATGTTTCCTGAGGTTATTTTTTCGGGTTTCAGATTTGTATTTTTATCGAGATATCTGAAACCTGCATCATCATTTATTGACAAGGAGTAGTAGGAATTTTGAACGCTTTGTTCCTCATCTTCAATTGACCATTCTCCCAGACCAATAAGACTACTTTGATCTGATTCAAAACTCATTTCAATTGTTGTTGGGTAATTTACAATAGTATGGGCTATCTCCAAAACCCTATCATCGGTGACTATTGACTCGTCACTTTCGGCAGCATGGTCGTACATGTCGCTTTTATGATACTTTTTTATTAATTTACCGTCAGCATCATATACCCTCATCTCAAAAGAGTAAACGTTGCTAAATTTTTTATTATACGGCAGGGAAATCCGCGCCTCATCGTTTGCTTTTTCATTTAAAACTGTAACAATGGTGTGTATTTTAAGTTCCTGCTTACCTGGCCCCTTTACATTATTTTGTTCGCTGCTAAACCGCAACACTGAATTTGCATTTTCCTTTAATGAATCCGGTATGCCTGCTGCGGAGTATAATTCCTTTGGCACTTCAATGTCCTGGCTGTAAGCGCTTTTAGTCATTAAAAAGCATACAGCTGCTATAAAACAAAGCCCTTTTACATTTTTGCTCATCGCTGTTATCATCCCTTTTTCAATACAATTTGTTCATTCAGCATTTCATTCATTTTCTTAAAAAACTCATGCAGCTCACCATAATGGTCTTTCGAATATTCGGCCACGTTAAAGCCAATACTGTAGCGTATAATAACCGACCCATCCTGTTCAGCTGCCATACGCCTGAATGTGAAACTTTTATCAGGCATGGCCATATTGATGTTTTTTGGCAAAGCATCTACTTTATATCCTGCGGGCATTTTATAAATGCCATTTATAGAATAGCTACGCGGGTAGGCAAAGTCAACATCGGTCATCCTGTTTTCACTTAAAAACGGGTTTGCTTTAAATGGGGTAAACAAATTTGAATTTACGTAGATATAATTCTCATCGGCGCCGGCAAGGTCAAGGTTAAAGCCTACCTTTTGTACCAGCGGCAACGAATCTACATCCATATTATCCATCGTAAGGGTTGGTATCTTCAGGTTATTATCTCCACCGATCAGGTATTCGATATATTTTTTTTCACCGTCTTTTTTATACCGCTCCATCGCACTTACCCTATCGTAGCTTGTATTGCTGATCTCGGCAGTGCCTTCCATTTTTCCGCCTGTTTTTATTTCAGCATTTATTAAAACTGCCTGCCGCACGGGCAACTCTCTTTTTAAATGAACAATATCATACAGGTTTTTTGCTTTATCGATATACAGCCCTGATGAATTTAGCAGTTCATCTGGCGTCTCACTGTATATATTGTATTTACCGGTGGCATCAAGCACATATGATTTTGTGCTGTCAACCGGCACATAAACAACAGCCCTGTTAAACTGTATCGTCGAAGTGTAGTAGGGATCAACCTTGCCGTGTTCCCTTGTACTCACAACCATTGGGTAAACTTCTACTCCCGATAGTTTTAGCAAATGATATAAAATCAAGTTTATCTCTGCCGAGTTACCGGTTTTATTGTCCCATGCCTTCGAGGTCCCGTCGTTGGTGTACCATCTGTCAGTTCCGTCCCACTTCATAGTGGTTTTTACCTGGTTAAAAATGTAGGCTATTTTATCATCATCGGCTTTAAAGGCTTTTGCTTTGGTTATTATAGCTTCCTCGCCGGTTAGTTTTCTTTTTAGCTGACCGCCAAAATCTTCATCATCGATAAGTTTGCCGCCAACTTTTGCCCACGTATCCGAACCTGTTTGCTGAAAACCACCTATCGGCCGCAAAGAAACAAGCTGAAAACGCAGGGATTGTACATTATCGTGATAGGATGACATGTAAGGCTCATCAACCAATGAGTGTATATTGGCCATCGCCCTTGTCTCAATTGCAAGGGTATACGGGAATGCTTCGGTTCCATCCATCAAGCTTCTGCCATCCTCCTTTTTTGTTTGTTTTATTAGCGGCTGGTTAAAATGCGGCATGGCCCTGAAATAAAACACATCAGGTATTGAAGTACTTAGCTCATTGTACCTTACCGGAATTTTTTCCTGGAAATCCCAATCGGGGAAATCCCAGTAAGCATTTGCGTTCCAGTTATATTTATATTCAATTATACTGCCCGGCTTCACATTGGGCATGGTAAATGTTATTTCACTGTTTAGTTTGTCAACTACTTTAGTGTATATCAGTTTTTTATCCAGTTTTGTGATCTCAGGTTTTCCATCAACCATATTAATAGTTTCGGCCTGCACCCCTGTGATGTATTCCAAATGATCGCCGCTAAAAAACCCGATCGTCACATTTGCGTTGTCTTTGCCATTGTCATTAAATATTTTTATCCTCTTGTGTACTTCTTGTGTTATACTCATCAGGTTATCGCCAAAGTATATGGCGCCCTTTTCAAAAAGTATTTCGGCATTGGCATCTTTTTCAAAATCGCAAGAGGTTAATTCGAGGTCTTCTTTGCTAACTGTGCCGTAAGGCTGTGCTTCGGGTGCCGGGGTTTGGGCCTGCGCTTTAACACATAGCGTAGCCGCACCTAATAAAAAGAGGGTAAAAAATTTCTTCATCGCTTTAGGGTTTAATCAACCGAATATAGTAATAAATTAGTGACAAGGATAAAAATTAAATACTAACCGTTGAGATTTGCTATATTTTTTTTAACACTATCTGCTCATTCAGCATTTCGTACATTTTTTTGTAGAAATCGCGGATGCTGACGTACTCATCTTTTAAGAATAATGCTTTTTTAAAGTCAATTTTATAATTTACCAGTATATCCCCGTCCTGTTCAGCAACGATGCGCTTAAAACTGATGCTTTTATCAGGCATTAGCAATGAAAGGCTTTTTGGGAGCGACTCAATTTTATAACCTGTGGGTACCTTATAACGTCCATTTATAGCATAGCTGTTAATGCTGCCGAAATCAATGGTAGAATTTCTTACCTCGCTTAAAAATGGATTTGTTTTGAATGATGTAAATAAGTTGGGGTTAAAATAGATATATGTGTCGTCAGAACCGGTCAAATCCTGCTTAAACGCTATGTTTTCAGTTAGCGGCAGACTATCTATCTCTGTGTTCTCCCGTTTGTATGAAATTATTTTTAAATTGTTATCGTCATCCTTCAAAAGGTCGGTGTATTTATTTTCACCTAACGTGCCATATGACCTTAAGCTATTTATCCGGTTGTAGCTAAAGTTATTTATTTGTGCAGTGCCTTCTAACACGCCTTCAGGCTTAATTTCAGCATTCACAAACACCACTTTTCTTGAAGGGTTTTCATTTTTTAAATAGGCCAGGGTGTACAAATGACTGGCAGGATCCATAAACAATCCTGATGTATTTAACAGGTCAAATGGAAAGTCGTTGAATGTATTGTATTTATCACTCGCATCCAGTATATATTTGGTGTCTTTGTAAGCTACAGAAACAACAGTTGTATTAAATTGACTAAGGTCGTGAATGCTTTCCTGTAGCTTGCCATGCTGGCGGGTGCTGAAAAGTTCCGGGTAACATTTTATCCCGGCCTGTTGAAGAAAATTATAAAGGATAAAATTAATTTCCGTTGAATTACCTATCTTTTTCTCCCATACTTTTTTCACACCATCAACCAGGTAGCACCTGCTTCTTTCGTTCCATTTAACGCTATTTTTCACACTGTTAAATATATAGCTGATCTTTTCGTTATCAGACTTTAATGATTTTGCTTTGGCTATTAATGTATCGTCTGCTATCTTTTCTGTCAATTGTCCGCCCCAATCTGCATTTTCCACTAATCCGCCAGCCCACTCTTGCCATGTATATTCAATTTTTCTTAATGTTCCATGTAATGAATATTTAAACCCAACTAAAATAAACTCTATCCTTTGAATATTGTCTGCAGCCCCGGTAGCATACGGTTCATCCTTGTATGACCCTATATTGCTCATTGCCCAGGTGTAATTATTGCCGATAGTATCATTTTCCCCCTTTATCCACGGCTCGGTTGTATGTGTGGTATACGGTTTATAGGTTCTTGGAATAACTTTATAAGAATAGTCGCTCCTGATCGCTGCTTTTAATTCACTGTATCTTACCGGTATACGTTCCTGGAAATCCCAATTAGGGAAGCCCCCTGTATAACCAAGTTTTAACTTATATGAAAATTCAATTACCGAACCTGGCTTTACATTCGGGAAACTAAACGTTACTTTTTTTCTGAATTTGTCAATAGCCTGTTTGTAAATAAGTGATGGATCAACTTTTGTATATTCAATAACATTTTTGTTTATATTAATTGTTTGTGCTTCCACATCGCTCACATCTTCGTCTCCGTGTGCGCTGTAGTATTCAATAGTCACATCGGCTTCATCTTTCCCTTTGTCATTCAATATTTTTATTCTTTTGTGCCGCAGCATTGTTGTTGATGTAAAACCGGTTTCTACCACAGCCTGGTCAAAAAGCACCATCGCATTGGCATCCTTTTCAAAATCGCATGAAGTCATTTTAAGATCGGAAACATCAATTTGTCCAAAGGGCTGTGCGGTATAAACGGGCGCTTGCGTTTGCGCCTTAACAAACAATGTAAAAATGCAAAACACAAACAACGTAAAGATTTTACTCATTGTGATATGGTGGTAAATTGGATATAACAAATATATAATCCTGTAATCAATTTATAGGCTACTGTTTTTTTAATACTATCTGCTCATTAAGCAGTTCGTACATTTTTTTGTAGAAATCGCGGATAGCCGTATATTCCTCTTTTGTAAATAATGACCTGTTATAAATAATTGTGTAATTTATAACCATAAGCCCATCCTGCTGTGCCGTAAAACGCCTGAAAGTTATACCATTGCCAGGCATTCTCATCATTACCGGTTTTGGTAAAACATCAATTTTATAACCCGGAGGAATTTTATAATGCCCGTTTATTAAATAAGTATTGAGCCTCCCAAAATCAATAGTTGAGATGCGGGTCTCATTTAGAAAAGGATTTTTGTCAAATCCCGAAAACAAGTTAGGGTTAAAATACATGTAGTTGCCGTCAGGCGCTGTTAAATTATATTGAAATTCAAAAGTCTGCACTAACGGCAAAGTATCAATTGCAAGATTATCAAGCGTTAGGGCTGTAATTTTTAAGCCTTTAAATTTATCCTGCAGTTGCTCAATATATTTTGTTTTGCCCTGTTCGTTGTACTGTCGCAAGTATTTTTCACGGTTGTTGGCCAAGCCGCTGATCTCCGTATTTCCCTGCAATTTTCCATCGGCGCCAATACTGCCGTTTACTAATATTACTTCCCTCGCAGCTTCATTTTTTATCAACTTCATGCTGAATTTTTTACTTGACGGATCGATAAACAATGCGTTTAAACCAATAAGGTCGGGCGGGATGCTGTTGTAGTTGTTATAGGGATTTGAAGCGTCTAATACATAATATTTGGCGGAATCGACCGGATAATAAACAACCACCCGGTTCAGATGGGAAACATTTGGATATTGAGGGTCAATCTTGCCGTGATCCCTGGTGCATAGGACCAATAAAGAACTGTTTACATTTGCCTTTTTAAGCAGATCAAATAAAATAAGGTTAATTTCGGTTGAGTTGCCGGTTTTTTTATCCCAGGCTTTTTTGACGCCCTCGTCTGCAAACGCATGATCCTGTTTGTTCCACTTCATTGTATTTTTAACCGTATCAAAAAGGTAGGATATCTTTTCGTCGGTTGTTTTTAATGTTTTGGCCTTGGCAATAATTTTGGCTTCATTATCCAGATTTTTATTAAGCTGCTGGCCAACGTTTTCGTCCGCCAGGATACTTCCGCTAATAAATGCCCATGTAAAATATTTTGCGTTTCTTGTTATCAAAATCTGCTGCAAGTAATCTTCAGGATAATCCATAAACGGTTCCGATTTAAAAGATGGCACCTTCGCAAGCGCCCACATATGTTTTTCTGCGCCTTTATCATCTAATTTTACGGTGCTATCTCTGAATAGTGGCTGTAGAACTTTTCGATAAACACTAAATATTGGGGCAATAGGAAACCCGGCATCAAATTCGCTGTACCGGCATGGAATCGAAGATTGAAATGTCCAATCTGGGTAATTGTGTGGATCAGCAGTAGTCCATGTGTAAACAAACTCCAAAACCGAACCTGGCTTAATATTAGCGAAAGTAAATACTATCGCCTTTGTATTGTTATCGGTAAATTCAGTGTAAATCAATTTTTTATCAACGTCAGTGTACTCAATTGTATTATTGTTGAGATTAATTGTCTCAGCTTCAAGGTCAGTTATCATTTCATCATTGGTTGACCTCTGAAATTCAATGCGGATATTCGCTACATCTTTGGCATTATTATTAAATATTTTTATTCTCTTATGCCTTTGCATTTTTATGGTGTAGCCTGTATGGGTAACCACAGCATAGTCAAAAAGCACCATTGCATTAGCATCTTTTTCAAAATCGCACGATGTCATTTTAAGGTCGGCGGTATCTATTATTCCATACGGCTTGGTGGTTTGGGTCGGGGTAACTTGTTGTGCATTGACGCATCCTGCCAGCAGTACCAGGATCAATAGGGGAAATAGCTTTTTCAATCGACTCGGTTTTGATCCCACTAAAATAATAATAATTAGCGTAATACGATTGTTATTAAACCAATGGTAAATTGCATCGTCATACCAACAGCATGAGCAATATAAAACAGTTAAAGCATTTATGGTCGCGCGCCGGGTTCGGGCTGCGCTTCGATGATTTAGCTGGGCTTGAAGATGCTACGGTAAAACATGCCGTAAAACAACTTTTTGATGCTGCGGATCCGGCGCCGGTTAATATAGTGCAGGGCGCTGCCGATTATGATGCTGTTATAAAAGGGGATGTAACTGCCCGCAAAATGTTTATGCAACAGCAGCGGCAGCAGGAAAAAGATTTGAACATTGGCTGGATAAACAAAATGAGTACCACCAATGCCGTGTTGCAGGAAAAAATGACCTTGTTTTGGCATAATCACTTTGCCTGCCGCGCCAATATTGCTTTGTTTACGCAGCAGTTAAATAATATTCAGCGGGTTAATGCGCTTGGTAATTTCCGCACTATGTTGCTGCAGGTCGCCGAATCGCCGGCCATGCTGCAGTTTTTAAATAACCAGCAAAACCGCAAAGGACACCCGAACGAGAATTTCGCGCGGGAGTTGATGGAGCTTTTTACCATTGGCCGCGGTAACTATACCGAAATCGACGTTAAGGAATCGGCGCGGTCATTTACCGGTTACGGTTTTAATAAGGCAGGTGAGTTTGTTAACCGCCCCTTTGTGCATGATAACGGGCAAAAAACTTTCCTCGGACAAACCGGCAACTTTAACGGCGAAGATATTATAGGCATCTTGCTGGAGAAAAAAGAAACCGCGCATTTTATCTGCAATAAGCTTTATAAATACCTGGTAAATGAAACGCCCGATCCTGTGCATGTAAATGCCATGGCGGATGTTTTTTATAACAGCAAATACGAAATAAAACCGCTGCTTGAATATGTTTTTACCGCCGATTGGTTTTATGACGATAAAAACACAGGCAACCTTATAAAAGCGCCTGTTGAATTTTTGGTAGGATTGAACCGGCAGTTTTATATCACGTATCAACGGCCCGAAGTTTTATTGCAGTTTCAGCGGGTACTTGGGCAGGTACTTTTTTATCCACCGAATGTGGCCGGCTGGCCGGGAGGCAGAAACTGGATAGATAGCTCCTCGTTGATGTACCGGCTTAAAATACCGTCCACATTATTAGATGGCGGGCTGATAGATTTTAGCGGCAAAGCCGATCCGGAAGACGAGGCATATATAGCCATTGTACGCAACCAGCAGCAATTTGTAAGCACAAAGGTGCAAAGCCAGCCCGATTGGGACAAGTTTTTAAACGGTATCCCAAAACACACATCGAAAACAAGCATTGCATCGTTTTTACTGGAGCCGAAACTAAGTAATGCGCTTTTAAAAAATATAGACCAGGCGACAGATACCAAGGCGATGGTTATTGAATTGGTTTCGACGCCGGAATATCAGCTTTGTTAAGGTTGAATTATTGATTTAATGAATAAAAAAATCAATAATTCAATAATTCAGTAGTTCAATAATTACAGGCATGAACAACGCAGCACATATTAAACATCTATACGCCAGGGCCGGGTTTGGGATCAGGTTTGAGGATTTGCACGATCATGAGAACTGGTCGATAAATAAATCAGTAAGGAAACTCTTCAAAGCATCTGAAAAACAAGAACCCATAACGGTTTTGACCGAAAATATCGACCTGCGCGCTCATCCGAAAGATCAAACGGACGAGCAAAAAAAAATGATACAGGAAGACCGCAATAAGCAGGAAAAAGCCCTTAACGAGGCCTGGATGAAACAGTTAAGCGAAACAGATGCACAGCTACAGGAAAAAATGACCCTTTTTTGGCACAACCATTTCGCCT
>Ga0207052_10110_pt1 | contig 27645 bp, 20 predicted proteins | sample Alteio_BWMinCont_62_FD_153294 | JGI IMG/M metagenome (GOLD analysis project Ga0207052, IMG submission 153294) | Enriched cells from forest soil in Barre Woods Harvard Forest LTER site, Petersham, Massachusetts, United States -... | ecosystem: Environmental > Terrestrial > Soil > Temperate forest >...
ATCCCGAGGTTCTGGACAATGATGCATGCGTCCGCGCCGAGGTCTTCGACGGTCTGCGCTTTCCTTTCCCCGATGACTCTTTCGACGCCTGCGTGTCGAACTGGGTTTTGGAACATGTAGCCGATCCCAGCACACATTTCAGCGAGGTAGCCCGTGTGCTCCGTCCTGGTGGTACGTATTGTTTCAGGACCCCAAATCTGTTTCACTATGTGATGCTGGGATCCCGCTTGACACCACATTTTCTGCATCTGGGTTTGGCCAACAGACTCAGAGGGCTCGACGCGGACGCGCACGATCCGTATCCGACCTACTATAGAGCCAACACCAAGAAGCGGCTAACATCCCTGATAGACGAAGCCGGGATGGAATCGATATTGTTTCGATTGATGGAGCCCGAACCTTCCTATGGCCGACGGCACGCGGCGTTGTTCTATCCCATGATGATCTATGAACGCATCGTCAACTCCTCGAATCGGCTTAGCAATTTCCGCGTTGTAATTTTCGGCGTATGCACCAAGGCCGAGCGGCACTGAATCGGTCGGAACCATCCAGCTTGGTTCCAGCCTTGGTGTAGCGAACGGCATTACGAACGACGTTCTCGATGACGCGCTAAGCAACTCGCGCCGACCGTCTAGGATGACGAGAAGGATTTTGAGCACCTTGCAAAAGGCCTTCGGTCCATTCCATCGGCCACGCCCCCTTTCGCTGGTATCGAAAAGGCAGGCCTGACTTGCCGGACCGTCTGTCATCCTCCGCACACAAGCCCTTGTCCCGGAATCAGTCTTACACTATGCTGGTGCTGCTTTAACGCGGAAGATTCCCGGCGACTGGACCTCAATAGGTGAAACGTCCATTGCACCGTCCACACTATTTCAGGTTCATCCGACGGGTCGAGCGTCAGAGTTCGTCGCGGTCAGGGCATTCGCGCGCCGCTTCAATCCGTCCCATAGAGCCATCATGTGCCTGGCCGCTGGCATTGCCGTTTTGAACTGAGTGCAGGGAGGTCGTCTTGAAGCCTTCTGCAATTGTGATCACGATTATTCTCGCCCTTTCGCTAGCTGTCTGGTGCTTCTTGGGCGATTATACTATGGAGGTTGAACCGTATCAGTTCCGCTGCATTCAACTGATCTGGTGCAATTCTCCTAAGTGAAGGACGAAACGGTCAACGGGAATGCAGGAAGGCTAGACGGAGTTAAATGCGTAGCGGACTCGACAATTTCTTGTTCCGTTTGTATAAGGATGGTGATTATTCTTGTCCAAAGAGTGAATTCCAGGGCCCTCCGGTTCAAGGCTGAAAATTGTTGCTGAAAGATGCGCAACATTGAAGTGCGAAGAGTGTTTCTAAGTCTGCAATGCCTTTGAAACGGCTCCTGCCCCAAATAAATTGAGGGCCAAATGCGAAGACTGTCTCGCGAATCCGTGACAATATGGTCTAATTCTCATTACCTTTGATCAGAAAAGTCCTGAATGCGCCCAGCAATACTCGTGGCATAATTTTAACAAGAAGGTCCCCAAAATGCTTAAAAAGCTCAGCCTGTTCTCGTCGTGTTTCCTGCTTTCCGCTACATTATCCGCACAAAGTATGCCCTCGGCCGAGCGTGGCGGCGTTTCGGTGTGGGCAGGAGCAGAAATCTCCACATTCAATCCGGATTACGGATGCAAGGACGCTTCGGCATTCGCGTGCTGGGACCATCAGTTGCTGGGCATCGCACCTTTCGTCGACGCAAATCACTTGGTATTTCAAAGACTCGGTGCGGAAGGCGAAGCGAGGTTCCTGCCCTGGAGGGGGCCGGGGAGCGGATTCAGCCAGTCTAACTATTTGGCAGGTCCGCGAGTTGGCGTGCTGCATTTCAAAAACAAGGTTTATTTTACCGCCAAGGTCCTCATGGGTCTCGGTCATATCGATGTTCCAAATAATGGAGCCGGTTCCGGGAATTATTTTGTATACGCCCCCGGCGCGGTCGTGGATTTCAGACTTAAAAAGCGATGGACTGCGCGCGTTGATTACGAATATCAGATATGGCCGTCTTTTGCGGGTGGTGGCCTGACGCCGAATGGCTTCAGCTTCGGACTCAGTTACGCCCTCCTCAGGTGAATCTGGACGGGTTGCGTTTATAGATATGTAGCATCGCTGCTTCCACCAATCATTGCTGCGCAAAGGATGATTGGGCCCCGATGGATCCGGACGAGTGGTCAAAGCCCGGAAGTTGTGCCGGCAGAGATTAGAGATCTTTTGGCCGTTGAGGTGCCCCGGATTTCCCGGCACCAACAATGATTGCGTCATTGCTCTGCTTCATCGGACCGTCAAAAAAAAAGATTATCGCGAGACCGATTCAAAACGGCGGACGATCATTGCCCTCGCCACTTGGAACGGCCATGAGCGACAATCCTGGAGGGGCAGACGCGCCTGCTTTCTCTGCTAACAGGCGACAGAAGCCGATCACCCCGCAAAACACCGGCGGGAGTGTCAGAGGAACGGGCATGAGCCAAGCGCAGTCCATTGATCAACGTATTGGGATTTCAGACAACATCCTTGAAGCCATCGGGCGCACCCCGCTGGTGCGGCTTCATCGCTCGGTCGAGCAACTGGCCCCTGCGATCTGCGTCAAAGTGGAATCGCTTAACCCGGGCGGAAGCACAAAGGACCGCGTTGCTTTGAGCATGATTCTTGCCGCGGAGCAGAGCGGCGCCCTGGGGCCGGGCGGCACCGTGATTGAAGCGACCGCCGGCAACACCGGACTTGGCCTTGCTCTCGTCAGCGCTGTGCGCGGCTATCGCTGCATCTTCGTATTGCCCGACAAAATGAGCGACGACAAGGTCCGCCTGCTGCGAGCTTATGGAGCCGAAGTCGTGATCACGCCGACCAATGTTCCTCCCGACTCGCCCGAGAGCTACAACGGGGTCGCTAACCGGCTGGCACGCGAGATCAGGGGCGCGTGGCGGGCAGGACAGTTCACCAATCTGGAGAATCCCCAGGCCCACTATCAGCAAACCGGCCCCGAGATCTGGGAGCAGACTGCCGGAAAGGTCACGGCCTTCGTCGCAGCTGCCGGGACCGGCGGGACTATCAGTGGTGCAGGTCGATATCTGAAGGAACAGAATCCGGACATTCGCGTGATTGGCGCAGACATCGAAGGCTCCATCCTGAGCGGCGGAGCGCCCGGATCGTGGAAGGTGGAAGGGATCGGAGAGGATTTTGTTCCCAGCACGCTGAACGCACAGGTTGTGGATGAATGGATCCGAATCAGCGATGCCGAGTCGTTCATCACTGCCCGACGTATCGCGCGCCAGGACGGCATTCTTCTTGGGGGGTCGAGCGGAACTTCGCTAGCCGCGGCATTTCAGTATGCTCAACGCTGCAAATCCGAAGACATGATTGTGGTTCTCTGCGCCGACACCGGCCGGAATTATCTCAGCAAGATGTATGACGATGCCTGGATGGCGCAAAATGGGTTTCTTGAAGTCGCACCCGAACGAAGCACAGCGGGAGATTTGCTGCAGGCTCTGGGACGGGAAGGGAAACTCGCCTGCCTTCTGCCGGACGATTCGCTTCAGCATGCAGCGGACACTTTTCATGAGCGGGGAATTTCGCAAATGCCGGTCATCGAGAATGGCAAGATCATCGGCGCCGTCCAGGAGATCACGATCGTGCACGCCCTCCACGGAGGAATCGATGCGCGCAATGCCAATGTTCGCCAGGTGATGGCGCGTCCCATGCCCGAGGTTGAGGTTTCTGTCCTCGTTCAGGAGATCTACCGTCTTCTGCTGGCCGGCAATCAGGCGGTGGTGGTTAAAAAAGAGGGTCGCCTCGCGGGCCTGATCACGCGTTCCGATCTGATGGAGTATTACGAGAGCTCAGCGCGTTAGCCTGGAGTGACTCACAGATAGATATAGTTTTGGGCCCACGACGTCGATTGGATCTCTCGATCTGGAATGTCGATGCCGCTCATGGTGCTCTCGTGCGTATTTTTTGACGTGTCCGTCAGCCCCAGCAGAGATGTCTGAAAAGGTTGCCTGGAGAAAATTTAGAAGTCGCTGGATTTGTGCGCTCTTGTTTGTCACAGTGTGTTCATTTTCCCTTCGTATGTTGGGATGGGAAGCCTTCGAAAACGTCAGGGCTTCTGCTGAATTGGCTAACTTCCCTGCCACCTGAAGGAACCACTTACTGCAAAGGAGCGCCAATGTTCACAAGAAAATTATTCATTCGTCTATCAAGGGCCCGCGCTGCAAGCTGCGCGTGGCGTGTCTTCACGCAATTTCGCACTGCATTCATCTGCCTGCTTACCATTTGTCTTCTTTGTGGACTGCAGGTTAGCGCCCAGGTCAATACCGGTACGTTGAGCGGCCAGGTTGATGACGCGTCTGGCGCGGTTGTCCCGGGAGCGACCCTGACGGTGACAGAGCAAACCACCGGCTACTCACGCCAGGCGAAGACGGAAGGCGATGGGAATTACGTGTTCCCTGAGTTGCCCATCGGACAGTACACGGTTACGGTCGAATCGAACGGATTCGAGACTCAGAGGGGAACGGCCACCATCAACGTAGGATTTCGCTCGCGCTCGGACTTTCATCTGAGTGTCGGATCGACAGGCCAGACTGTCGAGGTCACGGCGAGTGGCGCTGCTCTTTCGAGAGACGATGCCTCCATCAGTACGTTGGTCACGAAGGACACGATATCCGATACGCCGCTTTATCTGCGCAATTGGGACGACCTTCTGCGCACCGTGCCGGGAGTGCAGATCAATCGCTACACCAACCAGAGCGGCGCAACCTCGTCCGGCAGGACCGGCAGCTTTAACGTAAACGGCGTGCACTCGCTGCAAAACAATTTCATCCTCGACGGCATCGACAACAATACTTTCTCTGAGAACGGTGCAGGAGTTGAGCACGGAATCGGCTCACCCTTCCGTTGACGTGATCTCCGAGTTCAACGTGATCACAAATCCTTATTCATCCGAGTACGGTCGGGCGCCTGGAGCCGTCGTGTCGGTCAACACGCGCAGCGGAGCGAACCAGTTTCACGGCACCGCCTACGAATTTGTGCGTAACCAGTACTTTGACGCGTTTGACTATTTCACCAAACGCACCACGACGACAAAGGCCCAGGACAATCAGAATCAGTTTGGCGCCAGCATGGGTGGACCCATTGTGCGCAACAAGGCCTTCTTCTTCTTTAACTACGAGGGCACGCGCATCAAGCAGGGACTCTCACGCATCTCGACTGTGCCTCTGGATAACGAGCGCATCGGCGACTTCAGCGCCGATGCGGCCGCCGCAAACGGGCTCGCACCGTACCCCACCATCTACAACCTCTCGCTCTGCCCCACGCCGATCAACATTACAACCTGCGCGCCTCCGCCTCTGCTGAATAACAGTTTCCAGTCGGATCCGAGCGCCCGCATCGACGCGGCCGTCGCCAAGCTCATCGCTCTGTTTCCCGAGCCCAACTACAAGCCGAACTCGGCCACCTTCCCCGACGTGAACAACTACTCTCGCACCGGCGCATCTACCGATTTCAACGACAGCTACGATGCGCGCGTCGACTGGACGCCGACGTCGGTCGATACTGTTTTCGCTCGTTTCAATTACTTCAACCGCACGCGCGATATTCCCGGCTACATCGGAGGCATCGCTGACGGCACGTCAACTTCGGCGTGGGGCAATCAGATTCTGAAGGGCGCCAGCCTGGTTCTCGGATGGACGCGGGTCATTAGTCCGCGCATAGTCAATGATTTCCGTTTCGGCTGGGTGCGAGATTACTCGTTCGCCGAACAGCAGCCCTTCGGCATGGATCAGTTGGCTGGCGACTTTCTACCCGGGGTACCCGACAACCCGGCCATCGGCGGTGGTGTGCCCCTCACCACGTTCTCCAGTCATGGATTCGTGGGTTCCCCGGACTTCCTTCCCAAGCAGCAGGTGCCGATGGTCTACCAGTACAACGACTCGCTCTCCTGGACGCTGGGCAAGCACAACCTCAAGATGGGGGCGACCGTGTATCTGCCCATGCGCAACCTCTTCCAGGATGAACCGGGCATGCGCGGCGACCTGACCTTCAATGGCGTCTTCTCCGGGCTCGGGTCGGCGACGGTGAAGGGAACTACGAATGCGCGCGACTATGCCGATGGACTCTTCGGAGCCACCCAATACACCCAACTTACGAACGTTTACTTCGTGGATCAGCGCCTCTGGATGGCGTCCGGGTTCTTTGAGGACGATTGGAAGGCAACCCCGCGCCTGACGTTGAATATGGGCCTGCGCTACGACTTTGCCACGCCGGCTATGGAGGGCAGGAATCGCATTGCCAACTTCAATCCGGCCAGTTCCGGATCCCTGGAGTTCGCGACATCCGGCTCGGTTGGCGACCGCTCGTTGATGGACCCCAACCTCACCAATTTCGGTCCGCGATTCGGCGTCTCCTATGCCGTCAACGACAAAACCGTCCTCCGCGGCGGATACGGTGTCTATTACTCCGTATTCGAACGATTCGGCAGCGAAGATCAGCTGGCGCTCAACCCGCCCTTCCTCATCAACAAGACCGAAGCCAGCACCACCCAATCCGTCATCACTCCCGAGGTCGGCTTTCCCTCCAATTTCCTCGACCCCTCGACCATCGACTTCAACAATCTCCAGGCGTTCCACATCCGCGCCGTGAATCCCGCCGCCAAAATACCGATGGTGCAACAGTGGAGCGGCGGCTTCCAGCGCCAGATCGGACCCAACTGGCTGGCTGAGGTCGATTATGTGGGAACCAAGTCGACCCACCTTGACGTGATCTATGACTATAACCAGCCCATCATCTCGGGCGGCGTCAGCACCGGTGTCCAGCCGTACCCCAACTTCGGACAAGTGGAGTACACCACTCCTTTCGGCTTCGGAAACTATAACGGCCTGCAGGCCAGCCTTGTTCGGCAGATGGTGAACGGCCTGAGCGTCCGCGCGGCTTACACCTACTCGCGCAGCCTCGACAACACGCCGGAAGAACTGGAATCAAACTCGGGCGATCCGCCCAATGGCCGCAAATATGCTGCATGGTACGGCCCAAGCGACTTCGACGTGCCGCACCGCATCTCGGTCAGCTACGTGTACGAACCGCCATTCGGCCACGGAAAGGCAATGTTCAATTCCGGCGCGCTCGCGTGGATCCTGGGTAACTGGCAGACCTCGGGAGTCTACACGTTCTATAGCGGCCACCCGTTCCAGGCCAAGTGGGGCAGTGAAAGCAGCCAGTTGGATCCCTACGGTTATGCAACTGCGGTCCCCAATACTGTGGCGCCGGTTCAGTACGTCAATAGCCAGTCTTGCTGGTTCTACATCAGCAAGAACAGCGCGTGCTCCGCGCCCGGAGCCAGCGTTACCGATCCGTTTGCCGACCCCGGCAAGTTCGTGGTGGGCAACACCGGCCGTAACACGCTGCGCGGGCCCAATACGAATGTCTTCGACGCTGCCCTGGTCAAGCACATTCCGATCCACGAAAGCTGGAACCTCGAAGCTCGCTGGGAGGTCTTCAATGTGGCCAACCACGCACTCTTCGGCCAACCAAGTGGTGATGCGAGCAGCGGCGGCGTTGCTTCCATCACCAATCTTTCCGGCGACCCCCGCGTGATGCAATTCGCCATTCGGGTCAACTGGTAAGCCCTGCAAAGTCACAGAAACGGGGGGTTCGGGAGAGGCGCAGAATGGTCTCCGCGAATCCCCCGCTTTCGCAAGCCGCGCATATAAGTACACGGCGGAGCCCGTTACATCGAATTATGATGCGGATCAACCACGAAACCTCCGAGCGTCAGTCATTCGGGTAGAGACAAATGATCTTAGGCCGAGGAAATAACATGCACAGGTCCGTTCGCGCGGCAGCTTTGGCCGGACTCCCTCTCCTCTTGTGCGGCGCGTTTATCGCGCTGCGGGCCAATGGCCAGCAGGTACCGCAACCCGGTTCCCGCACCATAATGGACGCGCACAACTGCTATCCATATTTCGAGTGGTGGGGCGATCGAATCGATCGTGCCCTTTCGGCCGGGACGCCGGTGGCTATTGAACAGGATTTGGGCTGGTATACCGATTCGACGACTGGCAAGAGCTGGTCGGTGGTCACGCACGGCGACCCGATCACCGGCGAAGAGCCCATCATGGAGCAGTACTTTTTTGCACGTGTCCGCCCCATTGTCGAGCAGGCGTTGAAGGAAGGCGACAAAGGAGACTGGCCGCTCATAACACTCAACCTCGACTTCAAGGACAATAAGCCGGAACACCTGGCCGCGCTGCTGGCCCTGCTCCGCAAATACCAGCCATGGCTGACCTCAGCCGTCAAGTCGTCGCACATCGAACGGGCGCAACCTCTCGATGTAAAGCCGATCCTCGTGCTCACAGGAGAGGCGGATGCTCAGCAGACTGTCTTTTATGACCAGTTGCATGAGGGAGAGCGCGTGATGGCCTTTGGTGCTATTCATACCGAGGACAAGGACCCGCAAGCCGCGCCTGAGATTCTTGACTCAGAAAAAGCCAACAACTATCGCCGCTGGTGGAACAACCCGTGGAGAGTTGTGGAACCCGGAGGACAGCCGCATGCGGGGGAGTGGACTCCGGAAAAGATGAATCGTCTTCGGGCTTTGGTCGAGCGCGCTCACGCCAACGGTCTCTGGATCCGCTTCTACACCCTAGACGGTGCAACCCCGCAAGACCTTAGTTGCCACGGATGGTTTCGCGGCTACAACTTCGGTTCACTCGATGCAGCTCGCATTCGCTGGCAGGCCGCGATCGCCGCCCACGTTGACTATCTTGCGTCCGATCAGTACGAACTCCTGGGCGACGAGCTTCGCCACTCCGCGTCGAGCGAGATGCACAATCGTCAATGATCCGGCGTTCATAAGCTCGCACCGATGATTGCCAGAGAATGCAGGCGTGTTGGTGCTGTGCCGAGTTTCGACGTCATCAATGCGCTTATCTAACCTACCTGTTTTCAATGGCGAAGTTTCCTCCACAAATAGGTCATTGTCGCGTCTAATCCTTTGTGACAAAGTAGAATGGCGCGCGGGAGGTCTGGGCGTTGTCGGTCCCGATTCGATGGATAGCTTGCTTCGTGTTTGCAGCCGTATTGCGCTACCAGTTGCATGCGCAGGTAACGGCTGCGGCAGGCATTGCGCCCGTCCATGTGACCGAAAACATACAGGCGATTCCGCGGGTCCCCGGCGTCAGCATATTGATGGATGGGTTTAACGCGGGCGTTACCTATTCGGGTGTTCACAGCTCCTCGGTTGGCTGGTATTCCGTGGTGACGCCGGCCATCAGCTATACCTTTTCCGAGCGTTTCTCCGCCGATGCAAGCACCTCGATCTACATCAATCGCCTGATCGCGAATACGGATCCTGCAACCAAGGCCACCCAGCCCCTGGTGACAGATGGCGCGGATCCCGGCGATACCTTGATTGGCTTTCACGCCACTTTTTACCCCGGATCGTTAACGGATATTATCACCGCATCGCTGACCGCTCCCACTGGAAATCGGTCGGAGGGCCTGGGCGCCGGGCAAGTGACTTACGACTTCGACAACCATACTGAGAAGTATTACAACAAGCTGGGCTTCCTGGTCGATTTCGGCATCGGCAATTCTTCAGGATTGTTCAACGACCTGGTCGTCAAGGACTACACCTCGGTGGGTACCCTGGCTCATTTCCAGGCTGGCGCGGTGCTCTGGCTTCCCCGGCGCACCTACATTGAGGCGGTTGCCTATGAGCAGCTTCCCCTGGGTAGTCAGACGGTATATCGGGCCGTCGAACGCGGCGATGATGTGCGGGCCAACGATGACGGCGGCGGCGGAACCAATCCGAATCCGCCGCCTCCCGTCGCCGTTACCGTTTCCACGGCCAGCGAAGATAATGGCTTCACTACATTCGTGGGTATCCCACTAGCCGACCACATCACTCTCTCGGGCTATTACAACCGAAGTCTGCGTCAACGCCTCGATACGGTGTCTGTTGGTGTTACTTTTGTCCTGCGCAGTAAGCCCAGCAAGAGATCGTTATCCATGATCGACCGGGCCTTGAGGGAAGCTGAGGGCAATGGCCATTAGAACGATGGGGCATCAGCGACGCCGGAACGTGGGCTGTTATCTCTACGGGACGTTCTCTAGTTTCGTTATTTGAGTTGGGTCCATCTCCTGGCGAATCTGCAACAGCATCGCCGAAGTGGCCTTCTGCAACGAACCGCGCGCCTCGTTGACCGCATCAATAGCCGCGAACACCTTTGCCTTATCCGCCTGCGGATCCTTGTTGACCGCGGTGAGATTCGCCTGGGCCTTCAGAAATGTCTTGTAGCTATCCAGAATGACCGGTTTGTTGGCATCGAATATAGTGTCCATTCTCCTTTGTTGTTCGCGGCGCAATCCAATCGCCTGGACAACGGTTTTGTCATCCCACCAGCGGCCGACAGGTCCAAATTGAAGCGTATTGTGCGGCTGGAGGCCGACCTTGTCATGGGTCGACCTTGGATGGTTAAGCTCTTTTGGCGCTCCGGGGCCTCCAGGGCCGGCCGGGTTGCCAATACCGCCCGGACTGCCCGGACCGCCGGGACGATCTCGATCGCCGCCGCCGCCCTCGCCTCCCTGGGCGAGCGATCGGGCACAAGGCACAAGGGCAATGCAGATACAGCAAAGCAAGATCCGGAGAGTCTTCGCGCTCGTACTCATCTAGTCCTCATTTATGGTCCGTCTTCATATGCGAATGTCGTGCTTGAACTAATTTGTACTCGTCAATCGGTGATTCTTCGTCGGGGCTGATCGCTGCGTTAACCGCCTGAAGGAGTTGATTGTCCTGGGCGATCTGCGCCTCCGTATCCGATGGCTGTGAGACGGGCGCGGTCGCCTGACCTGGCGGCGCAGCAGCACCGTGGTGGTGCCAGACTGAAACCGCCATCACCGCCAGGAACGCGGCGGTCGCCGCCCAACTCACGAAGGCAAGTCGGGTCCTGTGGATCGTTTTACGCACACTTGGTTTCAACAGGACAGGCTGGCTTTCGGTCCACGCCATCGACGCCGAGTTGAACAGCGCCACGTCGGAGCGGAATGCATTCACCCGACGCCAACAATCCTGGCAGACCGCCAGGTGGGTCTCTGACTCTGGGGAACCCAAGCCAATCAGTACGTCATCGAAAGCTTCTTCAGATAGGTGAGTTGAAGATGCAGGTGTCATATCGTCGCTCCGAGTTTGCTGCGAACGGCCTTAAGAGCGCGGTGGAGGTGGGTCCTCACCGTGTTGACTCCCATTCCCAGTATTTCACTGATTTCATCGACCGACATTTCCTCAGAGAACTTCATCAAAAAGATCGTCCGCTGATTGTAGGAGAGGGTTTCGAGGACCGCATACAGTTCCTTCACCCTCTCCTTTGCCAGCACCCGCCGCTCCGCGCTGACTCCTTCGGAAGGCAGGAATGAAGCCATCTCATGCACGTCGACAGCAGTGGCCTTGAGCTGTTTCCAGAATTTGAAGCGCCCCGATCTCAGGTGGTCCCGGGTGACATTGATCGCGATCCCCGTCAGCCAAGTGCTTAAACTGCAATCCCCACGAAAACTCTCTCGACCCTTGAATGCGCGAAGCAGCGTGTCTTGCGTGATGGTATCGGCCAGGTCTGGATCGCCCGTTGAGCAGGTAACAAAGCGGCGAATCCTCGCCTGGTGCAAACGCACCAGCTCGTTTATGTCATCGAGCTCGCTGATGACTCCGGCCCTCTCCGCCATGGCTGATTCTATGCGCGGACGCCGTTCGCAGGCTATTCTCAAGCTGCCCAATGTCGCTGTGGCCATTCCATGCCCCAGAAAGAGTGCCTGCCGCAGATTCCCCATCTATCCGGAACCACCCCTGGCGGCGTCAGCAGTCTGCCATACTGTGTCGCGCTTTCTTGACAATCTGATTACATACAACCGCTGTTTTTTCTCGTAATTGTTGATTCGCGAGGGGCTTACCGGCGGTTTCCCGGATTGGGCAGAAATCCATCTTTATCGTTTGTCAAAATCTCCCCCTGAAATTTGCTTGATGTAATCATTCTCGGTCTCGCTCTCGTCACAGTTGGCGAAGTACCCCAATTCGTCTGTGAATTCGCGAGTCCGACAGGCTTCTTTCGGCTTGTTCGCCTCTGGCACGCGGACATCCACGCGATCACCGGCATGGCGATCCGGGAGGGTTCGGCCGCACGATAAAGGAGCCTCTTTGACGTGCTCGCCGGGATGCAGCCGGATGGCCCTGAACTGGGCCGGCAACCATCAGTTTTCCGAACTTAAATTAAATTAGACCCCCCGAGATTGGGGCCTCCGCTTTGCGGGAGCCCCAATCCCGTCCTCTGCTGTCGAACCTTGTCAGAATGCCGTCATGCTGAGCGCGCCCCAACATTCATAACGGTCCTGCTTGCCGAAACGGAAGCTTAGTGAATTGCCAAAGGCAAACGCCTGCTTGTGATAGACAGATAGAGTAGTCGCATGGGATTGAGCCTGTGAATCGCTACCCCCATTCAATATCTTTTCGGCAATGGCCGGGAACTGACCGGATCAGCGTCTGCCATGGAATGCATCGTCTGTCTCTGCGCATCAGAGGATACGCACTGGCGGCGCTTGCGCTGTGGTGGCTTGCCGGGATAAGAGCGCAGGCGCAAGCACCGCCGGTATCTGAACGGATCGCCAATGCCCTGTTGCAGTCCCGGAGCGGACCACAAGCAACCTGGGATGAAAAGACAGGAATGCAACTTGAAGGCCTCGATGCGGAGTGGTACAACACCGCAAACGGAGATTATTTCCGATATGTGAAGCGGACGGTGGATTCCTATCTGGACGTACAACAATCCGCCGCCGCTGAACTCCAGCGGAACACGCCAATGGCAGATGCCCTGCTCGGGCGCCAGCTGTTGCGGCTCTACCGAGTCACACTCGCCCCCAAGTATTATGAGGCCGCGACGGAGTTGCGGAGTCAAGTGGCCGCATTGTGCGGCATTCCTTCAACTGCGCCCCAGCCTTCCGACGCGAGCCGCCTGGATTCGGCCAGATTCTGCGTGGCGGAGCCGTTCCTTGCTGAATACGCATCGGTCTTTCACGCGCCGCAGGATTTCGAAGCCATCACGAGAGATTTCGTGAAATGGGACGATGCAACCCATCAGCATCCAGCGGGAACCACGGACCTCGGGCCAGACGCGCTCTCCAACGATCAAGCACGACTGGCCGCAGCCCTGGTCGACTCACTGCCGTACTATCCGCAGAATCACCCAGGGCGAACGCAACTCATTCTGATTCTTGATCGAATCGCGGCTGCACTAACAAAGCAGCAGGACAGCGCCACCGGCGCAATCTATGCTCAGAGCGGTGCCAGCTTGTATATCTATGCGTTCCTCAAGGGTGTCCGATACGGCTATCTCCCGGCTCGCTACTCCACGGCCGCTGAACGAGCCTGGGACAACCTGCAAAAGAACACCGATGAAGCCAACGTCAGAGGCGCACTCCTGCTTGCCGCCACCGAGGTCGATCTGGCGCCCACTGCCACCAGAGCCCACGGTCAGAACATCCTGGTCGACGCCTGGTTCAACAGCCAGCAGCGCAAGAACGCCGCTGGGCAGATGGAATACTTTCATTACAAGTGGTCCGACTTCAGCGACAGCGGTTATTCGTTGCTGGCACACATGTTTCAAAGCTATGGAATGTCGACCGACACGCTCGACTCGGCTCCAACCAAAGAGAACTTGCGCAAGGCGCAGTTCTACCTGATCGTCTCGCCAGACATTCCGATCAAGAATCCCAACCCGCATTACATGACCGACCAGGATGCCGAAGAAATTGCCTCGTGGGTTCACGATGGCGGGGTTTTGATCCTGATGGAAAACGATCCTCCCAACGCCGACATCCCGCACCTGAACCTTCTCGCCGATCGATTCGGCATTCATTTCAACGAGGTTCTCAGTCATCATATTCTGGGCGAGCAGGTCGAGAATGGAGCGATTGCCGTCCACCCCGACGGCCGCTTGTTCCATGAGGCACACACTCTCTATATGAAGGACACATGCAGCATATCGCTTCGCGGCGCCGCGTCGGCGCTGTTAAGCGATCGTGGGGAGGTAGTGATGGCGACCGCAAAATACGGGCGCGGCACAGTCTTCGCGGCGGTCGACCCGTGGGTCTATAACGAATACACCGACGGCCGCAAAGATGCCCGGATCTACGGGCGATTCGATAACTTCGCCGGCGGCAGGGAACTGGTGCGTTGGCTGCTCGACCAGCGCCCAGCGACAGATTCCATCACCGAAAAGAACGATCGCAAATGATTCACTAGAAAAGAAACTTCAGCCCGAATTGCAGTTGGCGCGAGGTCGTGGCCGTCCCGGTGATTATCCCCGCTGTTGGCGAGAGCGCTGCTGCCGCCGATGGTTTCGACGGCGTGGGTCCGTTGCTGAAGACAACTGGATTCGGCGTGGTGAAGTTGGTGTGGTTGAGGATGTTGAAGTATTCTGCGCGGAACTGGGTGCGCACCCGTTCGTGAATCGAGGTGTTCTTCACCACCGAGAAGTCCAGGTTGGCGAGTCCGGGCCCGTTGAGGGAGTCGCGGCCTGCATTGCCGAATGTCCCGGGATAGGGTGCCGTAAAGGCGTTCGGGTCAAACCATTGCCCGACGGTCTTCGGGTAGAGCGGGCCGTGGAAATCCGGATTGATCTGCGGACGAGCCGGGTTGCGCGAGTCGCCATTGCCGGTCGGGTTATAACCCAGCTGCGGAGAAAAAGGGAACCCGCTCTGCAGCGAAGCAATTCCACTCAGGCTCCATCCTGCGACGAAGTGGTTCTGGAGTGCGGATGCGTTCGCGAAAACCCTGTGGCCGGCTCCAAATGGAAGTTCCCACGTGCCATTAATGGCCGCGGCGTGCGCGATGTTGGTAGCCGCCGGACCATAATCCACCTTGGGATTGCCCGGATAGGAAACAAAGGCCGGCGTATTCGATGAAACGCTGGTATTCCATGCCGAACCATCATCGAGATTCTTTGACCACGTGTACACTCCGCGCAGTTGCAGCCCGTTGGTGTATTGGCGCCGCACATCGACCTCAAGGGCGTTGTAGTTGCTGATTCCGCCGGAGACCCATGAAGTCGAGTTGGCTAGATTCGGATTGGCAAACTTCGTGGTCGGATAATAAACCGTGCCCTCAGGCACGCCGGAAGGGCATTCCGCTGCGGGGCAGATCACCGCTCCCGGCGTGTTCTGATCTTCTGACAGGATCTGGTCATAGGCGTGCGAGCCCACGTATCCCAGGGCGAGCGTCGTATGCGGGGCAATCTCCTGCTCCAACTTTACGGTCCATGCCAACACAGTGGGCGTAGCCAGATTACGCTGCACATTGCTGGGAGAGACAAGCCCCCCGGTTGCCGTGGTGGTCGACAACTCCGGAAGTTTGATCACGGTCGTGTTGCTGTAGGAAAGAGTGGTGTTGTAAGGCGCAGTCTGGTCGAGCCGGTAATCGAGCGTGTCGAGAAGGGCGCGATGAATGCCGAAGCTGCCTTTGAGCGCCGTCTTGCCCTTGCCGAATACATCGTAGGCAAATCCGATGCGCGGTTCAGGCAGAAACTTCGCGCGATTGTCCGACAGCGCCGAGTTGCCAATCGTGGGATTGGTGTTAATCACGCCGCTGGTGAAGTCGTAATTCGAGGCGCGGCCGTGAGCTTCATTCCATCCATTGGTCGATTCGAAGCGGAACCCTGCCCGGAGCTCGAATCGGGGCGTCACTTTCCATGCGTCCTCGATGAAACCGGCTCCAAACAAGGATCGCCATCCTAATTCGCTCGGCGCCGCCACGATCGTGTACTTGGCCACCGATCCCTGCTCAAATGCGGTGAGGGTCGAGAACGAAGCCTGTCCATACTGGTTCTGAGCCAGAAAGTCGTTGGACTGCAGCCACTGCAGCCAGACGCCCGCCTCGATCTGGTGCGTCCCGTGCGTCCAGTAGACATGATCGTCCGCTGTGAACAGGTTCCGCGCCGTCGTATTGTTGCTTCCGGTATTTGCTCCGGCGAGCGAGATCTGCGAAACGCCGTTCGATGCCGTACTCCCCGCAATCACCACCGCGCCAACCGGTCCGTTCGCAACCCAGCTCGGCACCGTGCCTGCCACGATGCTGTCGAAATAGAAATCAGCACGCGAGTAACCCACACGCACCGTGTTCAGCAGGGTCGGCGAGAAGACATGCTGCTCCTGTGCGCTTAACACCTGCTCACGAAGCCGTTCATAGATGGCTGAGTCGGGATTTACTGAAGGCGTGGTCGCGTCGCTGTCGTCGATCGTGTACACCCCAAAGAGCAAATCGTTTGCGGAGAGGTTGGTATCGACGCGCGCGGTCCCAAAGTCCTCCCGTATATGCTGCGCGGGGTTGGAAAAGGCCAATGCAACCCCGCTGCCCAATTCCTTCGTGCCCACAGGCCAGAGAGCCAGCAGCGGTTGAACGCTCGGGACTGCGGCCGCGCGCACGGCGTCATCGGGAACGAACGTGACGTCGCTCAGGCCAAGATGCTGGCGGTAGCCTTCGTAATTGCCGAATGCAAAAAGCTTGTCGTGCCGGATCGGGCCGCCCAGGGCCGCGCCGAAATCATTGCGCTGAAACGGGGCAATTTGCGCCTGGTCGAAGTAGTTGCGTGCATCGAGCGCGCTGTTGCGAAAGAACTCGTACACCGACCCGTGCACTTGGTTGCTCCCAGAGGCCGTGATGATCGAAACCTGCGCACCGGTTCGCTTGCCGTAATTCGCCCCGTAGGTATCGCTCACCACATTGAACTCGCGTACCGCCTCCACGCCCAGCAACTGTCCGCTGGTGCCGCCCGGCGTCACGTTGATCAGCGATGCTCCCGTATACTCGATTCCGTTCAGCAGAAAGAGATTGTCCTGCGGGCGGCGCCCCGATACCGAGTACATGTTGCCAACCGAAGAGTTCGAAGTTCCGACGCCCCCGGAACGCTGCGTGGTGTAACTCACCGATGCCGGATTGAGCAGCACAAGCTGGTCGAAACTGCGCCCGTTCAGCGGGAGTTCCTTCACCTGGCGTTCATCGACCAGTCCCTGCGACTGGAGGGTCGAGGTATCCACAGTCGGCGGAGAATCTTCCACCGTCACGGTTTGCTCAACATTTCCGACCGTAAGTACAAGGTGCAGATGAAGACTCTGACCCACGGCAAGCGTAATTCCCGTGCGATTGAGCGGGGAAAGTCCCTCATGCGAAGCTGAGACCGTGTAGACTCCCACCGGAATCGATGGCGCGGAGAATTTGCCGTCGGCGCCGGTGACAAGGCTGCGTTCAGTGCCCGTCTCGTCGTTGCGAATCACGACCGTCGCGTGCTCGATCACCGCATTGGTCGGATCGACCACGTCGCCCTCAATCGTTCCACCGACCAACTGCGCCCTGAGCAACGGCGCACTCGCGATCGATGTGACGAGGAAGAATAGAGACCAAAAGGCAGCGGGGACGCGAAGACGATGCATGACTTTCTCCAGAGATTAGTTCAAATTGATTGCCAGAAGCGCGGGGAGGGAAGGGCGAGTTCTCAGCGACAACAACAGGCCCGGAGCCGGCGAGGACAGGCCGCCGCGGAAGACATCTGCATTGAGATAGAAAAGCTCATTCGGTAGATCTCAAAGGGCATCAATCTGTAGAGGGAAAAACTTACTGAGAAACATCAGTAAGGGCCGATCGCGGAATCTAGCGCGGACAACAACAGCCCACCTGTGCCGCTGAGGCACAACAGAGGACCGTTATCGGGCTGGATGCAATCGCCATTCCTTAGAACGTACCACAAGTCCATTTGCTGGACAAGAACATACGCCAACTTAACCCACAGATGCGAGCCGCGGCCCTTTCGACGCATATTTATAGATCCCGACGCTCAAAAAGTATTTGCGCCAGCACAAGGGCGAGGATTGCATAGAGTGCCGCATAGACCACCATGGCTGTGCTCGGAACTGCGGAAGTGTTGAACGGGGAGACTCCTGCGGCCCCCAGCAGCGGTGGCTGAACCTTGAAGGCGGCCCGACGCCAAAGCGCATCGCTTGGCATTACCAGGCTGGCCAGGATGCCCAGGTTCACGCAAGCCCTGACGTAGTGGATGGCGCCAAACTGCTCGATCCATCCCCCCACAAACGCAAGACCATAGAGCCCTAGCGTGCAAGCCCCGCTGGTGAGTGCGGATAACCGGGTACTGAACGCGATGGTCACGCTGATCAGCAGGACGGCCTGCAGCCAGATCAGGCTCAGCGCCGCTCCGCTGTGCGGCGTTGCGTGCCGCGCCTCGATCCAGCCAACCGCCATGGTTCCGCCTTCGATGCACAGCACGTACATCGTAAGCATGGCCACAAACCCGATCCACTTGCCGAGCACGAGGCACCACCGGTTCACAGGCTTGGTGGCGATGGCATGGATGGTTCCGGAGGCAATCTCGCCCGAAATTGTGTCGCACGAAATAAGGGCCGACATCAGCGACGTCATCATGGTGCCGGCATAGAGCGCCATCATGGTCATCATGCCGATGCCTTCCTGCCGATTCATCGGTGGCACCTTGGGCGACATTCCCTGAAGCAATGAGTGAAGCCCCGCCCAGAACAGGCCCACAAACGCGGCCCCGGCTATCGCTGCGATCCACAGAATCTTCCGCCGCGCGGCTTCGAGAAACGTCATGCGCGTCATCAGAATCACGGTTCGCGCGGCGCCTGGCCCGCGAGGAACTGCAACCACGGAGGTGCGGCTGGAGCCGTCGAGGATTTCTGGCGGCACAACCGCCTCTGCCGGTTCGAAGACTTTGTCGCTCATAGGCCAGGATCCGGTCCCATCATTTCAAGAAAAAGGTCTTCCAGCGTCACGCGCTGCGGAACTACGGAATAAACCTTGGCTCCGCTCTCCACAAGGACGCGCACCACGTTCGGCAGACAGTCTTCGTTCGGTAAACGCATTCGGAGCTTGCGGCCTGCGTGCGACTCGATCGTGAGCCCTTCAATGAGCGTCAACCGCGCCAAGGCTGTAGCGCTTAGGCCGGCAGCCTCCACCTCGGCCACGGTTCGTTCCGTCTGCCACCCGCCCATCTCGTACTTGCCCACTACCTCGCCATCGCGAATGAACGCAACCCGGTCGCAACTCTGCTCGACTTCTCCGAGGAGATGAGAATTGAGAAAGACCGTCGCTCCGCGGTCGCGCTGCTCCCGCACAATTTCGCGCACCAGTTTGCGCCCTGCCGGATCGAGTCCGGACGCAGGTTCATCGAGGAAAAGAATGTCCGGCTCGTTCACCATCGCCTGGGCGAGTCCGACCCGCTGCATCATGCCCTTGGAATAGCTGCGGATGGGTTTGGTATTCTGCGCGCCCAGGCCGACCCGTTCCAGCAGTTTCGGAATCCGCTGCCGGAGAACTGAGTCAGCCATCCCGCACAGCCTCCCGTGGAGCATGAGCAACTCCGGCGCGGTGAGCCAGTCATAGAAGCGGAAGTGCTCCGGCAGAAACCCGATGCGCGCGCGCACGTCGCGCGACCCTACCGGCTGGCCCAGCAGGAGCGCCCGGCCGCTGGTAGGCTTCACCAGTCCCAGCAGCATCTTGATCGAAGTGCTCTTGCCCGCGCCGTTCGGACCGAGGAACCCGAAGGCCTCCCCGCGCTCGACCTGGAGCGTGAGATCACGAACGGCTGTTCGCGCGCCGAAGTCCTTCCTCAATCCCGCTGCATCGATGGTCAGTGCGGCCATGCTCGCTCTCAGCGTGTTGCTCTGCGCCTGCTACTCAATCTGCGAAGCCAGGTTTAACGCGGTGGTATTGTCGCCGGTACCCATCAAGCTGTACAGAATTCCATTGTCCACCCAGTGGAGAGTGAACTCACCCGATTGCATGTTCTTCGGCCTGAGCAATACGCCGTCATTGCCGCCCACGCTGACCTTTTCGTAGCTCAATTGCCCGCGCAGGATGGGCATCACAAAGGTCGATGTCCAGTCGATCGTCTGCGTAAAGTTGGCCGCCTCGCTGGCGCTCAACCCCGCAAACTGCAGCGCCGCGCGCACGATTTCGGCGGTGTCAAGCTGCTGTGGAGCGGTAACCGTCGGGCTCGGCACCTCATTCAGCCTGACGCAACTGGCGTCCTTGGATCGGGTTGCAGATGCCGGCGGCTGTTTTCCTTGAAACCGCTCAGACACATCGCCGCAGTTGCCGTATACGGCGATGATTCCCGCCGGTACGCGCATACTGATGACTGCGCCATCGGCCGACTGTGGGATCTGAACATCGCTGCGTCCCGCCTCGTCCAGTATCGATTGCAAACGGTCGCGATCGAGCTTCAGCTGCGCACTAATCGGGGTCCGAAAGAGGAGCAGCGCCGGCGTTTCCCCCGCAATCAGGTGAATCTTGAATCCGGCGAGTTTCGACGCGGTGGCCGCATCCGCTACCGGTTGCGGTTTCTGCGGCGGCTCGGTCTGGGTAACGTCAGCGGAGATCATGCGGCTCATCAGCTGATCATTCTCCAGTGCGTTCACTGCGTCGGGATTGAGTTCCACGACTGCGATGTGCTCCATGCGAAAGATCGAAAGCAGGTTCTCGGCCCACCCACGAACGGGAGCCACCGTGAATGCCAGAACGGCGGCCATCGCAACAACTCCGCCTGCCGCCAGGGACCACGTCCGCCACGGACTCCATCCGGCCGGGGCGCTTGGAGCCGGCTGCTCAAGACGCAGCCGCATGGCCGACCAGCTGGGCGAGACGCCAGCGGTGGCGGGCTGGGGAAGAAAATCAAGCCCCGCGCGAACACTCGCGGCCTGGCTACTCAGCACCTTGAGCTGCGCCTGGCATTCGGCGCACATACCCACGTGCTCGGTTAGTGCGGAAACGCCATCGCCCTTCACTTCGCCATCGAGGTAAGCGCGCAGCTTCCCGGTATCGATTTCGTTGTGCTTCATCATCCCTCCTTTGCCGTCTGCAACCGTGGCGCGCGTTTGCTCAGCCGCTGTTGTCGCTGGTAATGCAGAGAGAACTCGGCCTCCGCCCTTGCCAGCATGGTTCCGACCGAAGCCGGCTTGATCTGCATGGCCGAGGCAATCTCCTGGTAGCTAAGCCCGCTATAGCGCAGCAGCAGCACTTGCGCCTTCTCCACTTTCAGCCCCGCCAGCGCGAAACGAACTTCGGCAATACGTTCCTCCCGTATCAGCCGGCCTAGCGGGTCGCTTTCGAGACCATCTGCAACGTCCCCGCGGTTCGCGTCGAGTTGCTCTTCGAAACCTCTGCGCTTGTGGCTGCGCAGCCTGTCAATGGCGCTTCGACTGGCAACCCGATACAGCCAGGCGCCGGCGGTGCCTTCGGCTATACCGCCGGGTCCCATTCGATACAGTTTCAGGAATGCCTCGGCGCATATCTCTTCGGCCTCGGCATCCGAACGCAGCACACGCCGGACCACGCGGACCATGCGCGCGAACTGCTCCCCGAAAATGGATTCGAACTCGGCTTCTGTCCAGGTGCCCGCCATGCCCATAGCTCTAACACCTGTATAACGCCGGGCGCAGGTTTTTTGTGACAGGAAAGTTCTCCGGTACGAACTATGAGTCACAACCAGTGACCCAAACGCAGATTCCGACCCTCATTTGAGGACCGGGCCGAGCGGAAAGACCCGATTCCGCTCCGACTCGCGGATCATTGACCGTCGTCGTCCGGCAAGGAGTTCTTGCGCTCCGATGTACCCGCAGATGAGGCCGGTCTCGCGATCGACCACCGGCATCGAGGTAATGCCGGTGGTGGCCATCTCCTCCGCAACTGCCCGGCAGGTCTCATCAGAGTAGGCAAGAACTTCGGGCAAGGGATCGCGCGCCTGAAAGCCTGGTCCATCTTTTACAGGCTCGGGTAACTCGCTCATCACTTCGGCGACGCTTACCATTTCCAGCGGGTCAACCCCGTATTCTCGCGAGAGGTGATAACCGCGGCGCCCCAGCTTCTCGGTCAGAATCGATCGCGGCATCACCAGGGAGGTCACAAGGTAGGATGCCGTGCAAGCCAGCGCCAGCGGCAGCAGTGCTGGTAAGGCATGCGTCAACTCCAGCGAAAACAGAATCGCCGTCAGGGGTACACCCAGCGCGCCCGCAAGCATGCCACCCATCCCCATCAGGGCCCACAACGCCTGCGTCTCCGCGGGCATGTGTGCGAGCGATGCGACGGATTCGCCAAGGGCCGCGCCAATCATCAGCAAGGGCGCCAAGACACCCCCCGATGTTCCCGAACTCAACGAAAAGGCCCACATCAGCGACTTGGCAATCACCAGGCCCGCCAGGAGCCCGGTTGCCGCGTTACCGCGCAGCAACTCCGCGATGTTGTCATATCCAACGCCCAGACCGCGGGGAAAGAACAGGCCGCCGATCCCGATGCCCACCCCTCCAATTGCCGGCCACCACATCCAGTGGATGTGCAGACGCCCGCAAATGTGTTCGAATGCGTCCTCAAAGCCATACATCAGATGGCTCAATCCCGCCGAGGCCAAACCGACCAGCGCCCCCAACGGGGCCGCAACGAATAATGCCAGGGGCAAATGAGTCGAAGCCCCCAACTCGACAGGAAAGAGCGGACCCGGGCCCAGCCAACCGATGCGCAATGCACCGGCCACGATGCTTGCCACAGCAACGGGCACTAGGGACCGGGGCCGCCACTCGAAGAGAAGCAATTCCACTGCCAGCAGGATCGCTGCCATCGGCGCCGCGAATGTGGCCGCCATGCCCGCGGCAGCGCCCGCGACCAGCAGAGTAGTACGTTCTGCGTCGGTGAGCTTCAGCCACTGAGCGACCAGCGATCCGAAGGCGCCGCCGGTCATGATGATCGGTCCTTCAGCGCCGAACGGCCCTCCCGAGCCGATGGCCACCGCCGCGGAAATCGGCTTGAGCACCGCGATCTTCGGATCCACTCGCGCGCCGCGCAGCAGGATGGCTTCAATAGCCTCCGGGATTCCGTGGCCGCGAATCTTATCCGAGCCGTAACGTGCCATCAGCCCAACCAGCAGGCCGCCCACTACCGGAACCAACGGCAGGAGCCAGCGCGCGAGCGGCGAGCCCGCGGGTCCGACCATGGCGAAGCTCAGCCTGTGGTAGTAAAAGATGTTCGTGCTGAACGCGATCGCGCGCAGAAGAAGCACTGCCAATCCCGCGGCACCCGTGCCGATTACCAGGGCCAAACCCGTAAGCAGCCATACGCGGCTATCAACGGTGAAATCCCGGAGAGCAGACGGCCGTGATTTCATCGAGCCTCGACTCCGGCGATTTCAGACGCATGCACCCTCACCTGCCGCAACGCCCGTTCCAATCGTGGCCCCAGCTCAGTCAGCTCGCGCGCGTGGTCCCCCGAAAGCCGGCCCAGGAGCTGCCTTCCCTTGTGCGTTACTTGCAGGATTGCGCGGCGCTTGTCCTCCACATCCGACTTCCGATTCAAGAGGCCCTCTCTCACCGACCGGTCAACAAGTTCGACGGCACTGTTGTGCTTCAATCCCAGCCGCTCGGCCGCGTACGCGATGGTCACGGCCACACCTTCTGGCGCACCCGCCACCTGAAGGAGGAGCTGGTGTTGCTGCGGATGTAGTCCGGCGCCCATAGCTGCGGCTTCACTGAATTGCAGAAAACGGCGGAGCTCGTAACGAAAATCGGCCAGCGTTCTGAGTAGCGGGTCAAATCCACCAGCCGCAGTGTGACTAGTCATATATATATCGTGACACGATATAAATATCTACGCAAGTGATCCAAGACGCGATCTTCCTGCTTCTTGCAGGACGATTTCAGCCACGCCAGGAAACCCGACTAAACTGAAAGGCTCATCATGCGATTGAGTCTCTGCACAAACGAGGCCGGATCCTCCAGCGGCACGCCCTCCATCAGCAGCGCCTGATCGAACAGTAGCCACGCGGCATCTTTTGCCACCTCGTCTTCGGATCGCGCCAGAAGCTTTTTCACAATCTCGTGATCGGGATTGATCTCAAGCGTCGGCTTGAGTGCAGGAATGTCCTTCTGCCCCATGGCGCGCAGCATCTCCTGCATCTTCATCGAGGGTTCTTCCTCGTCCGAGACAATGCACGAAGGGCTGTCTGCCAGCCGGACCGAAGCGCGCACATCCTTGACCCGATCGCCCAGCGTCGCCTTGATCTTCTCCAGCAGCGGCTTTAGCGCTTCGGCCTTGTCCGGCTCCGCCTCATCCTTCAGGTCTTCGCTTGCCGAGGTCTTGTTCACCGACTTCAGATCGATGTCGGCGTACTTATCCACGCCGGAGAAAACGATCTCGTCGATCTCATCATCGAGAATCAGGACCTCGAGATCCTTTTTGCGATAGATCTCGAGCAGGGGCGAGGTACGCAGCAGTGATTCGGCGCCGCCGGTGATGTAGTAGATGCTTTTTTGGCCTTCCTTCATCCGCGACTTGACCTCGGCCAGGCTCGTAAGGCCATCCACCTTGGTGGACTTGAAGCGGATCAGGTCGAGCAGTGTGTCGCGATTGCCGAAGTCGCTGTACAGTCCCTCTTTGAGCGGCCGGTTGTATTCACCGATGAATTTCTGATACTGGTCTGGCTGGTTCGTTGCGATGTTTTTAAGCTCCGACAGAATTTTTTTAACGCTGGCAGTGCGGATGCTTGTAACGATCCGATTCTGCTGCAGGATCTCGCGGCTCACGTTGAGGGGAAGGTCTTCGCTGTCAATGATGCCCCGGATGAAGCGCAGATATTGCGGCAGAAGCTCCTTCGAATCGTCCATGATGAAGACGCGCCTGACGTAGAGCTTCACGCCGCCCTTGTAGTCGGCATGATAGAGGTCGAGCGGCGCCTTCGTAGGCACGTAGAAGAGCGTGGTGTACTCCAGGCTGCCCTCCGCCTTGGTGTGAAACCAGAACAGGGGATCGTCCCATCCTCCCGCGATCGACTTGTAGAGCTCTTTATAGTCCTCATCCTTCAACTCGCTCTTCGCCCGGCGCCAGAGTGCGCTTCCGGCGTTTACCTGTTCCGTGGTGCGCTTTTTGAGCGACTTCTTTTCCTTCTCGTCCCACTCGCTCTTGTCGTAGGTAAGGAAAATCGGAAAAGCAATATGGTTGGAATATTTTTTGACGATCTCCTGCAGGCGCCAGCTGTTGGCGTACTGTTTGCCTTCCTCGTTGAAGTGCACCACGACAGTGGTGCCAGGCAACTCTCGTTCCGCCGGTTCGATGTCGAACCCTGTCTGGCCGTCGCTTGTCCAACGCCAGGCCCTGGCCTCGCTGGCCTTGCGGGAAACGACCTCGACCTTGTCGGCCACCATGAACGCACTGTAGAAGCCCACGCCGAACTGACCGATCAGGTTTGAATCCTTTTTCGCATCGCCCGAAAGCTGCGATAGAAAATTCTTGGTCCCCGACCGGGCGATGGTGCCCAGGTTTGCGACCAGTTCCTCCTCGTTCATGCCGATCCCTGTATCAGCAATGGTGAGGGTTTGCTTCTCCTCATCCAATTCCAGGTCGATCCGCGGAGAATAGGAAACCGACTTGTAGGCCTCTTCAACCAGGGTCAGGTGGCGCAGCTTGTCGAGCGCGTCAGAGGCGTTCGAGATCAGTTCACGCAGAAAAATTTCAGGATGAGAGTAAAGGGAATGAACGATCAGCTGCAGGAGCTGATTGACTTCAGTCTGGAATTCACGCTTGGACATGGATATTTATCACCGAATATCAATATAAAGCGTAGACTTCAGCCGATTCGCCCGAGGCTCCTCACAGCGCCCGCAAACTGCGGCACAACCCTGCCGCTTGGCTTGCGATAAGCTGATCCGGGGGTGTGTGCATGCACTTTCTGACGCGGCGCGGCTTGCTTCATGCGATTGCGCTGGCCCTGTTTGCGCCGTTTCCGGGGTTGGTGCCCATTGCCCAGCCTGCTCGAGCCCAGGATCTCAACCCGGCCCTGCCGCTCACCCATGTCGACAACGGGCCCAACTCTCCTGCCGCGCAAAAGGCGCACTACGTGGTGCTCGTGTCGCTCGATGGTTTCCGCTGGGATTACGCCAAGCGCGACGGCGCCGCTCATCTCCTGGCTTTGGGACATAACGGGGTGTGGGCGCCCGAAGGTATGCTGCCGAGCTATCCCTCGCTGACCTTTCCCAATCATTTCACCATCGTGACCGGTCTCTATCCGGAACACCATGGCCTGGTGGCCAACAGCTTTTATGACGAGACCAAGCAGGCCCGCTACGCCATCGCCGACCCCAAAGCCGTGACCGACGGAAGCTGGTACAGCGGGGTACCGCTTTGGAGCCTGGCGGAGAGCCAAGGCATGCGCACCGCGTGTCTCTTCTGGCCCGGATCGGAAGCTGAAATTGCCGGCCACCGCCCCACCTGGTATGCCCGCTTCGATTCCAAGACCGAGGCCACCGATGCCGTCCAGCAGGCGCGCACCGATGATGCAATTGCCCTGCTCCGGCTGCCCGAAGCCAACCGTCCCCACTTCATCACCATTTACTATTCCGAGCCCGACCACGAAGGGCACCAGTTTGGTCCCGAAGCGCCGGAAACAAAGGCTGCGGTCGTGAAAGTCGATGCCCTTGTCGGCAAGCTCAAGGCCGCGCTCGACAAGACTCACCTGCCCATCAACCTCATTGTGGTCAGCGATCACGGCATGATGAAAGTCGAGGACGGATGGATCACCTTGGACAAATTCGCCGACCTCACCGGATTTGACGCGGTTGGCACGCTCCTCTATGCGAAAACGGACGAAGACCGGACGCGCGTCTACAACCAGCTCAAAAAGGCATCGTCGCAGTTCGTCGTATACCGCCGCAAGGATGTGCCCGCTGGCCTCAATTACAACCAGAATCCCCGCACCGGCGACCCGGTGATTGTGGCCACGGGGCCGTTCGCGATTCGCGCTCACGAGCCGCCCGAGGGCACACCCGACCAGCCACCCAATCCCGGTATGCACGGGTTGGATCCCCGCAAGATCCCTCAGATGAAAGCCAGCTTCTTTGCGGCCGGTCCGGATATCGTCTCCGGCAAGACGGTCGCCCCTTTCGAAAACGTCAACCTCTACCCATGGATGGCCCACATGCTGGGCCTGACGCCCCCCAAAACCGACGGCAGTCTGAACGTGTTGGCCGGAACGCTGCGCGACGGGGGCGGGGAGGTACCTCCTAGCCCCGCGGAGAACCAGTAGCATAGGACAGAACAGCAATGAGCGGAGCGGTACGCGGGCAATGAGCAAAGCGATACTTGGAATTGACGGCGGCGGGACGCGCACGCGCGCCACCATCGTAAGTGGTGAGCAGGTTCTGGCATTCGCTGAAAACGGTTCCATCAAGCGCCTTCGCGTCGGAGCGCAGGTCGCCGAAGAAAATCTGCGTTCGTTGATGGTCGAGGTGTACACGCAGGCCGGTGTCACCCGGGTGGAGGCGGCTTCGGCGGGCGTGGCCAGTTCCAAGATGCCGGGTGTCCAGGAATGGATCACAGAGGTTTTGCGCGACTTCGGCGTGGAGCGATTGGAAATAGTCGGCGACGAAGTGATCGCCCTCGACGGGGCATTTCGCGGCGGTCCCGGCATTCTCCAGATTGCCGGCACCGGCACCAACTGCCTTGGCCGCGCTCCGGATGGCGGCCGCGAGACCGCCGGGGGCTGGAGCTCGCGCCTGGGCGACGAGGGCTCCGGCTATTGGATCGGCCTCCA